>Ga0308158_10004857_pt1 | contig 11199 bp, 6 predicted proteins | sample PhyBR2_FD_201038 | JGI IMG/M metagenome (GOLD analysis project Ga0308158, IMG submission 201038) | Phyllosphere microbial communities from UC Gill Tract Community Farm, Albany, California, United States - DLSLB.R2 | ecosystem: Host-associated > Plants > Phyllosphere > Unclassified | place: USA...
CCGCGCCGGTCCAGAGGATCGCGCCCGTTCCGCCCTGGCGAATTTGGAAAACCGACATTGTCGCGTCCTCACTGGGTGTTCCAAGATGAGACGCGCAAGTCGGGTCGTCGTTCCCCAACCGACGTGGACCGAGAGGCCGTTGTGCACCGGTCGGCTGTCCTACGCTGAAGGGCGCTGGTCGCGCCGTATCTGAGGCCGGTGCGCGGGGATGACGGCGCGGACCTCAACACCGCGCCATCCGCGAACAGCTCGTGAGGGAACGCGGAAGCGGTGGACGCTCCCTACGCTTTGGTCTCAGAAGACGTGACCGCGGTCCGGAACGTCAGCGAATTTCCACCGACGGACGATGGCATCCAGCCGATTGGAGAAGCTGGTGGAGCGGTCGCACGGGCAGGCAACGCACCGCTCCAAGAGACCAAAGCAGCTTTCGTGGTTTTCTGGAATTTCTGGCGGTGCTGGCAGTCGGCTGCGAACCCGTCTCTGTTTGCCGCAGACGCGTGCTTTCCCTGTTCTCTCTGCTGAAACAGGGAAGTCGGCCTTCAAAGCAGGGCTGAGGCTTCCTCAAGGGCGCTTGTTCGCTCATTGCCACAATTACTTGGCGGCAAATTCCCTGCGCGCCAAAACAGGGAACGTTCCGCGAGGCAACAGCGAAGCCGCACAATACCGCGTTCGCCTTTCGTTCTTGACTGTGAACTCGGGTGCAGCTATCGAGCTCGGCAGGTACGACGTCAGGCAAAATTCAAGCCCCTGTCTGGAGAGAGGCGTCGGGGTGCGTCGTACTTAGTCGCCAGCTTCCGCCTAATGGGTTGAAGGAAGTGAGCAGACGATCCATCCGGATCTCCGTGCAGGAGAGCTGGGGACGTCTATGCTTGCTTCTAAGCTGCGCACACGCTCTCCAGATTACCTCGCGCTGAGATCCTCCGACTAAACGCTCGCACGCACCGTGCGTGCCTGTTCTTGGAGGCACTCGTGCCCAAACAACCCCGCTCCCGCCGCACCTCTGTCCGTGCGGCTGCCAATCCGACCTTCTCGAATACCTTCCTGGCCGAGACGATCGAGCTCGTTCGCAGTGACAGCCTGACCGCCTACACCCGCGACTTGCGACAGCACTCCGACAAGCAGGTCGCGCAGATCGCCGCCAGTCTGCGCGCGTTCGGCTTCCTCGTGCCCCTCATCGCCGCCGCCGACAACACCATCGTGGCAGGCCATGGCCGCTGGCTGGCCGCCAAGCATCTCGGACTGCCTCGTCTGCCCGTCATTCGAGTTGAGCACCTCTCCTCTGAGCGCCTGCGCGCCTTCCGCCTCGCCGACAACCGGCTGGCTGAGAGTGCCGGCTGGAACCGAGAGGCGCTCGCCATGGAGTTGTCCGAGCTTACCGAGCTCGACCTAGACTTCGAACTCGAGCTGACCGGCTTCGAGATCGCCGAGATCGACCTCATCCTCGATCCGCCCAATGACAAGGCAGCCACCGACCCTGCCGATGCCTGTCCGCCGCTGGCGGCCGGTCCTGCCGTCACGCAGGCGGGCGACCTCTGGCAGTTGGGTCCGCATCGTCTGCTCTGCGGCTCGGCTCTGGAGGCGGACAGCTACGTCATGCTGCTGCAAGGCGAGAGCGTGCGGATGGTGTTCTCCGATCCACCCTACAACGTTCCTGTCTCCGGACACGTCTGCGGTTCGGGCAAGGTGCAGCATCGTGAGTTCGCGATGGCCTCAGGCGAGATGAGCGAGGCCGAGTTTGTCGCCTTCCTCGATCAGGCCATGGCACATCTGCGCGATCGGCTGGTGCCAGGCGGCCTGATGTATCTGGCCATGGATCATCGGCATGTGTTCGAGCTGAGCACGGCCGCACGGCAAACAGGCCTGGAGCAGATCAACATCTGCGTCTGGAACAAGACCAACGCCGGCATGGGCTCGTTCTACCGCTCCAAGCACGAGCTCATCTTCGTGCTGCGCAAGCCCGGCGCGGCGCACCTTAACACGGTCGAGCTTGGTCGGCACGGCCGCTACCGCACCAACGTCTGGGACTATGCCGGTGTGAACACCTTCGGCCGCCACCGCATGCAGGAGCTGTCCTCGCACCCGACGGTCAAGCCAGTGGCTCTGGTCATCGACGCGATCAAGGACTGCACCCGTCGCGGTGAGCGCGTGCTCGACGCATTCTGCGGTTCGGGCACGACGCTGATCGCGGCCGAGAGGGCGGGGCGGATTGGCTACGGCATTGAACTCGACCCGCTCTACGTCGATGTCGCGGTGCGACGGTGGCAGTCGCTGACAGGACGAGCGGCGGTGCACGCGATCACCGGGGTTTCCTTCGCCGAGCGGGCGGCCAGCCTTGACCAAGATGAGGGTCGCTTAGCCGCCGTCAGCACCGCGGCAAGCCAGCCTTCCGCAAAGACGCAGCTTAGCATGGCGATGGGGGAGTAGAGCCATGTCTAGGCGGCAGCGACCGAGAGCGCCTCTCAGCGCCGACGAGCCTGGATCGGCGGGTTACGAGGTTGGCTACGGTCGGCCTCCGCATGCGAGCCGGTTCAAGCCGGGCCAGTGCGGCAACCCGAAGGGCCGGCCCAGGAAGCCGAAGAACCTCAACGATGCGGTCGAACGTGAGCTCGACCGCATCGTCGTCGTGCGGGAAGGTGGGCGCGAGAAGCGCCTCACCAAGCGTGAGGTCATGAGCCGGCAGCTGGTCGACGCCTCCTGCCGCGGCCAGCTTGGCGCGACGCGACTTCTGTTGCGCGAGATGAGCGGCACCGCCGCAGCTGAGGCTGCCTTGTCCTCCAATCTGATGCCGGCCTCGGCGCACCCGATCGACACGACGGACCGACAGATCATCGCAAGCTTTGCCGCGATGATCCGGGCTGGAGCCCAGATCGATCCGACCGCTGCACTGAACGCGCGCGCCGATGATGATGATGATGACGCGGATGCCTCGGATGAGTCCGGCCCGCAGCGGCAGGGGCTCGGTGCGTCACCGCCTTCACCCACCTGCCACTGAGGAGAGGCGCCGTGTACCACGATACCCAACTGCTTGACGCCCTCCTGCGCGAGTACCTTTACTTCTTCACCTGGAAGGCGTTCGCCGGCCTGCATCCCGGCGATAGCTTCATTCCCGCTTGGCACGTGCGCGCGATGACGCACGCGCTCGAGCGTGTCGCTCGCGGCGAGTGCCGGCGCCTGCTCATCACCGTGCCGCCTCGTCACCTCAAGTCGATCTGCACCGCCGTCGCCTTCCCAGCTTGGCTGCTCGGCCGAGATCCCAGCTTCAAGATCATGGTCGCGAGCTACGGGGGCGAACTGGCTGCCAAGCACGCCCGTGACTTCCGACTGCTGCTGGGACAGGACTGGTACAGAGCGCTGTTCCCCCGCACGAGGCTGGCGGTGGGCGGCAACCGCGAGGATGAGCAGATCACCACCGCCAAGGGCGGCCGCAAGGCGCTCTCACTCGGCGGTGCTGGCACAGGCTTTGGCGCCGACCTCATCATCATTGACGACCTGATGAAGGCAAGCGACGCCTCGTCACCGGCCAAGCGTGAGGAGGTGAGGGCCTACTACGAGCAGACGCTGCTCTCGCGCCTGAACGACAAGGCGAGCGGGCGCATCGTGGCTATCCAGCAGCGGCTGCACGAGGACGACCTTGCCGGCTACCTGATCAACTCCGGCCAGTTCGAGCACCTCAACCTGCCGGCCATCGCCCTCCAAGAGGAAGTGGTGCCGATTGGCTTCGGCGAGGTTCATCACCGCAGCAAGGATGCGGTGCTGTGCCCGGAGCGCGAGCCACGGCAGGTTCTGGAAGAGCTGCGTGTCAGCATGGGCGGCGCTGCCTTCTCCGCGCAGTACCAGCAGGATCCGACGCCTCCTGGCGGCAACCGGATCCGCTGGGAGTGGTTCGGCAGCTACGACACACCGCTGCCGCGGGAGTCCTACCAGTGCGTGGTTCAGAGCTGGGATACGGCGCTGACGGCGGAGCCAACAAGCGATTTTTCGGTCGGCCTGACCTTTGGCTTCCACGATGGCTGTTGGCACCTGCTCGACTTGGAGCGGCAGCGGCTGGACTTCCCGGACCTGAAGCGGCGGGTTCAGGGGCTTGCCGCCCGCTGGAAGGCTGATGTCGTGGTTGTGGAGCATGCCGGCTCGGGCATCTCGCTTCTGCAGCAACTGAGGCAGGAGGAGCGCAACCGCGCACGGCTCTTTGTGGATTGGCCCGTCAGACTGGACAAGCGCACGCGGCTCGAGGCTCAGACCCCGCGGCTTGAGAGTGGCCGCTACAAGCTGCCGCGCGAGGCACCGTGGCTAGAGGCGTTCCGGCGTGAGCTATTGGCATTCCCGAACGGCCGGTATGACGATCAGGTCGACAGCCTCGTGCTGTTCCTGGAGTGGTCGTCGTGTCCGCGTGCGCTGGATTTTCCCCGGCGCGACCCTGTTACAGGGCGCCCGCGCCGTCGATCACGGAACCACTTTGGGTAGCGTTGCCGGAGGCTCACTGTCTCCGCTTCGCGCCATGAGCCGACCTTGGGCCGATAGGCGCTCAACCACCGCTTTCGACCCCATCCAGACCTTCAGCGGCAGCGCTTCGAATGTCCGCTCGGGGTCAGCAGTTCGCGCACCGTTGGTTCGGCTGTGCGCCACGAGCCGACATTGGGTTGGCAGGCGCTGAACCGCCGCTCTCGACCCTCTACGGGAGCTGGGAGCGTCCGCTCCTAGGCAGCCCAATGAGCCACGTTAGGCAGCTCTTGGCCGATTGTGGCTCGTCTGTTTTTTGGATAGGAAACCGAAATAGCGGACGTTGCTATGAAACGCACTTCCGATCCTTCTCGGACCCTCATTATGGCTGCTTCCGGGATATGCGGTATGCCGAGGCGCTTCAGCACGCGTAGGGCCGGGCGATCGCCTCGCAGACGTCGAGAGAGGCCTCGAACTTAGGCGAAGGCGTCGCGCCGGCCGCACTGCGTAGACTGGGAAGGTCTCGCCCGACCTGTTGGGGAACAGCTCGACCAATGCCCCGCTCGCCAGCAGCACTTCGACTCCGAGTGCGAGGACCTGCGCAACTTCCGACAGTCGGTGCCGGTCAGGACCGACGGCCGCGGTCGGCGACCAACCGCAGGCCGGGCGCCTGACGCGCCGACAGCATCCTGGCGACCTTGCGTTCGAGTTCCCCATCTCGGAATGGCTTCTGCACGATGCTGTCGGCCCCGACCACACCAGCCTGCGCCAGGGCCCCGGTGTCGGCAAAGCCGGTGACGAACAGGACCGGAAGCGCCGGCCAGCGCCTGCGGATCTCCGTGGCTGCCTCGGCGCCGTTCATGCCGGGCATCGCGAAGTCGATGACGATCAGGTCGATGCACGGATCGGCTTCGAGAAAGGCCAGGGCCTGCAGGCCGGAGCCCGCCTCCCGCACGTCGTAGCCGGTCTCGACGAGCCGCGTCGCGGTGACCTCGCGAACCTCCGCGTCGTCGTCGACCACGAGGAGTACGGGCGTACTCCCGGGCGGATGCCTCACGGCGCAGTCAACTGGCTCCGGCTTGACGTCGTCACCGTCAGCCTCGGTCTCGTCGCGCGGTAGGTAGACCTTGATCGAGGTGCCCTCGCCGGGGACCGTATCGATGCGAATGCCGCCGCCCGATTGCTTGACGAAACCGTAGACCTGGGCGAGCCCAAGCCCCGAACCTTTGCCGACCTCCTTCGTCGTGAAGAACGGCTCGAACACCCGCGCCAGCACCTCCGGGGGCATGCCGGTGCCGGTGTCGCTCACCGAGATCATGACGTACTCGCCGGGGCTCGGCCGCTCCGGCCGGGTCGGCGGCGCCGCGACGGCGACGTTGGCAGTCTCGATGATCAGCCGCCCGCCCACCGCCATCGCGTCCCGTGCGTTGATGGCGAGGTTGAGGATGACGAGTTCGATCTGCGTCGCATCCACTCGCGCCGGCCACAGGTCGGGCTGGAGCATCGTCTCGATACGCACGGCTCCGCCGATGGAGCTCTGCAGCAGGTCGCGCATAGACGCGACCGTTGTGTTAAGGCTCACCGGCGACGGATCAAGGCGTTGGCGTCGCGAGAAAGCCAAGAGCTGAGCCGTCAGGCTCGCGCCACGGGCGGCCGCCCCACGCATCATGGCGAGGCGCCGCTTCGAGCGCTCGTCCAAGACTGCCCGTTCCAGGAACTCGATGTTGCCGGCGATGACAGTCAGCAGGTTGTTGAAGTCGTGCGCCACGCCACTGGTCAACTGACCCACCGCTTCCAGGCGTTGGGCGAGCCGCAGAGCCTCCTCGGCCCGCTCGCGCTCGACAATCTGGGCCTGCAGAGCAGCGTTCGCCTCCGCAAGCTCGCGGGTGCGCTCGGCGATGCGCGCCTCGAGGGTCTGGTTAAGCGCCTGCAGGGCGGCCTCGGCCGCGCGCTTGTCGGCCCTCGCGCGCGCCTCGGCGAGTGCCCGAACCACCGTCCGCGTCATCCGGTCGAGCCGCTGCTTGGTGATGTAGTCCGTGGCGCCGTTCTTCAGAGCCTCGACGGCCAAGTCCTCACCCAGCGTGCCCGAGCAGAAGACGAACGGGATGTCCGGGCACTGCGCCCGGGCGATGCCGAGCGCGCTGACCCCGTCGAAGGTCGGCAGCACGTAGTCGGCGAGGATGAGATCGTACCGGTCGGCGACCGCTGCTGCCGCGAACGCGTCGCGGGTCATCACCCGTTCGATCACGACCGGGTGCTCCAGGTTCTCCAACTCAGCCTCGATGAGCTCCGCGTCCAGGTCGCTGTCCTCCAGGTGGAGGATGCGGAGTGGTGCGAGGGCCCCGTCGATCACGTGTTCGATGGCCAACCTCCTGTGTGCGGCGGCGGCTCGTTCAAGAGAGCCCAGAATACCCCAAGCTCCTTGATGGCCGCAAAGAACTCGTCGAACGCCACCGGCTTCACCACGAAGGCGTTCACCCCCAGGTTGTATGAGCGGACCACGTCGGTCTCCTCGCGCGAGGAGGTCAGCATCACCACCGGGACAGCCCGAGTGACCGGGTCACCCTTGATCTGGGCGAGGACCTCCAGCCCGTCGACTTTGGGCAGCTTCAGGTCCAGCAGCACGACGGCCGGGTCTTGGACTTGCCGACCCGCATGCGGGCCGCGTCGGTAGATGAAATCGAGCGCCTCGGCACCATCGCGACAGATGATAATCTCGTTGGCCAACTGGCACGATTCGAACGCGGCGAGCGTGAGCTCGATGTCGTTCGGGTTGTCCTCGACGAGGAGTATCGGCTTCAGTCCCGCCATTTCAGTGCGCCTCCTCTCGGATGGGTAGCGTGAAGTAAAAGGTTGCGCCCTTACCTAGATCGCCCTCTGCCCAAGTCCGGCCACCGTGGCGTTCGACGATGCGGCGTACGTTGGCGAGGCCGATGCCGGTGCCCTCGAACTCCTCGACCCGGTGCAGGCGCTGGAAGACGCCGAACAGCTTGTCGACGTAGGCCATGTCGAAGCCGACGCCGTTGTCACGAACGAAGAACACCGCCTCGCCGTCCTGCGTCGGCATCCGGCCAACTTCGATGACCGCCTCTGGCCTGCCGCGGCTGTACTTTACCGCATTCGATAGCAGGTTCTCGATTACGAGCCGCAGCATCGCCGGGTCGGCGTAGGCGCGTCCAAGTTGGCCCACTTCCCAGCGGACGGCACGGTCGTCCGGCACGTCGCGTAGCACCTTGCGCCGGACCTCCTCGACCAGGGCGTTCATGTCGCCCGCGACCTTCCGGAGCGAGTGCCGCCCCATCTGCGAGAAGCTGAGGAGGTTGTCGACCAGCGTCCCGGCCGAGAACGCCGCTTCGATGATGGTCCCGACGTAGTGGTGGCCCTTCTCCGAGAGATTGACGCCCTCGCGGGTCTTGAGCAGGTTCGCGTAGCCTACGATGTGCCGAAACGGCGCGCGCAGGTCGTGGCTCACCGAGTACGAGAAAGCCTCAAGCTCCTTATTCGTGCGCTGCAGTTCCTCACTCATTGCCGCGAGCTCCTCGGCCCGGCGCAGCACGATGCCGAGCACTGATGCGCGCAGGTCCTTGGCTGCCTCGATCTCCGGAAGCGACCATGGCAGAGAACGGCTCTTCAGCGTCTCCTTCCAGGTCTCGAATGACTTGCGTGGGTGCAGCCGGTCGGGTCCGCCCTCGGGGTCGGGCTGCGCCGCCTTCACCGGGTTGCCACCCCATTTCACCGTGCGCACCACCTCGGGTCTAAACCAGAGGATGTAGCTGGCGTACCGCTTCGAGACTGAGATCGCGAGGAGCCCGCTCGCCCGTTCTGCGAAGGTCCCCGCCTGCGGGAAAGCTTCGGGGAGAGCCTCCGTCGCGAAGACTTCGTCGGTGTCCCCGCGCGAGGACAGCCAGTCGTACAGGGCGCGCACCTCGCGCTCCTCTGGCGTCGCGCCTAGGAGCCGGCAGCGGTCGGCGGTGACGACCGCCGCGCCCGATGCGTTCACCAGCGAGAGGACGTCGTCGGGGTGTTTGAGCAAGCCGTCGACGAAGCTGTCCTCCTCGGCCATGAAGGCGAGGAGGCGCGCTTGCACGGCCCCGAGCGCCAGGCGCTGCTCAGCCTGCTCGCCGCGCACCTTGGCGGAGAGTTGCAAGGCGAAGATCTGGGTGAGAAAGTCGCAGGCGTTGCGCGCCTGCAGCGGCACGCGCCTGGGCTCGCAATTATGGCAGGAGACCAAACCCCAGAGAGCCCCGTCCACCAGGATCGACACCGACATAGACGCCATGGTGCCCATATTGCGCATGTACTCGACGTGGACCGGCGAGACGGAGCGCAGGACCGACTGGCTGAGGTCGAGCGGCTTGCCGGCGGGCGTCGCGGCCGGCTGGATCGGTACAGGCGCGTAGCTCGCGTCCGGGATAATGCGCAAGCGGTTGCGCCGGTAGAGCTCACGCGCCTGGGCTGGGATGTCCGAGGCGGGGAAGCGCAGGTCGAGGTAGGAGGGCAGGATGCCATTGCCGTCCTCGGCCAGCACAGTGCCGTGCCAGTCCCGGTCGAACCGGTAGACGAGCGCGCGGTCGAAGCCTGTGACGTGGCGGATGTCCTCCGCGACAAGCTGGCAGAGATCCTCGACGCTGCGGGCGGTGTGCAGCCGTTGCACGAAGGCGCGAAGACGCGGGTTCAGCGCATCGAGGCCAGCCTCGCCGGATGTTTCGTCGGTCTCCTCCAGCTCCAACACCACGAGGTCGCCGACCCGGTGCGCCGCGACCTCATAGGCCTGGCGCGTCGTCCCGAAAGCCAGCGTCACGGTGCGTAGATAGTGGGCAACGTCGGGCTCGGTGGCCTCGTCGAGGTAGCGGCGCACGAGCGCGGCGAGCTCGGGGAAAGCTCCCTCCAGCGTGCTTCCGACGGACGCGGCCATGGGCGCGTTGGCACTCGCCTGCGCGATTGTCAGGTTTCGGGTGTCAAGCGAGAGCAGGAAGCCGTGCGGCTGGACACTGCTGACAATGTGGATCGGCTCGCGGTCGCAGGCCGTCAGGTTGATCCGGGCAGTCCCGGCGATTGCGTCGTTCAAATGCAGTTGCCCCCCGGACCGGGGACGCCCCGCACCCGACACCTGTCTCGCCGGTTACCCGGCACGTCTCATTATAGTGCTGAATAGTGCCGAACGTCCACGATGGATGCCCCCTCCGTCTTATCCGTCCAAGACCGAACGTCACGTTGTCGTGTTGGAGATGCCGTTTGACAGGTGCCACGCTTACGAGCCAGGGCCACCAGCATGCAAATGGCCGATTGAAGCTACTAGCGTCCGCTTACGGGACGTCATCACAGCCAGCCGAATGGCTGTGATGGGCGCGAAGCCGAATGTCGGCTTTCGGGCGGCAACCTAATGACGGCTTACCACCGATTTTGTTCTCTAATGAGTCAATGGGCGGCAGCTCAATCCAGAGCGTTCGACGCTTTCGGGTGCCTGCGTTCTCTACGTGCTCGTGCGGCACTTGATGGGGTCAGCTGGGTGCAAAGCGGCTCGGTTGAAAGCGCAGTCGGCGCAAGGCCGCATGCTACAGAATCGGCGCCATCTTCTGCTCCCTCCCTCGGGCGTCGCTCCCGCTCGGGAGCTCGGTTCGGCCTCCTGTCCGGTGATGTCAGCCGCTACGCAGGTCGGAACTCGGTGCCCTGCCGCAGCATCGCGTGCATGATGATCGCTAGCCGGCGCGCGAGAGCGATGCGGGCCTTGCGCATCGTAGAGCGCTTCGCGATGGCCAGAGCCCAAGCCTTCAGCTTCAGGGGCTGCCTGCAGCGCGTCAGCATCACGTTGGCGGCTTCGTACAGCAGCGTTCTGACCCGCCGGTCGCCGCACTTCGAGATGCTACCGGTGTAGTCGACCTCGCCCGATTGGTAGCGTCGCGGAACAAGGCCAAGATACGGACCGACGTCGCGGGAGCGCCTGAAGCGCTCAGGATCATCGACGGCTGCCGTGAAAGCGAGCGCGGTGAGTTGACCGACGCCCGGGATCGTCATCAACCGCCGGCAGGCATCTGAGGCTCGGACCATCCGCTTGATATCTGCATCGATGGCGGCGACAGCTGCCAGCACGGCAGCTCGTGCTCCGATCAGGCCGCGCATGGCGGTGGACAGTCCAGCGATCCCCTCGCTCGAACGCAGAGCCTGCTCGATGAACGCAGGGCTGAGCGCCCGCGGTAGCCGCACCCCGAACACGACGGCAAGACCGCGGATCTGGTTCTCCAGCGTGACCCGCTGGCCGACCAGCTTCTTGCGCGCGATGATCAACGACCTCACGGCGTGTGCCGGCAGCGACTTCACGTGCACCGGCTTGAAGAAGCCTGTTCGTGCCAGATGAGCCAGACCGCGCGCATCGTTCCGGTCGGTCTTGTGCGTCGTAAGCGACTTCAAGGCTTGGTAAGCCTGCCGGCTCTCGACGCAGACGACCGGCACACCATGGTCGGCCAAGCCGTGGAACAGCATTGGAGCCATCCGGCCTGTCTCGAACACAACCCGACGGCAGGCAGGCGCCTTCGCGAGTTCCTGCGCGATGTCGGCAGGCGTAGAGGCCACCTTCGCCTGATGGGTAACTACTCCGTCGCGGTCGACCACGCAGACGTGCGTCTCCTCCATCGAGACATCTAGGCCAGCGAAATACTGATCCGCCCCCAGCGGAGTGGTCCGCCCTTTAGTATGGCTTTCGAGCCAGGAGGACGGATCGATGTCGAGGAAGCGACCCAAGCCTGAGGAGATTGTCGCGAAGCT
>Ga0308158_10004858_pt1 | contig 11193 bp, 6 predicted proteins | sample PhyBR2_FD_201038 | JGI IMG/M metagenome (GOLD analysis project Ga0308158, IMG submission 201038) | Phyllosphere microbial communities from UC Gill Tract Community Farm, Albany, California, United States - DLSLB.R2 | ecosystem: Host-associated > Plants > Phyllosphere > Unclassified | place: USA...
AGCGCCACGGCAGGCGCTCGCCGCCCAGCCAGCGGCACAGCGCCACCACGGCCGTCATGTGCATCTCGACCAGCGCCGGCCGCAGGCTCGGCGCGCCATACGCATCGACCCAGTACAGCAGCGCCACGTCGTCCCAGGTCTCGAAGCGCGGGCGCAGCAGCGGCGTCAGGCCCGCGTGGAAGCGGCACAGCGTCTGCAGCAGCGTGCGCAGGTTGGGCGCCTGCGCCAGCGCGTGGCTGGCTGCGCCGTCGTGCCCTGGCAGCAGTTGCTGGCCCAGCATGAAGCTCGTGTCAGGGCTGTCCAGCAGGCGCAGGGTGTTCGCCAACTGCTGCAGGTATTGGCCAGGGGTCGTTGCGCTGTCTGCGCCCGGATCGCATCCGCGCAGCAGGTCGGCGTCGAGCGCATCGCGCGAGCGGCCGTATTCCAGCGCCAGCGCGCTATGGCGGCGCGCCGCGGGCGAGGCTGCCGTGGCAGCCTGCCAGGCGATCACGCGGGGTCCATCTGATGATCCATCTGGCGGTCCATCTGCCGACACAGCGCGCCAAGGAGCGCATCGGGCGCGCCGCGTGCCGGCGCGCAGCCATGGCGCAGCGTGATGTGCACCCGGCCGCCCGGTGCGTGGTGGCGCATCGACGACACCATGCTGCACAGATGGTCGGCCGCGGCGCGCGCCTCGGGTTCGGCCAGACCCGGCATCAGCACGGCAAAACGGTCGCCCGCATAGCGGCACAGCAGGTCGTCGTTGCGCAGGTTCAGCAGCAGCATGTGGGCGACGGCCTGCAGTGCGCGGTCGCCCTCGGGCTGGCCGTGCTCGCGGTTGATGCGGTGGAAGGCGTCGATATCAAACAGCACCAGCGAGCCGACGCCGTCCGTCCGTTTGCTCTCGATGTGCAGTTGCGCGCGCAGGTAGGCCGCGTCGGCCAGCTGGGTGATGCGGTCGAATGGCCGGTGGTTGCGAAAGAGGCGCTCGCGCTTGCGCATGTGGTCCGACAGTGTGGCCTGCTCGCGCCGCCAATACACCATGCCGGCGGTCAGCACCAGCATCCCCAGCGGCAGCAGTGCTTCCAGCACGTTGTCCCACAGCACGGCCTTCTCGACATCGAACACTTCATCCAGGCAGTCGGCCCACGACCCCAGCATGATGCAGGCCAGGCCCCCGGCCAGCAGGCGCGTGACCACGCCGTCGGGCCGGCTGGTCAGCACCAGTCCGCACCACAGCGCCGCCAGCAGGGCCGTGCCGCCCTCGCTGGCGATGTCCACCAGGTCCCATGCCGCGAACGGGATGGGCGGACCGGCACCGGTAAACAGGAACACGACGGCGCCGAGCAGGCCGGCGATCAACAGAGCTTGGCGGATCAGGGGAGACATGGGCGGCGCGGTCAGGGAAGATCGCCGGAACATAGCGCAACCAGATGACCGCTGGATGACAGGATGGCAAAACTGTGGCGCCGCCGCACAGGGTCGAAACAGCTCATATAAACCCGCACCGGGCATCCCGGCTCACTGCCCGCCCCGTGGTGTCGGCAGAACCTGCAGGGTCAATTCGGCTCAGGGACACCGTGCACCGCGCCTGATACCGGCTGGCGACCGATCGTCGTCACCGATAGGTCACATTCAGGCACCAGAATCCGCCGCATCCCAACCTATTGGACTGCCCCCATGCGCCACTTTGCCCTCCCCGCTCTTACCGCCGGCCTGCTGGCCGCCGTTGGCGTACACGCCGCCGAACCGGCCAGCGTGATCGTCACCGGTCAGCGCGCCAGCCTGGCGCGCGCCATCGCCGCCCAGGAGCAGGCTGACAATATCGTCAGTGTCGTCAGCAGCGACGATATCGGCCACCTGCCGGACAAGAACGCGGCCGAGGCGCTGGCGCGCATGCCGGGCGTCTCGGTCCAGCGCGACCAGGGCGAAGGCCGCTACGTCGTGGTGCGCGGGCTGGATGCGGACTACAACAGCGTGACCATCAACGGCGCGCTGGTGCCGTCGCCGGAAGCGACGCGCCGCGCAGTGGCGCTGGACGTGCTGCCGGCCGGGATGATTCGCTCGCTCGAAGTGACCAAGTCGGCCACGCCGGACCAGGATGCCAATTCGCTCGGCGGCAGTGTCGAGGTCAAGACCTTGTCGGCTTTCGACCTGCCGGGAAAATTGCTGAACGTGGGCGCGGCGGTTGGCCACGACACCGACACGAGCCAGAACAGCCCGAGCGCCAACCTGCTGTGGGCCCAGCGCTTCATGGACGGCAAACTGGGTGTGGCCGCCGGCATCTCGGGCGAAAAGCGCAAGTTCGGCTCGGACAACGTGGAAACGGGCGGCGACTGGAACGGCAAACGCCTGGCTGGCTTCGAGCTGCGCGACTACCTGCCCACGCGCGAGCGCCGCGCCGGCGCCATCAATCTCGATTACCGCCCGGATGCGACGACGAGCTACGCGCTGCGCGGTTTCATCAGCCGCTTCTCGGACGAAGAATCGCGCGACCGCATGACGATCGGCGATTTCGAAGGCAATGAAGACGGTGTGCTCGAAGGTGAAACAGACACTGCCACCGTCGAGCGCCGCCTGCGCCAGCGCAAGTACACGCAAGAGATCCGCTCGCTTACCGGTTCGCTCGATCGCCGCATGGGCCAGTACTGGAAGCTGCACGCCGAAGCGGCGGCCAGCAGCGCCACCGACAAGACGCCGGACGCGATTGCCGATGCACGCTTTACCAATCTCGAAAGCTTCAGTGGCATCGGCTTTACCAATCCTCGCACGCCGCACCTGATTGCGCCCGCCGGCGTGGCCGATGCTGCCAACTACGAACTCGATTCGTTCGCGCTCGAACGCGCCTCGGCCAAAGACACGACCCGCCAGCTGCGCCTGGACCTGCAGCGCGACTTCGACGCCGGCGACTGGAACGGCGCCGTCAAGTTCGGCGCCAAGACCACGCGCCGCGACAAGAAGACCGACACCGAGGCCTGGGAATACGGCAGCGACGACCCGACCGACGGCGATTACTTCGGCGCCGGCCCGACTTCGATGAGCGCGTTCGTGAATGGCACGCGCCTGGACTACCCGTTCGGCAATCTCGGTTACGCCATTGATCCGGCGCTGGTGCGTGCGCGCCTGGCCGGTCTGGCGCGCGACCCGGCCCGCGTGGCCGTCGATTCGGCGCTGGACGACTTCAAGCTGCAGGAAGACATCGACGCCGCCTACCTGCAAACGAGCCTGCGCCGCGGCGCCTGGTCGCTGCTGGCGGGCGTACGCGCCGAGCGCACGCGCTTTACGGCCGACGGCTCGCAAGTGGCCGACGACGTCATCACACCACGCTCTGCCAGCCGCTCGTACACCAACTGGCTGCCGGGGGTGCACCTGCGTTTCGATGTCGACCAGGCCACCAGCGTGCGCGCCGCGTGGAGCAACTCGGTCGTGCGCGCAAACTTCGCCCAGCTGGCGCCGGGCGTGAGCCTGGACGGCGACGACGAAGCGACGATCGGCAACCCTGACCTGGCGCCGCTGCGCTCGCACAATCTGGACCTGGGCATCGAGCGCGTGATCGGCGGCGATGGCGTGGTTTCGGCCTACGTCTTCACCAAGGCCATCCGCGACTTCACCTATACCACCGACCTGGCGGGCAGCGGAGAATGGGCTGACTACGCGAGCGCGATCTCGTACAAGAATGGCGACAAGGCGCGCGTGCGCGGCATCGAACTGGCCTGGCAGCAGCCGCTGCGCATGCTGCCAGCGCCGTTCAATGGTCTGCTGGTCGGCATCAACGGCAGCATCACCAACTCGCGCGCCACGATCGACAGCGCCGATGGCGACGGTGGCCGCGCCGCGCGCACGATCCGCATGCCGGGCCAGTCAAACCGCGTCGGCAACGTGATGCTCGGCTACGAAGCCGGCCCGTTCAGCGCGCGCCTGGCGATGAACTACAAGTCGCCGTACCTGCTGGAGCTGGGCGAGGATACGCTGGACGCGACACAAGACCGCTTCGTCGACACCCAGAAGCAGCTGGACCTGTCGATGTCGTGGAAACTGGACAAGCGCTGGCAGGTCACGTTCGACGCCAGCAACCTGAATAACGAACATTACTATGTGTACCTGGGCGACAAGTCGCGCAATGCGCAGCACGAACAATACGGCCGCACCTACAAGATCGGCCTGAAAGCGAGCATCTTCTGATGAACAAGACCGTTTCTCCGATCCTGAACGCCGTCCTGCTGGCCTGCTCCCTGGCCGCGCCGGCATGGGGCGCTGCACCAACGGTGCCGGCCACGCTGAATGACGCCGAAGAACTGGCCGCGCTGCCCGGCGGCGGCTGGCTTGCCCTCGACAAGCGCGCGCTGCGCCTGGTCGGCGCGGACGGCCGTGAACGCGCCAGCCTGCCACTGCGTGGCGAACGACTCGACCTTCGCCCGCTGGATGGCGGCGCGCTGGCCATCGTCATCGACGCCAACGCCGAACGCGCGCTGCCGGTGCAGATCGACGTCAAGGCCGGCACGCTGCGCGCACTGCCCGTGCTGCCGGATACGGGCTTTGGCATCGAGGCAGCCTGCCTGTACCGCGATGCGCAGCAGCTCGACTACGTGTTCCTGGTCGCGAAGGATGGTCAGGCGCAGCAATGGCTACTGGGTAGCAGCGGTAGCGGGGGTAGCGGCACCAGTAACGAACACCGTCTGGTGCGCCGCCTGGCGCTGCCGTCCGGTGTCGAGACATGCCGCGTCGACGATGCACATGGCACGCTGTTCGCGGCCGAAGAAGGCATGGGCCTGTGGGCGTATGGCGCCGATGCCGAAGGCCCGCCAGCCCGCGCCCCGGTGGCGCTGCAGGCGCCGCACGGTCGCATGACGGGTGAACTGACGGCGCTGGCCGTGCTGCCGGGCGGCGTGGCCGCGATCGATGACAAGGGCACCCTGCTGACGTGGAAGCGCGACGGCAAGCGCTGGCGCGCGCTGCCGCCCCGCCAGCTCGGCGCGCAGCAACTGGTGGCGCTTGCGCCGGCATCCGACAAGCTGGCCGTGCGCACGAAGCAAGGCTGGCAAGCCCCGGCGCTGGCCTGGAAGGCCGGCAGCATGCCGTCCAAACGCCTGCCGATCGTGCTGCCGCGCATGCAGACCGAACCCGTCGCGCAGCTGGGCGACGCGGCCGACGATCCGGCGATCTGGGTCCATCCGACCGACCCTGCCAAATCGCGCATCCTGGGCACCAACAAGAAACAGGGCATGCTGGTATATGACCTGCAGGGGCGCCAGACGCAACTGCTGGCCGCCGGCCGCCTGAACAACGTCGACCTGCGCCAGGACGTGCGCTTCGGCGCGGAACGCTTCGACCTGGCCGTGGCCACCCAGCGCGACGAGCAGGCGATGGTGCTGTTTGCGATCGATGCGAACGGCGAGCTGCGCGAAGCGGCGCGCCTGCCCACCGGCCTGGGCGACATCTATGGCACCTGCCTGTTGCGCACGCCCGAAGGTGGGCTCGACGCGTTCGTCAACGACAAGGACGGCCGCTACGAGCATTATCAGATCACGCGCAGTGACGGCAAGTTCGGCGCGCGGCTGGCGCGCACGTTCAAGCTCGCGTCGCAGCCCGAAGGTTGCGTGGCGGACGATCGCAGCGGTCTGCTGTTCGTGGGCGAAGAAGACCGCGGCCTGTGGGTGACGTCGGCGCGTGCCGACCAGCCGGCAACGCTGAAGATGATCATGCCGGTCGGCGAATGGCTGCACGACGATGTCGAAGGCATGGGCATCTACCATGGCGCAAGACGCAGCTATCTGCTGGTGTCGAGCCAGGGCAACAACAGCTATGTCGTGTTTGATGCGGCAGCGCCGTTTGCCGTGCGCGGCGCGTTCCGGGTGGGGCTCGATGCGGTCAACGGTATCGATGGTGCGTCCGAGACCGATGGACTCGACGTAACGTCGGCCAATCTGGGCGGCCCGTTCGCGCGCGGCATGCTGGTGGTGCACGACGGGTACAAGCGCATGCCGGACGGGGCGCAGAACTACAAGGCCGCGGCGTGGGACGATATCGCCAAGGCCTTGCAGCTCGACTGATGCAGCTCGACCAGGAGCGCCTGACAAAACCGTTCGACATACCGTCAACAGATGAGCGAGCAGGCAAGTGAAAGGAACACTTAGTGGATGTCTGCTCGTCGCTCATGTCGTATGCGCAGTCTGCGAAAGCGGCGTAGCCAACCCATGGTGCGCTCGACGACCCGCCGCCATCGGCCGAGCTGGTTGCATCAGGAGCGAGCTTAAGCATAATTTGACCGACAACCGTTCTTCTTTCCGATGTCAGACTGCGTTGACCACCGCACGCTGAAACCATCAATCTAAAACTCGTTCTGACATCGGCAATTGAGGACTCAGTTTTGCAGTTAGGAAATATTCCAGTTTATTGAACTGGTACCTATCACCGAAAATATCGGTGTATTTTATACCGATGCCAAATCCACTAGAATTTTGATAGCACTCGCCGGTATACGATAATGTGTTACAAAGACTCACGTCATTAGCTCGCACATCGTAATAATGATCGGCCGTACCGTATTTATTGTGGATCTGTTGTGCCATCACACCTATTTTAGCAACGGGCACAATGACCGATTCGTTAGGAAAAATTATAAACGGAATTTTTACGGAATCTGGCCAAGCAGCTGATTCATTTACGGATGCATGAAGTATTTTAATTTCATCGATTCTTACCGTAACAGGGCCTGTGTTTTTCACACGCACACTCAATAACTTTTCTGATGAATCACCCCAGTATAATGTGGTTGATTCGCCATCCATATCAATCTTGCCGCGATGACCGTCGATTAAGAGCGCGTCTGCCGGAGTCAGTCCTACTCGTCCAGAGACAACTTTTCTAGCGCTGAAGTCCTTGCAAAGCCAAAGCCGCTGTGGGGTAAAAATCGTCGAATTAAGCGAATCTCGATACACATAAACACTGCTGCCACAAATGCCCGGCGTCAACGAGCTCAGCTGCGTCGCTTTTGATGCCTCCAACTGGGACGATGTTGTTGACGCTAACGGTTTTTGCTGCAGGAAATCCATCAACCGGTCAAACACTTTAATCCTGCATTCTCTGGTGCTCTTGTGAGATTCGAGAAGATCTTTTTGTAGTACGTTGGTGTATGTCTTTATGCTTCCAGCAATTTCACCCTTTAGCTTTGGGTCGGCGATTTTTGCAAACAAACCCTTTAAGCCAGCTTCCGCTGAAAGTTTGGCTCCGGCTTCGGTCGCTGAGCCGCTTTGCGATAGCGATCCACACATCTGCTCAGCCACTGGGATAACGAACGATCGCACATCGTCTTTGACTGACAAAGCCGCTGCTGCAGCGTTTGGAAAAACTAAAACCGACGCAAACAGGACTCCATAAATGGATATAGAATTTTTTTTCTTCATATGTTTCCAGGTGATCTACAATGGTAGGCACGTTCGCAACTTTGCCGATGGCGGCAATTTTCTCTGCAAATGCGCCGGCTAACTCAACGGCCAGAGCAGCGTTGTCGTTGAGTTCGCGCATCGATAGTTTTCGTAATATTTCGTTGTAGAGAATTAACTGATTTGGACGTTTGGTACGCACATCGGGACAGTTCGCTTCTGGCCGATCTCGGCCATTCGACACAGCATAGCAAGTTGCTAGGCAAGAAAATTCACTGATTGTCACGACCGGCAGCAACTGACCCATTGCGGGCCCTGGACAATACGGAGCTATTTGGTCGCGAAGGTTACGGTTTGGACCGTTTGATCAGTAGACAGTAGTGACGCGATCTGTTCCCCGGCGGACGGCACGAGATCGTATTCTTCCGCCAACCAAGATGCAGTCGTTGCTGCGTCTTACGGACCCAGCGAAGCTTTGTAGTCATCAAATTCGGCTTGGACTTCTCGCCACGATGCATAGGCTTTCGACAGCAAAACTCGCTCGTCGGTTAAGACAATGTGCAGTTCGTCCATAGCTCCTGTTCCATTAGTTTGAACGTCCGCTCCTGGCCCAGGCTGTGTAAAAACGCGCGATCGGCGTGTTTCTGGGGGTCCCTTTACCATTCGCGACCTCGAGAAAACGTCGTAGAAAGCGATCTGAGAGGTCAAGTGTCGTTAGGTCGACGCCTAATTTGCGTTTTTACACAGACTGGGCCGAAGGCGGAAAGTCGCTATGGCTCAGTGTACAAGCATGTTGCCGCCAGACGAAGTAACAGATTTTGTCATGCGTTCTAACCTTTCAGACCTGCTCCACCGTCGGCGCGCCAGTGACCGGCTCCAGCAAATGGCCGCTCAACCAGCGCGCTACTTCCGCCGCCCTGCCCTCGATCTGCGGGCCGAAACCCTCCCTGGCCAGCAGCGCAATGCCGTTCGGATTGCGCAGCACACCCTTCTGCAGCACCGGCCGACCGCTGGTCGTATCGATGCAGATGGCGTCGAATCCCGCCTGCAGCAGCGGCGCAAGCACCAGATTGTGCGACGACACCAGCGCCAGGTCGTGCTTCGCCAACTGCTCGAGCACCGCAGCGGCAGCAGACACCGACTCGAGATGGTTCGTGCCGCGAAACACCTCGTCGATCAGGCACACGCCCGCCGGCTGGCCGGCTGCCTCGAGCAGTTCGCGGGCACGCCGCAACTCCGCCATGTACAGGCTCTCGCCGCCCAGCAGCGAATCCTCGTTCTGCATGCTGGCGCGCACCGGCACCGCCGGCAGGCGCGCCCGCGTGGCGTAGCAAAAGCCGAACGCGCGCGCCGCGAGCAGGTTCAGGCCGACCATGCGCAAAAACGTGCTCTTGCCCGATGCGTTCTGGCCCGAGAGAAACGCGCCGCGCCCATGCAGCGACAATGACAGCGGCGCCGGCTGCGCCATCAACGGATGCACGCCCTCCTCCAGCAGCAGGTCACGCGCCCCGCCACGTTCGGCCCAGCACCAGCGCGGCATCGCGTGCAGGTGCCGCGCCAGTGCCACGTCGGCTTCCAGGTTGGCGCACGCCAGATAGCACTCACGCAGAAACGCGCGCTGCCCGAACACGATGCGCGCCGTCCGGAAGTAATGCGCGATATTCCCGGCAGCGAACCAGTCGGCATACTGCCTGCCGCCCGGGATCATGCGCAGCGCGAACGGCCGGTCGAGGCGCACGTGCAGACGCGCGGCGGCCGCGCGGGCCGCCACGAACGGTTCGGTCAACGCTCCGCCGCTCTTGCCGAGCAGGCCAACGGTGGCAAGCAGCGCGCCCAGCGAGCGGATGGTCGCGGTCCAGCCCTCGATCTCCTGGTGATAGCGGATCTGCAGCGCCATCAGCGGCGCAAGCGCAGCCAGCGTCAGCACCCAGCCGAGCGGCAATGTCACCAGCGCCGCGACCGAAATAAGCAGCAGCACCGGCAGCAGCCATAACCAGCGCGCCCACCATGGCGTTACGGGCTGCGTCTCGCCAAACAGCAGCGCGCTCACGTCGACATCCGCATGGCCCAGCATCCGCAGTTGCGCGTGCAGCGCGGCCACGCGTGCCGGGTCCGCGATCAGGCCTTGCAGGCGCGTGCGCTGGGCGCTGCAGGCGGCATCGTCCACGCCCGCGCGCAGGCGCCGATGCAGTACCTGGCGGCCGAAGATGCTGGCATCGGGCGCCAGCTTGTCCTCAAACGACGGCAGCAGCAGATCGTCCCAGGTCTGGCCATCGATACTGGCGCGGTTGGGGCCATCCTGATCGTGCAAACGCCCGATATCCTGGGGCGTGAAGAAGTGGTTCGGCGGCGGCGCGGTCGATGGCGCCAGTGTGGCGATGGCGGAACGCCAGAGATGCTGCAGGTGGTCGAACGACGACAAGGTCAGTCCTGAAAAGAGCCGGCGGCGCCGGTTGCAAGCTGCATGTGCAGACGGCAGGGCGAACTTGCAAGAAGGAAAACGTTCCAATGGCGAAATTATCTTTTTTGCATAATGAACGCTGCTGCAGACAATGTTCGTTTCCCAACATACCGAGGCAGTAAACACTGGCACGATGCCTTCTTGACCATCTCTATAACAATGTCCAGGAAAGGCAGGCCCTCATGAAACGCGCTTCGCTCGCCGCCGCACTATGCCTCGTGTTCGGCTCCGCCACCGCCCAGCAGGGCGACGGCACCCAGTTCTCCACCAAGATCAACGTCTGGAAGCCCAACAAGGTCGAAGCGACGCCCGAGCGGATCCGTGCACTCAAGGCGCCGCCCGGCTTCACGGTCAGCGCGTTTGCAACCGGCCTGAAAAACGCCCGCATCATTGCCGTCGCGCCCAGCGGCGACATCTATGTGAGCCGCCGTGACCAGGGCGACGTACTGCTGCTGCGCGACACCAACAACGACGGCCGCGCCGACGGCGAACCGATCACGGTGGCCAACCGCGCCGGCGCGCATGGCCTGGCGATCCGCGACAACAAGCTGTATCTGGTGACGGTCAAGGAACTGTTCGTGGCCGACATCCAGAAGGATGGCCGCCTGGGCGAACTCAAGATGCTGATCGGCGACCTGCCCGACTCGGGCCAGCACCCGAACCGCACGATGGCCTTCGGCCCGGACGGCATGCTGTACCTGAGCGTGGGCAGCACCTGCAATACCTGCAACGAGAGCAATCCCGAAAACGCCACGCTGCTGCGCATTTCGCCGGACGGCAAGCAGCGCACCATCTTTGCCAGCGGCCTGCGCAACCTGATCGGCTACGCCTGGCATCCGACGACGGGCGAGCTGTGGGGCTTCGACCATGGTATCGACTTCCTGGGCGACGACGTGCAGGCCGAAGAGATCAACAAGATCGAACTGGGTAAACAGTATGGCTGGCCGCACGTGTATGGCGCCAATGAGATCTACCCGCAAAGCACGCCCGTGGGCGAGATCACCAAGGAGCAGTGGAAAGCGCGCAGCACGCCGATGGTGCTCGGCTACACGGCGCACGCAGCGCCGATGCAGTGGGTGTTCGGCGCCGGCAGTGCCTTCCCGGCGGAGTACCAGGGCGACGCCTTCGTGACGATGCGCGGCTCATGGAACCGGGTGCCGGCATCGGGCTACGAAATCGTGCGCGTGCGCTACCAGAACGGCCAGCCGACGAAGGTCGAGCCGTTCGTCACGGGCTTTTTGACTGATGGCGGCAAGACCCACATCGCGCGCCCGGTCGGGCTGGCGATGGCGAAGGACGGTTCGCTCTTGATGGCGGACGATGCCAACGGCGTGATCTATCGGGTCGCCTACACGGGTGGCAAGGCGATGG
>Ga0308158_10004859_pt1 | contig 11192 bp, 10 predicted proteins | sample PhyBR2_FD_201038 | JGI IMG/M metagenome (GOLD analysis project Ga0308158, IMG submission 201038) | Phyllosphere microbial communities from UC Gill Tract Community Farm, Albany, California, United States - DLSLB.R2 | ecosystem: Host-associated > Plants > Phyllosphere > Unclassified | place: USA...
AGCCGTTCGCCGGCTCCTTCGACGTGGTCGCCGGCGTCGAGGCGCGCGGGTTCATCCTCGCCGGCGCTGCCGCGATCACTGCCGGCGTCGGCTTCGTGCCGATCCGCAAGGCCGGCAAGCTTCCGCAGCCCGCGGCGGCCGTCGACTACGCCCTCGAGTACGGCACCGCCACGATCGAGATGCACGACGACCTCCCGGCCGGCACCCGGATCCTTCTGATCGACGACGTGCTGGCCACCGGCGGCACGCTCGCCGCCGGCCGCAAGGTGATCGAGAGCCTCGGCTACACGGTTGCCGGGATCAGCGTGCTGTTCGAGATCGAAGGACTCGGCGGGCGCGACGTGATCGGCGACCTGCACACGGTCTTCCGCTCGTCCTGACGGATGCGTCAGCCGCGCGCCGCGGGCGGCCGCGCGATGTCGGCGGGCGCCCGGCCCGCCTCGATCGCCGAGCGGACGGATGCAGCGGCATGCGCCAGGCTGCTCACCGCGACCAGCTGCCGCGCGCGGGCGTTGACGGCGAGCAGCATCCGCCTGGCCACCTCGTCGGCGGATCCCTCCGGGCCGAGCGCCGCGACATTGCGGCCGGCCAGCGGCTCCAGCGCGTCGGCGTACTCCATCAGCTCCTCGACGTCGTAGTCGAGACCGACCTCGGATGCCTGGGCGAGCGCGAAGGTGAGCCCGCGTTCGGCCGCTCCGGGATAGCCGCGCCAGTCGCGGCGGCGCATCAGCTCGTAGGTGCGCTCCCGGAATTCCGCGTACGCGGGGTCGTCGGCGATGCCCTCCGGGACGCCGAGCGCGAACGCCTGACACGCATTCATCACATCCAGCGTCAGGATGCCCGGGGTGTCGATCAGGTCCGTCAGCGAGCGGATCGCCGCGATCGACGCACCGTAGACGTCGCGCATCACCAGGATGAGGCGGGCCCGATCGACATGACGCTGCTCGTACACCGCCGTGGTGGCGTTCTTGAGGCGACCTGGGGGCATGATCCCCACCCGGATCCAGTGCTTGATCGTGGTGGTGCTGACACCGCTGGTCGCCGCGAGCCTGCTGAGCTTCACATCCATCCCCTCCCCCGCGCCCGCGTCTTGGAGAGTGGGGTGCAGATGCGCTCTCCACGATGCGCAGGCCGTGCGAAGACTCTAACCTGCTGGGGAAGGGACTGCTCTCGATTGGGGGGTCACTCGTGAGCTGAATGAGGACTGGGGAAACCTCGACTGCGGCCCGGGCGGAAACACTGAGGGGTGCGAAACCGCCCGGGCCCTCCTACCGCCCGTCGCACTCGGCATCCGTCTCCCCCGGGGCGGGAGCCCGGTCGGCGGGCGGTAGACTCTTTCCTGTTCCCGCCCGCGCGTTCCTGGAGGCCAGCCGTGCCCACCATCGTCGTCGACGTCATGCCCAAGGCCGAACTGCTCGACCCGCAGGGGAAGGCCGTCTCCGGCGCCTTCGCCCGGCTGGGCGTCGAGGGCTTCAGCCAGGTCCGCATCGGCAAGCGCTTCGAGCTCACCGTAGACGGTGAGGTCACCGACGAGCTGCTCGCCGAGGCCCGCCGCGTGGCCGAGGACGTGCTGTCGAACTCCGTGATCGAGGACGTCGTGGGCGTCGAGGTCGCGCAGTGACCGCACGCATCGGGGTCATCACCTTCCCCGGTTCGCTCGACGATCGGGACGCGCAGCGCGCGGTGCGCATCGCCGGCGCCGAGCCCGTCGCCCTCTGGCACGGCTCGCACGACCTCGAGGGCGTGGACGCCCTCGTCCTGCCCGGCGGCTTCAGCTACGGCGACTACCTGCGCTCCGGCGCGATCGCCGCGCTCTCGCCGATCATGGCCGAGGTCAAGGACGCCGCCGCCAAGGGCATGCCGATCCTCGGCATCTGCAACGGCTTCCAGATGCTCGTCGAGGCGCACCTGCTGCCCGGCGGCCTGATCCGCAACGACCACCAGCACTTCGTGCGCCGCGACCAGAAGCTCACGGTCGAGAACGCCACGACTGCATGGACCAGCGAGTTCACGCAGGGACAGGAGATCGTCATCCCGCTGAAGAACGGCGAGGGCGGCTACATCGCGGCGGATGACACGCTCGACCGCCTCGAGGGCGAGGGCCTGGTGGCGTTCCGCTATGCGGGCGTCAACCCGAACGGGTCGCTGCGCGACATCGCCGGCCTCACGAACGAGCGCGGCAACGTGGTCGGCCTCATGCCGCACCCCGAGCACGCCACCGAGCCCGGCTTCGGTCCCGACACCGCGGATGCCATGCGCTCCGGCGTCGACGGCCTCGGCTTCTTCACCAGTGCGATCGCCGCCGTGGCGGCCGTCGCAGCGTAGCGCTCGCACACACTCAGGCGGATGCCGGGCCCGTGCCCGGCATCCGCCTTCTGCATTTCGCGCACCGTCCGTTCTGAGACGCCGGTCGCAGCTTGTCTCAGAAGGCGCGGCTCCCCGGCATCCGCACCCGTCATTTCCGGGACACGACACGCGGCCGGTCCCAGAACCTGCCAGTCCCGGGCATCCGCGCCCGCACCTGTTGGGACACGAGCGCCGACCCGTCCCAGAAGCAGCGACCGGGTCAGATGCCGGCGGGCGGCCAGACGCCGATGATGATCGCCATCACGACGACCGTGACGAGCTCATGCGCGATGTTCAGCGTGGTCAGCTTCGTCGAGCGGCCCTCGAAGGCGTCGTGCGTGATGAAGCGCGCCGCCGTGAATCCGGCCCACAGCGTGACCGCCGTGACGAGCGAGGCCCAGAAGTACGAGCCGGTGTAGAAGTTCTGGGCGATGGTGGCGGCGCCGGCCAGCACCCACGCGGTGATGAAGCTCACGATCACCGTCGTGATCATCGGCCACAGCGGTCCGCGCGACGGCCTGTCCAGGTCGACGTGCGCGAGCGCCGCCCAGCGCGTGCCCATCACGCCTCGCGCGTACCAGATCGCGCCCACGATCATGCTCGACACCGTGGCGATCAGCACAGCCCAGTAGTTGATCTCGGGAACCGTCATGGCAGCCTCCTCGCTCCGATGCGCTCAGGCTACCGCGCACGGCAGAATACCGACATGACCGAAACGGACGATCATCTGCTCGGCCCCGGCCTGCTGCCGACGCCGTTCACCGCGGCCGAGATCCGTGCCTCCAGTCGTGGCGGTAAGGTGATCCGGCTGCTCGTGGAGTCCGCAGACGGCGGGAGCCATGAACGCCTGAATCGCTTCCGTGACGGTGACGATGACGGCGCGACCCTCGAACAGTGGCGGGCGGACGCCCCCGATGAGATGACGGCTCGGCGCGTCACCTGGCGGGAGCTGCAGGAGCATGCGGCCTTCCCCGCCGACAGCACGCAGGTCTCGTCTGAGGTCATTGCCCTGCCGCTGGGAAGCCTGGAGTGCCTGCGCTATGACACGCAGCCGTCCGCGGGCGAACCGGGCGCAACCTTCTGGTTCGCCCTCGCCCATCCGGGCATGCCGGTGCGGTACGAGATCGGCGGACAGCGCACGACAGTGCTCAGCATCCGCCCCTCCTGAACGGGGCACGCCCGGAAGCCGGATGCTGAGCCGGGCGCGCGTCAGGCGATGCCGCCGCCGTCCACGACGAGCGCGGAGCCTGTCACGTACGACGCATCGTCGCTCGCGAGCCACACCACGGCGGCGGCGATCTCGCTCGGCTGGCCCATCCGGTTCAGCGGGCGCTCGGCGGCCTCGGCGAGGAAGCCCGCCTGATCCTGGCCGAGCTGCTTGGCCTCGTCGCGCAGCATCCCGGTGTCGACGTCCCCGGGGTTGACCGAGTTGACGCGGATGCCGTCGGGGCCGTGGTCGATCGCCAGCGCGCGGGTCATGTTCACGACCGCGCCCTTGGAGGCGCAGTACGAGATCGCCTGACCGCCGCCTTTGAGTCCCCACCCGGAACCGGTGTTCACGATGGAGCCGCCGCCGTTCGCCTTCATCACCGGCACGACGTGCTTGCACATCAGGAAGATGGCGCGCACGTTCACGCCGAACACCCGGTCCCACTCCTCGACCGTGGTCTCCACGGCGGTGGTGCGGCGGATGATGCCCGCATTGTTGAAGACCACGTCGATGCCGTCGAACGCCTCGTTCGCGGTGGCGACCACGCGGATGATGTCGTCCTCGCTGGAGACGTCGGCGCCGATCGCGATGGCGTTGCCGCCCGCGGCACGGATCTCCTCGGCCACGGCCTCGGCGGCCTCGGCGTTCAGGTCGACGACGGCGACCGAGGCGCCCTCCGCCGCGAAGGCGAGGGAGGTGGCGCGGCCGATGCCGCCCGCACCGCCGGTGACGATGGCCTTCTTGTTCTCGAGACGCATGATGGATCCTTCCAGGGAGTCGGGTTGTGGCTCAGAGGGCGAGGTCGGGCGCGGCGACAGCGTACAGGCTGCTCGTGCCGGGCCCGGTGACGATGCGGATGTGCCCGGCCAGGCGGGCGTCGAGCTCGGCGTCGCCGGTCTCGACGATCAGCGGCCGGCCGTGCAGGTCGATGAGCTTCTGCTCGGGGGCGACGACGAGCAGCGGGTCGTCGCCGAGGGCGCGGATGACGGATGCCGAGAGCTGCTGGTTGCCGCGCCCGAGCAGGAACCCCTGTCCGCCGATCACGGTGACCACGGCCTGTGCGGGCCCCAGCGCGACCTCGGCGAGCAGCTGCTCCTCGCTCGCGGAGGTGAGCACCCGCTGTCCGTCGAGCACCACGTCCACGCCCAGCGGGGATTTGCGGATGCCGAGCTGCCGGGCGACCTCGGCCGTCGTGCTGCCCGGGCCCAGCAGGTAGCGGGTGCCGGGCAGCATCCGCTTCACGACGCCGCGTGCGGCGGCGACGACGGCGTCCGCCTCGGATGCGGGGGTCGCGGCCTTGCGCGACTGGGTGCGTCCGACGCGGAAGGGCACGCGCAGCATGCCGTACAGCACGGGCTCCACGCGGGCATGCCGCATGGCCTGCTCGTCGACGTCGAGCACCTCCCGCTCGGCGGTCGGCAGCGCGCCGTCGATCCACTCGGCGGCGAGCGCGCCGGCCGCACGCGGACTGACCGCGAACACCGGGGAGTACATCTTCACGCCGGAGGGGATGCCGAGCACGGCCGGCGGGGGGACAGAACTCCGGAGATGCGTGCCGGAATCGACGGCCGAGCGCCTCTGGGAGCCGGAATCCGGATGCTTCTCCGGAGTTGTGGCGGCCAGGTCAGCCAGCCCCGCCACGGCATCGCGGAGGGTGCCGTCGCCTCCCGCCACCAGGATCAGGGTCACGCCGGCTGCGGCGAGCGCGGCGACGGCCGCGGAGGTGTCGGATGCCTGCGTCAGACCTCGCCCGAGAACAGGAGGATCGTCGAGAACAGGACGATCCACGCTGGAGTCTCCTGCTTTCGACGATCCTCCTGTTTCCGGAGACGGACAGGAGGCCTCGGATGCCGCGTACACGACCCACGGCTCCAGCCCGGCGGCGCGCACGGCATCCGCCCCCATCGCCCCGGCCGCGGTCCCGACGACGAGCGACGGATGCCGGGATGCCAGCACCCGCAGTGCGATGGTCGCCCGCTCCTGCGCACGCGAGTGCGCGCCGCGCGAAGCCGCGAGACGCTGCACGTCCGCGCCGTCGGAGCCGGCCAGGCCCGCGGGCCCGCCGACTCCGGCGACAGGGTTGACGACCAGTCCGATCACGACGCTCAGGCCACCGTCGACATCGCGGGCTCGCGCACGGCATCCGCACGCACCACGCCGAAGTACTTGCGCTGGTATGCGCGCCAGGTGATGGCCCAGCGCTCCGGATCGTCGAGATCGTCGTGGTGGGTGTGGTGCACGGTCTGGTTGTGCGGCGCGGTGCGCACGAGCTCGGGGTTCTCGCGCGCCTCCTGCGCGACCTGGGCGAGGGCGGCGACGTACTCGTCGAGCTCGGCCTTGGAGTAGCACTCCGTCGGCTCCAGCGTGAACGGCTGCGGCACGATGTACGGGTGGTGGCTGGTCCAGTAATGGAAGCCGTAGTCCGCCATGCGGATGCCGATCTCCTCGGACGAGATGCCGGTCTCCTCGAACAGCTCCTGCCACGAGTAGCGCACCTGCTCGATGCGGCGGCGGCCGACGGCGTACGGAGCGGATGCCCCGGGGATCTCCAGCACCCGCTTCAGCAGGTAGTTGTTGTTCAGCACCGCGATCTGCGAGGCCGCCAGCATGCCCTCCGCACCCAGCGACATGATCCAGGCGTAGGCGCGCACCACGTGCAGGATCACGCCGTGCGCAGGAGCCACATGCCCGATGGACTGCTCGCCCGGCTCGCGGACGACGAACCGGCCGTCGACCTGCTCGACCCGGGGACCGGGCAGGAAGGGGGCGAGCGCCGCGCTGACCGCATTGGCGGCCGCACCGGGTCCGCCGCAGCCGTGCGGGGCCGAGAAGGTCTTGTGCAGGTTGAACTGGCACACGTCGAATCCGGCGTCCCGAGCCCGCGTGATGCCCAGGATGCCCGCGGCGTTGGCCTGGTCGTAGGAGGCCAGCGCGCCGACCTCGTGCGCGGCATCCACCCATTCCTTGATGGCCGGGTTGTAGATGCCGGTGTCCTCGGGATTGGTGACCATGATGGCCGCGGTGCGCTCGGACAGCGCCGCCTTCAGCGCTCCGAGGTCGGGGTAGCCGTCGGCATCCGGGTAGACCGTGACGACCTTGTACCCGGCGACCTTCGCCGCCGCCGCGTTGGACGGGTGGCTGAAGATCGTGGTGATGACCTCGTCGCGCTGCTCGCCCTCGCCGCGGAACTCGTGGTACGCGCGGATCATGGCGATGTTCGTCCAGATGCCCGCCGAGCCGCCTGGCGAGGCCAGCGAGACGGCGTCCATGCCGGAGATCTCGGCCATCAGCTTCTCGAGCCGCCAGATCATCTCCAGCGCACCCTGCGTGTCAGCAGGGTCCTGCGCGGGGTGGATCGCGCGCAGCTGCGGCACCTCGATGAGCTGGTCGTTGATCTTCGGGGAGTACTTGATCGTGCAGGTGCCCTGCCCGATGTCGACGTTCAGGTCGGAGCCGAGGTTCTCCTGGGAGAGGCGCAGGTAGTGCTTGAGCACGCGCATCTGCGCGATCTCGGGCAGTGCCGGCGGCTGCGGGCGACGCATGCCCTCGGGGAGGTCGGCGACCACATCGCCCACGGCCTCTCGGACGGCGGGCTCCACCGGGGTGATCGCGATGCCGCGCTCACCCGGGGTGGACAGCTCGAAGACGATCGGCTCGTCCCAGCTGGCCTGCTGGAAGCGGCGCGGGCTGGTCTTGGGGGCGATGGGGAGGCTCATGCGACCTGCTCCTTCGTGATGTCGGATGCCGGGGAGACGACGGCGGCGAGTGCGTCGGCGAGCCGGTCGATGTCGGATGCGGAGGTGACGTCGGTGACGCAGACGAGCAGGGTGCGCTCGTCGACGACGACGCCGGGCTCGATGCCCTCGCGCCGCAGCGCGGCGACCGCATCGCCCGCCGGGATGCCGTCGAGGTGGATGGTGAACTCCCGCAGGTGCAGGGCGTCATCGCCCAGGCGGATGCCGGGGATCGACGCCAGGCGCTGCTGGGCGTACCGGGTGCGGGCGAGCAGCAGCTCACCGTGCTCGCGCATGCCCTCGGGGCCCATCAGGGACAGGTACACGCCCGCGGCGATCCCCCACAGCGCTGCCGCGGTGCCGACCCACTCCTTGCCGTCCTCGCGATGCGCGAACGACGTGCGGTCGTAGGCGACATCGCCGAAGCCGTACTCGCCGGGGACGTCGGTGGACTCCAGCCCGAACAGCCGGGACGGCATCTCCATAACGAACCGCGGGTCGTCGTGCACCGCGATGAACCCGGCGTGCGCGCCGCCGAACCACTGGTGCAGACCCAACGACTGGATGTCGCCGGTGACGATGTCCGCGCCGTGCATCGCTGGCGGGGTGAGCACGCCGTAGCCGACGGGGTCGGTGCCGACCACGACGACCGCCCCGGCCGCGTGGGCGGCTTCGGAGATCTCGCGCAGTCGCGTCTCGACCGCGCCGGTGAAGCTCGGCGTCTCGATCCACACCGCGGCGACGTCGTCGCCCAGCGCGGCGGCGAGCGCGTCGAGGTCGGCGACGCCGCCGGCCGTGGCGACCGTCTCGACCTCGAGGTTCGCACGGACGTAGTCGACGACCTTGGACAGCTTCTCCGGCAGCACGTCGCTGAGCGCGAGCACGCGGCGGCGGCCGGTCATGCGGCCGGCCATGGCGAGCCCCGTCGCCGTGGCCTGATAGCCGTCGTAGGTGGGGACGTTCACGACGTCCATCGCCAGCAGCTCGGCCATGAGCGACTGGTACTCGAACAGAGCCTGGAACCGGCCGTGGTCCTCGTAGGGCTCGCCCGCGTAGGCGGTGAGGAACTCACTGCGGCGGATGACCTCGTCGACGACGGCGGGCACGTAGTGGTTGTAGGTGCCCGCCCCGAGGAAGCTGAGCCGCTCCTCGGTGCTGCGGTTCGCAGCGAGGATGCCCTTCACATGGCGCGCGAGGTCCTGCTCGGCCGGCAGCGGCGCCGGCACGTCGAGCAGCCGGCGCAGGCGCAGGTCCTCGGGGACGTCGGCGTAGAAGTCCTCGACGGATTCCGCGCCGACGGCGTCGAGCATGGCCTGCTTCACGGCCGGCGCCGTGTTGGGAATGTACGGGTGGACGAATGCTTCGGTCACGACATCCTTCATTCGGTGGGGTCGGTGGGGTCGGTCAGGGAGAGGAACGGGATCGCCTCCGCGTGCGGGGACGCGATCACCGCGGCGCCGTAGGCGCCGAGCTCGACGGTGCCCGAGGCATCCGCCCCGCTGAGCAGATCGGTGCCGGTGAGCAGATCGGTTCCGGATGCCGGCAGCTCGAACGCGAGGGGCGATGAGCCGTGGTTGAGCAGGAACGTGTAGTCGGTGCGGCCGTCCGTGCGGGTGACCGCCTCGGCGTCGACGTTCACGACGTCCCGTGCGGGCAGGCCCGAACTGCGCAGGATGTCGCGGAAGACCGGCAGCATCCCCTCGTGCGTGAGCATCGCGCTGACGTACCAGGCCGAGCCTGCGCCGACGGCGCGCCGGGTGACGGCGGCGCGACCGGAGAGCACGCCCGAGGCGTAGCATCCGCGCACCTCGACGTCGGCGTCCGCGTCGATCCACTCCGCCCAGCTGGGCACGTCGAGCAGGTCCTCGCCGTAGGCGATGCGCTCGAGAAGTCCGTCCGCGATCGGCCACTGCTCGTCGACCTCGATGCCGAGCAGATCGCGCAGCGGGCCGGGGGCGCCGCCGTCGTGCACCTTCTCGGTGGCGTCCACCACACCCGAGAACGGGCCGACCACCAGGTGGCCGCCGTTCTCGACGAAGGCGCACAGCGCCAGCGCCTGGGCCTCGTCGGCGATGTAGAGGTTGGGGACGACGACCACGTCGTAGCGGTCGAACGGGCCGGTGGCGCGCACCGCGTCGACCGGATGCCCGAGCGTATGGAGCGCACGATGCCAGGCGCGGGCCTGCTGGGCCCACTGCAGGCGCTGGGACGGCAGCGACTCGATCGCGCTCGATCCCCACCAGGAGTCCCAGTCCACGACCAGCGCGACGCGCGAGCGCACGCGGGTGCCGCGCACGGGCTCCAGCAGGCGCAGCTCGTTGCCGAGCGCCTTGGTCTCCTGGTAGCTGCGCGACCGCTCGCCGCGGTGGCCGAGCATCGAGGAGTGGAACTTCTCCTGGCCGTACTTGGCCTGGCGCCACTGGAAGAACATCACGCCGTCCGAGCCGTGCGCGACGGTCTGCAGGCTCTCCACGCGGATCTTCCCCGGGGCCTTCGGCACGTTGACGTCACGCCAGCTGGTGGCGCTCGCCGACGACTCCAGCAGCAGCCAGGGGCGGCCGCCCTTGAGCGAGCGCATCAGCCCGTAGTTGAGGGCGGCGCCCACGTGCGAGGTCGGGTCGGCGGGCTCCGGGTAGGCGTCGTCGGTGACGATGTCCTCGCGCTCGGCGAAGTCCCAGTAGTCCAGGTCGCGGAACATGCTCATGAAGTTGGTCGTCACGGCGATGCCCGGGGTGACCTCGCGGAGCACGTCGATCTCGACCTGGAAGAGCTCGAGCATGGCGTCCGACGAGAACCTCTCGAAGTCCAGCAGCTGGGTCGGGGTGATCGGGCCGGGTGCCTTCTTCGGCGTCTCGATGTGCTCCCACGACGTGTAGCGCTGACCCCAGACGTTCACGCCCCAGGCCTCGTTGAGGCCGTCGAGGTCGCCGTAGCGGTCCCGCAGCCAGCGGCGGAAGTGGCGGGCGGACTCGGGGCACCAGCAGCGGGAGACGTGGTCGCCGTATTCGTTGGAGATGTGCCACATGGCAAGACCCGGATGCTCGCCGTAGCGCTCGGCCATGGCGCGGGTCATGCGCGCGACGTTCTCACGCCAGATCGGCGAGGACGGGCAGTAGGTCTGGCGCGAGCCGAACTCGAGCCGGTGCCCCTCGGAGTCGGAGGGTCCCATCTCAGGATGGGCGCGCAGCAGCCACGACGGCGGGGTCGCGGTCGCGGTCGCGAGGTCGATGCGGATGCCGGCCTCGTGCAGCAGGTCGATGATGCGGTCGAGCCAGCCCCAGTCGTACACGCCGGGCTCGGGCTCGAGCTGAGGCCAGCTGAAGATCGGCAGGCTCACCATGGTGACCCCGGCCTCCTTCATGAGGCGGATGTCCTCGTGCCACGTCTCCTCCGACCACTGGTCGGGGTTGTAGTCGCCGCCATAGGCGAGAGCATCGATCCGAACCTCCCGGATGCGCTCGTCGTCGCGGTGCTGGGTCACGAGGACTCCTCTCTGAGATGCTTCGCCAGAATCACTGTTCAATGTATTCTGTATACAGCAAGCGTATGCCGAACGATGGATCGGGTCAAGCTCTAAGCTGACGCAGGGGAAGGGGCCACAACATGGCGATCGAGCGCAAGAATCTCCGCTCACAGGTACGCGAGGAGCTCCTCGCGCGAATGCGCACCGGCCTGGTCAGCCCGGGCGAGAGCATCAACGAGGTGCAGCTGGCCGGGGAGCTCGGAGTCAGTCGCACCCCCCTGCGCGAAGCGCTGATCGCCCTCGAGTCCGAAGGACAGATCACCAGCGAGAACGGCAAGGGCTTCCGCTTCGTGCCGCTCAGCGCCGGCGAGTTCGAGGACCTCGCCCCCGTCATGGCGACCCTCGAGAGCCTCGCGCTCGAGCTCTCCCCCGTCGAGGA
>Ga0308158_10004860_pt1 | contig 11190 bp, 15 predicted proteins | sample PhyBR2_FD_201038 | JGI IMG/M metagenome (GOLD analysis project Ga0308158, IMG submission 201038) | Phyllosphere microbial communities from UC Gill Tract Community Farm, Albany, California, United States - DLSLB.R2 | ecosystem: Host-associated > Plants > Phyllosphere > Unclassified | place: USA...
GCCTGATAGCGCCGCCGAAATACTGTGTATGCAAACAGCGTTTCGTGTAAACTAAGCGTCTACATTCTTCCGGCCTCGTAAAGTGCGCGCAAGCGCCACCGATAACCGGAACTCGCGACAGCACCCCGGCCTTTGGTGCTTTCGCACGTCTGAAGAAAAAGCCTGAACTGTTAAACGTTCGGGCTTTTTCTATTTGCGGCCCACTCAGCAGATAGCTTTGGGGCTCGCCGCCTGGCCCACGTACGGGCCACCGATCAATGCGGGCGCAGCTGCCCAGCCGCGGGTGAGAGCCCCGCCGTCCGCTCGCGTGTCTCCGGTCCTGCACCAGCAGGATCTTCGCCGCCTCTCGCATCCATGCGCCGGGCGGCTTTTCTTTTCAAGGTGCACCAGTGAGCCAGCCTGTCCTTAGCTACCGTCACGCGATCATCCGCGCCGTCACCGGTGGTCGCCCGGCCATGGTCTTCCACGTTGTTGACGAGACAGCGCTGCGCAACATCTGCGAGCGCTTGGCCGAGTCCGAGCGCGCCTTCGAGATCCTGCGCGCCAAAGGCTACGGCAGACCGGGCTTGCTGCTGCAAGAGGTCGCGGCGCTAGTGCCCAACGCCAGCTGATGGTCTGGGGCACGAAGAGCCGCCACGAGCGTGGCTACGACAGCGCCTGGGTCAAGGTGCGCAACCAGGTGATGGAGCGCGATGAAGGCGAGTGCCAACGCTGCAAGCGCGCCGGCCGCACCACCTTGGCCCGCGCTGTCGACCACATCATGAGCAAGGCAAAGGCCACCGAGCTGCGCTGGACGCGCGTCAAGACCGATCACCCTTCCAACCTGGAAGCCATCTGCGATCCATGCCACGCCATAAAGACTGAGGCGGAGCAGGGCAAACGCAAGCGAGTGAAGCGCGCCGCTGGCCCTGATGGCTGGCCGGTTTAGTGATGGTCAGGGTTTAAAGAAATTAAATACCTGCGGCAGTTGAACGAACCATAGATAGGCAACTGTTATGACCACGAGAATCACAGCAAAAACACGTCCCGCGATCGTGGCGTTTCGCTTCTTATTCGACGGGTCTGGATGAGCGCACCAAGGACAGACAGCTGCGGATGACGACACTGGATTGTTGCAAGCTGCGCAAGAGATCAAATGCATGGCAGAAGGTGATGGAGATGAATATACAACTATACCATTGCCATAAGTAAATGTCATCATATATTTCTACAGGGAAACATCGGTGGGGGGGTATCGAAATCTCTGGGACCTTAGTCCAAGGGGACCGCCTGCTCCCTCTTTGTGCATAACCGCGAAATGAAACTTTTTTTCTGGGATTGAAATCATGGCCGGAAGGCGCCCGACTCCCAGTGCGCTCAAGCTGGTCACGGGCAATCCGGGCAAGCGGCCACTGAACAAAAAAGAACCAAAACCACGTACAAAAACACCAGTTTGCCCGCCGCACCTCGATGTGAAAGGCAAGGCGGTGTGGAAGAAACTGTGTGCGCTCCTGAAGCGAATGGGCGTGCTCACCGAGGCAGATGGCCTGGCGCTCGAGCGACTGTGCGACTGCTACTCCGACATTCTGAAATGCCGGGAATTGGTCGAACGCGATGGACGCACGTACACAACCATCGATCAAAACAGCAACACCCTCATCAAAAACAACCCTGCGGTGAACCAGCTGCGCGCTGCTGACTCGCAGTTCAAAAGCTACTTGGTCGAATTTGGATTGACGCCGGCCGCGCGATCGAAAGTGAACGTGGACCCCGATGACAAGAAAAAGGACGACCCGCTCGGCAGCTACTTCGGCTGACCCTGTCTCCGAGTACGCCCGTGAGGTCGTCGCCGGAACGCGCATCGCCGGCCCGCACGTGCGCCACCAGTGCGCGCGCCACCTGGCCGACGTCGATGAGGGTGCGAAACGTGGGTTGGTGTGGGACGTTGCCGCTGCGCTGAAGGCGATCGGCTTCTACCGCGACGTGCTGAAGCTGAATGGCGGCGACTTCGAGGGCAATCCGTTTGAGCTGTTGCCGTGGCAGCGGTTCGTGGTCGGCAGCATCTTCGGATGGAAGCGCGACGACGGCTACCGGCGCTTCCGCGTGGTCTATGTCGAGACGGCGAAGGGTAGTGGCAAGTCGCCGCTGGCGGCCGGCGTCGGGATGAAGGGCCTGGTAGCCGACGGCGAGCCGCGCGCGGAGATTTACGCTGCGGCGACGAAAAAAGACCAGGCGATGATCCTGTTTCGCGACGCTGTCGCGATGCACGACCAGTCGCCCGAGCTGACTAAACGCCTCACAAAAAGCGGCACTGGTGAGAAGGCCTGGAACTTGGCGTATCTGGCCACGGGTTCCTTCTTCCGACCGATCAGCAGTGACGATGGCCAGTCCGGCCCGCGTCCACATATCGCCCTGGTCGACGAGTTCCACGAACACAAGACCGCCACCGTGCTCGAAATGATGCGCGCGGGGACGAAGAGCCGGCGCCAGGCGCTGATTTTCATCATCACCAACGCCGGTGCCAGTCGCAAGTCGCCGTGCTGGAACTATCACGAGTACGGCGCCAAGGTCGCGAGCGGCGAAGCGCTGGACGATTCGTTTTTCCCTTACATCTGCGCTCTGGATGAGGAAGACGATCCGTTCGAGAGCGAAGACTGCTGGCCGAAGGCGAACCCAAGCCTGCAGGATGCAAACCTGCCTGGCTACAAATACATTCGGGAGCAGGTGACCGAAGCGAAGGGCATGCCGTCGAAAGAGGCGATCGTGCGCCGGCTGAATTTCTGCCAGTGGACCGACGCCGAGTCGCCTTGGATCAGCCACGAAATCTGGAAAGAGGCGCAGCTCGACTACAACGTCGAGTCGTTGCGCGGGCGCCGCGCCGTGGCCGGTCTCGACTTGTCGAGCACCACCGACCTTACCGGCCTGGTGTTCTTGGTCGAGCCGGTCGAGCCTGGTGAGCCATGGAAGCTGGTGCCGTATGCTTGGCTTCCGGACGACAACCTTGCGCGCCGGGCTCAGCAGGATATGGTGCCGTATGTGGATTGGAAGGCCGAAGGGCTGCTCGAGACGACGCCCGGCCGCGCAATCAGCAAGCGAATCATTCTGCAAAAACTGTCGGCCATGTGCGACTTCTTCGAGATCACAGCGTGTGCGTATGACCGCTGGCGTATCGAAGACCTGCAGCAGATGGCCAGCGACGACGGCATCAGCCTGCCGCCGATGGAGGCGTTCGGCCAGGGCTACAAAGACATGAGCCCGGCCATTGAGCAGTTCGAAACGATGCTGCTCAATGGCGAGATCGCACACAACGGGCACAAGGTGCTCACCATGTGCGCCGGCAATGCGGTGACGGTGCAAGACGGCACCGGCAGCCGCAAGCTCGACAAAGAGAAGGCGACCGGCCGCATCGACGTGATCCTCGCTGCCGTGATGGCTGCTGCCCTGGTCATCCGCGCGGAGCCGAAAAGCACCAAAATTAACCAAGGCTTCGTGATTCTCTGATGAAAAACCCATTTAAAGTGCTGGCCGACGCCTTCCGAGACGATCTGGCGCCGACTGCGAGCGAGCGCCTGGAGCCGCTCATCGATGCACAGAACAGTGCAACGCTGGTGAAGTCTAGCGATCCCCAAGTGATTGCGATGTTGGGCGGGACGCCGGCCGCGTCAGGGTTCGCGGTGACGGCTGAATCTGCGATGCGAGTGTCTGCTGTCTTCGCCGCAGTGCGGTTGCTGGCTGGCGGCATCGCATCGCTGCCGGTGGCCGTCTTCCGCGAGGGTGATGAGGGCCGCGAGGCGATCCGGCCCGACCTGTGGTGGCTGCTCAACGAGCAACCGATCGCGAACTGGACAGCGGCCTCGATGTGGGAATGGGTCGTTCAGTCGATCTGCCTGCGCGGCGACGGGTTTGTTGAGATTGTTCGCTCCGGTGCCGACATCAAGGCGCTGCGCCCGCACCACCCGGACATGGTCAGCGTGCGGCGCGTGGGGGACAGCCTGCTGTATTCGGTCAGCGACGACGTTTCCAGCCTGCGCCCAGTTCATCAGGACGACATGCTGCACTTCCCCGGCTTTGGCTTCAACGGCACGCGCAGCATGTCGATCATCCAGTGGGCAGCGTTCCAGTCCGTCGGTATCGCTCTCGCTGCCGATACGTTCTCGGCCAGCTTCTACGCGAATGGCGCGGCGCCGAAGCACCTGCTCGAAGCACCTGGAGAGATGGGCGAGGAGCAGGCCGACCAGCTGCGCGACGCATACCGGAAGAAAAGCTCGGGCGCGCACAACGCCGGCATGCCGCTGGTGCTGACGCAGGGTGTCACCCTCAAGGAAATGAGCATGTCGGCCGGCGACGCGCAGCTGCTCGAGTCCCGCAAGTTCCAAGTGATCGATATCGCTCGGGCCTTCGGTGTACCGCCTCATATGATCGGCGCGCAGGAGACGACCAGCTCGTGGGGTACCGGCATCGAGCAGATGTCGATCGGATTTATCCGTTGGGCACTGCAGCCATACATCAACAGGATCCGCCAAGAGCTGAACCGCAAGTTGTTCCGCCGAGCGTCGCCGTTCGTCGAGCACAAGATGGAAGCTCTGCTCGCCGGCGACTCAAAAGCCGAAGGCGAGCACATGCGCCAAGCGGTTGGTGGCTCCCAAGGCCCCGGCTGGATGACGATCAACGAAATCCGCAGGGTCAAGAATCTGCCGCCGATTGACGGCGGCGACGTGCTGTACCGACCCGAAAAGTCCAGCAACCCGCCAACAAAACCGAAGGAAGAAGATGAAACAGCTGGTGCAACTGATCCGGAATAACGCCAAGCGCGAGCCGGTGCGCATCGCGGCAGAGGACCAGCCTGACACGCTGTTCCTGTACGACGTGATCGACCCCTATTGGGGAATTGGCGCCAGCGACTTCAACAAGTCGCTGGCTGGCATGGCCGGCAAGAAGGTCACACTGCGCGTGAACTGCCCAGGTGGCGACGTCTTCGACGGTCGCGCGATGGCAGCGGCGATTGCGCAGCACGGCGACGTGCACGCCGTGATCGAAGGCGTCGCAGCCAGCGCCGCCACGTTCATCACGGCCTCGTGCGCGACGGTCACGATTGCGAAGGGCGCGCTGTACATGATCCACAACGCCTGGACCATGGCGTACGGGAACAAATCGGACCTGCGCCAGACCGCCAACCTGCTCGATACGATCGACGGTACGATCCTCGACGATTACGAGCGCCGAAGTGGACAACCGCGCGATCAACTCGCGGCCTGGATGGACGCCGAAACCTGGTTCAACGCTGACCAGGCCGTCGAGCACGGCTTTGCCGACTCGGTAAGTGAGGCTGGCCAGGCGCAGAATTCGTGGGATCTTTCAGCCTACAACAATGCCCCCAAGCCGCCGGCACCAGCCGACGACCAGTGGGAAGTTATCCGCCAGCGCAACCTGAACCGTTTGCGTTTGCACGAACTGGGATAGCGCGCTCGCGCAATCCAGCCACGCCGCCTTGAGCGGCTTTTTTTACGCCTATCACCAAGGAATATCCATGCAATCCATTCAAGCCCTGCGCGAGCAACGTCAGCACCTTGCCCGCGAATCCCGTAACCAGCTCGAGCAGAAAGGCAGCCGTCAGTGGTCGAAAGAAGACCAGGCAACGTTCGATGCGCGCTCGGACCAGATCGACGCGATCGAAAACGAAATTGCCGCCATCGAGCGCGTGATGGCTCTGGAAACGGAGAAAGACCACGCCGATATCGAGCAATTCCGCCGCGCTCCTGAAAACCGCGCTGAAGCGGAGGCTCGCATTGCATTTGCGAAGCTGGTGCGCCATGGTCCGTCAGCACTGACGAGCGAAGAACTGCACAAGGTGCGTAACGTCACCTCGACCGGCACCGGTTCGCAAGGCGGTTACACCGTGCAGACCGACGTGGCGAAAGAGCTGATCGATACGCTGAAAGCGTATGGCGGCATGCGCGGCGTTGCTTCCAGCATCACTACCAGCCAGGGTAACCCCCTCGGATATCCAACCTCGGACGGCACCTCGGAAGAAGGTGAGTGGATCCCCGAGAACACCCAGGCATCGAGCTCCGACCCAACCTTCGGCACTGTCAGCTTGGCCGCATACAAGGCCAGCACGAAGATCATCACCATTCCGTTCGAACTGCTGCAAGACAGCTCGATCGACATCATCGCCATGGTGAATAAACGTCAGCGCGATCGTCTGGGCCGCACGATGAACAAGGGTTTCACCATCGGGTCTGGTATTGGCCAGCCGACTGGCTTCGTCACCGCAGCAAGTGTTGGCAAGGCCGGCGCTACCGGCAGTGCAACGTCCCCAACCTGGGAAGATCTGGTCGACCTGCAGGAATCGATCGATCAGGCCTACAAGGATGCAGGTACCTGCCGCTTCATGATGCACCAGCAGACCCGCAAAGCCGTGCGCAAGCTGAAAGACGGCGCCGGCCGCCCAATCTGGGCTGAGTCGTACGAATCGGGCATCAAAACCGGCGTCCCAGCGCAGCTCCTGGGCGAGGACGTGACGATCAACAACGACATGGCCCTGCCTGGCGCCAATGCCAAGTCGATCGGTTACGGCGATTTTTCGAAGTACATGATCCGCGACGTGCTGGACCTGATCCTCTTCCGCTTCGAAGATTCGGCATATGCATCGAAGGGCCAGGTCGGCTTCCTGGGCTGGGCCCGCGCCGGCGGCAATCTCCTGGACCCGAACGGCATCAAGATGTTCCAGCACTCGGCAACCTAAACGCAACCGGCAGCCGGCTGCGGCCGGCTTCCTCACCTGGAGAACAACATGGCAGAAGCCAAAAAAGTAAAAGCGCGCGTGCTCACCGCATGCGAGCTCGGTCAACCGAACGACGTCATCGAGATCGACGCGTCGGAAGCGAAGTCGCTGGGCGACGTGGTCGACACCGACCCGAAGGCCGTGGCCTACGCGGAATCGCTCGCCACCGAGCAGTAACTCCGAGGCCGGCGCCGCGCGCGCTGGCCTCTGAAAGGTAGACCGCGATGACCCACCTGCACATCTCCCGCGAGGTCTCGACGATCCGCGCGTACTCCGAGCCTGGCGGCTACGAGGAGCGCCGGCCGTATGACGGAATCATCACGGTCACCCACCTGACAAGCAGCACTGTGTATGTGCACGGCGCCGTCGGCAAGATCGACCGCGCGACGCATGCGAGCGCACTGAACATGCTCCGCGAACTCGGCGTCACCAAGGTGATGTACGAGCGGCGCGGGCAGATGAAAACCATCAAGCTGTAACCGAAAGCGTGAACGACCAGAACCGGCTGCGATGCCTTCTGCCGAAGTCGCTGCTATCCACGAACCCTAAAAGAGCGACCCGATAACCATGGCTGATAGTGTCCAGACTCTGCGTCAAGTCGCCACCGGGACGCACATCCCAAATACGCTGGCGTCCTCGAACACGACCACGTTCTCCCGTACTCCGCACATTCTTCGCAGTGCTGTGGCGGCGCTGGCGATCGTCCTGCCCAACTGGTATGTCGCAGGCCAGACCGAAACGAACGCCGGTTCCGCTACGTGGACCGCCGCTATCGAATACCCGGCAGGAACGTTCACCCGGGTGACCTTCGGCGGCGCCGCGTCAGTCACCTCGTCGAGCGGTGGCAACATCGTGTCGGATCAAATTCCGGTTTCGATCCCAAAAGGCGAGAAGTTCTGGGTTCGCCTGTTCCAGAATGCGCCGAGCAAGGCGGTGTATTTCACGTTTTATGCGGGCGACGGCACGGCGCAGTTCGTTTCGCCAGCCTCAGACCTGACCATGGGCGGCACCGCGACCACCTCGGCATCGTTCCAGGCAGCGACCACCACGCCGATCGCTATTATCGGTATGTCGTCCGACCCCGCGATCGGCATCTATGGAGATAGCATTTCTGTGGGCCGTGGCGATACCGCTGACGCCGGCCTGCCGCTGCAGGGCCACCTTGGCCGCGCATTCGGTGCGGCGTACGCAGCCGGCCACGTCGGTATCTCCGGCGACCGCATGTCACTGTTCCTCGGCAGCAAAGCCAAGCGCATGTCGCTGGCCTCGTATTTCACGCACTTTGCAGTGAATATGGGGATCAACGATATTACTGGTGGAGGCTCGGCCTCCGCAGTGGCAGCGGACACGAACTCAATTGTCGGCCTGTTCCCCGGGCCCGTCGCGCTCTGCACTCTGTCGCCGGTATCGACTTCGACCGACACCTGGAACAGCGTGGTGGCCCAAACCACGGTAGCGTCCAACGCTGTTCGCGTTACCGAAAACACGCGCCGCCTGGGAGGCATTTCAGGCGTCAAGACGGTGTACGACGTCAATCCGTCCGTCGAGAGTGTCGCATCCCCAGAGAGTGGCTTGTGGCGGGCCTCGGCCTATACCGCTGATGGCACCCACCCCTCGGCCAAGGGGTACAAGGAAGAGGCAGCGGCCATAAATGTGGCCTTGCTTACAGCGACGCAGCAGCCCGCGCAGGACGCGGTCGTCGCCACTACGGTAGCCGAGTCGCGCCGAGTCGCATTCCCGGGCGGTACCCGCGTGGTGGCGTTCGGCAGCGTGCCGAGCGCGCGGGTTCCCAATGCCCCGTGGCTGGAAGCAGGGCGGTGGTGGAGCGAGAAGCACCCGCTCGACGAACGCTACTGGGTGGCAGACATCACGATCGACCTGGCCGAGCGCGGCACTACTGCCGCTGAGGTCGAGGCCATCGTCGCTGGCGTAACGGTGCTTCAGCTGCCCGTCATCCAGGGCAAGCTGATCCCGGTGAAGCTGGGTGGGTTCAATGCAGCGACGGGCGCGGTCAACTTCTGCACGTTCCGCGTCAAGTGCGCGAACGGCGAACGGTTCGACCGCACGATCTGGTTCAAGCAGCAGGTGGGTTCGTGGTCGCTGGAGAAGGATGCGGACGACGAGAGCTACTTCGTGGCCGACATCAGCAACGACCTGGCTGATAGCAACACGACCGCTGCTCAAGTGAAGGCGCTTCCAGTTGGCGTGGTGGAGCTTGTGCCGGCGGTGATCCAGGGGCCTTTGATCCTGGTCAAGTTGGGCGGCATGGACACCTTGCCGGCCGGCGTCAATTACTGCGACCTGCGCATCGACTGTGCGAACAGCGAGCGCTTCTACCGGACCATTCAATTTAACAGGGTGGACAACTGATGATCGATGCATCGCAACTGCCGAGCGTGCCGAACACCGAGCTGCTGAAGCAGCAGGATGCGGCCGCCGTCGAATACGCGCGCGCGCCGGCAGCGCCTGGCGCGCCGCATGGCGCCGGCCGGCCACCGGCAACAAAAGGAACGACCCGATGACGAAACGACTGATCATTCCGCCGGCGGCGCTGGCGGTGTCGATCGAGGCCGCCCGGCGCGCCGCGCGCGCCAGCGGCACTTCGCTGGACGATGAACTCGCGGACAAGATCCGCGACCTGGTCGATGTCGTGGAGCACAAGACTGGCCGTGCGCTAATTCACCAGACCTGGGAGCTGACCCTCGACTCGTTCCCGGTGTCGGGCGCGATCAAGCTGACGCCAGCACGCCTGGTCGGCGTCGACCACGTGAAGTTCCGCGACGCGAGCGGCGTGATGCAAACGCTTCACCCTGACGACTATCTTGTCGACGTGAAAAGCGAGCCGGGCTGGATCGTTCCGGCGCCGGGCTGCGCATGGCCTGCTACAGCCAACCGCATCGGTGCTGTCGAGATTCAGTATGTGTGCGGCTACGGCCCAACCGAGGCCGATGTGCCGCCGGCGATCAAGGGCTACATCGTGGGCATGATCGAGAACGACTACTACCCGAATCCGAACGCGCAATACCTGTGCCGCAAGCTTGACCGCGCGGTGGTGTACGGATGACCGCCGCATTTCGACTCGACGAACAGGTCACGATCGAGGAGCGCGCCGTCCAGAAGGATCCAGAGTACGGCACCGAGATCGAAGACTGGCTACCGCTGGCGCCCAATATCTGGGCCAACGCCCAAGACCAGTTGCCCAGCCGCGGCGAGAGTACTGCAAACGGCGTGGCCACGACGGTCACGCGCACGCGCTTGCGGATCCAGAACGACGCCAGGATCACTACAGCGATGCGCGTGACCCTGCACGGAAAAGGAAACCGCGTGATGCAGATCATCGCTGGCCCGGCGCTGCTGGATGACCGGCGGCACGTTGAATTCATGCTGGAAGGTTATTCACATGGCTGACCAGTCAATTACTGGCGGACGCGAGCTCGACGCCTTCCTGCAGCAGGTTTCGGTGAAGGTCGAAAGAAACATCCTTCGCTCGGCCCTGCGCGCAGGCGCGAACGAGTTCAAAAAAGACGTTCAGCAGCAGGTCCCGGTCGACGAAGGGGTTTTGCGCCGCAGCGTGCGCGTGTCGACCAGATCGAAAAAGGGTACGGTCTACGCCTACGTCAAAGCCGGCGGCCGCAAGGCGCCGCATGCGCACCTGGTCGAGTTCGGCACGGCTGCGCACAAGATCACGGCAAAGAAAGGCAGTGCGCTCGTCGTCAACGGCAAGGCGGTGCGCGATGTCGACCACCCGGGCGCGAAGGCAACGCCATTCATGCGGCCCTCGTTCGATACCGGGGCCCAGTCTGCGCTCGTAGCAGTCGGCGCGAAGATCCGCGAGCGCCTGACGAAAGAAAACATCAACGTGCCGGCACCGGAGGGCTTATGAGCGTGAAAGTTATCCGCGCGCTGCTGCTCGGCGCCGACGCGGTCACCGCGCGCGTTGCTGATCGCATCGCCGCTGGCGACGTAGCCGTCGACCAGGGACTGCCAGCCATCAGACTCACAGAGGTGGTCGCCGTTCCGATCGGCGCCTTTGACGCGCAGGCCGAATACTCGATCGTCACCAGCCGCGTGCAGGTGACGGTGGTCGGAAAGCCGTATCCGGACGTGGTCGCGCTGATCGGCCTGGCGCGGCGCGCATGCAACTTCGAGCGCGGCCAGATTGCGGGCGTCGACGTCGTCAGCGTGCTGCGCGACACGGTTGGCCCTGACATGGAAGACGTCGCCGGCAACAGCATCAAAACGATCGACTTCAAGGTCACGTACCACGAGCCGAATTAGCAGCATCAGCAGTTTCACCCAAGGCCCGCACAGCATCCGCTTGCGGGCTTTTTTTATTTCAAAGGAATCGAAATGGGCCAAGCCTCCGGCGTATTCAAGCAGGTCACCTACAAAGTGGAGACCACCTACGGCGTCATGCCTGCCGCCGG
>Ga0308158_10004861_pt1 | contig 11187 bp, 9 predicted proteins | sample PhyBR2_FD_201038 | JGI IMG/M metagenome (GOLD analysis project Ga0308158, IMG submission 201038) | Phyllosphere microbial communities from UC Gill Tract Community Farm, Albany, California, United States - DLSLB.R2 | ecosystem: Host-associated > Plants > Phyllosphere > Unclassified | place: USA...
CCCGGGCGAACGAAAGAGTACTGTCTGGAACACCATCTCGCGGTATCTCATGCATGAGCGTCTCCGTCAAATTGAGCCGTACTGCCCGAGCACGTAGTTAAGCGGCGCTTGTTTCAGCACTGCTCATATCAATAGCGTCGCACGCGGGGTACGTGCCCCCGGCTTGTATTCGCCCGGTAGATTGCATATCAGGCTTCACACTAGTTCGAAGCCGCGGGCGGCTTCGAACTAGTGATAGCGCCCTACCAGAACGCCAAATGGCGAAGCTTAGTTGGCGTACATTGGACTTTCCTCAACATAGATTGTTACGTTCGTTGCGTTTGGAAGGATGTTCGCCAAGGAGATCGGCGACAGGCCGAGCGTATCGAAGGTCCAGGTAAGGTTTCTTGGACCGTCTACAATACGGACAGTCTCGAGTCGCTTGACGTGAATCGATCTGGTCTTGCCTTCCACTATTGTGATAACGCGGTCAGGCGCTGCATTGGAGGAGTAGCCGAACGGTGCTGCTCTACCAGTCTTCGCTTCTGCAGCGCTCTCTGAGGGCATGCCCCCCTCATTGGCCCGCGAGTCGAGTGGAATGAACATGCACGCGAGAAGTACCGCGGATAAGAAGTTGATGTGAGTTTTCATTGAATTTTCCTGTTGAATATTTGATTTTTCAAGCGCACTGACTCTCGACGTGGCCGATTGTGGGCCGCCATGGTCGGGAGTAAGTCAGTTGCGGCTGCATTATTTGTAGAGACGGATGGGGTCGTGCAGTGCTTGTGCACGATTACCCATCAAGCGCAGGCGGTAGTTGCCGGCTTCGATGATCAGTGCCATTTCGGCCGAATCGGGCCGTCCAGTATTGGAGACTGGTAATTTAGCTGATTGAGTCTGCCGGGATAGGAGCGCGACAGCCCTGACCATTCGATCACGGAAGAATCGCTGCCGAGGGGCTGCAAGTCGCATGCCGATACACAAGTTGCGCTGCAGCCAGCTTCGAGCTGCACTTCTATCGGATTTGCAGCCCCGGTTACGTCGGATACCGCTGCGATGGCCGACGCGTCGTCGGAAATCACGCACCATCCTGCCGCCCAGCCAGTCTGTAAGGGCAAAAGCGCGAGCAATATGATCAGAAACAGGCGCTTCATGGAGTCCTTGACTGCTCGGTTACGGAAGAGAACACTGGAGTATGGAAAATTTTACAACGCCCGCCGGGCAGAAACATGGGTCTCGAATTGTTGTAGATCTGATTATGTTTGTTCTGTATGGGCTGGATCGTCGCCCTGTTCAGACCGCCCCGCGCGACTGGCCATGCTTCGGGTGGCAGTGCGCGTCCAGGGGGCGATGACTATCGGGTCTTGTCGGATACCGGAGGTGCTGCGCGGCCGCTGAACAGCGCGTGCAAAACGATGAGCGTGGCGCCGACCGTGATCCCGATATCGGCGATGTTGAAAGCTGGCCAGTGATGCGCTCCTGCATGCACATCGATCCAGTCAACGACGCCCATCCGCGCAGTTCGGTCAACGAGATTGCCAACCGCTCCGCCAAGGATCATCGCCAGAGCGATCCTTTCCGCGGAGCCTGTTTCAGGTTTCCGGATCATCCGGACGATCAGGATCGACGCGAGTACGGCTACAACAATGAAAAGGTAGCGTTGCCATCCGCCGGCCGTGGCCAGAAGACCGAACGCCGCTCCCTGGTTGATCACATGGACGATGTTCAACAAGGGTAACAACTCGATCTGCTGGCCGTAGGCCAGATGTTCCACGATTGCGGCCTTGGTGACCAGGTCGGCAAGTGCGGTAAGCCCGGCGACCAACACGGCAGCGAGCGGTGAAAAGGGTTTGGCCACTATCGGTTCCTATACAGTTGACGGTCAGATGTTCAGCGCACGCTTGTCGACAGCGAGCGACGCTTCCCTGATTGCTTCATACAATGTCGGGTGCGCGTGGCAGATCCGGGCAATGTCCTCCGAAGACGCCGAAAACTCGAGCGCCATTGCCGCTTCACCGATCATTTCCGACGCGAGCGAGCTGACGATATGCACGCCCAGCACAAGGTCCGACTCGGCATCGGCCAGGACCTTGACAAACCCCTGTGCGTCGCCGTGGCCGAGTGCGCGCCCGTTGGCCGAGAAAGGGAACTGTCCCGACTTGAATGCGCGGCCTTCGCGTGCCAGTTCCTGCTCCGTCTTGCCAACCCACGCGGCTTCGGGACTCGTGTAGATGATGAAGGGGATGGCGGCGTAATTCACGTGCCCGGATTGCCCTGCGACGATCTCGGCGACCATGATTCCCTCTTCCTCGGCCTTGTGCGCAAGCATTGGCCCGCGCACGACGTCACCGATGGCAAACAGGTTCGGCAATGTCGTGCAGCAGTGTTCATCGACCGGCACATAGCCGCGCTGGTCAAGCTCCAGGCCAATTGCCTCGATTCCCAACCCATCCGTATTGGGCACACGCCCGATCGCCACGATCACCTTGTCGCAAGCGAGCTCCTTGGCGGCGCCAGCACGGTCGCGATACGAAATCTGCACCCCGCCGCCGCTGAGCGCGATGCTGTCGATGCTCACGCCAAGGTCGAATTTCAGCCCTTGGCCAGACATCAGCTTGAGCATTTCCTTGGACACGGCGGTGTCGCAGCCGGGCAGGAAGTCCGGCATGGCGTCGAGCAGGGTGACATCCGCACCCAGGCGCCGCCACACTGAGCCCAGCTCGAGACCGATCACGCCGGCGCCAACCACACACAGGCGTTTCGGCACCTCGCGGAAATCGAGCGCTCCGGCGTTGTCGCAGATAATTGCATTGTCGATCCGGGTGCCCGGCAGCTGGCGCGGCTTCGACCCGGTGGCGATGATCACGTTACCCGCGCTGATCTCCTGCACGGAATTTTCGGCCGAGACTTCCAGGGAATATACCCCGTCCTGCATCCCGACGAAGCGCGCGCGCGCCTTGATAAAGTCGACCTTGTTCTTCTTGAACAGGTATTCGATCCCTTTGGCCATTTTCGAGACCACCCCGTCCTTCCGGTCGATCATCTTGTCGACGTCGATCGCCGCGCCGCCGGTGGTGATACCGTGCTCGGCAGTGTGGTGCAGGACCTGTTCGTACAAGTGGCTCGACGCAAGCAATGCCTTGGATGGGATGCATCCCACGTTCAGGCAGGTTCCTCCTGGGCGCGCCTGGCCGTCGGGTGCGGCGTAAGGGTTCGATTCGATGCAGGCCACCGACAAGCCGAGTTGTCCAGCGCGGATTGCAGCGATGTACCCGCCTGAACCCGCGCCAACAATGACCAGGTCGTATTGCGCTTTCATGTGTTTCCTTCCAATGTCCGAGTCCTTGCGTTCACTCTACTGGATTGTTCAAATTGCCTCCGCCACGTTCTCGGGCGGACGGGCGAAGCGCTGGTAAAGCGTCGGCAGCACGAACAGCGTCAGGATCGTAGCGGAGATCAGGCCTCCGATCACAACGGTGGCCAACGGCCGCTGCACCTCGGCGCCGGCGCCGGTTGCCAATGCCATCGGGACGAAGCCCAGCGATGCGACCAGTGCCGTCATCAAGACGGGGCGCAGGCGCCGCAGCGCACCTTCGCGCACCGCTTGTGCCCACGGAAGCTGTTTCGCCAGGTCGTCGATCGAGCCCACCATTACCAGCCCATTGAGGACAGCGACGCCGGACAGTGCGATGAATCCAACGGCCGCCGAGATCGAAAACGGCATGCCACGCAGCCAGAGTGCGGCGATACCCCCGATCAGGGCGAGAGGCACGCCCGTAAACACGACCGCGGCCGAACGCCAAGACCCAACAGCCGAGTACAGCAACGCGATGATGAGCGCGAAGCAGGCTGGTACCACGACTGCCAAACGCATCCGCGCACGCTCGAGGTTCTCGAATTGCCCGCCCCAGGTAATCCATGCACCGGCGGGCACCCGTACGTCCGCGTTGATGCTTGCGCGCGCTTCGCTGACCACGCTGGCGATGTCACGTCCGCGCACGTTGGCCTGTACCACGACGCGACGCTTGCCGTTCTCGCGACTGATCTGGTTCGGTCCCTTGGCCGTCTCCAGCGCGGCCACCGACCCCAGCGGCACGAAACTGCCGCTTGGCGTCAGCACTGGCAACTGGCGCAAGGCTTCCACATCGTTCCTGCTGGTCTCACCCAGTTTCACCACCACGTCGAAGCGCCTGTCGCCTTCATAGATGGAACCAGCCTCCCGGCCCGCGATGGCTGCCGCCAGTGTGTCGTGCACGTCCTGAGCGGATAATCCAACCCGCGCCATGGCGTCGCGGTCCAGACGCACATCGAGCAGCGGAAGCCCCTGCACCTGCTCTACCCGGACGTCCTCCGCGCCCTCGACCGCACGCAGTTTTTCGGCAACTTGCTCGGCGGTGCGGATCATGGCGTTGAAATCGTCGCCGTAGACCTTGACGGCAATGTCGCCCCGTACGCCGGCCAGCAGTTCGTTGAAGCGCATCTGGATCGGCTGGGTCAGCTCGTAGTTCTGGCCCGGGATGCCTGCAACCGCCTTCTCGATCTTCTCAACCAGCTCGGCCTTGCTCATCCCGGGTTCCGGCCATTCCGAACGGTCTTTAACGATGACAAAGGTGTCCGTGATATTCGGCGGCATAGGGTCGGCGGCCAGTTCAGCCGTACCTGTTCGGGAGAAGACCAGCTTTACCTCGGGCAGCTTGCCGACCGCCTTCTCGACAGCGAACTGCATCGCCTGGCTCTGGTCCAGCGAGGTTCCGGGAATGCGGGCGACCTGCAGCAACACGTCTTTCTCGTCGAGGGTCGGGAGAAATTCCTGGCCCAGCGTTGTAAACAGACCCAGCGCGCCCGCAAAACCGACGGTCGCTAGTACGCCGGTCAGCTTGGGCTTCGCGAGTGCACGGTCCAGCCAAGGTGCATAGGACGTGGATACGGCTTTGACCAGTCGGTTTTCCTTTTCATTGACATGGCGCGAAAGCCATAGCGCGATCGCCGCCGGCACAAAGGTAAGAGAAAGAATGAAAGCGAATACCAGGGCCAGAATCACCGTTACCGCCATCGGTGCGAACATCCGGCCTTCCACCCCCTGGAACGTCAACAGGGGGACATAGACGAGAATGATGATCGCCTGGCCGTAGACGCTTGGCCGGATCATTTCGCGCGCGGCGGCCGCAACGGTATCAAGGCGCTCCGCTTTGGTAAGAGTTTTGCCAGTCGCATGCTGGTGTTCGGCGATGCGGCGCAGCGCGTTCTCTACGATGATCACGGCGCCATCGACAATCAGGCCGAAGTCCAGCGCGCCCAGGCTCATCAAATTTGCCGAGAGTCCCGCCTCGAGCATGCCCGCCGAGGTCAGGAGCATGGTGACCGGAATAACGGCTGCGGCGATCAGCGCCGCGCGCAGGTTTCCGAGTAGCGCGAACAGGACGGCGATCACCAGAAGCGCGCCTTCGGTCAGATTGGTTGCCACGGTCTTGATGGTGGCATCGACCAGCCGAGTGCGGTCGAGGACTGGCCGGATGAGCAAGTCGGGCGGCAGGGAATGTGCGATTTCCTTGAGTCGGACATCGACGGCGGCGGCAACGGTCCGGCTGTTCTCGCCAATGCGCATCACGGCGGTACCGACGACGACCTCCTGGCCGCCTTCGGACGCCGAGCCGAAACGCACCTCCTGCCCCAGGCCGACGCTAGCGACGTGCGACACCAGCACGGGCGTGCCGTTACGGGTAGTGATGACGGTCTTTGCCAGTTCTTCCGACGAGGTGATGCGCGCATCGGCCTTGACGGTGAGGGCCTCGCCGTTCTGGACGACGACGCCGGCGCCGGCGCTCGTGTTATTGCGCTCCAATGCCTCGCCCAGCATCGTCAGGCTGATGCCCAGGGCCGCTAGTCGTTGCGGATCCGGCGTGACCACATACTGCTTGACGTAGCCCCCGATGACGTCGACGCCCGCCAGCCCTTCGGTATTCTTGAGCTGCGGTGCGACGATCCAGTCCTGCACCGTGCGCAGGTAGGTAGCCTTCTCAACAGCGCCGCGCAGCACTTCCCGTTCCGGGGTGATATAGCTTCCGTCCGCCTGCAAGCCGGCCGACGTACCGACTTTCTGGGCCGGCTTGGAGGCGTACTCCACCGTCCACATGTAGACGTCGCCAAGCCCGGTCGCGATCGGACCCAGGCTCGCAGTAGCACCCGGGGGCAAGTTGCGCTCGACGGCGCGCAGCCGCTCCGCCATCTGCTGGCGAGCAAAATAGATATCCGTGCCGTCCTTGAAGACCGTCGTGACCTGTGCAAATCCATGCCTGGTCAACGAGCGCGTGGATTCAAGTCCGGGAATGCCGGCAAACGCCGTTTCGATCGGATAGGTGACCTGCCGTTCGACGTCGGCCGGCGCGAGCGCCGGTGCGACGACGTTGATCTGCACCTGCGTGTTGGTGATGTCCGGTACCGCGTCGATCGGCAGGCGCGTCAGTGCGAACGCGCCGAGGATCGACAGCAGGATGGTGGCGATGAGAACGTGCCACCGCCGCGCAACGGAAAAGTTGACGATGCGAGCAATCATGGTTGGGTATCCTTCAGGAGCCGTTGAACGAGGAAATCAGTCATCGTCCCCTGCCTCTCCCTTGCCATGCTCCGCCTTCAGCAGATAGGTATTGCTGACCGCGATCTGCTCCTTGCCGTCGAGGCCCGACATCACCTTCACGTAGCCGGCCGCGTTACCGCCGAGGACGACGTGCTTGATCGCGAACCCTTCTTTCTCCCGGACGAACACGCTTGGCTTGTCCTCCACTGTCTGCACGGCAGTCCGTGGAATGGCCAGTTGAGTGCCGCCGGTACCGCCTTCGAGCGCGATCGATGCCCTGACCGTTTCACCGATGCGCCAGCTTCCCTGCCCGTTCGACAGCCGTGCGATGGCACGTACTTGGCGGGTGGCGGGATCGAGGACACGCGATACGTGGGTGATGCGGCCTGCGCCAGTGCGGCCATCAGTCGACACGTCCACCGCCGTACCAACCGTCACGCGAGCAGCGTCGTTCGGCGATAGCGAAAGGTCGACGGCCAGTTCGTTGAGGTCGGCCACTTCGAACAGATGTGCGTCCGGCGCGACGATGTCGCCCAATGCGATCTGCCGCGCCGTGACATTACCCTTGATCGGGGAGCGCAGCATCAGCCGGTTGAGCTGCCCTCCGCCCATTCCCCCGGCGGCGGCCAGTTGTTGCTCGGCCAGGCGAAGGCGGGTGCGTGCTTCCTGCGCCGCGTTGCGCGCAATCTCGAATTCCTGTCGCGAGGTGACTTTTTCGCCAAACAGATGTTCTTCGCGCGCGAACGTGGCTTGCGAGAGCTCGTACTGCCGCTTAGCGATTTCGACGTCAGCCCTGAGTTGGGCTACGTCACGGCTTTCGATTACAGCCAGCACGTCACCCCGAGCGACCGGGTCGCCCAGGTTGCGCCGGACCTCGACAACCCGGCCGCCAACGGCGCTCGACACGACGGCTGCATGCTTCGGGTCTGGCGCGATGACGGCCGGCGCCTCGACCGCCCCGGCGAAGGCCTGTCGAACCGGCATGATCTCGATACCCGCGGCTTTGATTTGCTGGTCCGACAGTGCAACAAAGTCTTCCTTGCCTTCGGCTTCGCCTTCCCTCTCCGCGGATTCGCCCCGCTCGCCGGCTTCGCCGCTCTTCTCGGCCTTCTCGCCCTTTTCGGCCTTTTCGCCTGTGGCGTGCGCCGTTTTTTCGCCCTGTTCGGCAACTTCTTTAGGGGTTGTTTCTGGTTTGGGGGAGCATGCGCTCAACAGGATCATCGCGGCGCACAGGCCCGATCGGAATACCGCTTGCATGGGTCAATCCTTATAAATTGGAGAGTTGGAACCTTGGAGCCGAGCCAGACGTGCCCGGGCAGTATGGAGTGCCGCGAGCGCGTCGACCGAGCTTTCGCGGGTTTCAGCCAAGGAGCGCTCGGCCTCGAGCAATTCGAGTTGCGGGAATTTCCCTTCGGCGTAGCCGATCCTCGCGATGCGCGCCGCTTCTTCCGCGGCGGCGAGCGCGGGGCCATTGGCGGCCCGTGCGGCCGCCAATGCGTCGGCCACTTCGACTTCCGCTTGAGCGTTGGATTGCTCGAATTCCAATTCGAGGGCGCGGCGCGTGGCGGAAGCCCGATCGAATTCCGCCCGCGAGCGCGCCAGAGCGGCCGTGCCCTGATTGAACAATGGCAGGGGGACCGACAGGCCGAGCACAGCGGCCTTGTCGGACGATTCGCCGTAACGGCGCATGCCCGCGGTCAGCGTTACGTCCGGTATCCGGTCGCGCCTGGCCGCGTCGACGCGGGCTTCCGCAGCGGCCACCTCGGCCTCTGCTGTAGCGATCGCCAACCCCTGCCCTGCCGGCGGCGTCATCTCGCTGCGTTCGATCTGCTCGAACCACGTGGACGCGATCGTGAGCGGCATCGCCGTGCCTGTCAGCCGTGCGATCGTTTTCTGGGCCAGTTCGGCGGCGCGTAGTGCTTTGCCCAGCCGAACCTCCGCATTGATCCGCAGCACGTCCGCCCTTTGCTCCTCTATCGGAGATGCTTTTCCGATGCTTACCCGTTCACGTGCTGCATGGTGAGCACGCGCGGCCAGTTCATGAGCAGCCTTTGCGATCGCGACATAGCGCTCGCTGGCAGCAAGGGTTACGAACGCCTCGGTAATCAGAAATGTCAGCTCCGCTTCCGCGGAGCGCGCCCCAATACCCGCGGCGACCCGTTCAGCCTGTGCCACGCGCATCCTCGCGCCGCGCTTACCACCGAGCTCGAGCGGCATCGACAGCGCGACCGTCTTTTCTCCCCCACCGAAACCGGAGTAGCGTCCCGATCCCAAGACATTTTCAGCCTCAAGGGAAAGTGTCGGGTTCGGTCGAAGTCCAGACTGGCGTACATTGGCATCGGCGATGCGCACGGCTGCGTCAGCGCCCTGCAATTGCGGCGCGTGAAGTCTAGCCCGTGCGACGGCCTCGGCAAGCGTCAGTGGAGTGCCCTCAGCAAAGGCAGAGCCTGCGGCCATACACATGACCAGCAGGGTCGTGGCGACAGAAGCATTGATCTTGATGCGCATGATTGGATTTGCTTGACGGATTAATAAATGAGCTTTATAAACCTTGAAGCCACTTTAATGTCAAGCATATGTCACGCACATTTACGATAGGACAGCTGTCCGCTGCGGCGCAGATGCCTCCGGCGACGATTCGCTATTACGAGAAAATTGGGTTGCTCGACTCTCCATCCCGCTCCGACAGCAACTACCGGCTGTACGGGAGCGAGGATGTAGCACGCCTGAGCTTTGTTCGCCGTGCACGGGAGATCGGGTTCACAGTTGACCAAGTTCGAAGCCTGTTGGCCTTCTCCGACCAGCGAGACGGCGACTGCTGCGCCGTGACAGCGCTGACAGAACAACACCTTGCCGAGGTCGAACAAAAGATCAGAAACCTCAACTTATTGAAAGAACACCTTTCCCGTCTGCTGATTTCATGCCGCGGCGGCCGATTTGCCGATTGCGGGATCATTGATGCCCTCGCGCCGCCGGGACAGGCCGGGTAGCTCACTCAGCGTGGTGCCAATCACAGGTCCTGAGCACACTTGACCTTGAAGCTGGTTGAAGGTTTACCCTCCAATAGCCAGCCACCAAAAAACTCACTTTCATGACACAAAATCAGACCACGCCCTCAAGCGGCCTTGAAACCGAGCTGTTCGTCTCCAAAATGGACTGCCCGTCTGAAGAAAACTTGATTCGAATGGCGTTGGGCAAAGTCGACGACATCGATCATGTCGCCTTCGACCTCAATACCCGAACCGTCACAGTGCTCCACCATGGGAGCGCAGATGTCCTTCTCGACGTTCTTCAACCTTTGCGACTGGGCGTAGAGCTTAGCAGCTCACGTCCGGCTGAGCCACGCTCTACCGTACAACGCACGATCAGCACGCTCGCAATACCGAAAATGGACTGCCCGTCTGAGGAGAACATGATCCGCATGGCGGTAGCTGATGTCGAAAGCATACATTCGCTCAACTTCGATCTCTCGGCAAGGCAGCTCCACGTAGCACACTCGGGAAACATCGATCCTATATTGTCGAAGCTGACACGATTAGACTTGGGCGCCCACCTGATCAGTTCCCGTACAGACCTGTCCCAATCGACTAGCGGCTCCGATAAAGCTGGAGACGCGTCAGAGGCGAAGACGTTGCGGCTGCTGCTGGCTATAAATGCTGTGATGTTCGTGGTCGAACTCACATGGGGGTTAATCGCAGAATCCGCAGGATTAGTAGCCGATTCGCTCGACATGTTCGCCGATGCAGCAGTCTATGGTTTAGCGTTATACGCTGTTGGGCGCGCGGCTGCGCTAAAAACTCGTGCGGCCCACGTGGCTGGGTGGCTTCAACTCGTGCTCGCACTAGGTGCGCTGAGTGAAGTGGTTCGACGTTTCTTCTTTGGCAGTGAACCCGAATCTGTTTTGATGATGAGTGTCGGAACCGTAGCCCTCATTGCTAACGCTGCCTGCCTGATTTTGATCGCCAAGAAACGTGATCGGGGTGCGCATATGAAGGCAAGTTATATATTTTCCGCCAACGACGTTATCGCCAATCTCGGCGTGATCGCTGCTGGAGTGTTGGTTACCTGGACTGGTTCGCCTTACCCCGATCTTGTTGTGGGCACCATCATCGCCGTCATCGTGCTCACTGGTGCGCGCCGGATCCTTAAACTGAGGTAGCGGTAAAGCGTTTTTGTTGCATGAATGGCTGACCGGTAGGTGGCGAGCTGCCACCACCGGTCATGGAAGCTACTTTATTATCCGGTTTCACCCACCTATGGCATCAGGGAGACAGACTAAGCCGAAGTCCATCAACAGCTGGGAAGGCGACCTTACCAATAATATAGTCACCATTGCTTCCGTCAAACTTCACATCAACATGACTCATTGTCGCCGTTGCTCTTCTGAAATCGCCAACTCTTTTCCTCCCATCCCGCACAGCGACTAGCCACCAATAGAACGCTGCATACTCAGCGATAAACTGCGCCCGCCAACATATCCTTACCCGCTGTGCAAACTCGTTCCCATAAGGGAATCCCACATTCCAGTCCTGGAAATCTGCTTGGTCTGGCGATGCATGCATCACACTAAAATAGGTCTCGTAGCTATTTCTGAGCATGATGAAGGCTAATAATTTCATGTTGCAGCCGCTCGG
>Ga0308158_10004862_pt1 | contig 11186 bp, 12 predicted proteins | sample PhyBR2_FD_201038 | JGI IMG/M metagenome (GOLD analysis project Ga0308158, IMG submission 201038) | Phyllosphere microbial communities from UC Gill Tract Community Farm, Albany, California, United States - DLSLB.R2 | ecosystem: Host-associated > Plants > Phyllosphere > Unclassified | place: USA...
GGGCCCGGAGGGGACTCCGGGCCCGCTTCTCGCCGACCCGAGGTCAGTTCACGTCTGCGTCGACCCAGTCCATCGACTTGGTGACGGCCTTGCGCCACTGACGCAGCAGGCGGTCGCGCTCAGCCTCGTCCATGGTCGGCTCCCAGCGCTTGTCCTCCTGCCAGTTGGCCGACAGGTCGTCGAGCCCGCTCCAGAAGCCCACGGCCAGGCCTGCGGCGTAAGCTGCTCCGAGCGCGGTCGTCTCTGCGACGACGGGGCGCACGACGGGGACGCCGAGCACGTCCGCCTGGAACTGCATGAGTGCGTCGTTGGCGACCATGCCGCCATCGACCTTCAGCTCCGACAGGTCGACTCCGGCATCCGCGTTCACGGCGTCCAGCACATCACGCGTCTGGAAGGCGACGGCCTCGAGAGCCGCACGCGCGATGTGGTTGCGGTTCGAGTAGCGCGTCAGCCCCACGATCGCCCCGCGGGCGTCGGGGCGCCAGTACGGAGCGAACAGACCGGAGAACGCCGGCACGATGTACACCCCGCCGTTGTCATCCACCTGACGCGCGAGGTCCTCGACCTCGGGAGCCGAGCCGATGATCCCGAGCTGGTCGCGCAGCCACTGGATCAGCGATCCCGTCACGGCGATGGAGCCCTCGAGCGCGTAGTGCGTCGGGCCGTCACCGAGCTTGTAGCCGACCGTCGTGAGCAGGCCGTTCTTCGAGTGCACGACCTCTTCACCGGTGTTGAAGATCAGGAAGCAGCCGGTGCCGTACGTGTTCTTGCTCTCGCCCTTGTCGAACGCGGCCTGACCGAACGTCGCGGCCTGCTGGTCGCCGAGGATGCCCGCGATGGGCGTCTCGCGCAGCAGCGACGAGTCCTCAGCCGCCCCGTACACCTCCGACGACGAGCGGATCTCGGGCATCATCGAGCGCGGCACGCCGAACGCCTCGAGGATGTCGTCGCGCCACTCGAGCGTCTCGAGGTCCATGAACATGGTGCGCGACGCATTGGTGACATCGGTCGCGTGCACGCCGCCGTCGACGCCGCCGGTGAGGTTCCAGAGCACCCAGCAGTCGGTGGTGCCGAACATCAGGTCGCCGGCCTCGGCCTTCTCGCGGGCACCCTCGACGTTCTCGAGGATCCATGCGATCTTCGTGCCCGAGAAGTAGGTCGCCAGCGGCAGGCCGACGATCGGCTTGAAGCGCTCGACGCCGCCGTCGGCCGCGAGGCGGTCGACGATCTCCTGCGTGCGGGTGTCCTGCCAGACGATCGCGTTGTAGACCGGCTGGCCCGTGTTCCTGTCCCAGACGACAGCCGTCTCGCGCTGGTTGGTGATGCCGACCGCAGCGATGTCGTGGCGGGTGAGGTCGGCGCGGCTCAGAGCGAGACCGATGACCTCCTGCACGTTGCGCCAGATCTCGGACGCGTCGTGCTCGACCCAGCCCGCCTTGGGCAGGATCTGCTCGTGCTCCTTCTGACCGGTGGCGATGATGCTGCCCTTGCGGTCGAAGATGATGGCACGACTCGACGTGGTGCCCTGGTCGATAGCGATGATGTACTCAGCCATTGTTTTCTCCTTTGAAATCGAAGCGGATCAGGCGAGGCTCAGCAGGGCGGGGGCGGCGAGCGCGGCGATCGCGCCGCCGATCAGCGGGCCGGCCACGGGAACCCAGGAGTACGACCAGTCGCTGGATCCCTTGCCCTTGATGGGCAGGATGGCGTGCGCGATGCGCGGGCCGAGGTCGCGGGCGGGGTTGATGGCGTATCCGGTGGGGCCACCGAGCGAGGCGCCGATGCCGACGACGAGCAGTGCGACAGGCAGGGCGGTCAGCGGTCCGAGGCCGCCGGGGGTTCCCACCTCGATGTCGCCGTAGTCCGCGAACGCGAAGATGATGAAGACCAGCACGAAGGTGCCCACGATCTCCGTCACGAGGTTCCAGCCGTACGAGCGGATGGCGGGGCCGGTCGAGAACACGCCGAGCTTGTTGGCGGCCTCCGGTTCCTCATCGAAGTGCTGCTTGTATGCGAGCCACACGACGACGGCACCGACGATCGCGCCGAGGAGCTCGGCCGCGGTCGCCACGAGGAATGCGACGAAGGTGATCTTGCCGGCGATCAGCAGCCCGATGCCGACGGCGGGGTTCAGGATCGCCCCGGAGTATGCCGACGCGAGCACACCGGCGAACACCGCGAGTCCCCATCCCCAGTTGACCATGAGGAATCCGCCGGCGTAGCCCTTGTTCTTCGCGAGCGCGACGTTCGCGACCACACCGCATCCGAGCAGGATCAGCATCGCTGTTCCCACGAACTCGGAGAGGAAGTACAGCCCGAGATTGACATCAGTCATGTCTTCATTGACCTTTCGTGCGCATGCGCTCTCCCCCAGCGCATGCAGTGAGTGAGGTTACGTCGTGAGGAGACGACGGTCTGTGCTTCAGCCGTTCTGATGCGACGGAAGCGCGGGAAGTTCGAGACCGTGGCGGTCGTTGAGCAGTGTTCGCGTGTCGTCGAGCTCTGCCGACCTGCGGTCGGCGTCCCAGCCGAGCAGCGGGGTCATGGCGTCCGCCAGCTCGATCAGCGTGTCGGTGCCGACGTCGCCGGTGAACGCGAGACTGGTGCGACGCAGCACGACGTCCTGCAGGCGGACGGCGTGCTCGTGCTCGATCATCCAGGCGAGTTCGCGCGTCGACAGGTCGCCGCCGGCGAGCGGGGCGTCGTCGCCCGACGTGACGAACTGCCATACGTCGGCCGCACGCGTGCCGTACCGGGTGAGCAGGCGCTCGGCGCGCTCTCCGGCGCCGACGAGGTTCTGCTCGATCCAGCTGTGCCGCGCGCGTGCCGTGCGGGGGAAGCCCTTGCCGCCGCCGATGGCGCGACCGACCGTCGACACCGTCCGCGGGCGGCCGATGAGTCCGAGTACGACATCCGAGAGCGACTCGCCGAGGGCGCGGAAAGTGGTCCACTTGCCGCCGACCAGGCTCACGAGGGGCACAGAGCCCTGACTGTCGACCTCGATGCGGTAGTCCCGCGAGACGAAGCCGGGCGCGGTGTCCTCGTGGCGGGGGAGAGGGCGGATGCCCGAGAAGGTGTAGACGATCTGATCACGCGACACGGGGATGGTCGGGAACACGTGGTGGATCAGGTCGAAGAAGTAGTCGATCTCCTCGTCGGTGCACACCGGCACCTCCCGGGGATCGGCGTCGATGTCGGTCGTGCCGACGAGCACTCGGCCCTTGAGCGGGTAGATCAGCACGATGCGACCATCGGAGTGCTCGAAGAAGATCTCGCGGCCCCCGGTCGCATCGAGCAGCTCGGGGTGGTCGAGCACGATGTGCGAGCCCTTGGTGCCGCCCATGAAGCGCGTGTCCTCGCCCAGGGCGTCGTTCGTCAGGTCGGTCCACGGGCCGGAGGCGTTCACGACCACGTCAGCGGCGACCGTGAACTCTGCGCCCGATTCGAGATCGCGAAGCCGCACGCCGTCGGTCGAACGGCCGATCGCCTCGACGTAGTTCAGGGCCACGGCGCCGTCATGGGCCGAGCGGCCGTCCTGCAGCACGTCGAGAGCGAGGCGCTCGGGGTCGTGCATCGAGGCGTCGTAGTACGTCGCCGTGTACTTGATGTTCGGGTCGAGCGATGGGAGCTCAGCCAGCGAGCGCTTGCGGCCGAGGAATCGGTGACGCGGCACGACGCCGCCGTCGCGCGAGAACGTGTCGTAGATGGTCAGCCCGACCTTGATCAGGAAGGCCCCTCGCTCCTGCGGCTTGCCGCTGCGGTGGGTGAGGAAGCGCAGGGGAGCCGAGAGGATGCCCGAGAACGTCGAGTAGATCGGGATGGTCGTCTGCAGCGGCTTCACATAGTGCGGCGCGATCTTGAGCAGGCCGTTGCGCTCCTGAACGGATTCCCGCACCAGCCGGAACTCGCCGTTCTCGAGGTAGCGGATGCCACCGTGGATCATGTGGCTGGATGCCGAAGATGCGCCCGAAGCGAAGTCTCCGCGTTCCACCAGCACGACATCGACGCCCTGCAGGGCGAGGTCGCGGAAGGTGGAGATGCCATTGATGCCCGCGCCGATGATGAGGACGCTCGTGCGTCCCGACTCGCGGACGGCCCGTACCTGCTCGCGCTCCGGCGATGAGTGTGTCGACTCGACCATGCTCGACCTCTCTCTGCTCTGATTGCCTTCAGCATCGACCCGCAGCGCTCTGCGTGCAAGCCCATTGCACATATGTGCAAGAATCGTGGACGGAGGACCGGATGCCGACTCGCAACCATCGCGATCAGAAGCTGATAGCCGCGCTCACCGCCGCGCGTCTGTACTACATGCAGGACCAGACGATGGAGGTCATCGCACGGGAGCTCGGCACCTCGCGTTCGTCGGTGTCGCGCCTGCTCAGCTTCGCCCGCGAAGTGGGTCTCGTCGACATACGCATCCACTCTCCCCTCGAGCGGCTCGGGATGCTCGAGCAGCGCCTCAGCGATCGTCACGGCGTCACGGCCCACATCGCGCCGATACCCGAGCGGGTCAGCGAGGTGGAGCGGCTCGAGCGCGTCGCCCTCACGGCAGGCAGGCTGCTGTCGCAGTTCATCGAATCGAACATGGTCGTCGGCGTCGCGTGGGGGTCGACGATCAGCACGGTCAGCCGCTCGCTCACCCAGAAGGACACCCACGGGACGACCATCGTGCAGCTCAACGGCGCCGGCAACACGCAGACCAGCGGTCTGGAGTACTCGAGCGACATCCTGCAGCGGTTCGGCCACGCCTTCGGCGCGCAAGTGGAGCAGTTCCCGGTGCCGGCGTTCTTCGACAGCCCCGACACCAGGGACGCCATGTGGCGTGAGCGCAGCACCAGGCGCGTGCTCGCCTTCCAGGCCAAGATGGACGTCGCTGTGTTCGGGCTGGGCTCGCCGCAGTCGGACGTGCCCAGCCGCGTGTATGTCGGCGGATACCTCGCGCGCGACGACTACCGCAGCCTCGAAGAGGACGGGGTCATCGGCGACGTCGCAACGGTCTTCTTCCGCGCTGACGGCAGCTGGCGGGACATCAGGCTCAATGCACGTTCGACCGGCCCCGGTCTCGACCGACTCCGGCGGGTGCCTCGCAGGGTGTGCATCGTCTCGGGGGAGGCGAAGCTCGGCTCGCTCCGCGCCGCGATCGGTGCCGGACTGATCACCGACGTCGTCCTCGATGACGCACTCGCCAGGCGTCTGCTCGACACCGACTGATGGTCGACCTGCGGGCTGCGGTCAGTCGCGGACCGAGCGCTCGGGTCCGCCGCGGAACTCGCGGATCAGGTGCTGCACGACCTGACGCAGGTCTCCACGAGCCGCATCCGCGGCCTCGAGCTGTCGGGAGTAGCTCGCCCCCTGCTCGACGATCGTGAGCACTCCCTGGAGCTCGCGGGTGCATCGCAGGTCGGCGGCGATGGGCGCCAGGTCCTCGACGACCGCAGTCAGATGCTCGCGGACGGGCACCTGCGATCCGGCGCGATCGACTATCACCCTGGCATCCAGGCCGTAGCGGGCGGCGCGCCACTTGTTCTCGCGATGGAACCACGGCTGCAGGGTCGGCAGCTGCCTGCCCTCGTCGAGCTCCCGGGAGAAGAACTCCACCAGAGTCTGGGTGAGCGCGGCCACGGAGGCGAGCTCGGCGAGCGTCGACATGCCGTCGCACGCGCGCACCTCGATGGTGCCCCACTTCGGGGCTGGCCTGATGTCCCAGCGGATCTCGGACGGGTCGTCCATCACCCCGGTGCGCGTCATGTCGTCGACGAACTCCTCGAACTCGCGCCAGCTCGTGATCGGCCAGGGCAATCCGGCCGTCGGGAGCTGCTGGAAGACGAGCGCGCGGTTCGACGCATAGCCGGTGCGCTCACCGGCCCAGTACGGGCTCGATGCGGACAGCGCCTGCAAGTGGGGGAGGAACGACGACAGCGCTCCCATGATCGGGAGCACCTTCGCACGGTCGTCGACCCCGACGTGCACGTGGATGCCCCAGATCATCATGTTGCGGCCCCACCACTGCGTCCGCTCGATGAGCTTGTGGTACCTGTTCTTGTCTGTGACGCGCTGGTCGAACCACTGCGCGAACGGGTGACTGCCGGCGGAGAGCAGCTCGATTCCGGCCGGGTCCGTGGACCGCCGCACCGCTGCGATCGCCGCGGCGATGTCGTCGACGGCGTCCGAGACGGTCGCGCCGACCCCGCTGGTCACCTCGATGGTGTTCGTCAGCAGCTCCCCGGTCACCGTGTGCCTCTCGCGAGCGCTCTGCTGCTCGAGCCGCGTCAGCAGCTCGGGTGCACGTCCGACCAGATCTCCGGTGACCGGATCCGCGAGCATGATCTCCCACTCCAGCCCGACGGTCGAGCGGGCGGATGAGGCGAATTCGATCGGCACGCGCACAGTCTGACACGCCCCCTGGCCGCGCCGCCCACTCCATGTCGTGTCGTTTCGCGGACTGCCGCTGGATCTGGCAGAATAGAGGGTCGGACGGCTGCTCGACCCTCTATCCAGCATCCGTCACCCCTTACAGAGCTTCCGCCGGATGTGCACCCCACTCTCCAGGCGACCGGTTCATCTTTCTTTCCACACCATTCAGGAGAATCGTGGCTGTCAAGATCCGTCTCAAGCGCATGGGCAAGATCCGTGCACCGCACTACCGCATCGTCGTCGCCGACTCGCGCACCAAGCGCGACGGTCGCGTGATCGAGGAGATCGGCAAGTACCACCCCACCGAGCACCCGTCGTTCATCGAGGTCGACTCCGAGCGTGCGCAGTACTGGCTCTCCGTCGGCGCTCAGCCGACCGAGCAGGTCACCGCACTGCTGAAGCTCACCGGCGACTGGGGCAAGTTCAAGGGCGACAAGGACGCGAAGTCCACCGTCCAGGTCGCAGAGCCCAAGGCTCCCTTCGAGGTCGACTCGGCCAAGAAGTCGGTCATCAAGCCCAAGGCTGAGAAGAAGGCCGAGGCTCCTGCCGAGGCTCCCGCCGAGGACGCGGCAGACGCCGCCGCCGACGCAGAGTAATCCGCTGTGCTCGCCGCCGCGCTCGAACACGTCGTCAAGGGGATCGTCGATCACCCTGACGATGTCCGCATCACCGCATCCGCGTCGCCCCGTGGCGACCTTCTCGAGGTGCACGTGCACCCGGATGACCGTGGTCGCGTGATCGGGCGCGGCGGCCGCACCGCCAAGGCGCTGCGCACGCTCGTCTCCGCCCTCGCCGACGGACGCCGTGTCCGCGTCGACGTCGCGGACGACTGACGTGGCAGCCGAGAAGAACCAGCTCCGCGTCGGCCGTCTGCTCAAGGCGCACGGTCTCAAGGGCGCGTTGAAGCTCGAGCTGTACACCGACAACCCCGAGCGTCGCTTCGTCCCCGGCGCCGAGTTCACGCTGCAGGTGCCCGAGGCATCCAGCTGGCACGGCAAGACCGTCACCATCCGCGAGTACCGCGTCATGAACGGCAACTCCGTCGTCTTCCTCGACGGCGTCGACGACCGCACCGCTGCGGAGTCGCTCGTGCGGGCCATCCTCTGGATGGACGAGGACGACGAGGCCGAAGACGATGCCTGGTACGCGCACCAGCTCGTCGGACTCGACGTCGTCCGCGACGACACGGTCGTCGGGCGGGTCGCACGGGTCGAGCACCTGCCCGCGCAGGATCTGCTGATCGTCAAGACCGATACGGGCGATGTGATGGTGCCCTTCGTCGAGGCGATCGTGCCGAGCGTCGACATCGCCGCCGGCCGCATCGTGGTCACACCGCCGCCTGGGCTCTTCGAGGAGCTGCCCGCTGCGGACAGCTCCGACGACGCCCCCTCCGAGTGATCGGCAGCGCCGACCGATGAGAATCGACGTCGTCTCGATCTTCCCGTCGTACTTCGACGGTCTCGCGCTCTCGCTCCTGGGGAAGGCCCGTGACTCGGGCATCCTCGATCTGCACGTCCACGACCTTCGTGACTGGACTCACGACCGCCATCGCACCGTCGACGACACGCCGTACGGCGGTGGCGCAGGCATGGTGATGAAGCCCGAGCCCTGGGGGCTCGCGCTCGACCAGCTGGCACCGCGCGGGGCATCCGCCCGTCCGACGATCATCTTCCCCTCGCCTGCGGGCGAGGTCTTCACGCAGGCGACTGCCCGCGACCTGGCGACACGCGAGCACCTCATCTTCGGCTGCGGCCGCTACGAGGGCATCGACGAGCGCGTCTTCGAGTACGCCGCCGACCTCGGCGACGTGCGTCTGATCAGTCTCGGCGACTACGTGCTGAACGGGGGAGAGGTCGCCGTGATGGCGATGACCGAGGCCATCGCGCGTCTCATCCCCGGCGTGGTCGGAAACCCGGAGAGCCTGGTCGAGGAGTCCCACGAGGACGGACTGCTCGAGTATCCGTCGTACACGAAGCCTTCCGTCTGGAGAGACCGTGAGGTGCCGCCTGTGCTGCTCAGCGGCAATCACGGCGCGATCGCGAACTGGCGTCACGATCAGCAGCTCGAACGCACCCGTCTGCGCCGGCCCGATCTTCTCTCGGACTGAGCCGCCCGCTCCCTCGCTCAGCGCCCGCTCGGACTCGGGACGCTCCCTGTGTCATCGCTCCGCTGCGGTTCGCGCGTGTCGTCGCCGTTCTCCGCACGCCTCGCGCGCAGCGCGCGGACGCGCACGACGACCATCACGACGACGACCACCGCGACGACGACGATGACGATGTTCTGCACCACGTCGACATACTGCTCGACGATGTGCCAGCCGGAGCCGAGGAACCACCCGCACAGGATGAACGCGGTGTTCCAGAGAAGGCTGCCGGCGGTGGTGAGGGCGCCGAACCGCCACAACGGCATGCGGGCGACGCCTGCCGGGATCGAGATCAGGCTGCGGAAGATCGGGACGAAGCGTCCGAAGAAGACGGCCTTGCCGCCGTGCCGGTGGAACCAGGCGACCGTGCGGTCCACGTCCGACACCGCGACGAGGGGCAGGCGATCGGCGATGCGACGCAAGCGATCCAAGCCCAGCCACGCGCCCAGGCCGTAGAGCGCGAGCGCACCCAGCAAGGATCCCATCGTCGTCCACGCGATGGCCTCCCAGAGCCCGAACGCTCCGTCATGCGCCGCGATGCCTGCCATGGGCAGGATCGCCTCGCTCGGCAGCGGCGGGAAGAGGTTCTCGAGCGCGATCGCGAGTCCCGCACCTGCCGGTCCGATGACATCCATCAAACCGATCACCGCATCGATGAGGGCTGCGAGCCAGGAGCCATCGGCGGTGGTGCTCGTCATCACGTGGCAGGTCCCTCAGGATCGTCGGGCGAGTGTCGCAGGCGAGTCTAGGAGCGGCGGATGCGAGAGTTCTGGGAGCGGACTCTGCCAGGCCGGCGGCGCGCCGCCCGGGTCGCGCGGGTCGGAATCAGTCGACGCCGAGGAAGCTGCGGTCGGTGAGCACGATCGGCCCGTCCTTGGTGACGGCGACGGTGTGCTCGGAGTGGGACCCGCGCGAACCGTCCGCGCTGCGCAGCGTCCAGCCGTCGTCGTCGGTGACGAGTTCGTCGGTGGTCGCCAGGAACCACGGCTCGAGGGCGAAGACGAGGCCCTCGCGCAGCGGGAAGCCGCGCCCGGCGCGTCCGTCGTTCGGAACGTGCGGGTCGCCGTGCATGATGCGCCCGACGCCGTGTCCGCCGAAGTCGGTGTTGATCGAATAGCCCTCACCGTGCGCGACGGCGGCGATCGATGCCGAGATGTCGCCGATGCGGTTGCCGACGACGGCGGCGGCGATCGCGGCGTCGAGTGCGCGCTCGGTCGTGTCGATCAGGCGCAGGTCCTCGTCACGGGGTGTGCCGACCACGAACGACACGGCGGAGTCCGCCACCCATCCGTCGACCGACACGGCGAAGTCGAGCGACACCAGGTCGCCATCGCGGAGGACATAGTCATGGGGGAGTCCGTGCAGCACCGCGTCATTCACCGACGTGCAGATGACCTTGCCGAAAGGGCCCCGGCCGAACGAGGGCGCGTAGTCGATGTAGCACGACTCCGCGCCGGCGCGCCGGATCAGGTCGTGGGCCCGGGCGTCGATGGAGAGCAGGTTCGTCCCGACCTTCGTCTCGTCGCGCAGGGTCGCCAGTGTCTCGGCGACGAAGCGGCCGGCGGCGCGCATCTCGTCGATCTCGGCGGGGGTGCGCAGTTCGATCATGGGGATTCCTCTCGTCGCATCCATTCTCCCCGATCCGCGCCTGGGCCGATGCCCTCAGCGAACAGCCACCCGCTCGATCGGGTGGGGACGTAGCATCGGAGCATGGTGTTGCGACGGCTCTTCTTCCGCTGGCTGCTGCCGGCATCCCTCGTCCTTCCGGCTTGGATGCTGGTGGGCTGGGCGATCTTCGGCCGCAACGGCTGGGGCCTGCTGTGGGTGCTTCTCATGGCCATCCCCGGCGTTCTCATCTCCCAGCTCGTGCTGACCCTCCTGACCCGGTCGCGCCCGTCGGTACGCGCAGAGCGCGCCGTGTCGTGGCTGGACGTCGCCGGATTCGGTGTCTGGCATGTGCTGACGGTCCTCGTCGGTTGCTTCATCGACGGCGCGTTCCCGTGGCTGCTCACCGCCGCCATCGTCGCGGCCGTCGCACTGCTCTGGCTGCAGCTCTGGCAGCTCTGGACCGAAGCCCGTGGGGCAGGAGCTCGCCTGCGCGAGACCATCACCTGGTCGACTCTCGCGCCGATGCAGCGCTCCGATCGCCCGGCTGGCGAGCCGGACGTGATCGTGATCGAGGAGTCTCGCTCGCGGGAGCTCTGAAACGCTCGTTTCGATCGGCCTCGGAAACGCTCGTTTCGATTGGCGCGGGGCCGTCGTTCATGGCAGAATAGCTGTTTGTGCCGTGACCCGGTTCTGCCTCAGGGGAACCTGCGGACGCCTTGCGCGCCGCTCGGCACACACCCGTTCTCACCCCTTTGATTCATGCATCCGACCTGTGGCGAGTGCAGAGAGAGACGATCATGCAGATCCTCGACGCCGTCGACGCGGCTTCGCTCCGTTCCGACATTCCTGTCTTCCACCCCGGCGACACCGTCAAGGTGCACGTGAACATCACCGAGGGCACCCGCTCGCGCATCCAGGTGTTCCAGGGCGTCGTCATCGGCCGTCAGGGCGATGGCGTGCGCGAGACCTTCACGGTCCGCAAGATCAGCTTCCAGGTGGGCGTCGAGCGCACCTTCCC
>Ga0308158_10004863_pt1 | contig 11186 bp, 9 predicted proteins | sample PhyBR2_FD_201038 | JGI IMG/M metagenome (GOLD analysis project Ga0308158, IMG submission 201038) | Phyllosphere microbial communities from UC Gill Tract Community Farm, Albany, California, United States - DLSLB.R2 | ecosystem: Host-associated > Plants > Phyllosphere > Unclassified | place: USA...
AACGGCTTGCCGGCCAGCGACTGTGTCAGGTCGCCCTGGCGGAATGGCCGGTTGACGATCACGCCGATTTTGCGCTCGCGAGCCAGCGGCAGGATGCGCTGCTCGACGTCGCGATCGAGCGCGTTGTACGAGATCTGCACGAAGTCGATCGGCTGCGACGCCATGATTTTCTCGATCTCGGCGTGGCGCCGGCCTTCGGACGTGGTGATGCCAACGTAGCGCAGGCGCCCTTCCCGCTTCATCGCCAGAAGCAGCGGCAGGTGCTCTTCCCACGAAAGCAGGTTATGCACCTGCAGCAGATCGAAGCGCGGCACGCGCCACAACTTGCGCGACGCCTCGACCTGCGCCACGCCACGCGCGCCGCCGCTGACCCAGACTTTATCGGCCGAGAACAGCCGCGCAGGTTTGATCGCTTGCACGGCCTCGCCAATCACATCCTGGGCCGAGCCGTACATGGGCGAGGAATCGACCAGCCTGCCGCCACCGGCGAAGAACTGGCGCATCACGTCGACCGATTCGCGGCGGCCCTGCGGATCGCGGCCGACGTTGAAGGTGATCCAGCTGCCAAGGCCGATGAGGGGGAGTTGTTCACCGCTTGAGGGGATCGGACGGGTGAGCAAGGATGCAGGCGGCGCAGCAGCGAGCAGCGGTGACAGGACCAGTCCGCCCGAGGCGGCAATCATGGACACCAGCAGATGGCGGCGCGATGGGGAGGTCGGTGGCATGCAGAGCGCTCCTTGCTTGGACAGGTGACATGCAAGGTTACTTTGACTGGCCAGAACGTGGCGCGGGCCAATCGTGAACCCTTACATTATTATTGAATAATTAACGTATATACGAAAAATATTGCCGCTCCGTTGCAAGTGACCTACACTGCTCGTATGGACATCGTCTATGACGGCAAGAAGAACGACGCCAATGCAGCCAAGCATGGGATCAGTTTGGCCGAAGCGGCTCTGTTCGAGTGGGACGATGCACTGTACTGGATCGACGAACGCAACGATTACGGAGAGGTCCGTGAATGTGCGATTGGGTACATCGATACCCGCCTTTACTATCTTGTTTATGTACGACGCGACGATGTCCGTCGCATCATCAGCCTGCGAAAGGCTAATTCGCGAGAGGTGACACGATATGCCCAAGCTGAAACCGGGAACGCTGATTCCAACGCCTGAAGAAGACATCGCCATCACGGCGGCGGCGATGGATGATCCGGACGCACGCCCTTTTACCGATGAAGAGTGGGCTGACGCCAAGCCAGTACGAGGTCGTGGACGTCCCGTGCAAACAGTCACGAAGACGCCCATCAGTATTCGTCTCGATGTTCGCGTTCTGGATGCCTTCAAGGCGACTGGTGAAGGCTGGCAGACACGGATGAACGATGCGCTGACGGAATGGGCAGATCAACACGGGATGCTGGAACATAGCACAAACTAGCATCTGCTTGTCGTCGTGCAACAGACGACCGGCAAAGCACGCAAGGCTCGAGATGTCGACTTGGACGATGTCAACGGATGAATATTGTGGAGTGGCGAAACTGAGGACGTTGCTGTTTTCCTGGAGCGCGTGAAGGGAATCGAACCCTCGTCGTAAGCTTAGAAAGCTCATTGTAGAATCGAGCAATCATGCGCCCGGGCGAAACATTTCCGCTCCACAAAATCCCTCAAAAATTGCATCCAAATCTAATTTTTCTCGGGGCAGCAACAAAAATTGTGGAGCAAAAAATCGGGTAAGACACCGCTGCAAGCGTGTTGAACCTTTGGTTAAAATACAGTTTAAAACAGAGTTGCACCTCCTATGACGAGCGTCGCGCTAACAGCGTATCGGGCAATCACAAAGCTCCGTGTACGTGCAAGGAGTCCCTCCAAACCTGCTTCACTCCGTCGTAGCCGTTCAACAGCGGATGATTACGTCGTCAGCGCCGTGGTAAGTCGCTCAAATGGAAGTTTGTGCGTCGAAGAACCCAAACTCGGCGAGTTGCGTTCATTGCCTTGTCCAATAAGGAAAAAAAACGTACCCTGTAGGCTTGCTTCTGAGACAGGCAAATACGATTCCTATATCTTCCGCTACGTGGCGAAGATATATTAATCGCTTACTTTTGACCTCAGCGAAAAAATTCACACACAGGACGACGACATTGAATACGACTAAATCCCATCCAGATGTTGAAATCAGTGTCTCAGAAGCTGCGCTTCTCGTCGGAATGTCACCCGAACTTCTATCGTGGTTCACAAGTTACGCTCCCAAATACAATGATTCTCGCAAACTGTGTGTTGCGAGAAAAATCGAAGGCGTACTGTTTTTCAAAAAATCCGAACTCATAAATTTCAATAAATGGCTGTCAGAACCGTGGCCTCACCTTGAAGGAAAGCGACCACACATACCGGGTAAAGTCAGAGACGAAATTAGTCGCGAGGTTGGCACTGTTTGCGCAATTTGTCATGGAAATTCGAACGCATGCGAAGCAGCACACATCGAACCTGTGGCCCAAGGTAAGAACAATCATCCACATAACTTGATCTGGCTTTGCGCTAATCACCACACTCAGTACGATAAAGGAGTCATTGGTCCCACGCAGGAAAATCTCCACTTCATTAAAAATTTAAAAGTGGTTCTGTTAGCTAGGGCCAAGACCGTTTACGCACTTCAGGCAGGATTGGTTCGTGAAACATTTCAATTATTAGAAAACTGCCGCCGTGCTGCGCAACTAGATCCAACGACGCCAGAGCAGCGGGATATTGCAGAAGAAGTTGGAGCCGAGCTATTACGTAAGATCGCAGATATCGCTAAAAAGAAACCCGCGAAAACTACCGATACTGGATTCTCCGCCTTTACCAAGTTGGTTCAACTGACAGCAAATACGAAATTTACAACGGCAAGTGTCCAAGAACGCCTTGGTGCGTTGGAAAGTGTGCACGACGATTTCCAGTTGGCGGCCGGTATGACGAAGTGCCCGCTTTGCAAGGGGGCTCGTCATTACAAGGACTACGACGACTGTCCAGTATGCGCCGGGGACGGGTCTGTGGAAATCAGTGTCGCCGACAATTTCGATCCGAGTGATTTCCAAGAGATTGAATGCGAACTTTGTGAGGGCACGGGTAACTTTGGCGGTTACGACTCATGCCCTACATGCGGAGGGAATGGCAAGTTGGAACGCCATGCCGCTGAATACACTGACTTCGATTCTTATCGGCTCGTCATGTGCCGCCTTTGCACAGGTTGCGGCGAGTACGCCGACTATAGCGAATGCCCGTTTTGCAATGGAGAGCGAAAGGTCTCTCGTCGGAAGGACGATAATTTTGATCCGAAGGAGTTCGGCCAGGTTAATTGCGACGTATGTAACGGTAATGGCCGTACCAGATACTACGACACGTGTCGTAAATGTGATGGAAATGGGACGCTAGAGAGACGCTTGCACGAGTTGCGCCACAAGCGCGACTTTGAATTAGTTGACTGCCCTGATTGCAGTGGTAGCGGAAGCAGTGAATACGGTGATTGTTACCGATGTGACGGATCTGGAAAGCTTCCAAGGTATGTAATAGATGGGATGTAGCCCCAAGGGGGGGAAGTGACGTCAGCTATCCGAGCTATCGCTTCATTCCGGATAGTCCCAGTAGCTCAAGCCCGATAACTGAGGCCCACCTCATCAATTGAGAGCACAACTCCGCAGCCAAGCGCTGCGGAGTTGTGCCCACTTTGTTTGCCGCAGACGGCACTGCAACGCAGGAAGAATCGTCAGTGGCATTGGTGAGATCACAGGAGGCTTCGGCGGTGCGACAGGTGCCGCGAGCGACTCTTACCTCGCGGCCTTACATGAGCTAACCAAGTCAGTATTAGCGCTGGGGATTTTCTTCGCCATGCACTCGCTAGATCAACAATCGAGAACTTTTTGAATTGCAGCCAAGTAATCGTCGGATTCCAGCATATCGGAGAGGACCATACTTGTCGCAGTCATCAGCGACTCCTCCGACTGAAATAATTCAGCAAGCGAGACGGACTCATCATGGCTGCCATTCGCTGATGCATTTAGCACGGAGCGCGCTAAGGGAATTGCCAAATCGGATGTAGAACTAACGGTTCCAGAAAAATCTGCATCCCTCCTAACTTTCAGCAGGACATATTCAAGCGCATTTTCAAACTCAAAGCGAAGCTTTCCATCTTCATCGACGAATTTTCTTGCAACTTCCGAGAGATCAACCGCCTGTGCGGCACATCTAGAGAGCAAAAGCGCACCTATCTTGCCGCCGACCATTCCTCTCTCCTTGCATGCAGCTACATTTTCCTTATTGATGGAACACATGTCCGGATGATGTTGAACGAAATCAATCTGTGAAATTTCTTCGATTTCAATATTTCGCTCAATCATGAATTCTAAGCAATAGTTTCCATTAACATAGTGTCTTTCGGTTTGGGTGTCGTGCCACCAAGGGCCGTCACGCAGAGTCGGATCGTAAACAGGAAGCATATTCGAACGGTCTTGGTCTGTAATAAGAATACGGCATGCGGCAGGGCTATATTGAATTGCCTCGACCCAGTAGAAATTCTTGTTTTTTATTAAATTTTCGAAATCAAGAGTAAATCGAACACCCCCGTAGCGAAATCCGTACGCCCATGAATTTGGTGAAAACCACGAAACTAAAATCCTGCTTGAATTAAGGCGGGACTTGTCAAAAACAAGGCTTTGTCTAATTTCCATATTTTTAATGATGCTTATAGCAACATCAACATGAGCCACATGACTCACCGTTGTCAATGGCTGACAGCTTGGCTCCACGAAGTTAGAACGGGAAGACTTCGTACCGACTTTATATTTGGTCCACTCTGCCAATTGATTTCTCCTTCGTTTCGCTCAAGAACTGTATAGGTTGGAAAGTTAGAATTACCGCTTGGAAATTATATCAGGAAATGTATTATCGAATTATCTCTCATTAGGGCAGGATCTAATGATAGATGTCAAGTCTCGCGTATCTCACCGCACAAAGGCCCGCAGATACGCTTCAAATGTCTGTTCGGGACATTGAGGATGGCTACTTGAAGGTAAAACAAGACAAGACTCGCAAGCGATTGCGAATCGAGATCATTGGCGAACTAGAAAATCTTCTAAAACGGGTCGAGGACCGAAAAGCCTAGCAGAAGATCGTGACCGACGCCCTGCTGGTAAATCTCCACGGCAAGCGTCTAACCAAAAGTGCGCTGCGCTACCAATTCGATAAAGCACGGAAGCTTGCGAAAGTAGCTCTACCCGAGGCCGAGAACGATTTGTTGGAATTTATATTCTACGACCTCCGCGCTAAGGCCGCCGACGATACGAAAGATCAGCTACGTGAGCAAGCCGCCACAGACCTGCTGGGCCATGACAGCGTCAAAACCACCCAGCGGCATTACTTCCGCAACGGCAAAAAAGTACAGCCTACGAAATGAATGTTGTGGAGCGGAGTCCGTTTTGTGGAGCAAGAAACCATTGGGGGAAAGCTGTTTTCTCCTATGGAGCGGGTGAAGGGAATCGAACCCTCGTCGTAAGCTTGGGAAGCTTCTGCTCTACCATTGAGCTACACCCGCGTCAGCCGCATTCTACGCGGGTTCTAGCGTGTTTGACAAATTTCCACTGCGGCAGCTGTGATGGAAAATGGGATGGCCGCTTCGTCCGAGGTGTGATGGCTGACCAAAAACTCCCTATATTCGCCACTGTCCAAGGACGTCTCCCGAATACTCCACCGAGCCTAGTAAGCCACCAGTCCGCTGCCGCGCAGCGCCGCGACTCCTGAAGCCCCGGAGCGTATTGCGGATGGCGGCGCACTGGCCCTGTGCCGACGGCGATGTCATGTGGTGGGCATCGACCGAGGTGCCATAGCCGGGCAGCTTGGCGTGCACGGTCGCGCCGCGCGCGCCGTTCATTCCGACTCGAGGACGTAGAAAGCAGCGCCTTCGCTGGGTACGACGCCATTGCGCGCGCGAATGGCCTGCAAGTGGCTTCGGGACTTTCCCGGCGCGCGATCGCCGAACGGGGTACGCCGTGTTTCGAATCATGCCACGGCGTCAGTACCAGACGGCACACCGGGGAATCCCCGTTCTCATGCGGCCCGAATCAATGACCGCTCGGACGCAGCGGCAACGACGCGTCGGCGGTATCCATGCTGGCCGCCTCGCCGGTGTCGGCCTGCCTGATCCTGACGAAGCAGACTGCGGCAGCGGCGCACAGCATCAGCGCCCCCGCGAGCCGGATCACGTTCTCGGGCCGTCCTCCCAGCCAGGCGTGGTAGTACAGCGGCAGCGTGAAGATCTGAATGATCATTGGAATCACGATGAACATATTGAAGATTCCCATATACACGCCTGTGCGCCGCGGCGGAATGCAACCGGCCAGCATGATGTAGGGGTTGCCCATGATGCTGGCCCATGCCAGCCCGATGCCGATCATCGCCACGAATAACAGGCCTGGCGCCTGGATCATCGGGATATACAGCATGCTGGCGCCCGCCAGCGCCAGGCAGACACTGTGCACGGCCTTTGGCCCGAAGCGGCGCGTGAACGGCACCAGTGCAAAGGCGGCGATGAAGGCGACGAAATTATAGAATGCCCCGATCTGGCCATTGAGCAGGCCGGCGTCGCGAAACTGTGCGCTGGCCGGGTTGGAGGTTCCGAAGATGGTGCTTGCCAGCGACAGCATGATGTATTGCCAGTAGCAGAACATCGCATACCACTGGAACAATTTGACCAGGGCCAGCTGCTTCATGGTCGGCGGCATCTCGCGGATGGCCAGCACGATATCCGCAATGATTGCCTTCACTCCCGGACGCGTTGCGCGCAGCCTGGCCAGTTCGTCGGCGTCGAGCGGTATCTCCTTGGTGGTCTTCAAGGTCCACAACACGCTGGAAATCGAAAACACCGCCCCGATCATGAAGGCCGCGATCACGATATGCGGGATGTTACTGGAATTGGTGGCGTCCTTGTTCATGCCTAACAGCACCAGCAATGTCGGCGTCAGGTAAGCCAGCGTCTGGCCCAGCCCGGTGAATGCGCTCTGGGTCAGGAAGCCAAGCGAGTGCTGCTTCGGCGCCAGCTTGTCGCTGACAAAGGCCCGGTAGGGCTCCATCGTCACGTTATTGGCAGCATCGAGAATCCACAGCAGGCTGGCCGCCATCCACAGGGTCGGGCTGAACGGCATCGCCAGCAGTCCCAGGCTGCACAGGATCGCGCCGATCAGGAAGTAAGGGGTCCTGCGGCCCCAGCGGGTGACGGTACGGTCGCTCATCGCGCCGATGATCGGTTGCACGACCAGGCCGGTCACCGGACCTGCCAGCCACAGCAAGGGCAGCGTTGCCTCGTCCGCGCCCAGGTATTTGTAGATCGGGCTCATGCTGCTTTGCTGCAGCCCGAAGCTGAACTGGATGCCGAAGAAGCCAACGTTCATGTTGACGATCTGCCAGAACGACAAGTGCGGTTTATGCGTCATCGCGGTTTCTCTCTGTAGGTTCAGTCAGCGAGCCAGCGAGTATGCCACTGCTCGTAAAACGCAATGTCGGCGGGTACTGCGCCGGCAAGCGCACAAATGGCCGCGGCAAAATCGTTGGCGCGCTGCAGCGTTGTCGCCAGCGGCCAGGCGAGCGTCGATCCCAGCAGGAAGATCGCCGAAAAGGCGTCGCCCGCCCCCACCGTGTCCACCAGCGCGCCCGTATCCTCCTGCGCGCTGGCGCTGTGCCGGATCCCATCGGCGTCGAAATAGACCACGCCGCGCGGGCCCAGTGTCACGATCAGGCCGCGCACTCCGAACACCCGCATCAGCCGCGAGCAGGCAAGCTGCACTTCGGAGGCGGCCATGTCCGTCGTCGGCGGCTGCGTGTCGGTGTACCAACGAAACAGTTCGCTCAGCTCCTGTTCATTGACCTTGACGACGTCGGCCTCGTGCAGCGACTCGAACACGCAGCGTTCGGTCACCTGCCCTTCGCGCAGATTCAAGTCCAGGAAGCGCATCGCCGGCGTGGCCGCCAGCAGCGCCCTGAGCGCCCCGCGCGAGGTGGCTTCGCGCTGGGCCAGCGTGCCGAAACAGATCACGTTTGGCGTGCAGCGCGCCATCGCGGCCAGTGCTGCGTCCACATCGATCAGGTCGTAGGCCTGCCGCGGCAGGATCTCGAAACGGTGATTGCCGGCGCTGCGCTCGACGATCACGCGCCCGGTCGGCGCCTGCGGATCGATCTGCAGCCCGTCAGTACGCATGCCGAAGCGCTTGAATTCGGCTGCCACCATGGCGCCATTGTCGTCGCTGCCAATCCGCGTGATCATCAGCGACGCGATACCAAACGCGGCGAGGTGGCGCGCCACGTTGAACGGCGCCCCCCCGACCACTTGCTCGGTAAGGAAATCATCGACCAGCGCTTCGCCAAAGACCGCGATGCCAGTGCTCTCGGTTTGCATGTAGTGCTCCATCAAAAATAGTGCTAGCGCTCGAGCCACAGCATGGCCCAGGGACCGAGCACCACGCGGCCGCCATCGACCGCCCACTGGCCGGCGCCAATTGCCGCCAGGTCAAGCTCGATGCTGCGGGCTGAAAAATTCGACAGGTTCAGGAAACGCTCGCCGCGGGCCAGCGCCAGCACCGCCGGATCGACCGCGCGCAACAGGGTGCGCGGCTGTCCGGCAGCCAGGTCGGGCTGGCTTTGGCGGCGCGCGGCCAGCGTGCGCAAGGCGCCGAACACGGCGCCGGCGGCGCCGCTCGCGTCATGGCGCTGCGCCAGGCGTGCCGGGTCCAGCGCCGCCCGCTGCACCCAGCGCGTGTCATGCGCGCGCCCTGGATCGGCCAGGTAGCCATGCTCGTTCAGCGTGCCCAGCTCGTCGCCCATGTAGAGCAAGGGCAGGCCGCCGAACGAGAATGCCAGGCCGTGCAGCAGCACCAGCCGGCGCAGGCAGTCGGCCGCCTGCTCGGGGGTGGAGGCCGTCTCAAAACCGGCCAGCGAAGCGGCAGTGCCATTGGTCGCCCGGCCCGACTGGAACGCCACCCCGCGCGCGAAGCTGCCATGGCGGCCATGGAAGAAATCGGCGATGTCGTCCAGGCGCTCCTGCGAGCGTGCTTCCTCGGCGAGGATCTTCCAGCCGATATCGTCGTGGCAGCGGATATAGGTGACCCAGCTCGCTGCCGGCGGCAAGGGCGGCGTGTTGGCGATGACCTCGCGCAGCAACGAGGTGTCTTGTTCGGCCAGCGCAGCCCAGCCAGCCGCCATCAGCGTGCTGTGGTAGGCCAGATGGCATTCGGCGGTGTCGGCGCTGCCCAGGTAGGCCGGCAGGTCGCGGGTGGGAACGATCGCCTCGGCCTTGAGCAGCACGCCGGGCGCGACGATGCTGACCAGCGCGCGCAGCGCCTGCAGGATGGCGTGCGCCTCCGGCAGGTTCATGCAGCTGCTTCCCTCGCGCTTCCACAGGAAAGCGGTGGAGTCGAGCCGGAATGCTTCCACGCCGCGGTTGGCCAGGCGCAGCAGCGCTGCCGCCACCTCGGCGAACACCGCGCGATTGGCGTAGTTCAAGTCCCACTGGAACGGGTAGAAAGTGGTCCATACCCAGCCGTCCAGCGCCTCGACATAGGTGAAATTCCCAGGCGCGGCCTGGGGAAACACTTGTCCCAGGGTCGGCTCGTAGCGGTCCGGCATGCTGCGGTCAGGAAAAACGTGGAAGAATTCGCGCAGCCGGGCATCGCCTTGGACGGCACCGACGGCCCACGGATGGTCGTCCGCCACATGGTTCAGTACCAGGTCGGCGCACAGGCTGATGCCGGCCTCGCGCAGCGCCGTGCATAGCGCGTCGAGATCCTCGTTGGTGCCCAGCGCAGGGTCGACGTCATCGAAACTGGCCAGGGCGAACCCGCCGTCGTTCTCGCCGGCGCGCGGGCGCAGGAAAGGCAGCAGGTGCAGGTAGCTGACGCCGGCTTCCTGCAGGTGGCCGATGCGCTCGGCCACGCCCTTGAAGCTGGTGCCGAACTGCGCCACGTAGGCGCTGTACCCGAGCATATGCTCGCTGGCGAACCAGTCCGGCTGCGCGGCGCGCTGCGCGTCGATCGCCAGCAGGGACGCCGGACGCGCACCAAGGAGCTGGCCGGCCAAGGCGAGCAGGTCCTCATACCACGCATCGAAACCGGCACTCCCCCCGTAAAGCTGCGCCAGGCGCCGGTACAAGGTGGCGCCGTGTTCGGCGTAGCGGCTGCGCGCGTCGGCGTGCAAGTGCGAGGGAAGAACGGCGAGTAGCCGGTCTGGTGCGGGAATCTGCATCGTATTGTTCAGAAAATGGGGGGGACCGGCGCACGCGCACGCGCGCCGGACGGAGCGTGCTCTAGAACGTGTATTTCAGGCCGAGCTTGACCGAGCGCCCGGTGATCGCGCGCGCCGCGTGACCGTCGCCCTCGACCTCGGTGTAGCCAAGCTTGTCGAACACATTATTGAAGGTGAGCGACACCGACAGCGGCGCGCTGACCTGGTAGTTCAGGAAGCCGTTGACGACATGGTAGGCAGGCATCAGGATGGTGTGCGCGTCGTCGGCCCACGACTTGCCGGTGCCGATCACGCTCACGCCGAACATGGCATTTCCCGCCGTGTAGGTCGGCGCCACCTGGTAGACCACGCGCGCCTGGCGCCGCGGCGTGTTGCCGATCACCGCTTCGCCCCCCGGCGCAGTGGCCGTGATCTCGGCATCGGTCAAGGTAAGGCCGGCGGCCACCCGCAGCGCTCCCAGCCGGTAAGCCGCTTCGACTTCGAGACCCTTGGCGTCATAGCTGTTGGCGGTGCTCTTTTGCGTGGTGGCTTCGTAGTTGGTTTCCTTGGTCTTGGCGCGGAAGGCCGTGATAAAGGTGCTCAGGCCGCCGCTGCGCCATTTGACGCCGCCTTCGACCTGCTCGACCGTATTGAGGTTGATGGGGGCACTGCCGTCGAGCGGCGTGCCAAACAGGATGCGGTCGGCATTGAACGCGACACCATCGCTGACGCGGGCGAACAGCGCCAGCGACGAGGTCAGCTGGTAATTGCCGCCGACGGAAAATGAATTGTGGCTCAACGCGTAATCGACGAACTGGCGCGTGGCCGGGTCGTAGCGGGTCGCCGCGGTGGCGATGTTGGCGACCCCGGTCACGTCCTGCCGGTCATGGCGTACGCTGGCGTCGATATTCAGAGCGCCACGCTCCAGGCCCAGATTGATGTAGGGCGACAGGT
>Ga0308158_10004864_pt1 | contig 11184 bp, 8 predicted proteins | sample PhyBR2_FD_201038 | JGI IMG/M metagenome (GOLD analysis project Ga0308158, IMG submission 201038) | Phyllosphere microbial communities from UC Gill Tract Community Farm, Albany, California, United States - DLSLB.R2 | ecosystem: Host-associated > Plants > Phyllosphere > Unclassified | place: USA...
TGGGCTACCGGGAAAACGAACTGGCCGGACGCAGCATCGGTGAGCTGCTCACGCCGCTGGTCACCCAGGAGTATCTCGATTATTTTGCCATGTATGCGGCCAATCCCGAAACGGCGCACAACCATGGCACGCGCGAAGTGGCGATTCGGCACAGCAATGGCCAGGTGCTGGCCATGGACCTCACGCTGACGCCGATGTACTTGCGCCAGCCGCTCTATATCGGGCTGCTGCACGACATCACCCATCACAAGCTGTCGGAGAACGCGCTGCAGCTGGCCGCCCATATCGACCCGCTGACCAGGATCGCCAACCGGCGCCAGTTTGACAGCTTCATGGAAACGGCATGGCAGCGCGCCATGCGCAGTCACAGCTCGCTGTCGCTGGTTGTGCTGGATGTCGATCATTTCAAGCTCTACAACGACAGCCTCGGCCACCCGGCCGGCGACGCCTGCCTGCAACAGGTGGCGCAGGCAATCGCCAGGCACGCCTGCCGCCCCGGCGACCTGGCGGCGCGCTACGGCGGCGAAGAGTTCGTGCTGCTGTTTTCCGATACCGACGCCGACAGCGCCACGACGCTGGCCGAAACCATCCGCGCGCATGTTGAAAACCTGCACATACCGCATCCGCGCTCGCCCACCAGCGCCTGGATCACCGTCAGCATCGGCGTAGCCAGCATGCGCCCGCAGCAGCTCGACAAGCGCAGCACCCTCTTCGTGGCCGCCGACCGCGCCCTGTATGCAGCCAAGGAAAGCGGCCGCAACCAGGTCCGCGCTACCGAATCGGGCAGCGCAGCATGGGAGACCGTCAAGGCACTGATGTTGCGGTAGGGAAGTTGGAGCATATCCCGGACATGCATGCATGCCGGCTTACGCCATTCCGGCAAGCCGACTGACTCCCTGCGGACACAAACATCAGATTTTGCATCCCGGGCCCGCGGCGATGAAGTCAGACGGCCGCTCCCAGCGCAGCATGCAAGGCCTGCAGCAGTGCCCCGCTGTGCAGCGCCGGATGGCTGCTGTAGAGCGGCGCCTCCCAGTCAAAGTTGCGCACCGTAACGACGCGCAGCCGGCCGTTCCGGTTCCATGCCGGATACCAGCCCACGTCGACGATATCGCCGCCCAGCGTTTCGATCTGCAGCAGGTCTTCGCCCAGGTCGTCGACCAGGTGCTCAAGCGGCAGCGACAGGTCGAGCTGGGACAGGCTGTCATAGGTAATGCGCAAAGCGGGCTGCGGGAGTTGCTGGCCGAATAAGGTGGGAGTCATTGCTGTTGGGCGGTCAGGTTGATCCCCAGTTGCACGTGCCGGGGCGGACCCGGCGGGTCCGGTGCCATTCTGCCAGCCTTGCTGCGGCGAGGAAAGCCTGAAGGATGACGGCTGATACAGGTAGACGGTGCTGGCGGCTTTTTCTGGCTATACTGGCAGCGGCAAGTTTTTGTGAATTTCCCACCCCACAAGGATGCATATGCAACTCAAAGATAAAGTCGCACTCATTACCGGCGCCGCCAGCGGCATCGGCAAGGAAATCGCTGTCGAATACGCCAAACAGGGCGCCAAAGTCGTGATCGCCGACCTGGTGCTGGAAGCGGCCACCAAAACAGCCGAGGAAATCACGCAATCGGGCGGCCAGGCGTTTGCCGTAGCCATGGATGTGTCGAGCGAAGAGCAGGTCGACAAGGGCGTGGCCGATGCAGTGGCGCACTTTGGCGGTATCGATGTACTGATCAGCAATGCCGGCATCCAGATCATCAACCCGGTGGTCGATTTCCAGTTCGATCAGTGGAAAAAAATGCTGGCCATCCACCTGGACGGCGCCTTTTTGACGACCCGTGCCTGCATGCGCGCCATGATCAAGAGCGGCCGCGGCGGCGCCATCATCTACATGGGTTCGGTACACTCGCATGAAGGCTCGAAATTCAAGAGCGCCTACGTGGCTGCCAAGCACGGCTTGCTGGGCCTGGCCAAAGTGGTGGCCAAGGAAGGGGCGGCGAACAATATCCGCGCCAACGTGATCTGCCCGGGCTTCGTGCGTACGCCGCTGGTCGACAAGCAGATTCCCGAGCAGGCTGCCCAGCTCAATATCAGCGAAGAAGACGTGATCAAGAAAGTCATGCTGAAAGACACCATCGACGGTGAATTCACCACCACCCAGGACGTGGCCCAGACGGCTGTTTTCCTGGCGGCCTTCCCGTCGAACGCCCTGAGCGGCCAGTCGATCGTGGTCAGCCACGGCTGGTACATGCAATAACTCCATCGCGGTAACGCCCGGGCCATGCAGCAGCGCGCCCGGGCCGCTGTCTTAATCCCATGCACAATAACGACTATCGCCACCCGCATCCGGGCCGTCTCGGCCGGCTATTTGAACGGCTGGCGCGTTCCGGCCGGCTGGCCGATGCGCGCCAGGCTGTGCTGTCGCGCCTGCCCTTCCTGACGCTGGCCAGCGAAGTGCGCGACGTCATTTATGTCAGTTGGCTGGTCGATGCGGAAGCGGCGCAGGCGCTGCTGCCGCCCGGCACGGCGCTGTGGCAGCGCAACGGTAAGACGCCCTTTACCGTGCTGACCTACCGCCACGGCCATTTCGGCCCAGCTTTGCTGGGGCCGCTGCGCCGCGCTCTGCCCTCCCCGCTGCAAAGCAACTGGCGCCTGTATCTGGCGCAGACGCCACCGGGCGCACCTGACGTGGCATGCGTATTTTTCCTGAAAAACGTGATGGACTCGCTGCCTTATGCCATGGGCACGCGGCTGTTCAGCGACCTGCTACCCACGCACCTGGCCGCAAGCATGGCCCATGAGGTCACTGCGACGCAGGCGCGCTGTGCCATTGCGCCCGGCAGCGGCAGTGCGCCAGCCCTCGATATAGACTGCCGTTTCGGCGAGCAGCAGCTCGATGGCGACTGGCAGGCCATGTTTGGCAGCTGGCGCGAGGCCGTCGCGTTCCTGGCCTGCCAGGATGCAGCCGTGGCGCCGGTGCCACGCAACGAGCGGCTGGCGTATGGCGAAATCAGCCTGCCGGTCGATCTGGCGCAGGTGCGCGCGCTCACACCGCTGCTGGCCGCGCACGGCCTGGCTGGCGCACTGCCACCCGTGTCAGCGCCATTTGCCTTTCTGGTGCCAGCCGTGCCGTTCCGCGCCCTGTCTGAGCGGCTCCTGCCGCCCGCCGCTCCAGCTTGAACAGCGCCATCGCCTGTTCAAGCTGCTGCGCTTGACTCTGCAGCGCGCCCGAAGCCGCGGCCGACTCCTCCACCAGCGCTGCATTTTGCTGCGTTACTTCATCCATTTGCGTGACTGCCTGGTTGACCTGGGTAATACCGTGGCTCTGCTCGCGCGAGGCGGCGGCAATCTCGCTCATGATGCCATGTACGCCCTGCACGGCGCCCAGCATATCGGCACTGCTGGCGCCGGCCTGGGCAGCCAGGCGCGCGCCCTGCTCTACCTGTTCCAGCGAAGCGGTAATCAACTGCTTGATTTCAGTGGCGGCAGCGGCACTGCGCTGGGCCAGGCTGCGCACTTCTCCGGCCACCACGGCAAAGCCGCGCCCCTGGTCGCCGGCGCGGGCCGCCTCCACGGCCGCATTCAAAGCCAGGATATTGGTCTGGAAGGCGATGCCTTCGATAATGCCGGTAATGTCGCCGATTTTTTTCGATGACACATTGATTTCATCCATCATCGCCACGACCTGGCCGACCACCTCGCCGCCGTGTCCGGCCAGTTCGCGTGCGCGCGAGGCCATTTCGCTGGCCTGCACCGCGTTGCCGCTGTTTTGCTGCACGGTCGCTGCCAGCTGCTCCATGCTTGACGCCGTCTGCTGCAAGGCCGAAGCCTGCGCCTCGGTGCGGCTCGACAAGTCCATATTGCCACTGGCAATCTCATGGCTAGCCGTGCTGATGTGCAGGAAATTGCCGCGCACATCGCCGACAATCGAATGCAGATTGACGCGCAACTGGCGCAGCGAGCGCAGCAGCTGGCCCATCTCGTCGCGCCGGATCGTGTCGATTTCGCCCGTCAGATCGCCGCCGGCCATCACGTCGCACGCCTGGCGCGCCTGCTGCAAGGGCTGCAGCACGGTGCGGTGCAGCGCATGCCAGAAATACAGCGTGGCGGCCAGCGCCGCTACCGACAATGCCGTCAGCCAATTGTCGGCTGACTTGGGTATCAAGCCCGCATGCCAGGCCAGCTGCAGCAGCAGCGCCAGGCTCAGCAAGCCCATATTCCAGCCGATGCGTTTGCCCAGCGCCAGGTCTCGCAGGCTCATCAGTTTTGCCAGCGGCCCCGTATGCACGGCTGCACCCTGGCTGATGGCAATGCCGGCCGCCTGCCCGGCCTTGATGCGCGCATACAAAGCCGCAGCCTGCGCCACCTGCTGGCGCGACGGCTTGGTGCGCACCGACATATAGCCGACGGCAACGCCGTCTTCCACCACCGGCGTGACATTGGCCACCACCCAGTAATAGTCGCCGTTCTTGCAGCGATTCTTGACCATGCCGCTCCAGGAACGGCCCGAACGGATGGTCGACCAGAAATCGGCAAACGCTTCGGCCGGCATATCGGGGTGGCGCAGGATATTTTGCGGCGCGCCCATCAGCTCCTGCGCACTGTAGCCACTGACAGCGATGAAATACGGATTGGCGTACGTGATATTGCCTTGCAAGTCGGTAGTCGAGACGATGGTCTCGGTATCGCTGAGATTGATTTCAGTATCGGTAACAGGCAGGTTCAAGCGCATGGTCGTATCCTTGGCTATGGTCTGGATGCAGACGGGAGCGGGCGCGCCGCCGGCGCTGGAACGCCGGGCAGCGGGCAACCGATACATTTATTGTAATAGTGCTTGTACAGCTCAAACGGGGATTTTTTTGCAGGTGCAATTGCTTGCAAAGGTAGAAATATTGCAGCCTCTCACAGCTACTAGCGCGGCACGTACTTCCAGGCTGCGTCCTCATAGACAAATTGCAGATCGGTGCTGATATCGGGCTTGCCCGGCACTGTCAGCACCGCGTCGCAGGCAACATAACCGCTCTGGCGTTTGATTTCGCACTGCTCGATCGTCTTGACCTGCATGACCGTTTGCGCTTCCTTGATCTGCGGGTCCTTGGCCGCTTCCGGGTTGCTTGCCGCCAGTTGAATGGCCCATTCGCGTATCAGCTTCTGTGCCACTTCTGGCGCAGGACCGGGAAATTTGGCTTTCTTGCGCTCCACGCCGACCCAGTTGCCACCTTCCTCGCGCAGCGGCAGCACGGTAAAGCCATCGCGCATGCCGGCACTCATGCCAACCAGGCACGCCACTTCGCCCTGGACTTCCTGCGACGGCAGGCAGCCCTTCAGGCTGGTAATTTTGAAGGCCATCGGTATGGTGCCGCCAGTTTTGGCAACACCGGCATCGACGGCTGCCTGGATCTGCTGCTGGGTCGGCATGGTGGCAGCTTGAACGGCCGAAGCGGCAAACAGCGTGGCGAAAGCGAGTAAGGACAGGCGCATAGGAAAAAAAGAAAAGTTGATCAAGTTTGGGAGTCTATCACCTCGTAAAAAAACATCTGTCACGATAGAAACATTTCCTGAATCGCAAGTACCCTGACGGCCTGGCGGTCACCGGTTCTGCCAGCGCTGGCCACTTTGTTGCTATGATGACGCCCTGCCGGCAACCCGCCGGCCGATGCCGACACCCTCGGCACCCATCGATACCTACCTATAATATCGGGAGTTTGAATGAGCTTACGTATGCTGCTCTTGGGAGCATTCAGTGCCGCCATGGCCACCACCGCCGCCGTGCCGGCGCTGGCTGCGCCGCGCGGTTTCACCGTCGAAGACATGGTGGCCATGGAACGTATCGGCAGCCCGGTGCTCTCGCCGGACGCCACGCGCGTGGTCTATACGGTGCGCAGCACCAACCTCGACAAAAACCGCGGCAATACCCAATTGTGGCTGATCGACCTGCGCGCGCCCAATGCGGCGCCGCGCCAGCTCACCAATGGCGCCGCCAGCGCCAGCGATCCCGAATGGTCGCCCAAGGGTGACGCGATTTACTTCCTGTCTGGCCGCTCCGGCTCCTCGCAGGTGTGGCAGCTGCCGATGAACGGCGGCGAAGCAGTACGCGTGACCGATCAGCCGCTCGACATCGACACCTTCCGCCTGTCGCCACAGGGTGACCGCCTGGCTTTCAGCATGGGCGTGTTCCTCGACTGTGCCGATATCGCCTGCACCAAGAAACGCCTGGACGACAAGGCCGCCAACAAGGCCTCCGGCAAAATTTACGACGAGCTGTTCGTGCGCCACTGGGATACCTGGGCCGATGGCCGCCGCAATGCCCTGTATTCTGCGCCGATCGACGCCAGCGGCAAAGTCAGCGCTGCGCCGGTCAGCCTGTCGGGCACGCTCAATGGCGATGCGCCATCGAAGCCATTTGGCGACAACAGCGAATACCATTTCAGCCCGGACGGCAAGACGGTGGCCTTCTCGGTTCGCGTGGCCGGACGCACGGAAGCCTGGTCGACCAACTTCGACGTCTACACGATTGCCGCTGCCGGCGGCGAAGCGCCGCGTAACCTGACCGCCGACAACCCGGCCTGGGACGCCAAGGCCACTTATTCGCCTGATGGCCGCACGCTGGCCTGGGTAGCGATGGACAAACCGGGTTTTGAAGCGGACCGCTTTCACCTGGTGCTAATGGACGTTGCCACCGGCAAGAAACGCACCGTGGCCCATGACTGGGACCGCTCGGTGGCAGACTTCCGCTGGACGCCGGACGGCAAGGGCTTCCTGGCCGCTGCCGACGATATCGGCCAGCACCGCCTGTTCCATATCGATGCGGCCAGCGGCAAGGTTGCGCCATTGACCGGCAAGGGCGCCGTTGGCGGCTTTGACGTGCGGGGCAACACCATCGTGCTGAGCCACGCCAGCCTGGCGTCAGGCGCGCAGCTGTACCAGCGCAAGCTCGACGCCCGCTCGGAAAACGCGCCGATGGTGCAGCTGACCAAACAGAACGCGGCGGCCCTGGCCGATGTGCGCTTTGGCGACTATGAGCAGTTCTCGTTTGCCGGCGCCAATGGCGAGACGGTGTATGGCCACGTGATGAAGCCATGGAACGCCAAGGCTGGTGAAAAATATCCGATCGCCTTTCTGGTACACGGCGGCCCGCAGGGCAGCTTTGGCAACAGCTGGAGCTACCGCTGGAATCCGCAGGTGTACGCGGGCGCCGGCTACGCCACCGTGTTTATCGACTTCCACGGCTCGACCGGCTATGGCCAGAAATTTACCGACTCGATCAGTGGCGACTGGGGCGGCAAGCCGCTGGTCGACCTGCAGAAGGGCCTGGAAGCGGCAGTGCAGAAGTTCCCTTGGCTGGACCGCGAACGCAGCTGCGCACTGGGCGCCTCCTACGGCGGCTACATGATGAACTGGATCGCCGGCAACTGGCCGGACGGCTTCAAGTGCCTGGTCAACCATGACGGGGTATTCGACAACCGCGCCATGTACTACTCGACCGAAGAACTGTGGTTCAACGAGTGGGAAAACGGCGGCACCTATTATGACGCTGCCGCCAAGCACGAGCAGTTCAACCCGGTCAACTACGTGAAGAACTGGAAAACGCCGATGCTGGTAGTACAGGGCGACCTGGACTTCCGCATCCCGACCACCCAGGGCCTGGGCACCTTTACCGCGCTGCAGCGCCAGGGCATCCCGAGCAAGCTGCTGGTATTCCCGGACGAGAATCACTGGGTACTCAAGCCGGCAAACTCGCTGCTGTGGCATCACACGGTGCTCGACTGGCTCAATACTTACACGAAAAAGTAAGACTGTAACGCCAACAATGTTGTCGGATTACGGCCCGCAGGGCCTAATCCGACCTACGCGCCCTTGCCATCGATCGTAGGTCGGATTAGCGGCGCACCGCGCCGCGTAATCCGACAAACACCCGCGATACCGCCGCCAACGCTTAATAGCTATTGAGCGCCTTGGCAAACTTCACTATCCACAGCCGGCTCGGGCGCTCGCGGTCTTCGCCGCGCGCCACGCGGATGGTATTGGCGGCGTTGCAGCCGGTGCTGCTGCTGGTAACGATCACGCCGGCTGCGTCCACCGTACATTTGGTCACGTCGGCGTCAGCCACTTCCACACCATTGGCGTCATACACCCTGGTTTTCATGCCGAAGTCGTTGTCATTGGCCAGCGCAATGGTCGAACCGTCGACCAGCGTCAGGCCTTCGGCTTTTTCCGCCGCCCAGCCGATGGCGTTCAGGTCCAGCAGCAGCATTTTCTTCATCGCGGTCACGCCAGCCCAGTTCGCGCCATTGACGGCGCTGCCGGCCATGCTGCTTTTCTCCAGGTCGGACGTGGCCGCGTTATAGGCCGCAGCTGAAATATCGGTGGCGCCATTCAGGTCCACCAGCATCAGCTTGTTGAACACCTTGCCGCTCGGCGCTGCACCCTGTTCGATCACCAGGAATTTTCCGCCACCCAAAGCCACCATGTCGCCCAGCTTGGCGTTGCCGGTGCGGCCATCCTGGTAGTCGGCCGCGTCGAGCGGATAGGCAAACATCCTGCCGCTGCTGCCATTGGCCGGGTCGAACTCGATCCAGCGCGTGAAACGGGCAAAGCGCTCGACCTGCTCGGCTTTTTTCGTCACCGAATACATGGCGGTACCGTCCGACAACGGGCTTTGCAGGAAGCCGTACAGCTTGTCATTGGAGGTGTCGAGCGTCATGCCTTCCATGCCGCGATTGGCGCGGCGCTTGGCAAACAGCGCAGGCAGGCCTTTGCCCGGCTCATATCTGGCCTGGATGATGCCGGTCGCCGCATCGATTTTGATCACGAACGGGCCGTACTCGTCGGACACCCACAGCGCATTGCGCTTCTTGTCGAGCACAATGGCTTCCGAATCGAGGCCGCCCGCATTGAACACGGCTTTGCTGGCCGCATTGTATTTCATGGCGTCCATCACCGGAATTTCTGCCGAATTGCCCACCGTGCCGACCGGTACCGGCAGGCCCGACGTAGCCACGCTGGCCGATACCTTGATCGGCGTGGACGAGGTCAGCACCGCGCCGTTCTTGCCTACCGTGATCACGCCAAACGATGGCGCAAAGCTCGGCGACGGGAAGATCTTGCTGCCAACCGTGCCGCTGCCAAACGGATTGGGCACCAGCGGGCCGTCGCCGTTCGGGCCACGATCGGTCAGGCCGTAAAACTCGAGATCGCCCGTGGCGGTAGTGCCCTTGAAGGCCAGGCCCGAGCCATACGACGGCAAAAAGCCGTTTGGAAATTCGCCCTTGATTTTCGCATTGCTGCCTTCGTACGGCACATAAAAGCTGCTGGCCGCCTGGATCTGGTAGCGCGTGACCGTGACCTTGACTTCACCGAGCGCCGTGGTCTGCGTCAGCGTTTCATTGACCGGTGCACCGGCTTTCGAGGCCAGCGTATCTTCAAAATGCTCGCGCACCAGCGCACGGCGGTCGGCGTCCACGCTGCGCGCTGCATAATTGCCGCCGAGCGCGGCCAGGTGCGCCGCCAGCGCCGTATTGAACGCCGCTGGCGTAGCGGAAAAATCGAGCGTCTTGCCGGCCAGGGCCGTGCGCACTGCCGCCGTCAGCCTGATGCCGTTCGACGGGTCGCTGTCTTCATCGAGCAGTTGCAGCGCCAGCAGGCGGTTGATCAGCTTTTCATCCTGCACGCTGTTGGCGGCGGCGAGCGCCATCGGCGTGACCAGCGGCGCGCACAGGGTGCTGCCCAGTGCAAGGCCGCCCACGCTGAAGCTCACCGTGTCGCCCGGCATGCAGGAAAATTCGCCTTTGGCGCTGGTGGTCGCCTTCGCGGCGCTGCCGGCCACATATTCAAGACCTTCCACGGCGCCGTCGAGGAAGACGCCCGTCACGGCCACCGGCTTGGCCGGCTCGGCATGGTCGCTGTCGCTGCCGCCACAGGCAGCCAGGCACAGGCCGGCGGCCAGCGCCAGCAGGGTCAGTTTTGGAAGAGTCGTTACGGCAGCGTTCATGCATTCCTCGGCTAAAGGTATAAGGGAAGCCGGGAAGCTTAAAATAACAAAATGACAAGCGCGTGACATGCTGCCATTGCTTGCACAGCTGTTGCAGCGAAGTTACAGGCCCTGTGCCGGTGGTCCGCCGATTCCGCCAAAACGTCCTTCGGCCTGGCGCCGGAACTGCTTGGGCGACATGCCCTTGACCTGCAAAAAGCGCCGGTTGAAGTTGGCCACGTTCTGGAACCCCACGTCATAGCAGACATTGGCCACATACTGGTCGGTGTCCATCAGCAGCTGGCAGGCCTTGTTGATGCGCAGCCGGCTCAGGAAATCGGTAAAGCTGTTGCCGGTGGCCTTGCGGAAGAAACGCGAGAATTTGCTCAGCGACATACCGACCTGCTCGGCCAGCATCTCGGCCGAAATCGGCTCGCGGTAGTTGTCGGTGATATAGCTGAGCACCGCATTGACCTTGGCCAGCGTGGCGTCGTCGTCATAGGAGCGCATCGAGGCGCTCGACAGCAGGCGGTAATCGGCAGTGCGCGCCAGCTTGCTCATCATCTGCACGAAATGGGCAAAGCGTTCGGCGCCGTGGGTGGCGCGGATGCACGCCAGGTGCTGCTCGACTTCCTGCGACAGGCCGAAGAACTCGACGCCATAGCTCGAACGCTCGAGCAGGGCCAGCAGCTCGCGCAGTTCGGGAATCACGCGCGCGGCGCCAGCGATGGGCGCATGGGCAAACTGCACGATCATGTCGCGCAGCGCCACCCCGCCCTCTGGCACCACGGTCGATATCCAGTTATGCGGCAGGCGCGGCCCGGTCAGCACCAGATGCCCCGGCGAGAACTCGCCGATATAGTCGCCGACGAACAGGCGACCGCTGGTGGCCACGATCAGGTGCAGCTCGTATTCCTCATGGCAGTGCCAGCGCACGCGCGAACTGGGGTAGCCATGCTCAAGGTAGTTGATGATGCCGTCATAGCTTTCGCGTTCCAGTTCGGGCGGCTTGCGCTCGATGTCCTTGTACCCTGTGTATTCCATACTGGTCTCCTGCGTTCTTTTCATCCAATGTAACCCACAATGCCGATATCGGGCTAGGCCGGTCCGAAACGCCCCAGCGCCTGCTGGCGGAACTGCTTGGGCGTCATGCCTTTCAGCTCCAGGAAGCGGCGGTTGAAATTGGCCACATTGTTAAAACCCGACTCGTAGCAGATATTGCTGAC
>Ga0308158_10004867_pt1 | contig 11182 bp, 11 predicted proteins | sample PhyBR2_FD_201038 | JGI IMG/M metagenome (GOLD analysis project Ga0308158, IMG submission 201038) | Phyllosphere microbial communities from UC Gill Tract Community Farm, Albany, California, United States - DLSLB.R2 | ecosystem: Host-associated > Plants > Phyllosphere > Unclassified | place: USA...
TCTCAGCGACCCCCGGCAGCTGGGAAATGGAGCAGACCGGCGGCGTGTTCGCCGAACAGGTCATCCGCCCGACCGGGCTGATCGATCCGCCCGTCGAGATCAAGCCGGTCGAGGAACAGGTCCAGGACCTGATCGTCGAGGTCGGGAAGACGACGGCGCTCGGCTACCGCACGCTCGTCACCACGCTGACCAAGCGGATGGCGGAGGATCTGACCGAATATATGCACGAGGCGGGGATCAAGGTCCGCTACATGCACAGCGACGTCGAGACGTTGGAACGCATCGAACTGATCCGTGACCTCCGGCTCGGCGTGTACGACGTGCTGATCGGCATCAACCTGTTGCGCGAGGGGCTCGATATTCCCGAATGCGGACTGGTCGCGATCCTCGATGCGGACAAGGAGGGCTTCCTGCGCTCCGAGACCTCACTGATCCAGACGATTGGCCGCGCGGCGCGCAACGTCGACGGCCGCGTGATCCTGTACGCCGATCGCGTCACCGGATCGATGGAGCGCGCGATGAACGAGACGTCGCGCCGTCGCGAGAAACAGGTCGCGTATAACACCGAACACGGCATCACCCCGACGACGATCCGCCGCAACATCGGCGACATCATCGCGCATGTGGCGAGCCAGGATCAGGTGACGATCCCGATCGACGAGGACCGCCCGCACATGGTCGGCCACAACCTGCGTGCATATATCGAGGACCTCGAAAAGCAGATGCGCAAGGCTGCGTCCGATCTGGAGTTCGAGACCGCTGGGCGTCTACGCGACGAGATCCGCCAGCTGGAGAACGAGGAACTGGGCCTGCCAGTCGACCAGCAGAAAGCGCCGGTCATGGGACGATCGAACGAGGGCAAGCCGGGAACCCGAAAGACGCGCTACGGCAAAAGCCAGAAGATGCGGATGGGTGGCTCCCGGTCACGGTGAACGCTTGCATGCTTTACGCTGCCGCTGGACACTAAGGGATCGCCTATGCCTGTTTGATGGTGGCTTATGATCCGCAGTTTTTTAGATGATGAGACTGAAAGCGTTTCCGTCGGACGGCAAAGTCGCAGACTGCCACCTGATATTCAGCAGACTGCCCGGCGCAAACTTCGTCAGCTAGAAAATGCCGGTCGCTTGGACGACCTGCGCACCCCGCTGGGCAACCGCTTGGAGCAGTTGAAAGGGTTAACGCCTTTGCGATATAGCATCCGGATCAACGACCAGTGGCGGATTACGTTTGGTTGGTCGAACGGAGGCGCGGACGATGTCCGGATCGAGGATTACCATCGCGGATGACGACCGGTTGGACAACGTCCATCCGGGCGACATTCTGCGCGAAGATTTCCTAATAGGTGGCGACATCCCGCTTGAGGAAGTCGCAAACGGCACCGGGATCGAACTTGCCACTCTACGCGAAATAGTTGCCAGCAGGCGTGATATAGATCCGTCGGTGGATGCACGGTTGACCCGGTATCTACGGGTATCCGAAGGATTCTTCCTCCGGCTTCAGGTCAGTTACGATGTCGAGGAAATTCAGCGGAACGAAGCGGACGCACTGGCCCGCATCGTTCCGCGCGCGGCTTAGCCGACTACGAGGTCTTCGCTGCTCGACCCATAATAGCTTGCCACACGGTCGGCATACGCCTGGTCGAAGACCGGCGCGTTGTTCGCCCAGCTTGGTCCGCCTTCGAGGACGCGCTTGTCGATCGTGACGACGTACAGGTCGCGGACCGCGTCGAACTGGAGCAGCGCAAACGGCAGCGGGTAGAAGCTCTTGCCCATGCCAAGGAAGCCGCCGAGGCTGAGCACGGCGTGGGTGACACGGCCAGTGCCCTTGTGGACCATGAATGCGTGGACCGAGCCGACATTGTCGCCGTCGCGGCTCTCGACCTTCATCGTGCCGGAGATGTTCGACTGGACGAGCAGCTGGGTCGGCGTCTGGGCGGCGGTATCGGACATGGACGTTCTCCTGATTTCTTCCGTCGTTGAACCGGTATCACCGTGCGGCGGTTCCCGGCTAGCGAGCTTCGTCGTACTTGAGCGACCGCCGGGCGTGCCGCATAGCAATGCGATGCGCATTCCGTCCCCTTACCTCGTCGGCTTGCGATCGCTTGCCAGCCCCATCGCTCTGGCACGGCTTGCTGGTCTAGCGACGCTCGCCTCGATCGCCGGCTGCGTTGCGCCGCCGCGTGTTGAAGCGCCGCCGCCCCCGCGTGAGGTCCCCCCCGCTCCGGCGCCACGTCCGGTGCCGATCGCTGCGGACTGGCGCGACTGGCCGTATTCGCCAGGGACGTGGGTGTATCGCCGGGATGCGCGCGGTTCGATCGCGTTGTTCGGGCCAGCCAATGCCGACGCGTCGCTGACGGTGCGGTGCGACACTACGGCGCGCCAAGTCTATCTGTCGCGCGCGGGGAGCACGGCGACGCCGCTGACGATCCGCACATCAAGCGTTACGCGCGCCGTGTCCGTACAGCCGACCGGAGGCACGCCGCCCTATGTCGCGGCTGCGCTGATGCCGAACGATTCGTTGCTGGAGGCGATGGGGTTCAGTCGCGGGCGGTTCGTCGTCCAGCAGGCCGGACTGGCGCCGCTCGTCGTGCCCGCCTGGGCCGAGATCGAGCGCGTCACCGAGGATTGCCGCGGCTGACTTCGTTGAACCGACAGTCGCACAGGATTGACCGAAAACTTCCGTAAAACAAGGCTTGTATCGCAGGCGCGGTCGGCACACATTGGCGTTGCGGTCAGGCTTGGCCGCGTTGTTTCAACAAGCGAAAGGAGGTGATCCGATGTCTCATGGTTCAGCAGTGAGTTCGGTTCGGTTCGTTCGGGGGACGCACCGCTAACGCCGCCGACATGCGTGGGGAGTATCCTCTCCCAGTCAACACGTGGTCCATAGGATAGGCGGTACGCATGGTCCTCCGGGCTGGAGCTCTCCGGCCGCTGACCATGTCAGGGGGCTGTCGGTTCGTCGTAAGACGATCCGGCAGCCTCTTTTCGTTTCTGGGAACTACGAGCCGTGTTGGCATGCTGTGCGCGGGGTAAAACCATTGCCCGGCCCGCGCCGCCTAATGTGAGGCCAATTCCAGACTCCACCGCGCTACGTACTTGATCGGTTAAGGTTTGTGGCATCGTGGCCGAAACTATCCAGAGATTCTGGACGTATGGCACGCCGCCGTCCGTGACAGATCGAAGGGGCAGCGCACATCCTTGTTCTCCCGCAAAGGCGGGAGTCCAGTCTGGATCCCCGCCTTCGCGGGGAAGCATGCTGGTTCAGGTACATACGCTGTGCTTTGCCCCGTAGAGGCGCCGGCTGCCCAAGACCGCCGCCCTACAGGAACGACTTCGCCCGGTTGAGGACGATGCTGCACATCCGCGTCTTCACCTGCCCGCCGAGATCGTCCAGCGAATACGCCTGGCCGTTCGGCGCCTGCACTTCGCCTTCCTGTCCCGCGGCATAGCCTGGCGAAGTCTGCACACCCTGTCGCCCGGTCAGACGCTGAAGGATCGACTGCGCGCCGGTGGCCGGGGCCTTCGCGCTGCCCGCTCGTGACGCTGCATTCCGCCCGCCAGTTAAGGCGCCAAGTGCACCGCCTTGCCCGAGCAGATTGTTCTTCAGGCAATAACCGAGCAGGCCGGCAGCATTGCCCGCGCCGATCGACCCGACGTTCGGCAACGCGCCACCTAGTAGACCGCCGAGTCCCCCGAGGCTGCCCAGCCCACCCTGAGTCGACGCCGATTGTGGCGCGGTGGTCTGGGCCGAGGCCGTAGTCGCGAGGGCGAAGGCTGCAACGAGGGCGATTGCGGTCTTGGGCATGATACGGAGCTCCGGTAAGGTCGTATTACCAACAGGACTGGCCGGGGTGCGTTCCGAACTCGGCTTCGTTCAACCGCCCGCAAAGAACGCGTCGACCGATCCGCGCTTGGCGCTCAACGCCGTCGCGACCCGTTGTCGGGCATCATAATATACCAGTGCCGGCGCGGCCGGATCGGTCTTGCGGAGACGTGCGGCCTCCGCGTCCGTCAGGCTGCTCTCGCGCGCGATATGATCCGCATACCCCTCCTGCTGCCAGGTCGGGAGCATCTCGCTGCGCAGTTCGCCGAGACGTTTGGCGATCATGATGTGTGTCGTCTCGTGCGCGATCACGCCGGACAGCGTGCGGGTGCCGCCGATCGCGCGACCGTTCGTGATGCGGTCTTCGCCGACGTCGCTGCGATTGAATACGATCGCCGAACTGAACGGCCGGCGAAAGGCGAAAGCGCCCGGCGACTGGATCGCCAGGAACCGCCAGCGCCAGCCACCGTTCGTGAGGAACAGCGACCGATCGAGCGGACCGGTGTAGATCGGACTGGCGCGCAGCAACCCTTCCGCGCGCGCCAGTTCGCTGCCGATCCGCGGATCGATCGGACACTCGGCATAGACGGTGACGGCACCGATCCGCTGTTGGTACGGGAATGCGAGCAGTTGTGGCGCGTAGATAATAGTGACGGCAAGCAGAAGGAGGACGAACACGATCCATCGGACCGGCCCCTGCTCCCTTCTGCGAGCGCGCGTCGTCATGCGGGCGTCAGCAAACCCTCACGAGCGATCTTCTCGCGCCACACCAAAGGCGCGAGTTGGTGGACGTTCTCGCCCGCTGAATCGACGGCGACGGTGACTGGGAAGTCGCTGACCTCGAACTCGTAGATCGCTTCCATGCCGAGATCGGCGAAACCAACGACCTTCGATCCCTTGATCGCCCGCGCAACCAGATAGGCAGCACCACCGACCGCCATCAGGTACGCCGACTTGGCCTCGGCGATCGCCTTGGTCGCGTCCGCGCCGCGCTCCGCCTTGCCGACCATCGCCAGCAGGCCCTGGTCGAGCATCATCCGCGTGAACTTGTCCATCCGCGTCGCCGTGGTGGGGCCCGCAGGCCCGACGACTTCCTCTCCGACCGGATCAACCGGGCCGACATAATAGATCACGCGACCCTTGAAATCGACCGGTAGCGGCTCGCCCGCATCGAGCATGTCCTTGATCCGCTTGTGCGCCGCATCGCGCCCGGTCAGCATCTTGCCGTTGAGCAGCAGGCGGTCGCCGTGCTTCCAGGTCTGCACCACTTCCGGCGTCAGCGTGTCGAGATCGACGCGGATCGCGGCCTTGTCCGGCGTCCAGTTTACATCCGGCCATTCCTCGAGCTTCGGCGCCTCCAGATACACCGGGCCCGAGCCGTCGAGCACGAAATGCGCGTGGCGGGTGGCGGCGCAGTTCGGGATCATAGCGACCGGCTTCGACGCGGCGTGCGTCGGCCAGTCGAAGATCTTCACGTCGAGAATAGTCGAAAGTCCGCCCAGCCCCTGCGCACCGATGCCGAGCGCGTTGACCTTGTCGTAGATCTCGATCCGCAGCGCCTCGATGTCGTTCTTCGGGCCCCGCGCCTTCAGCTGCGCCATGTCGATCGACCCCATTAGCGACTGCTTGGCGAGGATCATCGACTTCTCGGCGGTGCCACCGATGCCGATCCCGAGCATGCCGGGCGGGCACCAGCCTGCGCCCATCTGCGGGATCATCTCGAGCACCCAGTCGACGATCGAGTCGCTCGGGTTCATCATCTTGAACTTGGACTTGTTCTCGCTGCCGCCGCCCTTCGCCGCGACGTCGATCGAGACGGTGTTGCCGGGCACCATCTCGACATGCATCACGCTCGGCGTGTTGTCCTTGGTATTGCGGCGGGTGAAGGCGGGGTCGGCGAGGATCGACGCACGCAGCTTGTTCTCCGGGTTGAGATACGCCTTCCGAACACCCTCATCGATCACTTCCTGCAGCGAGCGGGTCGACTCAAGACGGCAATCCTGGCCCCATTTGACGAAGATCGTGACGATCCCGGTGTCCTGGCAGATCGGGCGGTGGCCCTCCGCGCACATCCGGCTGTTGGTCAGGATCTGCGCGATCGCATCCTTGGCGGCGGGGCTCTGCTCGGCCTCGTACGCGACGCCCAGCGCGCGAATGTAATCCATCGGGTGGTAGTAGCTGATGAACTGGAGTGCGTCGGCGACGCTTTCGATCAGGTCGGCTTCGGTGATGACGGTCATGCAGCGCCTTTACGGATACAGGTTTGCAGACGTCTTAGCGGCGATCGTGCAATTTTTGAAGACGGGGTCACGTCACAGACCATGGCGAGCGCGATCACGCAGATCCAAGCGGTGAAGGTCGGCGTGTCGCGTCGATGCCAAACGAAAGGGGCTGGAACGACGATCCCGCCACTCCAGCCCCCTTGCTTTGATCACCGAGGTACCGGCCCGATGGCCGCGCGGTGATTACATCGGTGGCGTCAGGCCGTCCTTGCCCACTGCGACCGACCTGGCGCCCTTGGAGTCCGCCGAGATGATCGCGAACAGCTTCTGGCCCTTGGCGAGGACCGTGCGCTCGGCCGGCTCGAACCGGACGATCGGCGTGCCGACGGGGACGACGACCTGGGCCTTGCCGCCCTTGTACGAGATGCTCAGCTTGGTCTCGCCGGGCTTGCCTGCGCCACCTGTGACCGTGCCATTCGTCATGCCGCTCTGCTGCGCGACCGTGCCGTTCGTCATCGCGCTCTGGCCATCGACGGTGCCGTTGGTCATCGCGCTCTGCCCGTCGACGGTGCCGTTGGTCATTGCGCTGGACCCGTTCGAGCCGCCGCCAGCAGCCGCGACCGCGCCGGGGACGTCCCAGGGATAATGCCCCTCGCCGGTGCCGCGCATCGCCTCGGGGAAGATCACCAGTTCGACCGCGCGCAGCGCGTCGTCGGGACCGGTCGTCGCGGTGCCGATGAAGTCGCCGTCCTTGAGCGTCGACAGGTCGGACTTCACCACCCAGGCGAACTTTGTGTTGGCGTCGAGCGGTACGGTGGCCGACTTGCCGTCATAGGTCTGGACGGTCAGCGCATCGGTGCCGATCGCGGTGATGACGCCGCGGACACGGTTGACCGCCGGAGTCGCGCTCGCCGCGGCGCTGGTGTTGCCCATGGCGATGTTTGCTGTCGAGGTGTTCGAGTCGGTCGAAGTCGTCTGACCACAGCCGCCGAGGACCGCGACCACACCGCTCAGCAGCATCAGCTTTTTCGTCAACATCGCAGTAAATCCTTCACAATATCAAAGCGTAGCACCGAGACGGCACCGGCGATCGGTTCGCAGACGGCCATGATGATATGGTCGATGTACCTCAACGCCGGAAGGGACAATCGGTCGCATCGGATGGACAGGGCGGGCGGGCGACCGGAAGGTCATTTCGGCGGCGGCAGGGCGACTTCGGCTTTCCGCGCGGCCCTGCTCCGCCTAGAATGTGCCGATGCAGGATATCAGAAACATCGTCGTCCTGACGGGCGCGGGCATCTCGGCGGAGAGCGGGATCGCGACGTTCCGCGGGCCGGGCGGCTTGTGGGAGGGGCACCGGGTCGAAGACGTCTGCACGCCCGAGGCGCTCGCGGCGGATCCGGAACTGGTGCACCGATTCTACGATCTGCGGCGCGCAGCTCTATCGACGGTCCAGCCCAACGCGGCACACCATGCGCTGGCGCGGCTGGATGCGGCTTGGCAGGGGGAGCTGCTGATCGTCACACAGAATGTCGACGATTTGCACGAGCGGGCGGGGGCGACGTGGATGCTGCATATGCACGGGGAGTTGTTGTCGGCCTTGTGTGCCGTCTGCGGCGCGCGTGAGCCTTGGGCGGGGGCGTTACCGGAGGGGGCGGTGTGCGGCGCGTGCGGGGCGGCGGCGTTGCGGCCGGACATCGTGTTCTTTGGGGAGATGCCGTACCAGATGGAGCGGATCGAGGCGGCGCTGGCGAAGGCCGATCTATTTGTGTCTATCGGGACGTCGGGCGCGGTGTATCCGGCGGCGGGGTTCGTGCAGACCGCGGCGTATCATGGGGCGCGGACGCTGGAACTGAACCTCGATCCGTCGATGGGGAGCGTGTTCTTCGAGCAGACGCGGATCGGTGCGGCGGGCGTGCTGGTGCCGTCGTGGGTTGACGAAGTGCTGGGCCGATAGTCAGGCAGGCACGGGCGTGACGGACGATCGCGTACAGGACCGCGTCCAGAACCAGATACCCGCCACGATCATCGGTACGCTCAGCGTTTGCCCCATCGTCAGTCCCCACCACAGGTGATCGAGTCCGGCGTCGGGCTGGCGGACGAATTCGAGCAGGAAGCGCGCAGTGCCGTAGAGGATCAGTCCGGTGCCGAGCAGCCGTCCCGGGCGAAGCCGCGCGTCGGTGCGCCAGAACAGATATGCGAGCACGATCATGGTCACGCCCCCCTCGAGCGCGGCTTCGTATAGCTGGCTGGGGTGGCGGGGGATGCCGTCCTGCGTGCCGGGGAAGATCACCGCCCAGGGCAGCGAACTGGGCCGGCCCCACAACTCACCGTTCACGAAATTGGCGATCCGTACCAGCACGAGCCCAAACGGCGTCGCGCACGCAACATAGTCGCAGACGCGGAGCAGCGAGAGGCGATGGCGGCGGGTGAACACAACGAGGCTGACGATCACCCCGAGGAACCCGCCGTGTAGCGACATCCCGCCCTGCCAGAGTTTCAGCACGTCCAGCGGATCGCGCCAGATTTCGGGCCGATAGAACAGGCAATAGCCGAGGCGGCCGCCAAGTATGATGCCGAGCGTGAGGTAGAAGACGAGGTCGTCGACGTGGCGTTCCGCCATCGGCGCACCGGATCGCCGGAGCATCCTACGCAAATACCACCAGCCCAGAGCGATCATCGCGATGTAGCTGAGCGCGTACCATCTGAGCTGGAACAGGCCGAAATCCCAGGCGACCGGGGAAAGAGGAAGCTGGTCGTAGCGGATCGCGGACGTCGCATCGATCATCGTCGGCATCGTGTGGTCCTCGTCCGGCTGAGCGGGCGTGCGGACGATAGCATGCGCGGGCGAGAGGACGGCGCGGTTTCGACCGGGCGGTCAAGTAACGGTTTTACTATTGCGGGATCGGATCGCGAAATACTGACCCGAGATTGTTCCCCCGCGGAGGCGGGGGCCCAGACTGGACCCCCGCCTCCGCGGGGGAACATCCTTTGTTCGAACTCTACACCACCCCGGCGAAGGCCGGGGCCCAATTGGCAAGGTCGAAGTGACGGAACGCTGTCCGCGTTTACGAACGTCCCCCGATTGGGCCCCGGCCTTCACCGGGGGGGAATATTTTCGCGGGTTCAGTCGACCCAGTCTAGGCCCATGTCGCGGTAGACTTCGCGGTCTTCGTCCCAGCCTGGCTTTACCTTTACGTGCAAATACAAGTGGACGGGCTTGCCGGTGATCGAGGCGAGTTCGATGCGCGAGCGCGCGCCGATTTCCTTGATGCGGACGCCGCCCTTGCCAAGCACGATCGCGCGCTGCGTCGGGCGTTCGACGAGAATCTGCTGGTGGATCTCCAACGAGCCATCCTGGCGTTCGATATACTGCTCGGTCTCGATCGTGCTCGCATAGGGCAGTTCGGCGTGGAGCTGCAGGTACAGCTGCTCGCGCGTGACTTCGGACGCGAGCGCTCGCTCGGTCGAGTCGGAGACCTGGTCCTCGGGGTAGTGCCACGGACCTTCTGGCATCGCCTTGGCGAGCTGCGTCTTGAAGTGCGCGAGGCCGTCGCCGGTGCCGGCGCTGATGAAGAACGTCTCGGCGAACGGGAGCAGCGCGTTGAGTTTCTCGGCGTGGATCAGCAGCTTGGTCTTGTCGGCGAGATCGACCTTGTTGAGGATCAGCCAGATCGGCTCGGTGCGGCCGACCAGCGACTCGACGATCGTCGTGACCTTGCCGCCGATACCGCCCTTCGCATCGACCACAAGCGCGATGATGTCGGAGCCCTCCGCGCCACCCCAGGCGGCGGCGACCATCGCGCGGTCGAAGCGGCGCTTGGGCTCGAAGATGCCGGGGGTGTCGACGAGCAGGATCTGCGTGTCGCCCTCGATCGCGACGCCCATCAGCTTGGCGCGCGTCGTCTGCGCCTTGGGGCTGACGATCGCGACCTTCTGGCCGACGAGCGCGTTGACGAGCGTCGACTTGCCCGCGTTCGGCGCGCCGACGATGGCGACTAGGCCGCAATGCTTGGTATCGGGCTTGGTATTCGTTTCAGTCACATATGCTCTTTTCGAACTGGTGTTGCGTTCGGCTGTACAGGGAAAATGGCCGTCCGTCATCGCGTCGCGAGAAGGTCGAAGAAGGCAGTTTTGTTCGCGCAAAGGCGCAAAGGCGCGGAGGGGTTGCGAGCGGTAATCAGGTATCGCCCCAAACGGCTCCGAGATACTCGGCGGCGCATGATTGCGGCGCGCGCGAGCCCCATCCACACCACCTCCGCGCCTTTGCGCCTTTGCGCGAACAAAACTGCCTTCTCAGCCCAGCTTCTCCAGGAGCGCCTTGGCTGCCGCGGTTTCGGCTTCCTGTTTGCTGGAGCCGGTGGCGGTGGCTTCGGCGAGTTTGCCGACCGAGACGAGCATCGTGAACTTGGGTGCGTGGCCGGGGCCGGTGCGTTCGACGATGGTGTATTCGGGGGGCTTGCGGTTGTGCGCGGCGGCCCATTCCTGGAGGGCGGACTTGGGGTGCTGCGGGGCCTTGGCGCCAGCTTGCACCCTGTCGCCCCAGGCGCTGCGGACGAACTTGCGGGCGGCGTCCAGGCCGGCTTCCTGGTACCAGGCGCCGATCAGCGCCTCCATTACGTCGCCGAGTACGTTGTCGCTGTCGCTCGCGCCGTCGTCGCGGGCCTGCTTGCCGAGTTTGAGGTGCGCGCGGACGCCCAATTCGCGGGCGACGTCGGCACAGACGGGGCCGGTGACGAGCGCGTTGAGGCGTTTCGACAGCGAGCCTTCGGGGTCGGTCGCGAACAGTTCGTACAACCATTCGGCGATGATCAGGCCTAGGACGCGGTCGCCGAGGAACTCGAGTCGCTCGTAGTTCGCCGCGGCCTGACTGCCGTGCGTTAGCGCGCGCTCATAGGGGGCGAGGTTGGTCGGTGCGCGGCCGAAGAGCGTCTTCAGCCAGCCGGCGAGGTCGCTCAAAAGCCTTCCCCGATACGGCTCCAGCGCGCGGCACTGACCCAGGTCCACGGCTTCAGCCATTCGGCATCGCCGTCGGTCGAGAAGAAATTGACGACCGCCTTGCCCTCGACGTTCTCGAGCGGGACGTAGCCCATGCCCTGCGGCGCGGGAAAACGGCTGTCGCCGCTGTCGTCGCGGTT
>Ga0308158_10004873_pt1 | contig 11177 bp, 9 predicted proteins | sample PhyBR2_FD_201038 | JGI IMG/M metagenome (GOLD analysis project Ga0308158, IMG submission 201038) | Phyllosphere microbial communities from UC Gill Tract Community Farm, Albany, California, United States - DLSLB.R2 | ecosystem: Host-associated > Plants > Phyllosphere > Unclassified | place: USA...
GTGATGTCGATCCATAGCCCGGACATGCCGAGGGCAGCCGGCCCTCGTGCCCCTGACGGGTGCGGCCGTGAAGAGGTAAGTGCATGCGCACTCTCGTTCTGAATGCTGGATATGAACCGCTGGCGGTAATCACCTTCCGCCGGGCGCTGGTGCTTGTGCTCACGGGCAAGGCGAGCGTTGTGGCCGAAGGGGACGACCCCGTTGTGGGCCCAACCGACGTCCTGGGGCGCCCGTCCGTGATCCTCCTCAACAGATACATCCGGCCCCGGTACAACCACTCCACGGCGGTCAGCCGCAGGGGTGTGCTCCGGCGCGATGGACACAAATGTGCGTATTGCGGCAAGGCGGCGCACACGATCGACCACGTGCACCCAAAGTCGCGCGGCGGGGCCGATTCGTGGGAGAACCTGGTAGCCGCCTGCCTGCGCTGCAACAACGTCAAAGGTGACCACACTCCTGCTGAGATGGGTTGGACCCTGCGGTTTGTGCCCGAGCCGCCGCGGGGAACGATCTGGCAGATCAAGGAACTCGAGAAGCCAACCCCGGCATGGGATCCCTTCCTGCTTCCGGAGCGCGCGGCCTGATCCGTCCTGCGTCCCCGGTGGAGCGTCCGGTCGCTAGGCTGGGTGGATGGAAGCGAACAGGCTGGTCTTTGATGCCCTGGTCCTGGCCGGCGGACGTTCTTCGCGGTTGGGCGGCGTCCCCAAACAGTCGCTGGTCTTCCAGGGCCAGACCCTGCTGGAGCGTGCCGTGGCTGCCTCGGCGGGCGCCCGCCGAACGGTTGTAGTGGGCGGGATTGATGTCCTGCGGGCCGGCGCCTGTACTCGAATCCCGTTGGTTCCGCCGCCCTGGGCGTCCGGCCTGCTGACCTGCCGCGAAGATCCACCTTTTGCCGGCCCCGCGGCTGCCATTGCCGCTGGCCTGGCCACCCTGGCGGACAATGCGGGACCGGCACCACACACCCTGGTGCTGGCCTGCGACATGCCGCTGGCGGCCGCGGCTGTGTCAGTGCTGCGTGACGCACTTGCCGACTGCCTTGCCCCGCCACTGGCCGGGGGAGCCATCCGGGGCGTCATGGCCAGGGACGAGGGCGGCAGGGTACAGCCGCTGGCAGCTTTTTATAGCACGGGGGAGCTAAATAGGGCGTGCGGGGAATTGGCCGCACGCAACGCCCTGGTCAACGCGTCCGTCCGTGCGCTCCTTGCTAGTCTGGACATGCAGCTAGTCACAGTCCCCGCCGGGTCCACCTCCGATGTGGATACCTGGGAGGATGCTGCCGCGCTGGGGATCGCCGCCGGGAACCAGTGCGGGAGCGAGGACCGGCGTGCAGGCGGAGCTAACGTGGGAGGCAATACGTGAAAAGCCAGGACGAAACGCTGGAAGAGTGGTGCAGGGCGCTCCTCCAGGCCTACAAGCTTGAGGACGTCCAGGTGGACGTCAACGCGGTGCTGTCACTTGCAGGCGTCGCCGCCCATGCCGTCGTCCGGCCTGCCGCTCCGCTGACCACCTTCATTGCCGGCTTCGCTGCAGGCCTGGCCGCTGCACCGGGCAGGGAAATGGACTCCGCCTCCATGGATTCGGCGCTGGCCGTAGCGCGTTCCCTGGCAGTTGATTACGGCAAGGAAGCCACCGCCGGGACTCCCGGCGAATGACGGCAGGACCCCTGAGCCGTCCCCACGATCCGCCGGGGACGGAAGCACCAGCCCGGGCCGGAGAAACCGAACCTGCAGAAGCCAGCACCGATGGGGCAGGACCAGTGGATGCCGGCCACGGCGAAGCTGAACCGCATCACATTGCCCACCATCACGCTGCCCACACTTGGGAAGAGGCAAGGCAGGCGGCGTACGATGCCGCCACTCCCATTCCTCCGGGGCCCGTGGCGTTGCGGCTGGCCCTGGGCCGCAGGCTTGACCAGGACATCGTGGCACTTCAGGACATGCCGCATTACGCCTCTTCAGCGATGGACGGCTGGGTGGTCAATGGAAGCGGCCCGTGGATTCCCGTGGAGCCCGGAACCAGGTTGGCGCCGCACCAGGCGAGCCCCATAGCCACGGGAGGGCTGATCCCTTCCGGCGGCAAGGCGGTCCTCCGCACCGAGAGCGCTGTCCTTGGCCGGGACGACGACGGCCTGCCCGTCCTGATGACAGGGGGCAAGGCGCGGCCCGGAGAGCCCCGCGCCGGCGAACACATCAGGAAGGCCGGGGAGGAAGCCCTTGAAGGGGACATCCTGGTCAAGGCTGGGGTGGAACTCAACCCCGCCCATCTGGCCTTGGCAGCCCTGGCCGGGTACGACGAAGTGCAGGTCCAGGGCAAGCCCGTGGTGCGCCTGGTGCTGACCGGCGGCGAGGTGGTGGAACGCGGCACCCCGGCCCCCGGACAGGTGCGCGACACGTTCGGTCCGCAACTGCCTGACGTCGTTTCGATGCTGGGTGGCATTCCTGGGGAGCAGCAGCGGATCGGCGACTCGTACGCTGAGTGGCTCGCAGCGCTCGAAGACCTGGTGCCGGCGGTGCCGGACGTGCCGGACCTTCCTGCCGACGTCGTCATCACCACCGGAGGTACTGGCCGCTCGGGAACAGACCATCTCCGGCGCGCAGTGGCCGAACTGGGCGGCCGGCTGATCATCGACGGCGTGGCCATGAGGCCGGGCCACCCTGCGGTTCTCGCCGAACTTCCGGACGGGCGCTTTGTCCTGGGATTGCCCGGCAACCCCCTGGCAGCCATGATGGCCCTCTCCACCGTCGGCGGGCCGCTGCTCGCTGCCCTGGGCCACCGTGCAATGCCCGCGGTGGAGGAGGTTCCCTGCGGGACAATGATCGAACCAGACCCGGGCCGTACGAGGCTCATGCCGTTCCGCCTGCTGTACGGCATGGCCGCCCCGGCACAGCACACAGGGCCCGGGATGATGCGCGGGCTCGCCGCTGCCGATGGTGTGCTGGTGGTGCCCCCGCACGGTGTGCAACTGGGTGAGGCAGTACCTGCCTTTGCCCTGCCCTGGGGGCCGCCGATACAGCGGACGCAGGAAACGCCGGCGAAACCTAAACCGCGAAGCAGTCCCCGGACCGGACAAACCAAAGGCAAGCCGTCGAACAGCGGACCCGTGGACTGGAGCGCGCTCCTGGGCTGAAGCGCTTGGGCTCCTGCACAGGGGCTGACCGGATGGTGCCATGATGGAGTAATGATCAGGCAGGCTGGAACATGGGACGCGTAACCCAGCGCCGCAAGGTGCACAAATATCTCCTGGACGGTTCGCCGGGTGCACTTGAATACCCGGTGCGCCACCGCGAAGACGTCCTCGCCGTTGAAGAACCGCTCGAAATCCGGCTGGGCACGCTGTCCTACTCGGTAACCATGCGCACCCCCGGCGACGACTTTGACCTGGTGGCGGGGTTCCTGGTGTCCGAGGGCGTCATCTGGACACCCGGCCAGCTTGTCTCCCTGCGGTTCTGCGCCGGCGAGGACGAGGACGGCGTCCAGACCTTCAATGTGGTGGAAGCCCAGTTGCGCCCGGACGTTCCGCTTCCCGATACCGGCCGGAAGGTCTACACATCGAGCTCCTGCGGCATCTGCGGGACGGACTCCATCGAAGCCGTCCGGAAGTCTTCCCACTTCAGTCCCAAGGACGACCCGCTGGAGATTGATGCACGGGTGCTCGCTTCCCTTCCCTCGCTGCTGCGGGAATCCCAGCGCGTCTTCGATGACACCGGGGGCGTGCACGCAGCGGGCCTTTTCAGCATTGACGACGACGGCGCCCCGCGGCTTCTGTGCCTGCGGGAGGACGTTGGCCGTCACAACGCCGTGGACAAGGTGGTGGGGTGGGCGCTCCGTGAAGGCCTCCTGCCGCTGGCCGGCACGGTTCTCCAGGTGTCCGGCAGGGCGTCCTTTGAGCTGGTGCAAAAGGCGGCCCTCGCCGGCATCCCCGTCCTGTCCGCTGTCAGCGCCCCTTCCAGCCTCGCCGTCGAACTGGCCGAGGCGAATGGGTTGACTGTGGCCGGCTTCAGCCGCGGCACCAGCTTCAACGTTTATGCGGGGGACTCCCGGATCCTTCGGCCCCAACCCGTGGTGCCAAGTGCCTAGGGCCAACAGCGGGCGGCATGGGCAGGGGGTTGGTTGCGGTGACTCCAGCAGGTAGATTTGTCCATCGAATGGACGCGATGATCCAGTCTCAAGGTTAAAGAGGACACATATTGCATGACGACCGCAGGATCACGGAAGTCCGGCTGGCAAGGTTTGTGCGCGAGCGCATCGACCCTGCCGTGTACAGCAGGTCGGTCCCGCTTGCCTTAAGTAGCTGGGAAGTCCCTGACGAACCGGTTCCTGCGCTGGAAGCGATGCGGCAGGAGTTCCAGCCGCAGGAGCACGGCGCCGCGTGGGGGCGGCCATGGGGCACCACCTGGCTGCGGCTGCAGGGGGAGGTACCTGAGTCCTGGGGCGGCCCGGACACCACGGTGGAAGTGGTGGTGGACCTCGGGTTCACTACCGAAGCGCCTGGATTCCAGTGCGAAGGCATAGCGTGGCGGGCTGACGGCAGCATCATCAAGGCAATCTCGCCCCGGAACCAGTACATCCCGCTCAAACTCCTGGGCAGCGGCATGGCAGTGGACTTTTACGTCGAGGCGGCAGCAAACCCTGATATGGCGCAGGGCTGGACTTTCGCCGCCACCCCGTTGGGCGACAAAGCGACCGCCGGGGGAGCGCCGCAGTACCGGCTGGGAAGCATTGCCATTGCCGAGCTGAACCAGTGTGTGTGGGAACTTCAACAGGACATCTGGACGCTGGCCGGGCTCATGGAACAACTCCCGCTGGAACTTCCGCGCCGCCACGAGATCCTGCGGGCCCTGGAACGCATGATGGATGTCATGGATCCCGACGACGTCGCCGGGACCGCCGCGGCCGGCCGCCGCGCGCTCGCCGAGGTCCTCGCCCGGCCCGCCTACGCCTCCGCGCACCAACTGGTTGCCACCGGACATGCGCATATCGACTCCGCCTGGCTGTGGCCCGTGCGGGAAACCATCCGCAAATGCGCCAGGACATTTTCCAACGTCGTGGCGCTCATGGACGAGGACCCGGACTTTGTCTTTTCCTGTTCATCCGCCCAGCAACTGGCCTGGATCAAGGAGTTGTACCCGGAACTCTTCAGCCGGATCCGCGACAAGGTGCGGACGGGCCAGTTCGTTCCGGTAGGCGGCATGTGGGTGGAGTCGGACACCAACATGCCCGGTGGCGAAGCCATGGCCAGGCAGTTCGTGGAAGGCAAGGGCTTCTTCCTGGCCGAGTTCGGCATCGAGTGCAGGGAAGCGTGGCTTCCGGACTCATTCGGCTACAGTGCGGCCCTGCCGCAGATCGTCAAGGCTGCGGGCAGCCGTTGGTTCCTCACGCAGAAGATCTCCTGGAACCAGACCAACAGGATGCCGCACCACACCTTCAACTGGGAGGGGATCGACGGCACCCGGCTGTTCACCCACTTCCCTCCGGTGGACACCTACAACTCCGACCTCAGCGGCAGGGACCTGGCCCATGCCGAACGAAACTACCGGGACCACGGGCGTGGCACCGTGTCACTGGTGCCGTTCGGTTATGGCGACGGCGGCGGCGGCCCCACCCGCGAAATGCTTGCGGCAGCAGCACGCACCGCGGACCTGGAAGGATCCCCCAAGGTCCGCATCGGTTCAGCGGAGAGTTTCTTCCTGCAGGCCGAGGAAGACTATCCGGCCCTTCCGGTCTGGGTGGGCGAAATGTACCTGGAGCTGCACCGCGGCACCTATACCAGCCAGGCCCGCACCAAGAAGGGCAACCGGCGCAGCGAACACCTGCTGCGCGAAGCGGAGCTGTGGTGCGCCACTGCGGCAGTCCGGTCCGGCGGCACCTTTGAGTACCCCGGGGCGGAGCTCAAGCGTCTTTGGCAACTGGTGCTGCTGCAGCAGTTCCACGACATCCTTCCGGGCAGCTCCATCGCGTGGGTCCACCAGGACGCCGAACGTAACTACCAGGCCATCGCGGCCGCGTTGGAGGCACTGATCAGCCAGGCAGTTGCCGCCATGCTGGGATCCGGTGACCGGACGTTCCTGCTTAACGCTGCCCCGCACGCCAGGGACGGTGTCCCCGCGCTGGCTGTGGGCGAACCGGAGCCTTCCCCGGAACCGGCACGGGTCCTGCCGCAGGACGGCGGCTACATCCTGGACAACGGGATCATCCGCGCCGTGGTGGACGCTGACGGACTCATCTCCTCCCTGCGCGATTACGCCAGCGGCCGCGAGGCAATCGCCCCGGGTCAGAGCGGCAACCTCCTGGAACTGCACCGGGACACCCCCAATGAATGGGACGCCTGGGACATCGACGAGTTCTACCGGCGGAACGTCACCCCACTGGTCCATGCGGAGTCTGTCCGCAGTGCCAGTGACGGCGGGAGCGCCGTGGTGGTGGTGGAGCGGCTGGCCGGCACGTCGCCGTTGACCCAGCGCATCACCCTGGCCCCGGGCAGCCCGACCCTGGAAATCACCACGTCCGTGGACTGGCAGGAGCGCGAGAAGCTGCTGAAGCTTGGCTTCGCCCTGGACGTCCGGGCGGACCGGTCGGCTGCCGAAACGCAGTTCGGCCACGTCTTCCGGCCCACGCACACCAATACCTCCTGGGAGGCGGCGAAGTTCGAAATCTGCGCCCACCGGTGGATCCATGTGGGCGAGGCCGGCTACGGCGTGGCGGTGTCCAATTCGTCCACGTACGGCCACGACGTTGCCAGGAGCATCAGGGATTCCGACGGCGGGACCACCACCACCGTGCGAATGTCCCTGCTGCGGGCGCCTAAGTTCCCGGACCCGGACGCCGACCGCGGCCATCACGAGCTGACGGTAACCGTTCGGCCAGGTGCCGATATTGCCGACGCCGTCCAGGAGGGGTACCGGGCCAACCTTAGGCCCCGGCACGTCCAGGGCTCCTCGGCGGTGCAACCGCTGTTCTCTGTCGATAACCCCGCCGTGGTTGTTGAGGCGGTGAAACTGGCCCAGGACGGTTCAGGTGACGTGGTGGTCCGCCTCTACGAGTCCCTGGGGCAGCGCTCCGCCGGAACCATCACCGCCAATTTCCCGGTTCAGGATGTTGCGGCCACAGATCTTCTGGAGCGCCGTGCCGAAACCCCCGGAGTTGTGACCGGGGCGGGCAGCGCCGAGCTGACGCTCCGCCCGTTCCAGCTGGTCACCCTGCGCTTCGCCAGGCAGTAACCGGGCGGCGGGTCGGTGGGCTGTTTGAGCCTGAAAGGGGGCTTAAACAGGCTGAGTGGGGGCGGTTCCCCAACGATCCGCCACCACTCATCCCCCCAATGTGTGCAAAGGCCCCCGGGGCTCCGGCATTCCAGAATTTATCCCCGTTCGAAAACGCCGGGCAGCCCCGCCTTCACACATTCATGATTGTTTCACATTCTAATGATTTTGTGAAAGCCGGAGAAGGTTACGTTTCGGTAGATGTCCTGCGCCGGGCCGCACTGCGTCCGTTGACCACCCTTGCGGCCCAGATCAGGGCCAGTCCAATGACAAAGCACAGGATGGCCGTGTAGTTGATGATGAACTCAATCGAGCCAAGCGAGGGCGGGATAACCGGAAACAACAGCGTAAGGGCCACGGCGATTCCGCCCAGGGCCAGCAGCGCAGCGGCGATGCGGACCAGCACGGGGAGCCTGTCGCGGACGGCCCGCACCATGGACGGCAGCAGGGCCAGGGCAACGTAGGCGGGATAGGCGCGGCCTGCCGCGCCATAGTACTCAACGAGTGCGAAATGGCGGGCATCCTTCCCGGAAATGGCTACCAGTCCGGCGGAGGACCCGGAAGTGTCCATCATGAAGAACAGCGCAACCATGACAACTGAGACGGCGATCAGGACCACCGTCCCGGCCTTCCCGGTGATGAGCCGGTGGGCGCTGTCAGCCCCGAAGCCCCTTGAGATGCGGATGCCCAAAAAGAAGATGGCCCCGAAGATTACAAAACGCAGCAGCAGGTTGGCCAGGTTCATCCCGCCCATCGCCTGGTCAATCACCACGTACGGCCCCTGGATGCTCAGCAGGATCGCGAGGGTCATCAAGGAAAAAATGCCGAACAGGGAGCGGTTCTCCCCGCGGAGGGTGCTGGGGATGCGGGCCGCTGCGACAAGGGCGCAAATCGCCAGCGTGCTCCACTGAAGTATCTCGATCATCCCAGGTTCTCCCAAATCTTCTCTGTCTGCGCTTGGTCCTGCTCCTGCCGGCGCAGCACTTTCCCCAATGATTGAAGCCTCTCCCCGGCAAGTGCCGTGAGCTCCCCGTCGGAGAGGCTGTCGAGGGCTGCCTGCCTTGCCTCCGGAGGCCAGCCCGCCTCCTCCTCCGTGATGACCCCGGTTGCCACCAGGCCGCCGGCCGGGCCCACCCCGGCCGCCAGGGCCGTAGCCACCGCAAGCTCGGGGGAGAGCCGATTGGCCGTTAACTGGGCGGAATAGTTTTGCGGGGCCACCCCCGTGGCGGCAGACACGCGGTGCCGCACCTCGCCGTCGTCAATGGCGTCCACCCAGTTCTTGACCGAGGTAGCGTGCGGGGCAGGGGTGAGCGCGGGTGCGGCCGCTCCGTGGACCGGGTCCATGGCTGGCCGGGCAAGCAGCGCGCGCAGGAGGTCCGCCGTGGAGATCTGGCTTACCAGTTCATTCCTGGTGGGGGGACGCGTCGGCCCTGCAAGGACCCTGTAGGCGTCAAACCCGGCAAGCGCGGCGACAGGATTGATGTTGTAGGCGCGGCTGATGCTGACTACCGTGCTCACGGACACCTTCCCGCGGACCAGCTGCTGGGCCAGCGTGGTCCGTTTGATCCCGGAGATCCGGCAGACATCGGCGGTGCTTGCATCCGGGGCGATGCTTTGCAGCCAGCGCTGGAACGCCTTGGCGGAAAGGGTCATGGAGGACTCTCTGCGGGATGGTAAGGGTGTGACTGATTTTACCGTGGCCGGGGCCGTGCGCCGTGCCACGGATTTTGCCGACAGTCCGCAGTCGTCTATAGTTGATGGTCGAGCCCGCTGGTCCGTACACCCCCCAAGTCCGGACCAGCGGGTTCTTCTATGTCCTGCAGCCCCAGCGGCGCCGCGGCCCGGTTTTTGCCGCCTCTGCCGGCCGTCAAAGGCTGCCCGGGCAGCGGCGAAAGGACGAATTCGATGACTGCAACCCTTGTTGCCAAGGACATCTCCGGAGGCCACGGCCACCGCACGCTTTTTTCCAGGCTCTCGCTGACGGTGGCCCCGGGCGACGTGGTGGGCGTTGTCGGCGCCAACGGCGCCGGAAAGTCCACCCTGCTGCGCCTCCTGGCCTGCGTGGACCAGCCACAGGAAGGGTCGGTCAGCCTCGCCCCCTCGGACGCCTTTGTCGGCTGGCTGCCCCAGGAGCACGAGCGCGTCCCCGGGGAGACAGTAGCCGCCTACATCTCCCGCCGGACCGGCTGCACGGAAGCAACCCGCGAGATGGAATCCACCGCCGAGGCTTTGGGGTCCGGGGCTCCGGGCGCCGACGACGCCTACGCCCGCGCCTTTGACCGCTGGATGGCCTCCGGTGCCGCCGACCTGGACGACCGCATCCCGGCAGTGCTCGCGGACCTCGGCCTGGACGCCGGTCCGGATGCGCTGATGACCGGGCTTTCCGGCGGCCAGGCGGCCCGCGTGGCCCTGGCCGCCCTCCTGCTGAGCCGCTTCGACGTCGTCCTGCTGGATGAGCCCACCAATGACCTCGACCTCGCCGGCCTCGCCACTCTCGAGAACTTCGTGACGGGGCTGCGCGGCGGAGTGGTGCTGGTCAGCCATGACCGGGAGTTCCTGGCCCGCTGCGTGACCCGGGTGGTCGAGCTGGACCTTGCGCAGAACAGCGTGGCCGTCTACGACGGCGGCTACGACGCCTTCCTGGAGGAACGCGCCGTGGCGCGGAGGCACGCCCGCGAGAAGTACGAGGAGTTTGCCGCCACCAAGGCAGACCTGGTGTCGCGCGCGCGGACCCAGCGGGAATGGAGCTCGCAGGGCGTCAGGAACGCCATGAAGAAGAACCCGGACAACGACAAGATCCGGCGCGCCGCCAGCACGGAGTCCTCGGAGAAGCAGGCGCAGAAGGTCCGGCAAATGGAATCGCGCATCGCCCGGCTGGACGTGGTGGAGGAGCCCCGGAAGGAATGGCAGCTCCAGTTCAGCATCGGCCAGGCACCGCGCTCGAGTGCCGTCGTCGCCACTTTGCGCAACGCGGTGGCACGCCAGGGCGGGTTCACGCTGGGACCGGTCAACCTCCAGCTCAACGGCGGCGAGCGGGTGGGCATCACCGGCCCCAACGGGGCCGGCAAGTCCACCCTCCTGCGCCTGCTGCTGGGAACCCAGGAACCGGACGACGGCGATGCCTCCATGGGCGCCGCCGTCGCCGTCGGCGAAATCGACCAGGCCCGCGGCCTGCTGGACGGGGAGCTGCCGCTGGGCGACGCCGTCGAAGCGGTGCTGCCGGACTGGAACAGTGCCGACGTGCGAACGCTCCTGGCCAAGTTCGGCCTCAAGGCGGACCACACCTCGAGGGCCGTGGACTCCCTGTCGCCGGGGGAGCGGACGCGGGCAGCCCTGGCCCTGCTCCAGGCGCGCGGCGTGAACCTGCTGGTGCTTGACGAACCCACCAACCACCTCGACCTGCCCGCCATCGAGCAGCTGGAAGAGGCCCTTGAAAGCTACGACGGAGCACTGCTGCTGGTCACCCACGACCGCCGGCTGCTGGAAAACGTCCGACTCGACTACCGGTGGCACCTGGAAGACGGCACGGTCCAGGAGCTCCACCACACCCCAAGCCAGGAGAAATAACCATGAGTATGGACCGCGTGGCCTGGAGCTCGCTTTACAACATCAGCACCGCCAAGAGCGGCTCCAAGCCGTTCTCCAAGGAAACCCTGAAGCGGGTGCTGGCATTCGCCGCTCCCCACAAGGGCAAGCTCATCGCCTTCGTGCTCTCTTCAATCGCAGCGGCCTTCCTGGCCGTCGCCACCCCGGTGCTTGCCGGCCAGGTGGTTGACGCCATCATCGCCAAGACAGATGCCGGTACCGTGATCTGGCTGGCGGTGCTGATCGCCATCGTGGCCGTGGGCGAAGCGGGGGTGGGGCTGTTGACCCGCTGGCTGTCCTCGACCATCGGCGAAGGCGTCATCGTGGACCTGCGCA
>Ga0308158_10004880_pt1 | contig 11162 bp, 9 predicted proteins | sample PhyBR2_FD_201038 | JGI IMG/M metagenome (GOLD analysis project Ga0308158, IMG submission 201038) | Phyllosphere microbial communities from UC Gill Tract Community Farm, Albany, California, United States - DLSLB.R2 | ecosystem: Host-associated > Plants > Phyllosphere > Unclassified | place: USA...
ACCCGCCACGACGATCGTCAGCGCACAGCGGCCGCCGTCTCACGGGGCGTCAGAAGAAGGAGACAGAGATGTCGGATGCGATGCCGGCCACCGAAGCCGTCATCATCGAGGAGCAGGGCGAGGCGCGACCGCGTGGTGTCCCCGCGCTGTCGTACGCGCTCACCAAGATCGGCGGTGCGCTGATCAGCCTCGTGATGGTGATCATCCTCGGGTTCTTCGCGTTCAAGATCCTGCCGGGCGATCCTGCCGCAGCGATGGCGCGCGACCGCCCGATGACGCCGGAGCAGATCCAGCAGCTGCGCGAGCAGATGGGCCTCGACAAGCCGCTGTGGCAGCAGTTCGGCGACTACCTCGTGAACGTCTTCACGCTGAACTTCGGCGAGAGCTACGTCTACAAGGAGTCGGTGGCGTCTCTCATCGGGCAGTACTTCTGGAACACGATCCTGCTGACGGGCACGGTCGCGATCATCGCGATCGCGCTGGGACTGTGGCTCGGTCAGAAGGCCGGATGGAAGCACGGCTCGCTCTTCGACAAGGTCACCACCGGGACCTCTCTCGTGCTGTGGTCGGTGCCGACCTTCTGGCTCGGTCTGATCCTGCTGATGGTGTTCGGCGGCACACTGCGCTGGTTCCCGACCGGCGGCATGGTGTCACCCAATCCGCCGGACGACGTGATCGGTCAGATCCTCGACGTCGTCTCGCACATGGTGCTGCCGGTGATCACGATGGTTGCCGTCGTGTACGCCCAGTACGTCATGGTGATGCGCGCCTCTGTGATGGAGGAGAAGAGTGCCGACTACCTCGTCACGGCCCGCGCCAAGGGCCTGCGCGACGATCTCGTGCGCAGCAGGCACGCCGTGCCGAACGCCCTGCTTCCCGCCGTCACCCTCGTCTTCATGCACATCGGGGGCCTGATCGCAGGAGCGGTCACGGTCGAGACCGTGTTCTCGTGGCCGGGCCTCGGGAAGCTCACCTTCGAAGCGATCCAGGGCCCTGACCTGCCGCTGCTGCAGGGCACCTTCGTGGTGTTCTCGGCGATCATCATCGTGATGAACCTCGCCGCCGACTTCATCTATCGCTGGCTCGACCCGAGAGTGAGGCGCGCATGAGCGCTGAGAACCTGACCGTCACGCGCTCGCCGCGTGCCATGGCCTGGGAGCGCCGGCGCGGCGCGATCGGCGCGTTCTGCGCCGAGTTCGCCCGCAGCCGCTCGGGCATGATCGGCCTGATCTTCCTCCTCGTCGTCATCGTCATCGCCGCGCTGGCACCGGTGATCGCCCCGGCCTGGATGCTGGATGTGACGAGGCTGCTCGATTCTCCGCGCTTCGCTCCGCCGTCTCCCGAGCACCTGCTGGGCACCGACCATCAGGGGCGCGAGATCTGGGTGCGCATGGTGTGGGGTGCCCAGGTGTCGCTCGTGGTCGGCTTCGCGGCGACCGCCGTCTCGATGGTCATCGGAACGGTCGTGGGCATCGCCGCCGGGCACTTCACCGGCTGGGTCGGCGGCCTTCTCATGCGCCTGATCGACTTCTTCCTCGTGCTGCCCTCGCTGATCCTCGCGATCGTCCTGTCATCGGTGCTGCAGCGCGGAGTGTGGACCATCGTGATCGCCATCGGCCTGACCTCGTGGGCCGGGACGGCCCGCGTCGTGCGCTCGCAGACCCTGTCGGTCGAGTCGAGGGACTACATCGAGCGGTCGCGGGTGCTCGGTGCCGGCCACTGGCACATCATCGTCAAGCACCTGCTGCCCGGGGTGCTGCCTCTGGTGCTCGCCAACACCACCCTGACGGTCGGGTCGGCGATCATCGCCGAGTCGACGCTGTCGTTCCTCGGTCTGGGCGACACCACCACGCAGTCGTGGGGAGCCGTGCTGAAGAACTCGATGGACGTCTCGGCTGCGACCAGCGGCTACTGGTGGTACGTGCTCGTGCCGGGTATCGCGATCGTGCTCGTCGTGCTCGCCTTCACTCTCGTCGGCCGTGCCGTGGAGAACATCATCAACCCGACCCTGAGGAGCCGTTGAGCGATGCCCGATCTGACTTTCGAGGACGTCTCGATCACGTACCGGACGTCGGGCCGATCCGGTCGAGGCGAGGTGGCGGCCGTGAAGAACATCTCGCTGCGCCTGCCGGCCGGCGGCACTCTCGGCGTGGCGGGCGAGTCCGGCTCGGGCAAGTCCACTCTCGCGATGAGCGTGCTGCGGCTGCTGCCGGCGAACGCCACCCTCACGGGCCGGGTCATGGTGGGCGACACCGACATCACCGAGCTGAACTTCGGGGCGTTGCGCGCGCTGCGCTGGGCTGACGCGTCGATCATCTTCCAGGGCGCGATGCACTCGCTGAACCCGGTGCGCACGGTCGGCCAGCAGATCACCGAGGCGCTCGAGCTGCACGTCACGGATGCCTGGCGCACCGAGAAGGACCGCCGGGCGCGGGTCGCGGAGCTGCTGCGCATCGTCGACCTGGCGCCGCGCAAGGTCGACGCGTACCCGCATGAGATGTCGGGTGGGCAGAAGCAGCGCGTGATGATCGCGATGGCGCTGGCCTGCGAGCCGGACATCATCATCGCCGACGAGCCGACGACGGCTCTCGATGTGATCGTGCAGAAGCAGATCCTCGAGATGATCAGCTCGCTGGTCACCGAGCGCGGCATCTCGATGCTGATGATCAGTCATGACCTGTCGGTGCTCGCCACCGCGTGCGACCGCATCGCCGTCATGCGCGACGGCGAGCTGCTCGAGGTCGGCGAATCGCTGCAGGTGTGCCTCGAACCCGAGCATCCCTACACCAGGCAGCTCGCCGACGCCTTCCCGACCATCGGCGACCCGTCGTCGCGGATGAACCCCGCCAGCCGACGCGATCGCGACACCGGAGCGTCGGCGCAGCCGGCGCAGGGGATGAGCGACGAGGTCCTGCTCGAGGCCAAGGGACTCAATGTGACCTATCACGGTCGCGGCCAGGCTCTGCGGGCGGTGAAGAACGTCGACCTGCAGGTGCGGCGCGGTGAGATCCTCGCGCTGGTCGGGCAGTCGGGGTCGGGGAAGAGCACGCTCGCCCGCACGCTGGTCGGGCTGCAGCATCCGGATGAGGGGTCCGTCGTCCGCTTCCGCGGGCAGGACCTGCCGCAGGGCGGACGCGCTCTGCGAGAGTTCCGCAGCGAGGTGCAGATGGTGCTGCAGGATCCGACGGCAGCTCTGAACCCCAAGCTGAGCATCTACGAGTCGGTCGCCGAGGGGCTGCGTGTGCAGCGATATCAGGGCGACGAGGCGCAGCGCGTGGCGCAGAGCCTGGTCGATGCAGAGCTCACTCCGCCCGAGCGGTTCATGACGGCCATCCCTCAGGAGCTGTCGGGCGGCCAGCGCCAGCGCGCGGTGATCGCCGGAGCGCTCGCGCTGGGTCCGCAGATGCTCGTGGCCGACGAGCCTGTCGCGTCGCTGGACGCCTCGGTGCGCGGCGAGATCCTCTCGCTGCTGCTCTCTCTGCGGGAGCGCCTGGGGCTCAGCGCCCTGGTGATCACCCACGACCTGGGGCTCGCCTGGAACATCGCAGACACCGTGGCCGTGATGTACGAGGGCGAGATCGTCGAGTACGGCACGACCGAGCAGGTGCTGCTCGATCCGCAGCACACCTACACGAGGCGGCTGCTGGCGGCGGCGCCCACCATCGAGCGGACGATGTCGTGACGAGCGTCGTCGCCCATCCGGTGGTCGACCGGCACGCCTACCTCACCGACGCGCCGCTGCGCGCCGGCGACCGGGTGCGTCTGGTGTCGCCGTCGGGTCTCGGCAGCGCCGAGAGCGTGGAGCGCGCGGTCGCGTACTACCGCGAATGGGGTCTGGACGTCGTCGTCGGCGATCACGTGCTCGACCCGCATCCGCGGGCGAAGTATCTCGCCGGTCCCGATGAGACCCGCCGGCAGGACCTGGTCGACGCATGGCTGGATCCGGATGCGGATGCCGTGGTGTGCCTGCGCGGCGGCTACGGCGCCATGCGCCTGCTCGACGGGATCGACTGGCCGGCGATGCGCGCGGCAGCGCTCCGTCGCGACGGCCGGCCGAAGCTGCTGACCGGATCCTCCGACATCACGGCGCTGCATGAGGCGTTCCGTGTGCACCTCGACGTGCCGACGCTGTTCTGCCCGATGCCGGCCAACGACGTGTTCCGCGACTCCGAGACCATACGCGCCGACGTGCATCGCTGGCTGTTCGAGCCGTGGGGCGGGCGCGAGATCGTCGGCCCCAAGACCGAGGTGCTCGTGCCGGGTCGTGCGAGCGGGCGCTTCACCGGCGGCAACCTCAGCCTGCTGGCGGGAGCGCTCGGCGCGCCGGAGTCGCGTGAGGCGCCCGACGGCATCCTCTTCCTCGAGGACATCGACGAGGAGGCCTATCGGCTCGACGGGTTCCTGCTCGCGCTGCTGCGCTCGGGGCGTCTCGCTGCAGCATCCGGGATCGTGCTCGGCTCGTGGCACCGCTGCGATCAGCTGGACGCCGTGCGCGCGCTCATGACCGAGTACCTCGCCGAGCTCGGCGTGCCGGTGCTGTGGGAGCAGGGCTTCGGGCACGATCCGGATGCCCTGAGCGTGCCGCTCAACGTCGACGGCGTGCTGGACGCGGCCGAAGACGGCATCCGGCTGACCGTGGGAGGGCAGTCGTGACGGCCATCGCGCTGCCCGCACTCGATGAGCGGGTGACCTGGTCGATCCGGGTCGTGGACGCCGGGTCGGGTGATGTTCTCGCCGAGCACGCGCCCGACGTGATGTGCGAGACGGCCAGCATTGGCAAGATCTTCCTGCTGATCGAGGTCGCGCGACGGCTGGTCGAGGGCTCGCTGGCGCCCGATGACACGGTCGCGACCCCCGACGAGCACCGCGTGGCCGACTCGGGGCTTCTCTACCGCATGCGCTCTCCGTCGCTCTCGGTGCACGACGCCGCGCTGCTCGTGGGAGCGTTCAGCGACAACCTCGCCACCAACGCCCTGATCTCGCTGTGCGGTCTCGAGCGGGTGCGCGCTGTCGCCCCTGGTCTCGGCTATCGCGACACCGCGCTGCACGACTACATCCGCTCGGAGCGCACGCCCGATCTTCCGTGGACGCCGTCGTACGGCACGGGCGCAGAGCTGGCGGACGTGCTGCGCAGGCTCGGTGCGGGCGACGTGATCTCGCCCGAGGTGAGCGGGATGGTGATGGACTGGCTCGCCGCGGACGCCGACACGTCGATGGTCGCCGACGCGCTGCTGCTCGATCCGCTCGCGCACGTCGAGGCCGAGTACCAGGGCATGATTCTGCGGCACAAGACGGGCAGCACGTCGTTCGCGCGCATCGACGCCGGTCACCTGACGGGACCGGCTGCGGGCGTCGCATACGCGGTCGCCGCGAACTGGAAGGACAGCGAGATCGATCTGCGTGCCCCGGTGCTCGACGCCATGCACGCGATCGGCGAGCAGCTGCGCCGGCACGTCACCGGGCGCGACCGCGACGACGCCGGCATGGAGCAGGGGCCGGCCTGAGGTTCCGCGCGGGTAGCATCGTCGGGTGACTCGTGACGGACGCCTGGGCATCGGCATCATCGGCGCAGGCCGGGTGGGGCCTGTGGTCGGCGCCGCTCTCGCCGGAGCCGGCCACGCGGTGACGGGAATCACCTCCGGCTCGGATGACGACCGCGCGGCCGCCGTGCTGCCGGGAGTGCCCGTGCTCGACGCCCTCGAGGTCGTGCGGCGCAGCGAGCTCGTGATCGTCGCGGTGCCGCACGATGAGCTGCCCGGGCTCGTCAGCGGCATAGCCGAGCTCGACGGCTGGCAGATGGGGCAGCTCGTGCTGCACACCGATCCGGCGTACGGCATCGAGGTTCTGCAGCCGGCGGCCGCTCGCGGTGCGATCCCGCTGGCGGTGCATCCGGCGATCGCCTTCACCGGCACGACCATCGACCTTCGGCAGCTGCAGGCCGCATTCGCCGCGGTCACTGCACCGGCAGCTGTGCTGCCGATCGCGCAGGCGCTCGCCGTCGAGATGGGATGCGAGCCGGTGGTCGTCGCTGAAGATGATCGGGCGGCGTATGCCGAGGCGATCCAGACGGCGTCCGAGTTCTCGCGCGCGATCGTGCAGCAGGCCACCGGGCTGCTGCGCGGGATCGGCGTCGAGAACCCCGGCGGGTACCTGTCCGCACTCGTCGGGTCGACGGTCGAGCAGGCTCTGCGGGCAGCATCCGACCCGGCCGATCCGCCGCTGCTCTGACCCGACGCACCACGGCGTCGGTCCTGATCCGCACGCCGCCGCGCGTCAGCGTCCGCCCGAGAAGCCTCCGCCTCCGCCGCCACCGGAGAACCCGCCGCCAGTGGATCCGCCTGACGATGAGCTCGACGGAGGGGTGTAGGTCGCCGCGGTGTTCAGCGAGGAGGAGTAGCTCGACAAGCGCGACGCGAGCGAGACGCCGACGTAGGTGCTGACCCAGTCGGGGCCTCGCCCTGTGTCGGCGTAGGCGGTCTCGAGCACGGTCGACCAGCTGCGCTCCTCGCCGAAGAGCATCGCGTAGGGCAGCAGCTTCTCGTACAGGTGCACCACGTCGGACGAGCCGTCCTGGCGCCGTTCGGCTCCTTCGACCGACTGCAGCATGCGCAGCCGGTCGGTCTCGGCGACGCGGATGAACTCCCGCACGCCCAGCAGATACTCGGCTTGCTCGGCGCCCTCTGCCGTCAGCGCCGCGTGCCTGCTGAACGCCACGATCGCCGAGATGCCGACGCCGACGGCCGCCAGGGCGAAGGCGATGATCGACAGCGGTAGCAGATCGCGGTCCTTCGTGGCTGTCCAGATCAGCAGGGCGAGGGTCGCGCCGAGCATCCCGAGCGACGCCCAGCCGAATGCGACCGCCGCGCGACTGCGCTCGGAGGTGATCCACCCGCGGCTCTTCGCCTCGGCGTCTCCCTTGCTGACGAGTCCCTGCATGCGCTTGGCGAACTTCGTGCTCGTGCGCGGGATGCGGCGGGTGGTCGTGTCTCCGGGGAACAGTGCGTCGAGCATCGCCCGGTCGAGCGGATGCCCGGAACGGGCCCGGTCGAGCAGGCGCACCGCCGGTCGATCCTCACCCTCGTCCTCCAGCCGCAGCGCGCCCTGCACGGCCAGGTGCACGATCTGCGCCGGCGCCGGGTTGGGCGCGCCCTGGATGAGAGGGGCTGCCACGAGCGGGGGCAGATCGGCGGGCACATCGAACTGCGCGATCACCACGCCGCTCGCGATGCGGCGTCGCCGCTGCATAAGTGCGACCGCGACCCAGCAGCCGGCTGCCGTGACGAGCGACAGCGCCGCCGCGACGGGCGCCCCGAAGTCGGCCACGGGATCCGCGCTGCGGGCGCTCGGCTGCGTGACGGTGCCGGCGGTGAACCCGATCGCCACGGTGACTCCGTCACCGGCCGCGCGCTCGCCGGAGCGCACCCTGTAGGTGGAGCCGTCGCCCGACCGTTCGATGTCGCACGGCTGCCGCTGGCCCTGTCGCCCGGCATAGCATGCGGTGTCTCCCGTGGCGGCGCTCGCGAGAGCGGGGGAGAAGCGGATCTCGGCGTCGAACCGCCCGATGTCCTGCGTGCTGTTGAGAGGCAGCAGGTTCCAGTAGAACTCGTCGTTGCCCGACCCGGTGCCCCGCAGCATGAAGTCGCGCATGGTCGACTCGATCACGTATGTCGTCGAGCCGTGCACGTAGTCGTCGGTGCCGGTGAGCACGAGCACCATGTCGTCTTCGGTCTCGACCTCGAAAGGCACGTCGCGGCCGTTCTCGTCTGTGACCGAGACGATGTCGATGTCGAGGCCGGCCCCGAGGTATCGCTGCGGATAGCCGCGGATGATGCCCTTGTTCTGATCGTGCTCGGGGAACTCCGCGACGAGCGTCTCGGTCACCGTGGCGACCGCCCTGCCGTCGGCGTCGAGCGAGACGTCGTACTCGGCAGACCAGGAGGAGTACGAGAAGGCGTCGACGTCTGCCGAGGCCGCGGGCATGAGCACGAGGAGGGCCGCGACGATGACCGCGAATGCGGCGGATGCGCTCATGGCGTGGAGCAGGGCGGGGGTTCGCTGAGCACGCATGTCGAGAGGCTATCCCGGACGCCTGCCGGCCGCTCGGGGGCGCGGGGCGCGCCGGTAGACTTGCAGAGACTTTCAAGGAGCCCCACCCATGACTGACGCGCCCGCGCAGACCCCCGCATCCGCTGAGCTGGAAGAGGACGTCTTCGAGCAGAAGGCGGTCCGCCTCGCGAAGCGAGAGCGGCTGATCGAGAAGCGGACGGATGCCGGTGGCGGCGCCTTCCCGGTGTCGGTGCCGGTCACGCACAGCATCCCGGCTCTGCGCGCCGAGTACGGGGAGCTCGAGCCCGACACCGCGACCGGCGTGGTCGCCGGCGTCGCCGGCCGCGTCGTGTTCAGCCGCAACACCGGGAAGCTCTGCTTCGCGACGCTGCAGGCCGGCGACGGCTCGCGCATCCAGGCGATGGTGTCGCTGGCGAACGTGGGCGAGGAGTCGCTCGCCGACTGGAAGGCGCTCGTCGACCTCGGCGACCATGTCTTCGTGCAGGGCGAGGTCATCTCGAGTCGTCGCGGCGAGCTGTCGATCATGGCGGATGCCTGGCAGATCGCGTCGAAGGCGATTCTGCCGCTGCCCAATGCGTACTCGGAGCTGAGCGAAGAGGGACGGGTGCGCAGCCGCTTCCTCGATCTGATCGTGCGCGACCAGGCCCGCACCACGGTGCGCGCCCGCGCGGCGGTGAACGCGAGCCTTCGCGCGACGTTCACCTCTCACGAGTTCCTCGAGGTCGAGACGCCGATGCTGCAGGTGCAGCACGGAGGTGCCTCGGCCCGACCGTTCATCACGCACTCGAACGCATTCGACACCGAGCTGTACCTGCGCATCGCGCCCGAGCTGTACCTAAAGCGTGCCGTGGTCGGCGGCATCGAGCGGGTGTACGAGATCAACCGCAACTTCCGCAACGAGGGCGCCGACTCGACGCACAGCCCCGAGTTCGCGATGCTCGAGGCGTACCAGGCGTACAGCGATTACAACGGCATCGCCGACCTGACCCAGGAGCTGATCCAGAACGCGGCGGTCGCCGTCGCCGGCTCCACCACGGTCACCTGGGCCGACGGCACCGAGTACGACCTCGGGGGCGAGTGGGACCGCATCTCGATGTACGGCTCTCTTTCGCAGGCCGCGGGGCGCGAGTTCACCCCGCAGGACGACGTGGCCGGCCTGATCGCATTCGCCGAGGAGCACGGTGTGGACATCCCGCCGCACCCCACGCACGGCAAGCTGATCGAAGAGCTCTGGGAGCACTTCGTGAAGGTCGACCTCGTGCGCCCGACCTTCGTGATGGACTTCCCGGTCGACACGTCGCCTCTGGTGCGCGAGCACCGCTCGATCCCCGGCGTCGTCGAAAAGTGGGACCTGTACGTGCGCGGCTTCGAGCTGGCCACCGGATACTCCGAGCTGGTCGACCCGGTCATCCAGCGCGAGCGCTTCGTCGAGCAGGCCAAGCTCGCGGCGGGCGGCGACCTCGAGGCAATGCGCGTCGATGAGGAGTTCCTGCGGGCGCTCGAGCACGGCATGCCGCCGTGCGGTGGCATGGGCATGGGCATCGACCGCCTGCTGATGGCGATCACCGGTCTCGGCATCCGCGAGACCATCCTGTTCCCGCTCGTCAAGTGACCGGCTGCCGGCCATGACGCCGAACCTCGTCGATCTTCTGATCGCGGTGCTGCTCATCGCGTCGGTGGTGACGGGACTGAGCGCCGGGCTGTTCGCCGTGCTGGGCTCTCTGTGCGGCGTGGTGCTGGGCGCTCTGGCGGCCCCGTGGGTGCTGCCGCTCGTCGCGCGTGCCGTGCCCGACAGCGAGTGGCGCGGTCTGCTGCTGGTGCTGACCGCACTCGCGCTGCTCGCCGTCGGCGCGACGATCGGATCTGCGATCGGGCGCCTGGTGCGCAAGGGCGCCGACCGGCTCAAGCTTCGCGTGGTCGAGCGTCTTCTGGGCGGTGTGGCCGCGGTGGCGGCCGCCGCGCTGGCGATCACGATGGTCGGGTCGTCGATCGCATCCGCCGGCGTGCCCGGGCTGTCGGCGACCGTCGCGTCGTCGACCGTGCTGCGCTCGATCGAGCGCTACATCCCCGCGCCCGTCGCCGAGGCGGCCGCCCGACTCAACGCGCTGGTGTTCGGCGAGTCCGGACTGCCCAGCCTGCAGGGCCTGCTGCAGCCGGGAGACCTCGACGCCGCACCGGATGCCGCGCCGATCGAGCTGTCGACTCCGGAGCTCGAACGCGCTGCGGGTTCCGTCGTGAAGATCTCTGGTTCGGCCGACGGATGCGGCGTCATCTCCAGCGGCAGCGGATTCGTGGTCGCCGACGACCGCATCCTGACCAACGCACACGTCGTGGCCGGTGTCGGCTCGCCGATCGTGGAGGTGCCTGGTGAGCCGGCGCGCGACGCCACCGTCGTGTACTTCGATCCGGTGGACGACGTCGCCGTGCTCGCAGCCGATGTGGCGGCCGCGCCTCTCGGGTTGTCCGACGACCTCGGCGCGGGCGCCGGGGCGGCGGTCATGGGCTATCCGTTCGGCGGACCGTTCCGCGTCGTGTCCGCAGGTGTGATCTCGTCCTCGACCGCGCCGGTCGAGGACATCTACGGCGACCGCAGCGCGGAGCGCAGCGTGTACGCCCTTCGCGCCCAGGTCGAGCCCGGCAACTCCGGAGGACCGCTGCTCACCGATCGGGGACAGGTCGCCGGAATGGTGTTCGCGAAGGACGCGGCGACCGAGAACGTGGGCTATGCGATGACGAACGCCGAGCTGAAGCCCGTGATCGCGCAGGTCGCAGACGCATCGGACCGCGTGTCGGTCGGTGCCTGCATTCGCTGACGACGGTGCGGTGGGCCATGACCTCGTCATCGCTCGCGAAGGGCCCACTCGGGCAGCATGGCCGCCGACAGGATGCTCGAGATCAGCGAGGCCATGCTGTGGCCAGGCTCGATGCGCAGCGCTTCGCCGACATACACTCCGGCGTGCGATGAGCGGCCCATCGCCCACGACAGCCACGCCGCGGCGGTGAGGGCGCCCACCTTCGCATGATGGGGCGCACGTGCCGCTGCCGAGCGGACCACCTGCAGCGCACAGCCGAGACGATCGAGATCCGGTCTCGGC
>Ga0308158_10004882_pt1 | contig 11160 bp, 5 predicted proteins | sample PhyBR2_FD_201038 | JGI IMG/M metagenome (GOLD analysis project Ga0308158, IMG submission 201038) | Phyllosphere microbial communities from UC Gill Tract Community Farm, Albany, California, United States - DLSLB.R2 | ecosystem: Host-associated > Plants > Phyllosphere > Unclassified | place: USA...
TAGTAAAAAATCCTTGATGTTGGCCTCTCTCTGGAAAACAGACAAAAGGATAATGTATATAAAGATACTCCCAAGAATACAATATATCACCCAATCGTTATGTTCCGCGATTCTAATCAACTTCAAAAATTTTTGCAAAAATAGGAATTAGATGTGAGCTATTCGATATTTCATATCAATTAAATGGTAAATTATCTGTTGGCTTTTGTTAATAATCATATCCAAAAATATATTTTCAGAATAGCAGATAAAATTGTGATACTTCTGCTAAAACCAATGGTTCTTCTGTTCAGTCGTTTCAAATGGTTTCTCAACGTGAGATTTATTCTTTCAATGCCATTTGTTCCATACCTTTTGGTGTTATGAATCGATTTCGGAATCAGATATTGATAATTCTTCAATTGGTCTGTGAATATTGTTGCTGCTCTGGCATTCAATAAGGTTTTCACAACAGCGTTGAGAGTTTGATTATTTCTTTTTCCAATACAGAATGCTGCGGTTTCTCTCGTCACCTTATCAATAGCATAAACCAGCCACATCGGATTGCTTTTCTTTCTGATAAAAAAACGCATCTCATCCAATTCATAAGTCTTTCCGAATGATAGTACAGGAGGTACAATATTTTCTGCTATGTTATTAATTCTTCTGAGCAATGTCGTAGCTGATATTTGTAATACTCTTGCAATAGAGCGGATACCAAGACCTTCTTTGGTTAATTGGATAATTAATGGATTGATATTAGAGTGATAAGCTTTGTAAGTATAATAGTCCAAAAACCTTTTATGACAACCTTTACAGATATACTGTTGTTTTCTGGTTTTTGTAGTACCATTTCTAATGATTTTGCTAGAATAACAAAAAGGACAAATTCCTGTATCACTAACTCTGGCACATCTATAATGACTCTCAATCATTTGCAATCTGTTTTTTCTCTAAAAATAAACGAGAGTAGGTTTATCCTACTCTCGTTTTTAAATTTATTAATTATTATTTTATCTGATTTTCAACGGATTAATATTTAACTGATCTCTATCACTAACTTTGATACATTACCCCATTCATTTTATTGTAATAAAAAAACACCCATCACTAACTTTGAAACATCTATTATGATTCCCAATTATTTAAGGTGTGTTTTTTCTACAAAATAAACCGATAGTAGATAAACCTACCATCGGTTTATTGATTTAATGATTTTAATGTTGATAGGTTTTCAATAACTTAACATTAAAATAATACTTATCACTAACTTTGATACATTACCATCCCTACTCTCGTTTTTAATATTACAATTAATTATTTTACCTGATTTTCAATTAGTTAATATTTAAAATCATATCCATCACTAACTTTGGAACATTACCAAAATTACCCAATACCAGAGTTATGGGTTACAATTCTTTCTCTACATCTTCTCTATAAATACCTTTCTTATTTTCATGTAAATACCTTTCTAAAAATATTTTTCCTTCTTTTTCAGAACCTAATATAGCAATATATCTCATACAAGCTATAGCAATGAAGGAAGACATATCTTCAGTTTCTAACGACAATATTGGGTAAGTAGCCTCAAAAAAACTATCTTTCGATTCTTGAAGAAATTCTTTATTAGTATAAAAAAAATCAATATAAGTATATATACTATATTCGTTTTTATCTTTAATCAGATTGTTAACAATTTTCATATATATTGAAAATATTAATTTTCCTAATCTTTTGACAATTGGTATCGATTCTTCAGATATTTCAAATATATTATAGAGTTCTATAATATATAGTAGTTTGTTAAAATTGTTTAAATTATCTTTTGCAAAGATTGAAATTTCATCAAAATTAACATCTGATCTTCTTACTAATTCTTTTTTATAAATTTCTATTTGATTATCCTCATCATTATCAATTGCTGAAATAAATGAATTAAAGTTTTGCATATTTTTATTTATTTTACTGAAATAATTTGCGGTAAACCAATAACTACTGAATTAAAAATAGTAGTATTAGTACCATAAAATGAAAAATTAAAATCTCCTCCTTCTCTTTTTTTAATTGGTAAACCTAACTGTTCACTTTGCCTCATCGTAGTTCCTCTTGCAGGAAGTGAAATATTCTTAAACATTTCATAAGTCCCTTGAGGTACCGCATATTGAACTATTAAATCATATTGATCAGCATATCCAAAACTAAAAGTTGCTTTTTGAGCATATTCTAATCTTCTCGTCACATATGGTCCTTCACCTGCATAAATTCCTGATTCATTAAGTCTTTGAGTTAAATATCCACCTGCTTGTTTATATTCTGCATATGACATTGCTCGATAGAAAAATTCAACTCCACTTGGTTCACCTGTTGTCGTTATTGGTATATCTCTAGTTTTATCAAACTGCCGTGTCCAATCAAACTCCGGCTCCGCAATCATTGTAGGCATTAACAGTGCTCCTAAAGTAAGGCCACCTAGAAGACCAGTTCCAGTTACAGCTGTTTCAGTGGCAGCAGTTCCTGCAGCATACCCCTCAAAAATATAAGCGCCTGGCATTAAAATACCAACACCACTACGGGTTTGCTTAATTGCTCCATTATTACTCTTAGAACCTCCAAAAAGATTATTAAAGAAAGATTTTATACTTCCCCACAATCCTTTGCCAGAATCTTTACTCTTTATGGTTGCATCTCCACCACCGCCACCTTTCTCAACAGAACCACTTCCTCCAGCCGAACCAGATTCCGAACCATAACTTCCCCAAGAAGTTCTAAATAATATGGATCCTTCTGGGATACCACTAGATATCCCTTCTGCATAATACGCCTTCATCCCATCAGGGTCTATGAACATAACAGGATTGTCCATAGCATAGTTGTAAGGGTTTAGTCTTCTGGTAGTTTCTGCTAACGGATCTACAACACCCCAACGTCCAAGATCCGGCATATATAGTCTCGCCCCAAAATCGTACATCCCTGTCTCCTGCAGCTCTTTCCCACTGTACTTGTAGTTATAAGGCACAGACATCGGGTCATACACCGCTTCCGTCTCCCGCAAATGGTTCATCCCAAATGGATAATAGTCATTCGTGTCTTTTACTTCAAGAACGCCTGCGCTGTTTTTTACATAGCTCACCCGTACATTTCCAAGGTGGTCTTTGTACTGGTAAATATAACGAAGATTCTCGTAATCATAATACCCCTCCGAGGTAGGAAAAAACGATAATACCATATTATCTACCGTAGGCGTTCCGGGGCCTACAGCCGCAGCCCGCATCTCTACAGCAGAAAAGGCTTCCGGCTCTCCGGCTTTGGCCATACTCATAGTACTCTCATCCTGCACTTCCAGGGCTGTTCTTAGCGGATCGGTATTCGGGGTAGAGTATTGGAACCCATCCAGATATTCGGTATTGATGATGCTCGTCCCCATCTTGTTGCTGGCCATAAACTGTTTTTTTACCTTCACCCCATCCGCACGGTACTGGTAAGTGGTGGTGGTATTGTATTGGCTCACAGAGGTCGGGAGGCTCAGATAATTGTAACTGATATCAGAGATCCCCTTACCCGGTATAGCGGTACTGTTACCATTAGCATCATAAGGGATGGCGCTGCTGTCGCCGCCTTCATAGCCATTAAAATCCAAAGCATTATCACTGATCTGGGATAGCCTGTTGCTGTTCCCGTTGCCGCCACTGTAGCTGTACACCAGATCATCTATGAGGCTGGCTGCTGTGCCCACAAAATAAGCAGATCTTTTCAGGCTGGTGATATTCCCGTTCAGGTCATAGCCTACGATCTCGCTGTGTTCTTTGGAAGCGGGATTATTGGGATTTTGGTATAACCCGGCAACAAGACGCCCGAGCTTATCATACACATAGCCATATTTTTTGATCCCTGTATCACTACTGTTCCGCCAGGCCACTTCGGCAATGCTCCCGTTGAAACGCTGGGTTACAGGTTCCGCCACTTCATTATTCGGCTGGGCAAGCCCCATTAGCGCATCGTTGTAATTGATCTTGTAGTTGAAGAGTTTCCCGGACTGGAAGTTGCCAGCAGTATCCAGATTAATCCCCTTCAGTTGTCCGTGGATATTATAGGAATAAGCCACCGTCTGCAGCGGATTGTTACCTGTTGCATCGCCACCTACTTTCTTCTCCTCCAGTTCTCCGGTTTCTTTGTACTTATTCTGTGTCAGCAGTTCTTTCGGAGACTTGCCCACCACTTCGTGGTACTGCTTCAGCAGGCGGTTCTGGTGGTCATACACAAACTCCTGTGCAATTTGGATTTCTGTGCCCAAACTACTCCTTTTATGGTAGGTATTTGTTTTCTGTACCACGCCGGTAAAATCAAGCTGGGATTCGGTCTTGGTATATCCACCCAAATGGTTAACCGTATGGGAGCCTACTGCGCGCTGTTTATAATCATACCAAATGTAGCTTTTCGTCCAGGTATTGTTTCCCAGTGTCTTTATAAAAGAGGCCACAGGTAGATTTTTAAGATAGACAGCTCCGGCAATGGTGTTAGGCACTACTGCAACAGAGAATATGGTTGCCGGTAACGCAGGCGTTCCAGTGGGATAGCTATCATAATAGTTAACAGAGAGGATCTGCGAGTTACCGCTGATAATAGGATAAGCCGTGTTGGTATAATAAACGCTATTAGAAAAACTGGTGCTTCTGGTCTCGTTATTCAGTTTCCTGGAGGGCTGGTTCAACTCGTTCTGCAACTGCTCTCTGCTAAGAGAAGAGATATAAAAACCGCTATAAGCTGTCCTACCATATTGGTCATACTTGGTAAACATCCAGCCTTGGGCACTGAAGCTGTTATCTATAGTAGCCAGCTTTGCATCCTGTGAGAAGACCAACCTGCCCAGTTGGTCATACACCATATATTCCCAGCCTTTGCCCGGCAGCTTCTTCTCAACCTGCCTTCCTTTGGCATCGTAGCGGTACTGGTAGCAAAGCTCATTTTTATCATTCTCAGACAAAACTGTTTTTACGGAAGCAAGGGGCGAGATAACATAAGCCAGCTGGTCATACTGGTTATAGACATAGTAGGTATCTGCCTTGTCTGTAGCAGTCAGCATTTTACGAACCAATATTGTTTTTCCCCTGCTGTTGACAAAACTGATAGTGGTATTACCGTCTTCATCTGTAACAGTTGAACGCAGCAGCTGTTCCTCGCTATAGTTGCCGGAAAAAACAAGTGCCGATTCTGTTCTACCTTCCTGCCATGTAGCAGTCGTGGTATATTTTTTCACCTCCCCGTCAGCATTCACATCATAGCCATAAGTTCTGGGATGGGTAGACCAGCTATTTCCTGTAGAATATGTCTGTTTTACCTTACCTATAGGCGATTCTTCAAAAACAGCCTGGGAATAGATCTTTTCATTGCCATACACAGCAGTAGCATTGGCAAGGGGCGCATTATAGAAACCACCATCCTGTGACCCTGCTTGCGGAACGGGGAGATAGCTGTTGACCTGTCGCCCCAGACCGTCATATTCTGTATGGGACACGATATCTTTCTGCGTGGGGCTCCCTTTGATGAGGATGGTTTGTATCTTCCTGTCCAGTCCATCGGTATATTCCACTGCTTCTGTCTTTTTGGAGCAGTCATCGTTCAGGCAGGTTTTCGTATAGGCATAGTTTTGCGAAGGCGTTAGCTGTGCCGACAAAATCTGTGAAACAGCAATAAACAATGTTCCCAGTATTTTCTTAGTATGTAGTTTCATTGGTATTATTGTTTAAAGTTGTATTGGTTCTCTTTGATCAGCTTACCATCCTGGTCTTTCACACGGATCAGTCTGCTGTAATCATCATACTCATAGCTGGTTCTTATGCCGTGGGGTGACAGGATATTGGTAATCCCAACCAGAGGATCATAGGTATAACAAGTGATCGTATAAGTCTTCAGTAAAGGATCAGATAGCAGGTTTCTGAGAGCAGTTAAAAGGGGTGCCTCATTGGCAGGATTATCATCATCGGCATCAGATGCCGTAACAGCCATGGATACCGTTGCCAGAGATGAGATGTCAGTATATTTTGCACCCGTCAGGATAGCAACAGGCTGGGTCTGGTGGTAGCCCCAGATGGTTACCGTAGAGATCCCGGTTTTGTCTGTAGACTGCACCAGGTTCCCTTTGTTGTCATAGACATCAAAGGTCACACTGGTCTCCGGGTTTTGAGCCAGATCATAGCTCACAAGGGAAGTCGGATAAAAATGACCCGTATTTTCATATTTGGTAACCAATTTAGCAGTGGTGGTTCCGTTGGTCTTGCTTTCCACTTCTACGGGGGTAGACAGGATCCGTGCCCCGACCAATCTGGTGTCACCCGTGTCCATCGCATAGCGGGTAAAGGATTCTGTGACGTTGCCCTCAGCATCCGTTATCTTCTTGGAGGATTCCTGTAGATTGTTCGGGTTGTAAGTCGTCTCTTCCGTTGTGGTGAAAGACTTCCCGCTATCAAAATAGCTTTTCTTGGTTTCTTTGAGCTTCTTTAGCCAGGAGAATTTTGTAGACCCCATTAAACAGATACCATATTCTTTGGCATTGTTATCCTGCTCAAAAGTATGTTCCAATTCTATAGATTCAACCAGTTGATTTTGTTTATTGTAAATCTCTTTTCTACTTAATACACCGGAAGAAGTGAGGGTATAATAAGGTATGAAATTTAATGGTGCTGGAGGATTATTGTAATCGTCCGGAGTCTTAAAGTAATATTTAATATGCCCGTTATCACCAGTTCCCAGATCGGAGGTTTCCTTTACATTCTTATAGACCATATAATCTCCCCCTATCAGGTCGTCATTACAATTACCTGTCGAGAGTAGGTTTGAGATGACATTGAGGGGATTGGAAAAATCATCATATTTATAACTTTGAGATTTTTCAAGGGTACCGTTCGAATTGAATGACTGGACACTTCTCAACCTCACCCCGGTAGAGACAATATTACTATTTCTATAGGGTTTAGGACGAGATCTTAATTGAAAATAAGATACCTTTCCTTTTCCAAGCCCTGTAATCTGCAATCTCAGAGTAGTTCCACTATTTGCGTTGTATATTGTATATTTATTATTGCAGGTAGAATTGTCCGCTGCGACAAGCGTATTGTTCCTGTACACTTTTAATTCAGGAGATCTTATATTCCCATGGTTATCATAGTAGATGTCATCCAGGTCTACAAAAAGTGAGAAATAGATACTTTGCGACTGATTGACTGGAAAATTAAAGGTAGTAGTGGCAGAATTGTTGGTATCAAAATCAAACAAATCGGTTTTTTCATAATATTGATTTTCAGAGTCCGTCATTACCACGCTACTGGTATAATCTTTATTGCTTTTATCCTCATACATCTCATTCGCCTCATAATTAAAGACCTGATATCCTTTTGTTGGGAAGGTGATCTTCTTCAAGAAACCCTGGGTGTATAGTTCTGGATATACAAATTTGTTATCTGCCGGACAGAAGAACATACCATACTTTGACTGTGCTTCCGAATAACCGGGATTATTATATTCAAAATTGGTTTCTTCCATAAGGACAGAGAATTTATCAAACTTCCGCAAAGTACCTAAGGTGCTTTTGGAAACCGAGCCATAGTAAGAAGTACCCCATTCTAACAATTGATAATATGACAGTATCCTGTCGGCTTTATCTGTAAGAATAATTTTGTTTAAGCGATACGGATCATCGCCGTTATTATTGTTATTATCATAATATTCAAATTTGATCTTCCCACTTTTGGTGGTAATACTGGTCAATTTATTGTACTCATATTTTTTTGTAGTAGATGTTCCCAGATAAGCTGTTTTCTTATCATATTGATAACTGATGATCAACCTATTATTCTCATCCAACACTCTGGTGAGAACAAAGGCAGACCTGTAGTTGATATAGATATTATCAGGTTTTGCCAGGTCAAGGTCATAATCTTCAAAAAAATATTGTATCCCGTTGTTATCGGTGATCTTGAAAGAGCTGATGACAAACTTGGTAGTGGAGGTATCTCTTGTACATTCTATCAACAGCTTTTCTCCTGTGATATTGTTAATGGCCACATTACCATAAGTATCTTTATAAACAGAGAATTTCCCTGAGTGTCCCGGGATATTATAATAGACAAAAGCATTAAGATTGGAATCAGACCAATTCTTGTTCTCACTTCCCAAGCCTTTTGAGATAATTCCTGCTTTGAACAAAGACCATCCGGAACCTACTTCGCTTACTGGAATCTTTGCGCCAGCATTGTATATATGGTATGATAAAGTGACATTAACGGGTACATTTTTATTTCCTGTATCCAGTCGATAAAGCGGGATAGCAATGTTGGGTATCCCTGTTGCTGGAGATGCCGGTGTGTCTATATAGCTGGCCATAGACGATGTGGTAGGCGCTACAAGTAGAGGGTTGCCCGGATTCTGTGCATGTATCCATAAGACTGATGATAGCAATATTAGATGTAATGATCTTTTCATAATTGGTGTTTTATTCTTTCACAATTTTAGTAGTTAGTTTTAGATCTTTTTGAGTCGGTATATTGGCCTTGATGATATAAACACCCTGAGGTAATCTGCTCGTATTGATTTTTGTGATTTTATTCTTCGTATGCAGCTGCTGGGTCACCTTCCCCGTCATATCGTAAACATAGATATCCGCACTCTCGAAGTCCAATCCAATCTCCACATAACAGTAATCCTTCACAGGATTCGGATAGATCTGGATATCCTTGTTCTCCATCAGATCCTCCACATCCTTGTCCAGTAGCTTCACCACCTTCCAGTTCTCTTGGCCCAGTTCCTCGGCACTCGTTCCTGCCAAAATATAGGAACCATCTCTGTTAAGTATGGCACTTATTAGTCTCTCTTCTTTCTTCTTGTCCTTGCCTTCTACATACTTTCTCCAAACCTCCTTGCCCTTATTGTCAATGTATAACATCCAGAATGTTTCATCATTGCTCTGGATCTTGCCTTCAGCCTGAATGTAGCCGCCGATCAAAAAGCCCTTCGTCCCTTCTTTATTCTTTTCTCGTTGTTCTTTGATCTCATTTAATGACATCAACACATCCCTGTTCTTAAAATTGTAAGACTGCTGCCACTGCTCATTTCCATCCTCATCCAACGCCAGAACCCAAAGATCAGTGCCTTCCTCCAGCTTCGCTCTTTTGTTACCCGATGTCTGTGACCTGCTTTCTCCTCCGATCACATAACCCGAATCGGTTAAAGCCATCGTCCGGATATGGTCATCTTCACTGCCACCAAAATTCTTCTCCCACTGAACGACTCCATTCTTGTCCAGTTTTACGATCCAGTAATCCCCCTCACCAAAATTATCCGTCGTTTTAGAATAAAAACCTAATTTAACATCTTCTTTTGTCATGCTGAGCGGAGTCGAAGCATCTGAATTACTATTCTGATTGCCTGTACTTTGTACTTTAGACATTGTACTTTCTACAGATAAACTACGCGAATAGATACCCACCAACACACCACCGTCCTTCGTAGGAATCACCTTCTCCACCTCATCCAGACCTTTACCACCTAAAATTAATTGACTGATAATTTTTCCTTGCTTATTCAGTTTGGTTACAAAAACATCTTTAGAACCATAGCCTAATTTGGGATGATTCGTTGATCCTGCAACAACAAATCCTTCATCTTTGGTCTGTGTTACACTTCTGGCTTCTTCGCTGTATCTTGTTCCGATGGTTTTCTGCCATTCCTCTTCGCCATTCTCATCAATCTTAATCAGCCAGATATCGGAAGAACCATTAGATTTATCTTTCTTATCCAATGCCTGGGACGAATACGAAGTGCCCGTTAACAAATAGCCGCCTTCCTGCGTCGAGATAGTAGAGCTGAGATAGTCGTGCTGATTACCTGAAAAGTATTTTTCCCAAACCTTCTGGCCTTGTTGATCCAGTTTTAGGATATGGTAATCGTAACCGTTATTTTGATTGTTTGTAGGATTCTGGCTCTTCTGGATAGAACTCCCCGAAACCAGATATTGCCCATCAATCGTTAAGGTTAATCCGGAAAGGAAATCCTGGGTATTGGACTCAATGTTTTTTTGCCAGGAAACTTTTTGTGAAAAAAGCACGGCAGAAGACAACAGCAATAGCGTGGTAGAAATCTTTTTCATATTTGAGTTTTCTTATTAGTTATGGTTCACGGTGCAATAATAGCACAGCAATGCGTCAAATCTTGTCGCATTATAATTCTTGCGCAAAAATAATGTTATTTCTTAATCCTCAATTACGGGAAAACCGTAAAACACAAACTTTTACAGCATCTTTTCGGAAATAATGCTACCATCGAACCAACATCGAACAAAGGATATGGAAGGGATATACAACGGATATAGAATGGTTATACAACTATCGAAGAATGGATATACAAGGGATATAGAAAGGATATACAACTACTCATATTATGTTAAATAAAAATTCGTAAACAACAAAATATCAGTAGATTAAAAATAAAAAAAACATCCGCAACTTCAAGCACTTAATATTAGAAATGTCACACTGATCGGCGTCGAAGTGCCTTAACATTTCACCATCAATCAAAAAACACATTCAGGTTAAAGCTCTCGAAGCCCGCTTAAAAAACCAACTCCTTGATGAGCGAAGCGTCCTTGCGCCTCCTAAAACACACACAACCAAAAAACTTCCGCCTTTGCGTTTAAAAACCACCTCAACAATCCAGCAGCATAACAGTGTCACACTGAGCGGAGTCGAAGTGTCTTAACATTTCACCATCAATCAAAAAACACAGTCAAGCTAAAGCTCGAAGTCACATAAACAAAATTCCTTGATGAGCGAAGCGTCCTTGCGCCTCCTAAAACACACCCAACCAAAAAACTTCCGCCTTTGCGTTTAAAAACACCTTAACAATCCAGCAGCATAACAGTGTCACACTGATCGGCGTCGAAGTGTCTTAACATTTCATCATCAATCAAAAAAACACAGTCAGGCTAAAACTCTCGAAGCCACATAAAACCAACTCCTTGATGAGCGAAGCGTCCTTGCGCCTCCTAAAACATAGCCACCAAAAAAACCTTGCGCCTTTGCGTTAAAAACCACCTCAACAATCCAGCAGCATAACAGTGTCACACTGAGCGGAGTCGAAGTGTCTTAACATTTCACCATCAATCAAAAAACACAGTCAAGCTAAAGCTCG
>Ga0308158_10004883_pt1 | contig 11159 bp, 17 predicted proteins | sample PhyBR2_FD_201038 | JGI IMG/M metagenome (GOLD analysis project Ga0308158, IMG submission 201038) | Phyllosphere microbial communities from UC Gill Tract Community Farm, Albany, California, United States - DLSLB.R2 | ecosystem: Host-associated > Plants > Phyllosphere > Unclassified | place: USA...
CCTCTCAGAAGGAAACTACTGGATCATAGGTCAAATAGATGAGAAATGGATTTTAATTGATAAAAATCAATGTACAGATGCAGAAGACTCCTTTAAAAAACCATATATCACGGTCGTGCATCCATCGGATGGTCTGGACACTGCTGTTGCGTTAAATTTAAATTTCGAATGTTTTTTAGAACGTGCTATCATCGCGCAAGGCGACTACTTTTGGGAGTGGTCAGAAGACACTGAACTAACTGTAACGTATGGTGATACTTTGGCGTATGAAGAAATCGACGAAACACTTTATCTCGAAGATAAGAAATAAAATATTTGATTGATTGCTGAAAGGAATAACAATAGGAAACATAACAAGGGGAGGAGGAATCGTGTCATGTGGTTACTGTTTGGGATACTTGCCATCTTCGCGACGGCAGTGAATCTGATTTTGTACTTCATCGGCAAGGACTATAAGCTGGCAATGGCTGCCGGGTTATCGCTTACGACGCTCACGCTGTGTGCGGAATACAGTCAACTGGCGAGCTGGGTCGAAGCCGAGGACTGGGCGGCTTTGGCAGACGTTGTTCCCGGAATGGAACGCGCCTGGTGGTTCTTGACGATTGTGTCGATTGGACTGAATCTGACACCACTGTTACTCGAATACAGAAAAAACCGATCTTGATTGATGCATAAATTCCTTTTGAAAGGAGGTCGCTTGCAATGACCTATATCTATTTACCACTGACACAACGTCAGGCGGAACAGATTGCGTATGACTGGCAATACGAGGGTGACTTTGCGTTCTACGATATGCCAAATGATCCAGAGGACCTGGCGGAATTTTTGGATCCGGATCAACGGACGGAACATTACTATGCTGTTATGGATAGTACACAACTGATCGGATTTTTTGTGTTTGAACCCGGACAGGGCAGCCTTGAATTGGCGTTAGGGATGCGGCCGGATTTGACGGGGCGAGGAAACGGAACGGCTTTTTTGGAATCCGGTCTTGCCTTTGCGATCAAGCAGTATCAACCACGTCACATTGAATTAGCCGTCGCAACGTTTAACGAACGGGCAATCCGGCTGTACACTAAAAGCGGTTTTGAACCGGTCGAGCAGTTTCAGCAGGCAACGAACGGCGGAAGCTATGAATTCGTCAAAATGCGTCTGCATACAGGAGTGATGAAATGAACATCGAACAGCAGTTATTTGAGGCAGCAAAAGAATTAATTGAAACGAGGTATCCGAACGGATGGGGCGGAGCGGCAGCGATAGCGACCGATGACGGACGGATCCTGACGAGTGTCGCACCGGAAGTCGTGAACGCGTCGACGGAATTGTGTATCGAGACCGGTGCCATCCTCGAAGCACACAAGTTAAACTGTCGGATCACACATACAATTTGTGTCGTGCGGGACGATGAACAGGCACCGTTCAAGATTTTGAGTCCATGCGGTGTCTGCCAGGAGCGTCTGTTTTACTTTGGTTCGGACGTCAAAGCTGCTGTCACAAATCCCGAGCAAGCAATAGTTTTTAAAGCACTCCATGAGTTGCAGCCGTACCATTGGTTAAAAGCGTATCAATAGGTAACATCCATGCTAGAAGGTGAGGTTGAACAAGAAGAATTTGAAGAAATGACCGTCCAGATGAAGGTCCTTCCTTAATGAAATGAATATCAGCATGTTTAATTACAAAAAGATGAGCGTACATGAGTTTCATGTATACGCTCATTTTGATTTTTCAGTTGATACAAACGATTATTTCAATCTAGCACGAACCGAAAGTTTTTTTGGGGGCGTTTGCGGTAAAGTCTTTCAGAAGTAAGTTCCTGCACCTAACGCGACAGCGGCACCGACACAGCTGGACAAGCAATCGAGTATTAAGTACATCGATGGATCGGATTCACCGATCAGGACTGAAGTGATACCTCCGATCGCTGGAAACAGAGCCACCATGTAGCCGCTTTTGGCACCACCGATTTTCTCGACCAGCTTTAAGTAAAAGAGCCATGCTCCAAACGAAACAAGCAGCGTGAGGTAGAGAAGGACAGATAAGTAAGAAATAGAGGACGGTAGACGGATGTCTTGCCCCTGCAATACGACGACTGTGCCGAGAAGCACACCACCTGCGTTGAACTACCTTCACCTACGCTTCACTTAGAGGTGGAGGATTCCTGAGTTATCCGACCTAACGGTCGAAACCTGATCAGGCTAACCCCGTCGTTCCGACGGTTGAAGAAGCTAAGATACGTTCGGCTTCTTGTTTGAGATTCAGTCCTGCGTTCACATCCCGGTCGTGATGGATGCCGCAACTCGGGCATGTCCATTCCCGTAAGCTAAGATGTTTCACGTCTTTGTGTTGATGTCCGCAACTGGAGCACAGTTGACTCGATGCGAAGGTCTTGCCGACTTTTACGACGGTCTTCCCGTACCATTCCGCCTTGTATTCGAGCAGACGGAAGAACTCCGACCAGCTGACGTCAGAGATGTCCTTGCTCAATTTGCGATTCTTCTGCATGTTCTTCACCTGTAAGGTCTCGATCCCGATGACGTCATGGTTTTTGACGATCTCGGTCGATACCTTGTGCAGGAAGTCGGTACGCTTGTTGGCAATCTTCTCGTGGATACGGGCGACCTTCCGCTTCTGCTTCTGATAGTTTCTCGCCTCGGAAAGCGTGACTTTCTTGTTCAGAGCGATGCGTTGACGGCGGGAGAGCTTGCGCTGTTCGCGCGCCAGTTTCTTCTCGAGCGTACGGAAGTAACGGTCGTTCTTATAGACCGTGCCGTCCGATAGGATGGCGAAGTTCTTGAGTCCGACGTCGACGCCGACAGATGAACCGGTCTTCGGCGGCTCTTTGATCTCCTGCTCGACGAGCAGGGAGACGAAGTATTTTCCTGAAGCGTTGCGTCGGATCGTGGCGTTCAAGATACGGCCTGTGATGTGTTTCGAATAGGCGAAACGTACCCATTTCAGCTTTGGAAGTTTGAGCTTGTTGCATCCAATCGAGACTTCAGGAAGCTGGTTTTTGCCTTGGATGTTGGTTTTGTACGACTGGACGGGATGGCGCTTCGACTTGAAACGAGGGCGTTCGTTCTGCTTCTTGAAGAAGCGGTCAAACGCATCGGCAAGATGTTTGACGCTGATCTGAACAGAGGTACTATCCACTTCTTTCAACCATTCGAACTCCTGCTTTAACAAAGGAATTTCTTTGGAACAAGAACCGTAGGACAGTCCTTTTCCAGTGGTCTTGTACATTTCATCCCACTTTGCTAAGAAGTGGTTGAAGATGAAGCGTGAACACCCGATCGTCTTCGCGATCAGGATTTTTTGCTCCTTTGTGGGGTAGATTCTGAATGTGTAGGCCTTGTGCTTCAACACCATTTTTCACCTCCTTTAAGGAAAATATACCCGAAAAGCAGGCTGGCGATTCATCTCCCACTTTCACTTCGTTTAGAAGTGAAAGTATTCTCGCGTAATTTTGATAAAAATCGTCATCGGTATTTTCCACTCCTAGATCAAGACAATCAGCGAAAAACCAATCAGGATGTTGATGAAACTGAGGACATCCGTTGTTTTGGTATAAGTTGATTTTCCCGTTTTCTTCGCTTTGTCATTAAGAACCATTAAAACGACAGCAAACAGTGTCGTTAAGCCAATCGGTGCATTGAAAAAACTGTCGGAATACGTGAATGAGTTGATCACGATGTAGGTGGTGTTTAGTATGGAAAGGTAAAACAAGGTTTTCTGCATATATTCAACTCCAGTTTAGAATCATGTTTCAGTATACATTTTCACTAAAAAATGACAATGACAAGATTTTATAGTGCATGGTATCTCAAGCCGTTTGTACTTCAACACCTAAGTTTAGGAAAATTTCTTCCAAGGAAGCTTCTTCTACTTCTAATCGATAGACATTTACTTGTTGCATAACCAGGTACTTATTCAGCTCAGGAATAGCACTTTCATTTTGCACGATGAATTCAGAATGGGTAGCGGAGATGCTTAAGACTTTTACTAATTTCGATAGCTCTATTGTTAGCTTCTGTTGAGTTTCGTTATCGATCATTTCATGTTTCACATAAACGGTGATACTTTTTTGATACTGACTTCTTAATTCACTCATGGTACCTTTTGTTTGAATCGAACCTTTGTTCATGATTGCAATTTCTGTACAAAGCTTTTCGACCTCGTCCAGATTGTGAGAAGTCAGGAAAATAGTAGTACCTTCAGCAGCTACCTTTCTGATTAAAGAGTGAATACCCAGAATAGAGTTCGCATCTACGCCTGAAGTCGGTTCATCCAAAAATAAAATGTCTGGTTTATTGATCAAAGCTTGGGCAATCCCCAGCTTTTTTTTCATTCCAAATGAGTAGTTTTTTGTTTTGGTATTCATTGCCTCTTCTAACTGTACATCTCTTAAGACTTTTTTTAATTCTTCCGTGGTCAATTTGAGGCCAAGCACCTTACTGAAATACTTCAAGTGATCAAGTGCTGTAAAATTTTCGTAAAAAGTCGAGTAATCGGGTAAAACACCTATCCGTGTTCGAACATCATTTAAAGAATCGCCTGCTGCTCCCAATATTTCAAAAGTACCTGAGGTGGGTCGTACAAGTCCTGTAATCATATTGATGAAAGTTGATTTACCAGCGCCGTTTTGACCTAAAAAACCAAAAATAGAGCCACTTGTTATTTCTAAATTTAAATTGTTCACGACCGTTTTGTTTCCATACTGCTTAGTTAAATTCGTTGCGCGAAGGGCTATCATCAGAGATCTCTCCTTTTAAAGATGATTAAACTTAGCATGACAAAAACTACTGTATGTATTAAAACGAAATACGTATAAGAAGTGTTTGCATGAGTGTAGTAAAAATACGGAGTTAAATAGGAAATTGTATCGATTGCTACGTTCTTTGAAAGAAGACTCCACATGCCGATTACTGGTAAAGCGATAGAGAGGACGATTCCTGCGAACATGGTCAAAGAAGAGTTATTTACTACTGTCGAAAGGAACAGCGATAGACCTATGAAGTAAGAAACGAAGATGATGCTTTGAATCAAATCCACAAAATAAAATGACTTAGAAAATGGAACAATCAACAAGAGCGCGATACTTAAGCAAAGTACCCAAAACGATATATTCCCTAAAAACTTCCCGAAGATAATGTTTTCGCGAGATGTTTTCGTCGCTAAGAATCGAATGGTTTTAGATTCCATCTCTTTATTGACACTGCTATGCGAAATGCTTGTCACAAATAACGGTGCAGCCAAGAAGAGAAGTAGCATCAATCCAATCACATAAGCATTGTCTCCTAACCCTAAGCCGCTCAGTTCACGTTTAAACTGACTGACCAGTTTAGCGGATCCAACCGTCACTCCGAACAGAACAACGATGATGATGATTGCTCTTATGCTTTGGAAGAGTGATTTAAATTCTCGAAGTGTAATAGCCAACATTGATTTACCTCATCTCTATAAGTTGATTTAATTTTGTCGAGCTAACTTCTTATTTTTCGATACGTTTGTGATTCCTGCAATCAAATAAGCGATTGATCCTAAGAAACCCGCGAATAAGGTGAGTACACCTCCAAGAATGGCGGTAGCGATTAAGACTTTTCCGACAGATTCATTTTTTCTGATACGTATGATCGAGAGGATTCCTCCTGCTGTACATAAAAGTGAAATGGCTCCTAAGTATAAAAAGAAATTTTGCAAGAAGGTGATGATTTGAGCAGCTGTTACGTCCTTAATATTTTCGTCTGTAATAAATTCTTGTGCTAAATCTTTTGTACCAGTACTCTCACCAATCGTTCCATAGAACATAAAACTACCAATACAAAGCGACCCAAATAAAATGATACCGATAAAAGAAAACACGATTTCTCCAGTTCTTTTCAAATCCAACAACTCCTTTTCCTTATTTTTCCTATTTGACAACTCCAAACTAACACGAATAAGTTAACGTATTCAAGTAAAAAATGAATATAATTCAAAAAAATATTCTTTATTTTTTTAACTTATGTAAAAAATACTTTAACTTTATTTATTTTTTTGCTATTCTACGTATACAGGAAGGAGATGGATAATGAATAAAAACGAAGTTCCTGCGTGGGTTTTATCTCTAGAACTTGACGAAATAGAATTCATTAAAAAGTTTATTTTGAGTTCTGGATCACTGAAAGAATTAGCTAAAGGTTATAACGTTTCTTATCCGACCGTCAGAATTCGGGTCGATCGAATCATTCAAAAAATCGAATTAAATTCTAAGGCAGAGAATGAACCCTTTATCGCATATATCAAGCAAATGGCTATTGAGGACCGCATTAGCATAGATGATGCCAAAAAAATAATTGATAAATATAGACAAGAAAGGAGCAATACTTAATGGATGTTCTCGTTTCAGCTTTGTTTATCGCAGCAGGATTGGGATTACAGTACCTTTTATCGAGTAAAAATAATCCATATCTCGGAGTCATCATTCCAGTCCTCTTCGTGACAGGAATGACATGGCGTTATCTTGAGGGTGGGTACAACAGTTTTCTTGCATACGCTTTAATTTTAGGATTCGGACTGATCGTTCTTTTCGAGGAATGGTCACGCGGACGAAAGGCAATGAAAAAGAATCAGGAAAAAGAATTAGAAAAAATAAGAACGTATGATATCAATTGATGCAACGAAATATATAGAGTCATGATGAGTCCTATAGTGAACAGTGATGCCAACAATAACTAAACGGCTTGAGTCCATTAGAATAAAGAGTTTACGCTGTTTGTACACCACTGTTCGGTCAATTCTTTTACACAGAAAAGCACGGGCTACTGGAGATCAGAGAAGTAGAAAATACGCGGATGATGATTTTGCAGGACAACTGGAAGCTTGATAAAACAGCTGAATGACAGGGAGCAACAAATTTCGACACAAGTTCATTTTTCTAATAAAGTGTAAGGAATGTGGTGCATGAACTTATCTAACTGAACATTGAAGTAGGTTTCAATGTCTGACTTTAGCCTCTGTTCTAGGTCAAGTAAGGATGAAACTAACATGTCTAACGGAAATACATTATATCGATCATGTTCACCCCATATGGATTTAATACGACCTCGATTAGAAAAGGGAATCATCGAAATGATGGCTCCTTTTTCGTTTGCATCAAATTCAACTGAGTAATAATGAAACTCAGGGACTGACGTTTCCGTTATTTTTTCTTTCCAACGGTATAGAGATTTATAAAACTCTAAAATAGACAATGAGGTTTCTAAATAAATGTCATCGTTCATTGTTATGGTGAACGATGCTTCGATTGAAAGAATGGCTGGGATATCCTTTGCAGAACGATTTGAAAGAGCGGCAGGTTGATTTAAAAATGTATAAGTAAACATTACTTGATTAGGGGTACTACTCATATTTTACCGTCAGATCCTTTCAAAGATGCTTTAGTTACTTCCTGAATCGTTTGTCTTCTGACGTGGCTTGAAGGACATCGAGAAAACGATATTACGTACGATTTCAGAGATAATAGACGTACAGATTTCGATAACCAATTGAATCTCTCCTCGTTTGTATTGATTTCTTCTTCAGTATAGTCATTTCGCTTAATCAATTTTTGATAATTATTGCTAACTTGTGATCACAGGATTAAAAAAAAGAAGTCCACACGTAAGGAATAATGTGGATTTCTTTCTATAATAGTAAATTGTGATGCTTGCTGCGTTAGAAATCAGTATCCTTCATGACAATCTTTAACTCAATGGTGAATCCGTTCGAAACAGCCTGGTTATCATCAGACTTCGGAACAATGCAAGATGTCATCATTCAAGAAGATCTTGGTACTTGTAGCCCTTTAAAATATCCTGTTGATCTGCAAATGTCCAGTCCGATATGGAACGGTCAGGATTCGTTTTAAAGTAGTGATCCATGATATCCCGTCCTAAAATATAGTTACTCCATTGCGGAATATCCTTTTGGTGATTACCGCCTACAACTTCTTCATAAGTAGCTTCACCGCTCTCGATCAGACTGGTCACGTGTTTCTTGGTCTTGTCATCCATCGGTACGTTCCACGGCGGTGAAACATCCTTGACGACACGATCGGCAAAAGCATCCGCCTTGCCTTCGGTGATGATAGAATCAAGAATCTCATTCATTTTAAATTCGGCGGTATCGTGAAGAATCAAATGATGGTATTCATGCGCGACCGTATAGGCAAGGACGTCCTTATCAAAGCTTGTATCGAGATACAGAATGAACGTGTCTTTATATGCTCCGGCAAATACTCCCTTCATGGATTCACTCATGGACCCATCTTCCGAGTTGGTAGGTACGATGAAAATCGTACTTTTCTTTTTAGGAAGTACCTTATTTGCAGCCGTATAGTTTTTTATGATGATGTCTTTGATTTCGTCATGGTGTTTCATCAATTCATTTGTCCGATCCACCAGTTCTTGCTCGTAAATAGTTGATTTCAACAAAAAGTAGCCTTTTAAACTGGTCGTATCAAAGTTTTCCTTCTCTCCAATTTCGCCTATGTAATCAAGAACAGATTTTGCATAATTTTTTTTATCCACTTCTGGATCATTTTCTTTAAGAGATGCCTTTAAATAGTTTTGATAGGGCGTATAAAGCGGCACGATATTTAATTCACTATCTTTGCTGATCTTCACAGTTTCCGGTTTAAATTCTTTACTTTCGGAGTGTGTCACTGTTTTTTCTGTTTCGTCTGTACAGGCTGCTAACAGCAGGAACGGGATGCAAAGTAAAGGAGCGATTACTTTTTTCAAAGGGAATGACCTCCATTTCGAATTCGTTAGGTTGATGAATATTCTCATTGCTTGATGAGGATAGAGTTCAGAACTTTATATGTAAAATTATACCATAAAAATTAAAGGGTTTGATACCTGAATTATTTAGATGATTATTTAATTAGGAGATGCTGACATGAGAACTATTCAAATCGATGAAGTGACAAAAAAGCTGGAACAGGTCCTGGAAAAACAACTGACACGAGAGGAAGTATCCGAGTGGGCGTATGAACAGATGGCGGATTTGGAGTGGATGGAAGAGAAAGAAGGCAGGTCGTTGACGAAGAAGGAATTGGCTGTTTTTCGTTGTCTGACGACAGTCTATGGAATGGATTTGCAAAATAGCCCGGACGAGTATTTTCATGTAGAGGACGATTTTCGAGATTGGATCACAGCATTTCAGGAAGTGGGGGGAAACTCTAAATCTAAGGAATGAGAACGTTTCGCTGATTGAATTTTCTCAAGCAATCATCGTATTCATGAAACCTTTGCTTAAAAAAACAGGTAAAAAGAGGAAAGGGGATGATGAGATGGTACGATGCACGAATTGTGATTATAAGTGGAAGGCAAAGAAAGTGCTCGCTGTCAGTATTGCAAATCACGGTAAAACCTGTCCGAACTGCGGCAAGAAACAATATCTTTCAAAAGATACCCAACATTATCTGTCACTCGGATACGTCAGCCTGTTCTTTTTACTGATCATGCCGTTTGTCATTAAGCTGAGTGATCGGGAAGAATCCATCTGGTAAACAGCTCGTCGCATGTTCAAAAAAGACGGAGTTTTTTCAGCGGCGTATACTGACGGCAAAGGGGGTGCGACGGGATGCCATCGCTCTATGAGATTAAGGTGAAAGACGCAACCGGACAGACGATTTCCTTGCAGGATTATGCGGGAGAGGTACTTCTCATCGTCAATACAGCCAGCAAATGCGGGCTTGTCGGTCAGTTTGGTGATTTGCAACGGTTGTACGATAAGTATGCCGATCGAGGTGTCAAAGTCCTCGGATTTCCCTGTGACCAGTTCAACAATCAGGAGTTCGCGGATCCACAAGAAACGATGCAGTTTTGCCAGCGCAACTACGGTGTAACATTCCCGATGTTTCAGAAGATTGACGTCAACGGACCGACTGAACACCGGTTGTATACGTATTTAAAGCAGCATCAGGGTGGTCTATTGTCATCGAACATTAAGTGGAACTTCACGAAGTTTCTTGTCGATAGCCAAGGGCGTGTCGTCAAACGCTTTGCGCCGGTCGATTCGATTCAGACGATTGAAAAAACACTGGTGCGCTATGTATAATGAAATCACGTCCCGTCCGGCGCAAGCCGTTGGGCGGGACGAGTCGCATCACCCTACCTTTGGCGAGGTAGGGCTTTTTTTATGTCACTTCTCTTTCGGCAAATTAAAGGAATGCCTGACGGTAAAATCACTCATCTTGTGACCAAGGTCCGTAAAAACAGGCGGACGCGGGGAGAGGATATGAAAGTCCTGTTCGAATGCTCGAATGGCGTAATGCGTCCAGTCTCGTGACGGGTCCCGCTTCAACCCCATCCAGGCCGTCGCAAAGGTCAGGAGTGCCGAATCCTGATACAAGGCGAGCGGAACCGTACTGAATTCCAGCCCGTCATCCAGTTCATGCAAATCCGACGAGCGGAGCAGGACGCAATCTGCTTCAAACAACAATTCAAAATAATTGCAAGAATAGTCGCCGATGAGCACCATGACTTCGTCCGTATGACCGCGAAAATAGAGTGCCAGCCGATTGCCGTTTTCCTCGTTCATGACAATGTGATCAAGTTTAATCTGATAGTCTTCCCGGTACAACAGTTTCTCGAATGTAAGGTGCATGACTGATGCCCTCCTTTAAGAGTGTTTTTCCTTGGCGAGTTCGAGGATGTCCGGCTGACGTGTCGAACGCGACGACCAGATGAGTAGACCGATACCGCAGAATAAAAGTAAAATGCCGACCCACGACAACAGACTGAGCGTTTCCCCGAGGACAAACACACCGAGCAAGGCAGCGGTCAACGGTTCACCAAGCGACAGCGTGACGGCCGTCGACGATGACACATGGGCAAGACCGCGGGCAAACAACAGGTAGGCAAGTCCTGTTGCGAGGACACCAAGATGCAGACTGATACCGGCACCGCGCAGACTGAAGACCCACGACAGATCAAACAGGAACAACAGTGGCGATAACAAGAGGGCGCTGAGTGTAAACACGACCGCGACGACGGATAGCGGAGGGTGTGTTTTCACTAAGTCCCGGCTGACAAACGTGTAGACGGCAAAGGACATTCCGGCACCGAGTGCGAGCACGATCCCGAACGGATCGACTGAAACGGATGCCTGATTCATGACCAACAGTAAACAACCGG
>Ga0308158_10004886_pt1 | contig 11154 bp, 7 predicted proteins | sample PhyBR2_FD_201038 | JGI IMG/M metagenome (GOLD analysis project Ga0308158, IMG submission 201038) | Phyllosphere microbial communities from UC Gill Tract Community Farm, Albany, California, United States - DLSLB.R2 | ecosystem: Host-associated > Plants > Phyllosphere > Unclassified | place: USA...
GACGCGAGCAGGCGCTGCCCTTCGGCGGTGAGGACGAAGCCGGTGGTCCGTGATTTTTCGAACAGCAGGGTACCCAGCGCGTTTTCCAGCGAGCCGATGCGTCGCGAGACGGTGGTGTAGTCCACGCCCAGGCGCTTGGCTGCAATGCTGGCCTTGCGGGTGCGGGCCACTTCGAGGAAGAACTTGAGGTCGTCCCAGTTCAGGCTGCTAAGGTCTTTTTGCATGTTGGACCGGCTTTATTGTGGGTTCTTGTTAGATGTTTGCAGCCTCTATACTCCACCGCAGAACCATCTCGCCACAACAATAAATACGCGGAGGTCATCCATGAACGTGTCCGTTCAACCGAATGCCAGCAAGGTCGACGATGTAAAACTGCTGATCGATGGTCAATGGGTCGCCTCGACCACTCAGGAGTGGCGCGACATCGTCAATCCGGCCACCCAGCAAGTGCTGGCCCGCGTGCCCTTTGCCACGGCCGATGAAGTCGACGCTGCGGTAGCTGCCGCGCAGCGGGCATTCAAGACCTGGCGACTGACGCCGCTGGGCGCACGCATGCGCATCATGCTCAAGTTGCAGGCATTGATTCGGGAACATTCCAAGCGTATCGCGCAGACCTTGAGCGCCGAGCAAGGCAAGACCATTGCCGATGCCGAGGGCGATATCTTTCGCGGTCTGGAGGTGGTCGAGCACGCCTGCTCGATCGGCAGCCTGCAGATGGGCGAGTTCGCCGAAAACGTCGCCGGTGGCGTCGATACCTACACCTTGCGTCAGCCCATCGGCGTCTGTGCCGGGATCACCCCGTTCAACTTCCCGGCGATGATTCCGCTGTGGATGTTTCCGATGGCCATCGTCTGCGGCAATACCTTCGTGCTCAAGCCTTCGGAGCAGGACCCGTTGTCCACGGTCCAGTTGGTAGAGCTGGCACTGGAGGCCGGCGTGCCGCCGGGGGTGCTGAACGTGGTGCACGGCGGCAAGGAAGTGGTGGATGCATTGTGCACCCACACCGATATCAAGGCGGTGTCGTTCGTCGGTTCGACCGCGGTCGGTACCCATGTGTATGACCTGGCGGGCAAGCACGGCAAACGCGTGCAGTCGATGATGGGCGCCAAAAACCACGCGGTGGTACTGCCGGACGCCAATCGCGAGCAAACCCTCAACGCTTTGGTGGGTGCTGCGTTCGGTGCAGCCGGGCAGCGCTGCATGGCCACGTCGGTCGCCGTGCTGGTAGGCAAGTCGCGCGAGTGGATTCCGGATTTGAAGGCGCTGGCGCAGAAGCTCAAGGTCAACGCGGGCAGCGAGCCGGGCACTGACGTGGGGCCGGTGATTTCCCGTCGTGCGCTGGAGCGTGTCACCGGCTTGATCGACAGCGGTGTGCAGGAAGGCGCCAAGCTGGAGCTCGATGGCCGCGGCGTGCAGGTGCCTGGTTACGAACAAGGCAACTTCGTGGGGCCGACCTTGTTCAGCGGTGTCACCACGGACATGCAGATCTACACCCAGGAAATCTTTGGGCCAGTGCTGATCACGCTGGAAGTGGACACCCTCGATGACGCCATCGCCTTGGTCAATGCCAACCCATTTGGCAACGGCGTGGGCCTGTTCACCCAGAGCGGTGCGGCGGCGCGCAAGTTTCAGAGCGAGATCGACGTGGGCCAGGTGGGTATCAATATCCCGATTCCCGTGCCGGTGCCTTCGTTCAGCTTCACCGGATCGCGCGGCTCCAAACTCGGCGACCTGGGACCCTACGGCAAGCAGGTGGTGCAGTTCTATACCCAGACCAAGACGGTTACGGCGCGCTGGTTCGATGACGACAGCGTGAACGATGGCGTCAACACCACCATCAACCTGAAGTAGGAGCACCGCCATGAACATTGCTTTCATTGGCCTGGGCAACATGGGCGCACCCATGGCGCGCAACCTGCTCAAGGCTGGTCACACGCTGCACCTGTTTGATCTTAACCAAGCTGTGCTTGCCGAACTGGCGCAGCTGGGTGGCCATATCAGCGCATCGCCCAAGGATGCCGCTGCGCAAGGTGAACTGGTGATCACCATGCTGCCGGCGGCGGCGCATGTGCGCACCGTCTACCTGGGCGAAGAGGGTGTGCTGGCAGGCATTCGCGCGGGTACGCCGGCCGTGGATTGCAGCACCATCGATCCGCAGACTGCGCGCGACATCGCCGCGGCAGCGGCCAAGCAGGGTGTCGACCTGGCCGATGCGCCGGTATCCGGTGGCACTGGCGGCGCCCAGGCGGGCACCCTGACGTTCATGGTCGGCGCATCGGCCGAACTGTTCGGCCAGTTGCAGCCAGTGCTGGCGCAGATGGGGCGCAACATCGTTCACTGTGGCGAGGTGGGCACCGGGCAGATCGCCAAGATTTGCAACAACCTGCTGCTGGGGATTTCCATGGTCGGGGTGTCGGAGGCGATGGCCTTGGGCAATGCGCTGGGCATCGATACGCAAGTGCTGGCCGGGATCATCAACAGTTCCACCGGGCGCTGTTGGAGTTCGGACACCTACAACCCCTGGCCGGGGGTGGTGGAAACCGCACCGGCTTCACGGGGCTACAGCGGCGGGTTCGGCGCTGACTTGATGCTCAAGGATCTGGGGCTGGCGACCGAGGCAGCGAAGCAGGCCCGCCAGCCGGTGATTCTGGGGGCGGTGGCGCAGCAGTTGTATCAGGCGATGAGTCTGCGCGGGGAGGGCGGGCTGGATTTCTCGGCGATCGTCAAGGCGTACCAGCGTCCCATGGAGTAACCAGTTGCCTGGAGGTAGTAGGGGAAAGATGTTTCAAGCAGCGGACGCGGCTCGCGCCGCTGCTACAGGTGGATTTCCAAATGGACGCAGGCAGACTAGACTCAACAGCTGAAACGTTTCACTGATCTGCCTCATAACTCCAAGAAAGGGCCACTCCCATGAAACTGCTTCCCCTCGCCTGTGCCGTTTCCGCCTTCACCCTCAGCAGCCACGCCCTGGCGTGGGACTTCGTGCTGCTGGACACCGACAAGCCCGCGCAGAACCAGCGCATTACCAGCGAGCAGTTGGGCGTCAAGGTCGACAAGCCGTTCTCCATCACCATGCGAACCCTGCATGGCGGCCGTCAGGAAGGTGTGAGCCTGATCGATATTGATAACGGCACCATGAAGCTGACGCTGGTGCCTACGCGTGGCATGAACGTGCTGCACGCCCAGGTCGGCGATGCGCGCATGGGCTGGGATTCGCCAGTGAAAGAGGTGGTCAATCCGGCCTTCATCGAGCTCAACGGCCGCGGTGGTCTCGGCTGGCTTGAGGGGTTCAACGAGCTGGTCACCCGCTGCGGCTACGAATGGGTCGGTCACCCCGGCATGGACAACGGCGAGTTGCTGACCTTGCATGGTCGTGCTGCGAACATTCCGGCCAGCAAGGTCACGGTGCACATCGACGAGGCGCCGCCCTATGCGATTCACGTGCGTGGCGAGCTGAAGGAGCAGGCCTTCAAGAAGGTCGACTTCAGCGTACAGACCGAGCTGGTGACCGAACCCGGCGCGGCGCGCTTCGTGCTCAACGACACCCTGACCAACAACGGCGACTACCCCAAGGAATACCAGGCGCTGTATCACAGCAACTTCAGCACGCCGTTCCTGGAGGAAGGCGCGCAGTTCGCCGCAGCGGTCAAACAGGTCTCACCGTTCAACGACAAGGCCAAGGGCGATCTGGGCGATTGGCAGGCCTATCGCACGCCGACCAAAGACTACGACGAGACCGTCTACAACGTGGTGCCCTATGGCGACGCCAAGGGCGACACCCTGACTGTGCTGCACAACAAGGCTGGTAGCCTGGGCGTTGCGGTGGGGTTCAATGTCCAGCAGTTGCCGGTGTTTTCGTTGTGGAAGAACACCGATACGCAAGGTCAGGGGTATGTGACGGGGCTGGAGCCGGGCACCAGTTTTTCCTATAACCGCCGTTACCAGCGGCCCTTGAATCTGGTGCCGACCATCGAGCCCAAACAGCAGAAGCAGTTCAGCATCAGCTACAGGTTGCTGGCGGACAAACCTGCGGTGGATAAGGCGCTGAAGACCATCGACACGATTCGCGATGGTCGTCAGACCGAGGTGCGGCAGACGCCCCTGGTGGACCTGACCAAGGAGTAAGGCTTTGCCACCGTGCGCTTCCCCTAGCGCACGGTCTCAACCGTGCCAGCTCGAGTGCAACAATAACCAGCGATTCGTGACTCTGGCGCAAGAGACATTTGCGCCTTACCGCCTTACTCCTTTCCAGCATGGCCTCTAAACTGCGCCCATCGATATTACTCGCACAGTCAACGAGGCCACTTTCATGAAAAAGATTCTCCTGCTCAACGGCGGCAAGCGGTTCGCCCATTCCGACGGTCGCTACAACCAGACGTTGCACGACGCAGCTGTCGCCTACCTGGACCGCGCCGGCTTCGATGTGAAGCAGACCTTCATCGACGGCGGCTACGACATCACCGAAGAAGTGCAGAAATACCTGTGGGCCGACGTGGTCATCTACCAGATGCCGGGCTGGTGGATGGGCGCGCCGTGGACCGTGAAAAAATACATCGACGAAGTGTTCACCGAAGGCCATGGCAGCCTGTATGCCAATGACGGGCGGACCCGTTCCGATGCGTCGCAGAAGTACGGCAGCGGCGGCTTGCTCAAGGGCAAGCAGTACATGATCTCGGCCACTTGGAACGCGCCGCAGCAGGCCTTCGAAGACCCGTCCGACTTCTTCGAAGGCAAGGGGGTGGATGCGGTGTACTTCCCGTTTCACAAGGCCAACGAGTTCCTCGACATGACAGCCTTGCCGACCTTTCTCAGCGTCGATGTGATGAAAATGCCCAACATCGACAACGATGTGGCTCGGTATGAGGCGCACCTGGCCAAGGTGCTGGGCTGACGGTACGCTCGCCCGGGTAGCGATTGCTGTATGTTGCGCACGTCCCGGTACACCCGATGAGGCCTGCCTTGAAATCCCGATCCGATGAGCTGCAAGTCTTCGTCGCCGTCATCCAGAGCGGCTCCATTTCCGCGGCCGCCGAGCAGTTCGGCCAGACGCCATCAGCGGTCAGCCGCACGCTGTCCAAGCTTGAAGCCAAGCTGGACACTACCTTGATCAACCGCACCACGCGGCGCATGGACCTGACCGAGGAAGGGCGATTTTTCTTCGAGCAGGCCAAGGACATCCTGGCGCGGATGGACGAGCTGGAAGAGCGCTTGTCGCTGCGTCACCAGACCCCGGCCGGGCGTTTGCGCATCAATGCCGCGTCACCGTTCATGCTGCACGCGATCGTGCCGTACGTGGCGGAGTTCCGCGAGCGCTACCCGGACATTCTGCTGGAGCTCAATAGCGACGACCTGATCATCGACCTGATCGAGCACAGCACCGATGTCGCCATCCGCATCGGTGTGCTGGCCGACTCGACCCTGCACGCACGCTCCCTGGGTTGCAGCCCGTTGAACATTCTGGCCAGCCCTGCCTATCTCGAACGCTACGGCGTTCCCGAGACCGTCGAGGCCTTGAGCGAGCATGTGCTGCTGGGCTTTACCCAGACCGACACCCTCAACCACTGGCCGCTGCGCCATGCCGAGGGCGATCGATTGCAGATTCGGCCACGGATGGCGGCGTCCAGTGGCGAAACCTTGCGGCAACTGGCGCTGGAGGGGCAGGGGATCGTCTGCCTGTCGCATTTCATGACCCACGAAGACATTCGCCAGGGCCGCTTGCAGGTGGTACTGGCCGAGGCCAATAGCGGCTATCGACAGCCGATCCATGCGGTGTACTACCGCAACTCGCAGTTGGCGTTGCGGATTCAGTGCTTTCTGGACTTCATTCAGGACAAGCTGGCGGCCTACGCCTGCTGAGACAAGCGCGGATGGATTGCACCGCTTTCGATGCGCCGCTTACCATGACGTCTGATCGCCACTCTCGGAACTCATCATGAAGCGCATCGCATTGCTTGCCGCAGCCGTCACGCTGGCCAGTTGTTCCAGCAAGGGGCCCGATGGCAGCCTGGACAACGAACAGGCGAAAGACATGTTCAAGGAAGCGATGTCGCAGCCGCTCGTACCGCAGAGCGTGATGCGCAACGGCGATCGCCTGAGCTTCATGCTGTTGCAGCCCAAGAGCGAGACGTCGCCATTCGGTTTTCTGCTGCAGGTCGATGCGGCGTGTTCCAGCCCCAATGCCAGCCTGATCTACCTGGACGGGGTAAAGCGCATCTATTTCGCCAGCCCCGATGGCAAGTACGCGCCGGCGCGTCCGATTCCGGCCGCGCAGGTGGAGGTGCTCAATGCCAGCCCCGCCTTCCAGCGCGCCTGCGCCACGACACCCCAGCCCGATTGGCGGGTGCTCAAGGGCAAGGGCGACGAACAGTGGGTGATGATCGACCGCAACAGCCTGTCCACCGTCGACGGCCAGTTGCAGTTCTGGGCCGGCTACGATTCGCCGACCATCGGCCACGACCAGCCGCACAACGCGCCCTATGCACAGAAGCGTGAGCGCTACGCCTTGGACTGTGGCAAACAGACGTTCAGCCTGCTGGCCGGGTATGACCTGGACGAACACAACACCGTGACCGATGGCGGGGTGTTCTTCGAGCCCAAGACTTATTCGGTGAAGGGCAGCGATCCGGATTACCGGCTGTTGTTCGACGCGGCCTGCGGCAAGCCCGAGGGCCTGGCCGCCTTGCCGGCGTTCAAACCGCGGACGAAGGCGCCGGTGGTGCTGGCCCTTCCCCGGGTGCAGGCGCCGGCGTTGTCGGCGGTCAAGCAGTTGAACCTGCCGGCACCGGCAAAGGTGCTGAAACGAACGGTGGAAACCGGCACCGCTCATCTCAAGGGGCAGAGTGCGCCGTTCACCGAGGAAAAGTCGTTCAGCCAGGACAAGGCGTCGGGCCTGTTGGCGGTGCGGACCAAGGGCAGCAACTTCGAGGGGCAGGCGGTGAGCTTTCGTGGGCTGGTCGCGTTGGCCCAGCAAACCGTGTACAGCGGCGAGGCGCCGATGGTGGATAACATCGGCTTGAATGCCATTGCCTTCAGCGGCGACTGGAAGAATATGCCGGTGGGCGCGCAGCTGGGCTATGTCACCGACGGCAAGATGAGCAACAGCGTGGTGGGCGAGTACGGCAAGCCACGCCAGGCGTTCGACTGCCGCGTCGAACAGCAGGTGCCCGCCGCGCAGGTCAACGCCCGCCTGAGCGGGCAGGCGAAGAAGTTGCGGTGCGCGCATCTGGAGGACAGTTTCAAGCGGGTGGAGACCTTGTATTACCTGGAGGATTACGGGTATTTCTTCCGCGCCGGGGTGGACCCCAATGAGTTCTTCCATGAAGAGCGGGTGTTGAAGGAAGTGGAGTGAGCGGTTGGGATCGCACCGCCGCCGGACGCGGCTTGCGCCGCTGCTACAGGGATCGTGTTGCTGCCTGACGCGGCTTGCGCCGCTGCTACAGAGGGCGGGGTTTCTGTAGCAGCGGCGCGAGCCGCGTCAGGGTTTCGGGGGGCGTTTGTCAAACGCGGAAATGGCTGACCATCATCTGCAACTGATTGCCCAGGCGCGCCAGCTCGACGCTTGAGGCAGCGGTCTCTTCGCTGGCCGAGGCGGTCTGTTCCGACACGTCGCGCACGTTGATGATGCTGCGGCTGATTTCTTCGGCGACCGAGCTCTGCTGTTCGGCGGCTGCGGCGATCTGCTGGTTCATGGCCTGGATGCTGGACACTGTCCGCGTGATGTTTTCCAGCGACGTGCCAGCGCGGCGCGTCAGCTCGACGCTGCTGTCGGTCAAGCCGCGGCTGCTGAGCATGACGCTGGCGACTTGTTGCGTACCTGCCTGCAAACCGGCCACCAGCCCTTCGATTTCCTCGGTGGATTTCTGCGTGCGCTGCGCCAGTCCGCGAACTTCATCGGCCACCACGGCAAAGCCACGTCCGGCTTCGCCTGCGCGGGCCGCCTCGATGGCCGCATTGAGCGCCAGCAGGTTGGTCTGCTCGGCCACGGCCTTGATCACGTCCATGACGCTACCGATCTTGTCGCTTTCCTTCTGCAGCGCGTTCATGGCTTCGGTGGAGCGGCGCACTTCGTCGGCCAATTTCTCGATCTGTGCGATGGCTTCGCCCACGACTCTGTCGCCTTCGCGTGCTTCCTCGTCGGCCGTAGTGGCGGCGACCGAGGCCTGCTCGGCGTTGCGCGCCACTTCCTGAACGGTCGCGGTCATCTCGTGCATGGCGGTCGCGACCTGGTCGGTCTCGACCTTTTGATTGTTGACCCCGGCACTGGTCTGCTCGGTGACGGCAGACAGCTCCTCGGCGGCGCTGGCGATCTGGGTGACGCTGTCGCGGATGCCACCGATCAGCTCACGCAGGGTCGTGCCCATGCGCTGGATACCTTGTTGCAGCACGCCCAGCTCATCCTTGCGGGTCACCTGCAAGTCGTGGCTGAGGTCGCCACTGGCAATGCGCTCGACCACGTCCAGGGTCTGCTGCAGGGGACGGGTGATCTGCCGGGTGATGATCCAGGCGGCCAGGATGCCGAAGATCAATGCCAACAACGCCGCGCCGATCTGGTAGCTGCGCGCCTCGGCGCTTTCCGCATCGCGGCGTTCGATCTGGATCTTGTACAGCTCATCGCTCAGGCGCACGATTTCCGTACCCTGCACGGTCATCTCGGCGCGCGCGCCATTGATCTGGGCGATCGACGCCTTGAAGCTGGCAACCGCGTTGCGGTAGTTGGCCAGGGCCGTGTTGAGTTGCTGCAGGCGAGCCTGTTCGGTAGGCAGGCGCGGAGCCAGCTGTTGCAGCTCGGTCACGGCGCGGTCCATCTGGACAAAAGCGGCCTGCTCGGATTTGTCGGTGGCGTTGCTGGTATAGGTCAGCACGTCGTAGCGCACCTGCTGGATGAACTGCCGAGCGCGGTTGATGGCTTGGTATTCGTCGAAGCGCAGCTCGCTGTCGGGCAGGGCAAGCACGGCCGCGTCGATCTGGTCGACCAGGTCGTAGGCCACTGTCGCCGTGGCTGCCATGTTCTGCCGCGCGGTGTTGCTGGCCTTGTAGCCGTCGCGCATCTGGTTCAACGATTTCTGGTAGGCGCTGATCTGTTCGGCCTGAGCCTTCAGGCGCTCCAGGTTTTCCGGGCTCTTGAAACCGTCGATGAGTTTCTTCTGCTGCGCCTCGAAGGCGGCCAGCTGGTTCTGCACGGTCTGCGCCGAGGCGTCGTCACCGTTGGCCAGCATGTATTGCAGGCGCACGATGCGCAGCTTGGTCAGGCTGTTGTTGAGCTCGGAAATGTCGCTCATCCAGTTGCTGCGCTGGATCAGACTGCTCAAGCTGGTCCAGCCGGTCAGCGCCAACAGCGCGGTCAATATCAGCACCAGGCCAAAGCCCAGTGCAAGTTTTCGGGTAACGCTGATATTGCCGAACCAGCCGTTCATAAATGTGCTCCTGACAGTAAAGGGTCAGACCTGGACGACCATGGTTATGGTTATGGCGGCCGCCATGAAAAGGTCTTGGTGATTCCCCCATATCGGCAACGTGTCGCAGAGCTGAAACAAAAAGTCGGCGCAGTGACGCAAAAAAAAACGGCGCGATCGAAATCGCGCCGTTCGTTGTTACCGCCGTTGCATCATGCGATCGGCTGCGAGCTCCACTCGCCGTTCACCAGGCGCTGCAGGCCCAGCGGGTTGGCGTTGCGCAGTGCTTCGGGCAGCAGCGCGTCCGGGTAGTTCTGGTAGCAGACCGGGCGCAGGAAGCGGTCGATGGCCAGGGTGCCGACCGACGTGCCGCGGGCATCGGAGGTGGCAGGGTAAGGACCGCCGTGGACCATGGCGTCGGAGACTTCTACGCCGGTCGGGTAACCGTTGACCAGGATGCGACCGACTTTCTGCTCCAGCACCGGCACCAGCCACTGGTACTTGACCAGGTCGGTGGCCGTTTCGCCGATCAGGGTGGCAGTCAGTTGGCCGCGCAGCGATTGCAGAGCGGTCTTGAGCTCGGCATCGTCGGCGACTTCGATCACCACGGTGGCCGGGCCGAAGACTTCTTCCTGCAGCAGTTCGTCGCCATTGAGCAGCAGGCTCACGTCGGCCTTGAACAGCTGTGCCTGGGCCTGTTGGCCTTCCTGTGCATTGCCGGCCAGATGAGTGATGCCATCGTGCGCCAGCAGGTGTTCGACACCTTTGCTATAGCTGCGCAGGCCGCCAGCGTTGAGCATGGTCTGCGGCGCCTGGGCTGCCATCTGCGTTTGCAGGTGCTCAAGGAAGCCGCTGAAGGCCGGCGAGCGAACGCCGATCACCAGGCCCGGGTTGGTGCAGAACTGCCCGCCACCCATCACCACCGAAGCCGCCAGTTCCTTGGCCACGGTTTCGCCGCGGGTGGCCAAGGCGTCCGGCAGCAGCACGACCGGGTTGATGCTGGACATTTCAGCGAACACCGGGATCGGCTGGGCTCGCTCGGCGGCCATTTTGCACAGGGCGTTGCCGCCGTTCAGCGAGCCAGTGAAGCCGACCGCTTGAATCGCTGGGTGCTTGACCAGCGGCTCACCGACGCCGGCACCGAAGATCATGTTGAACACGCCCTTGGGCATGCCAGTCTTTTCCGCTGCGCGGATGATGGCGGTGCCCACCAGGTCGGCTGTCGCCATGTGGCCGCTGTGGGCCTTGAACACCACCGGGCAGCCCGAAGCCAGGGCTGCGGCAGTGTCGCCACCGGCCGTGGAGAAGGCCAGGGGGAAGTTGCTGGCGCCGAACACGGCTACCGGGCCGACGCCGATGCGGTACTGGCGCAGATCGACGCGCGGCAGCGGCTTGCGGTCTGGCAGGGCGAGGTCGATGCGGGCACCGAGGAAGTCGCCGCGGCGCAGGACCTTTGCGAACAGGCGCATCTGGCCGCTGGTGCGACCGCGTTCGCCTTGAATGCGGCCGGCGGGCAGGGCGGTTTCCTGGCAGACGACGGCAACGAAGTCATCGCCCAGGGCATCGAGTTCGTCAGCGATGGCGTCGAGGAATTCAGCGCGGCGAGCGGGGCTCAGCTGGCGATATTCCAAGAAGGCGTTGTCGGCGGCCTGGCAGGCGGCGTCGACTTCGGCATCGGTGGCTTGGTAGAAGGCATAAGGAAGCGCCTCGCCGGTGGTGGCGTCGACACTCTTGAGTTTGGGCTCGCCACTGGCGCTGCGGT
>Ga0308158_10004887_pt1 | contig 11154 bp, 14 predicted proteins | sample PhyBR2_FD_201038 | JGI IMG/M metagenome (GOLD analysis project Ga0308158, IMG submission 201038) | Phyllosphere microbial communities from UC Gill Tract Community Farm, Albany, California, United States - DLSLB.R2 | ecosystem: Host-associated > Plants > Phyllosphere > Unclassified | place: USA...
GTATAGCATTGGCGTTAAGCGGGTCTATACTATTGGCCGTACCTGGAGCCAATGAGTAATCATGCGTAAATTCTACCGTTCTGATTGATTTAGTAGCTAAGTCGGGGCCGAGTTGACTTAAATCATTAATGTCTAATACATTTTCCCCTAGCTGAGAGTAGATAACGTCTTGATAAGTTGCTGTTGAGTTGTGGCTGTTAGGGTCAGTATAATAATAAGTTCTAGTACTAGTATCTGACTGATTATATGTACTGCTGGCAGATTCTAAACTCGTAGGTACGTCGGCATTTTTGAGTAGAATGACTCGCTTGAGCCGCAATGAATTAGCAGGATATTCTTTAGTGGACCTTGTGACAGTGTAGAAGGGTGCTCTTCCGTTACTGCTACTCGTCGTGATGGAAGTGGTGTCACTGGGCATAAAGCCCTTCAAAGAAGTGCCTTTACCATCAAACCGAACCTCTTTTTCGAATAGTGCCGTATGGGTCCGGGTGCTAATTGAGTTTAAGTAGTATACCTGTTTTTGCCCCCGTGAATAGGTTCTGACTTTAGCATCTATATCAGAGCGGTAGCCAAGTGCTGGGTTACGCCAGCGGTAATGAGTAGACCACAGCCCATAGTTGAACTTCACCCAATAGCCCCAGTCGTTAGCATCTAAACCAGCAGCATTACGATCTACGTAATCAGGTCCCGTAATAGCAGTTAGAAACCAGGTATAGGCGTAGGCGCTATTTTTAGTAAGCTCGTTAAAGGTCCGGGTATCATCTAATGATTCAGAACGAGAGTATTCATTAAAGGCATAAGCGGGTAACGCAAAATGGTAGGTAACCCCGCTGGAATTTGTAATGCTGAATCCCCCAATCTGAGCTGCTAACTCAGGGCGGCCAGCTACGAGGCTAGCTCTATCAAACCCTTTGGCATCAGTATCTACAAAGCCAGGGTGCCCATTAGCACTTAACAATTGCGAGTTGGTGTAATACTCAATGTGTTTCGAGCCAGCTAAACGGTCGGTAGTCGGGTCATAGCCGTAGTTGCCATCAGCCTTACCATAGCTTGGCGTACCGAATGTGTAAGCTAGTGCAGTTACTGGTGCGTTCTCTTGCGTATAGGAATTTGAAAAGTCACCTTCAAAGCGAAAGCCCATTGGCTTGTTATTCCATGACAAAGGAGCGTCTTTAATAGCATAATAAGAATCGCCATTGTCCTTCACGCCTTTTTGATGACGACTGTAAAGTGCTTTTTGAAACGCATAGGGGCGTATGCTACCACCTAGTCCTTGCGCTACTACCATATAGTTGTCGTAATCTGGAAAACTACCTCCTCTCACCCAATTAGGGTCTGGATTATCAACAACATTTTCGTGCTCTGGGTCGCTTACGCGATAAGTGTCAAAAGCCTGATTATCTAGGTCTAAGCTGCTATTATAAGCTTGTGGATAATACAGTGCCCCGTTCACAGAGGCCAAGCTAGTTTCATCCGACCAGTAGCGCGTATAACTATAGCCCAAGTCGACAAAGACGGGCGTACCTGGAATAGGAATAGATGCGTCAAAGCCATTCGACTGGGTTTGAATTCGACCTGCAGTTGAGTTATTAATGCCACTGCTACCACCTGGACCGCGCAAAGAAAACTTTCCTCCATCCGTACTGATGGATGCCCCCAGTATAGAATTTGAGGCTTTGCCTCGCCCATTGTCATCCCCTCCAGCCCGAACACTAACCCCAGCCCCCGCATTAGCGCTAACTGAATGAAAATTAGTGGATACCCCAACACTCGCGCCAACTGAAACATCCCCATGAGTGGCTACTCCAATAGAAATACCCGCACTAGAATTGCCGTACCCGTCAGTGCTCAGGCTAGCCGAAACGCCTACCCCACCTGCACTATTACTCATGCCTTTGATACCCAAGCCTACACTGACGTATTCTCCCATCCCAAAACCTCTATAGGTATCATTTGAGAAGGTAAGGCCAGCTGAGACAGAAGCCGCATCCCCTAGTCCTACTCCCACCCCCACTTTGTAAGTTTGACGCTGCCCACCAACCCAGTAGTCACGCACAGTTTGCGAAGCACTTTGCTGGTCATCTGCGTAGCCATTGACATTGCGATTTATTGCACCCGGATTCAGTGTCCAACCTAGACCGACCCAGGACGACTCCACGTCGGGTCGAATGCCGGCGTGGTACGACAGGCTAAGGGGATAGCCACCTTCCGGGCCGGGCACTTCTAATAGGGGGATACTGTAAGTAAGGTCACCGGAAGCCAGATTTACCATATCAGTGGTATCCACTGGCTCAAAGCTGGTAGCCTCCGGTGCCGTAGGACCAGCGGTGAGTGCGTAGCTAATGGTAGGCCAAATCAACTGCGTACTGGTTTGCACAAGCAGCCAGGAAGCAATGAGACGAAGGAGGCGCGGCTTATGGCGGAACATCAGTTGAAATTAAATTAATCAGCTAGGGCTAGGGTAGGGCTAGCGATGACCACAGGTGCTTCGAAAAGAAAGCGTAGGTTGCCAGTACCTAAGCCGCATTCTTGCAATTGAAACTTCCAGGTGCCGGTAGTGGGCAGGTGGGGAAAAGCAAAAAGTAACCGAGTAGCGCTCGCACTGGCATAAGTGCGGTCTAGGTAGTAATTAGTAGGACGCAGGGTGTCCCCTTGACTTGTAACAATTTGCACATAATCACCCATCTGGAATGCGAGCGTCTGTACTAGATTGCTGTAGTCTGCAAAGCCATTAGTCGGTAGTAATACCTCGCGCTGGCTGCGCGACATAGAGAGTATGAAAAATGAATTGTCTGAATATTTTTTTCGCAGACTTTCTATAATCTTTTGAGAGCGAGTTATGGTAGACAAATCACGTGCTACCAGTAAATCGACTGGCTGATAGGTGACGCTGACCTCAGTACTTCCGACTTGCTGCACCTGACGCAGGTGATGTGCTGGGTCGGCGACGTAGTCGGCTAGGGCGTCTGCGGGCAGATGGGTAGGCTGGCAAGAACTCAGCAGGGTAAGGCCAGCTACGAGGAGGAGAAAAGGGGAGCGCATTAGGGATTTTTGATATACTCCTTGTTAAGCTCCGCTATAACTTCCTCCGTCAAGTCTAGCGCCGGCTCGGCGTAGGCGATGGAACCGGAAGGCGTAGCTACTAGAATCAGGTCGTAGCCGTGCTGTTTACCGTACCGCGCCAAAAAAGCATTGACCTGGGTTACTACCTGCTGGGTGCTCTTGCTGTCTTCCTGCTGTGCTGATTCCTGAATAGCGCGTTGGTAGTTGACTAGTTCCTTTTGTTTCGTATGCAGTAACTCCGTCGAGAGTGCCCGCTCCTTAGGTGTCATGGTATCCGCTTTGCGTTCGTAGCCCCGAATGGCACGCTGTACATCAGCCGAAAGCGTATCGATGTTAGCCTGCCATTTGTGCGATTTGGCCGCATATGCTTTGCGCGCATCGAGCATAGCCTGATACCCATTTAATAGCTTGACCGAATCAACATAGGCGAGGCGACTCTGCTGATTTTGCCAGAATAGGTAACTAGTAGTCAGTGTTAATAATAAAACAAAAACTAGAATTATTCGTTGAATCATTAAGTAGGCGAGTAAAATGGTTTTTAATTCTACACCACATAAAATATGTGCAAAATGGCAGAATCTGGCACATAGGTACTAGGTCCGTTTTTATAATAAAAGGAAATAACCCCTATTTTTGTGACACTAAAATTTCATTATATTTAGCTTGAAAGTCAATGAAATATCACAAAATAATCCTGTGTAGAATAGCATTAAAACCAAAGAAGAGTTAGCTTACAATAAGTTGCAATCTACATATTCTCACTTTGCAAGGTCTTATGATACCCAAACTTGTGACTAATGCTCGCAAAGCTGGTCATCAGCACTACACCATTTAGAGCTAGGAAGGCATGCTTATCAACCCATTATTTGAGGTGGTCTAGCTAAGCCGGACAGAGTTAGGACGTTGTTTGAAGATGGGTTTCGAAGTGGTTGGGGGCGTGGTAGCCGAGGGCAGAGTGGCGTCGTTCGGCGTTGTAGTAGGCGATGTGGTGGCTGATTTCAAGCCGGGCTTCGGCCAAGCCGGGGAAGCTGCCGCCGTCGAGCAATTCGGCTTTGAAGCGACTCCAAAACGATTCAGCATGGGCGTTGTCGTAGCAGTGAGGTGGTCTAGCTGAGCGAGACAGAGTTGGGTAGTACTTTTCTTCTCAATGGAAAAGCCTGACAAACGCCGTAAATACGATGCGGCCTTCAAAGCCGAGGCCCTGCGCATGGCCCGCGAAAGCCGGTCAACCCAAGCCGCCGCCCGCGCCTTGAATCTGAATCCCAAACTGCTCTATAAGTGGCAGCAAGAGGCCCTGCCCGCCATACCCGCTGACCCGAGCGAAGCGACCGAGGTGCGCCAACTGCGCGCGGCCAACAAGCGCTTGGCGCAGGAGTTGGAGATTTTAAAAAAAGCCATCGCCATCTTCAGCACCCCGCCGACCTCGTGAGCCGCTACCAATTTATTGACCAGCAGCGCCTTACTTATCCCGTGCGGCTGCTCTGCCGGGTACTGGGCGTGACACCCACGCGCTACTATGCGTGGAGCGCGCGGGCGGTGAGCCAGCCGCAGGCCGTAGTAGCAGCGTGGCAAACCGCGATGGTACAGGCGTTTACTGCTCATAAGCAGCGCTATGGCACGCGTCGGCTACGGGCCGAGCTGCAGGCCCAGGGCTATCGTGTTGGTCGACAACGCCTACGCACCGAGTTGCGCCGTCGGGGGCTGCGGGCCGCGCAGCCGCGCGCCTTTACGCCGCGCACCACTGACTCCACCCACGGGCTACGCTGCGCGCCCAACCGCCTGCTCGACTGAGGTGGTCGGGTGCCAGTGGACACGAAGCTAAGGTAGGTTGAAACGGTAGTGGAGTTCGATTTCGAGCGGGGTGCAGTAACCCAGGGCAGAGTGCAAGCGCTGGGTGTTGTAGTAATGGTCGAGGTACTCGGCCAGTTCGAGGCGGGCCTCTTCCAGGTCAGCAAAGCACGCCCCACGGGGCAGCAGCTCGGTTTTGAGTGTGCTCCAGCCACTCTCAGCCAGGGCGTTGTCGTAGGGGTTGCCGGGCCGGCTCAGGCTGGCAATAGCCTGGGTACGGTCGAGTAGGGCGGTAAAGGCGTCGCTGGTGTATTGACTGCCCCGGTCGGCGTGCACGAGCAGGCCAGGCGGGGGCTGGCAAATGGCCACCGCCCGGTTAAAGGCGGTCAGAATCAAGTCGGTGTGCAGTGACTCGCTCACGTGCCAGCCGACCACGCGCCGGGAGAAGGCATCGCGCCAGCAGGCCAGGTAGGCCCACTGGCCCGTCGCCAGGGCCAGGTAGGTGATGTCGCCGACCCAAACTTGATTTGGCGCGGCGGCTGCGGGCCAGGTCGCTAGCTTATTGGCGGCGGCAATAGCCTGGGGGTCTGCCTGCGTAGTGCGCGGCGGCCGGGTGCCGACCCGCGTACAGAGGGCGCGTAAGCCGCTGGCGCTGAGCCAGCCGCGCAGCCGATGCCGGCCTACCGCGTGGCCTTCGCGGCGCAGCTGGGCGCGCAGCCGGCGTTGGCCATAGCGGCCGGCATGGGTCGCAAACACGCGCTGGGCCGCCACTTGCCAGGCGGTGGATGCGGGCTCGGCCGCCGGGATAGGCGCACGCTTGCGCCACGCGTAGTAGCCGCTGGGGCTGACAGCCAGTAAGCGGCACTGCTGCCGCACTGGCCAGTGGGCAGCGTGTAAGGCAATGAACGTGAAGCGTTTCATCGGCCCGTCGGTTGCGAAAATATCGTCAGCGCTTTTTTTAAAATATCGCGCTCCATTTCGGCGCGGGCTAATTGGGCCCGCAACTGCTTGTTTTCCTGCTCCAACGATTCGCTGCCTGCTGGCCGCGCCGCTTGGGCGCGGGCCGCCCGCACCCATTTGCCTAACACGGCCTCGCTCATGCCCAGCGCCTGCGCGACACGCGTCGCCAGCTGCCCATCCTCGAGTACCCGGCGAACTGCTTCGGTTCGAAAGGCCGCATCATACTTGGTTCGGTGCCGTTTACCGGCTGGTTTTGCTGCTTCCATGACAAGGGAAAGTTACTTTCGCCGTGTCCATTTCTACCCGACCACCTCAGTAAAGTTGTTTCATAATTAAGAAAAATCGTTAAAAACCGAAGGGCTCGAATGCTGCAAAGGTCGGCAGTGAATACGCTTATAGATGCTAATTGCTTCGTTCTTCGCCCTGTACCTCCCAGGCTTTCAGCCGCTGCCACCTACGTTAGCTCGTCGCTGAAACTACATTTCAGCCACCCACCGGGCCACAACTCATCGCTGGCCACCAGCCAGCCTACAGCGCCAACACTGGCTTGCAACAACGGCGCTCGCCTACCAACGTATGGTGCCACCCGCAGCCTATTAAACAGTAGGCGCTCTGCATGACGGTCTCTTAGCATACTGTCTACACACCCTAAGTAGGGCGAGTAATAGCTTAGGGAATCTCCGCAGCTAGGTGATAAGCGTCATCAACTAATCGCATCCCTCCAAAAAACGGTCTATTTTGGCGGGCAACCTAGTTTGACTCCCAGTTTCTCTCGAAGCAAGAGTAGCCAGCGCTGTAACGCTGTGGTTATGGCGAAATAATGATTTGCCTCTTCCAATACACTGTCCCACACGGCGGGCTGTAATAATAGCCGGTCAAGTTCGGCCAGCGTCGCTACTACGCCGAGCGGGCCTATGTCCGCACTATACTCGGCTAGGACTTCCTCCTCAGCTGAGTGCACATACTCGTCCGCTGCCGCAAAAAAATAGGCTCCAAATAGACTCCAAAGTTGTGGGTACTCTTGCTCTTGAAAACGCATTACGAAACGCTCGAACACTTTCCTGTTCGTCGTCAACCCAAATATGCAGGGATTTTAGCCCAGTCCAGCAAGGTGCACCTTTCTAACGCACCCAAATCAGCCAACGGCAACCCTGTTTCCGGCGCAGCAGAGCACCCCGCGAGGACTTTCTGAGCTACTCGCCCCGCGCCCCACTTCCTGAGCCCCTGACTATTTTCGGAGCAGGCTCTTCTTTCTCTAAAAGAGGTTCCTTCATAGCTCCGTTAAGGAGCCAGCTAGCCCAAGCTTAGCGGTCCCTTGCTGAAGCCACGCGAGCACCCGAGCCGTTTGGTCAGCGGTCGCCGTGTGCAAGAGCAGGTAGACTTGCTGGCTAGATACTTCTACCAAGAAATCTTCGTCCCAAGCGAGCGGACCAGCACTCGCATAGGCATAGCGCACTACAGTGCTTGTTTGCAAAGGAGCTGGTGATAGTAAAAGCCAGGAATGAGCCGTTTTCAGGTGGTGTAGCAGCACTTCTAGCTGAGGTGTTTGGAGAGGTAAGCTGAAAACGAAGCCCTATTCGTAGCCCATAGCCAAAGCTAGCGTTGGTCAACGAGCTGATCGTTTTTTGAAGGCGCAGAAAAAACTAGGCAAGACCACCGTGCCACTTACGCTTCCTCCAGCTACTTTTGACGCTTTCCTGGGAATGCGAGCTGAGGGATAGCTCCGATGCTGGTCACGCTGAAGATAGGGTGCTGCCGTATCTGATACCTAACGTAGTTGCCCTTATGCGTTTTTCCTTTGGCTCCCTAGTTGCCGGGGCGCTGCTCCTGCCTACGTCCGTGCTTGCCCAGCATTTCAGCACCGTAGCCGCGTACTCGGTGGGGGGGATAGGCAGCAATCCACGCGGGGTGGCTATCAGCGACTTCAATCAGGACGGCTACCTAGACGTGGCCACCGCCAACTTCAGCGATGCCACCGCCGGCGTGCTGCTCAATCAAGGTCAGGGTACGTTTTCCCCTATTGTGCGCTACCCGCTGGGCAGTGGCCATAATCCACACGACGTGGCGGCAGGCGATGTCAATCAAGATGGTTACCCAGACCTAGTGCTGACCGAATACATTAGTAACCAGGTGGGGGTACTCCTCAACCAGCGGGATGGCACGTTCGCCCCCGTCGTACAATACACGCTAGGAGGCACGCAGTATGCCGAGAGCCTGGTGGTGACAGACATCAATCACGACCACTATCCCGACGTGCTTACAGCCAACTTGGGCAGCGGCACTCTGCAGGTCCTGCTCAACCAAGGCAATGGGACTTTACGCCTCGGTGACTCGTATGCTGTGGCACCTAGCCCCGCCTTTATCAGCCTCACTACCGGCGATTTCAACCACGATGGGGAGCCCGACTTGGCGGTGGCCAGCTTCAATAATCTGTCCGCGACGGTACAGGTGCTGCTCAATCAACGCAGTGGCCACTTCACGCTGGGGAGGACCTATGCGCTCGGAGCGGGGCGCCAGCCGTACGGGCTGGCCGCCGGCGACGTGACGCGTGACGGGTACCCGGACTTGGTCGTAGGGGACTTAGCCGGTAACGCCTTCTTGGTGCTGGGCAACCAGCAGGATGGCACGTTTTCCCCCGCTGTCGCCTATGCTACCGGTGCAGGGAGCCAGCCCTTTGCAGTTGCCCTGTCTGATATTGACAGCGACGGTTGGGTCGAAGTGGTCACGAGCCATATTGGAGCTAACACCCTCGGCGTGTGGCTGAATCAGCCTACTGGACCGCTGCTGCCTGGTGGCCGCTGGGCCACGGGGCCAAATAGTGAGCCCAGCCGCCTAGCGACGGGGGATCTGAATCAGGACGGCCGGCCGGACCTAGTCGTAGCTAACAGCGCGAGCGGCACAATTGGCGTCTTGCTCAGTGCCAGCGTACTGGCTACCCAGCCGAGTGCAGACCTAGCTCAGGCACAGGCCACGGTGTTTCCTAATCCGACAGCGGGTCCTCTCGTCTTGACGGTAACGGGGCTGCCCGCGGGAGCGCGCCGCCTAGATGGTATGCTTTTAGATGCTACCGGCCGGGCGGCCGCGTCCTTTTCCTGGGCAGCTGTACCGGGGCAATTGCAGGGTACCCTAGCTACCGCTAGCTTGGTGCCTGGTTTGTACATGCTGCGCCTGTCGGTGCTCAACGCCCAAGGCACCCTGGTAGAAACCTTATCCACCCAACGGCTCAACCTGTATTAGAGTAGCCGTTTTTATTGCCCAAAGTCTTAGCTATCTACTCGTTTACCAAACTCAAAGGTCCTATGAGCTTGAGAGATACGGCGTGGATTCAGTAGCCTGTCACAATGGTAACTGTAGATTCACTTTAAACTAAAACCAGCGCAAGCTTAGAGGCAGCATAGGGGGTGGTGCACCTTCCTCCCTCAGCCCATGCGAACTACTGATCGGGCAACTAGAGAAGCGTACAGCTTCTTTTACTTAACATTGGGGCAGAAGCGGGTAAGTTATCTGTGGTAGGCTAGCAATTGGACCGTATAGGCTTGCCCGGCAATAGGTGTCTGATTATACTCGAAGGTAAATGTAGAGGCGCTTAATTTACGGCAATAACAGGTATAGCCTACTGGAGGCTTGGAGAGGATAAGAGTTTCTCCCCTACGGGTATATGGCTGCGTTTCCACCACGATCCGGCCGTTTACCGTCTGGGTAGTGGTCAGAGTGCCGGCATCGACATCCAGCTGTGACGCCTGCTGAAAAACGTGATCATCGGTCAATTTACCGGTTGCGTCATAAAACAAAATCTCTAGGGTTTCCGCTTGCCAGTGCCCTAAGAAAAGGTCAGGGGTCGGGGCGGGTTCTGCCTGTTTCTGGCAGCTGGCAAAGAGGGCCAGCATAAGGGCAACATGGAAAAGGTGTTTCATACTCGCCAAAGTAAGAATAGATGAGGCCACTTCACCTTGCGCAGGTGGGAGGATTTAGCAGCACAGAATTAGCTAGCAATGAGGTCCTGAAAGGCGCGATGGCTGTTGCAGAACTCAACGGAGTACCTCGCGCACAATCATTAACGGCTGAATCGGGCTCGTAAACTGGCAGTAAGGCTGCTTTTGCTAGGTCTTGGGACTACTGCTGAACAGGCAGAGGAGTTCTGCAACAGCCACCGCGCCTTTCTGAAGCTAGTTACCCCGTGTTGAACCGCTTCGAATCTTCCTTGTAAATCACGCCCCAACTCCGTGCGGATAAATTAGAACACTTCAGACTATCAGACGCCCTATTGTACTCACCAACAACTTCTTCACCTTAATGCCCTAAACTGTCCAGCATAATCAGATCACTCCAACTTAACCTCTGCTGAGCGCTAAAAAGGCATGCGGAAATGACTTTTTGAGTCCTCCGCCTCACGCCCTACTTTCTAATCCATTGATTGTAATTATGTTATATTTCAGCTAGCGCTGTAGTGTCGAAAGTCTACCTTCACGCGCTGACCGACTCTATTAGCCCACCCGTTACCCTGCTTTATTTTGGATAACATCGCCGCACACCACTCGCGACCATCAAGCTCCTTCTGGTTATTGGCCTGCCTCACAATCGGGCTCACAGGCGGTGCTGCTTACGCATATGGCGCCGAGTTTGTCACCGTTGTAGTTCTTCAGCAGACGGGGGCTTATCCATTTGGGGGCGAAGGCCCCGCTCCCTGGACTTATGGCACAGTTGCGCGCTATACCGGCTTTGCTGGCAGTATTGGTCTGCTTGCTTTGGGCTTATTAGGGGTAGCGCTCTGGGCAACGTTTAAACGGAAGAGCAGTTGGTTAGGGCTTACTTTTTCCTTGACAGTGTTACTCTTAGCAGTTGCATTGGTTATCGGACTGATTGGGTTAGAGTAAACACCACTGAGTTCCGTGTTTCGGTCGCCAGCAGATGCAGAGCATCTTCCAGGAAACGCTCGAATCGTGGACTATTTCAGATAGTGCCCTAATGTCTGCAAAAGGGCAGGTTTTTAAGACAGTCTTTTCGTGGATGACCAGTTTTTGAACACTACCTAGCCGATAGGTTCGGTGCGGTAAGAAGCCGGTCGACAAAAGGAGCTCATTTCCAACCTGCTGCGTTCCACGCCGCCTCGTCCTCTTCCGACCGACGCAATGTTACCGCTGGAAGATTGGGGTTCCCAATGTCAGCCGTTACGTAATAACGCCGATCATGCGCCGTATACAAGTACTTCGTTAGTGACCCTTCTTGCACCAACTCTTCCAAGAGCTGCTCTACTTGTTCCCCACTCGTTAGGAGCGGAAATTTAGACCGTATGGCGGAGTTGCTTTTCAAAAAGTCAAACAGGAACCACGCGTCAATGCCGGT
>Ga0308158_10004889_pt1 | contig 11152 bp, 7 predicted proteins | sample PhyBR2_FD_201038 | JGI IMG/M metagenome (GOLD analysis project Ga0308158, IMG submission 201038) | Phyllosphere microbial communities from UC Gill Tract Community Farm, Albany, California, United States - DLSLB.R2 | ecosystem: Host-associated > Plants > Phyllosphere > Unclassified | place: USA...
CCAAATGGTTATCAAAGATTCTTTTGAAGCCATAAAAAGAGCCAACAAAATCGAACGTAAACCTGCACCGGTTTCAAAACTGAGCATTGGTTTGGAATGCGGTGGTTCTGATGGATTTTCTGGAATATCTGCGAATCCGTCTTTAGGAATTGTTTCGGATATTTTTGCGGCATTGGGTGGAAAAACAATTTTGGCAGAGTTCCCGGAATTGTGCGGCGTAGAGCAGGAATTGATGAACAGATGTGTGGATGAGGAGAAGGCTGACAAGTTCTTAACATTGATGAAAGCGTTTGAGAAATCCGTTGTGGATGCAGGTTCAGGATTCGATATGAATCCATCTCCGGGAAACATCAAAGACGGATTAATCACTGATGCTATGAAATCTGCCGGCGCTTCTAAAAAAGGAGGAACTGCACCGATTGTAGATGTTTTGGATTATGGCGAATACATTTCAAAACCAGGTCTGAATCTATTGAACACACCAGGAAATGATGCCGAATGTACCACAGGATTGGTAGGATCCGGCGCAACAGTCGTTTTATTCACTACAGGTTTAGGAAATCCAATGGGAAATCCTATCGCACCTGTTGTGAAGATCTCTTCTAACACGGCGCTAATCAACAGAATGTCGGATATCATTGATGTGAATGCCGGAACAGTAATTACTGGAGAGAAGAGCATTCAGGAAGTTGGTGAGGAGATCGTAGATTATATTATTGAACTGGCGAGCGGCAACGTAGAAACAAAAGCAGACCAACTGAAACAGGATGTATTTATTCCTTGGAAACGAGGAGTGTCATTATAATTTTTTTGAATTTTAAGGTTTTTATTTAAAGGGCATTTCTCACAAGAGAGTGCTCTTTTTTGTTTGAGAAAAGTTCTGAGTAAAATCAATTTTATTAAAGCTAAAAACTCAGTAATTTTGTTAGAAATTACAAACGTATGTTCATCATAGACTCCCCTTCTCACGATGCTTTTTTCAATATTGCTTCCGAAGAATATCTGCTGACTAAATTTCCGACCGAAGACATTTTTCTTCTTTACATCAATGCACCTTCGATTATTGTTGGGAAATTTCAGAATACATTGGCAGAAATCAATCTGGATTATGTGAACGACAACAATATCAAAGTGGTAAGGAGGTTGTCAGGTGGCGGTGCAGTCTATCACGATTTGGGCAATCTTAATTTTTCATTTCATACACTTCTGGGAACCAATGACTTTTTAGATTTTGGAGAGTTTACAAGCCCTATCATTAAGATTTTAAAGGATTGGAATATCAATGCTAATCTGGAAGGTAGAAATGACCTTTTGGTGGACGGAAAGAAATTCAGTGGGAATGCAAAATTGGCTAAAGGCGGAAAGATGATTCAGCACGGAACCATCCTATTCAATTCTGAAATGAGTGTTTTGAGTGATGCTTTGAAAGTCAACCCTCTAAAGTTCCTTGATAAGGCTACAAAATCCAATCGTCAAAGAGTTACAAACCTTATTGATTTTCTACCAACAGGAGCAACAATAGAAGTACTGAAACAAAAACTGATTGATGAAATCCTGAAAGATTTTGCCGGAAAAGTTTATAACCTTACAGATGAAGACATCCAAGAAATCGAGAAATTAACCAAAGAAAAATATGAGACTTGGGATTGGAACTTCGGTTCCTCTCCGAATTACAACTTCAAAAAGGCGATTAAAATCCCAGCAGGTTTTATCGAAATTCATTTGGACGTTGAAAAAGGAATCATCAAAAAAGCTAAAATCTTCGGAGATTTCTTCGCTTCGAAACCGATTGAGGAATTGGAAGATTTATTAATCAATGAAAAACACGATATTGAAAATTTGAACCAAGTTCTTTCTAAAATCAATATCACAGATTATTTCGGAAAAGTGATTGTTGATGAGATTTTGGAATTATTCAAATAAAAAAACCTTTAGAGAAGTCTAAAGGTTTTAACAACTGAATTAATCAATATTATTTCTTAATAAATTTCTCCTGATAAATTGCTTTATCAGTTGTGATTCTTAAGATGTAATTTCCTTTCAATAATTGAGAAACATTGATTTTCCCATCAATCAACTTAGTATTAATCGATTTTCCTGTAACATCAAATACAGAAACCTCAACAATCTTATCCTGAGTTTTGATGTTCAAGACATCAGTGGTTGGATTTGGATAGATGCTTAGATTGATTTTCTTAACATTATCATTCACAGCCAATGAAGAAGATACGACGGTCAAGGTTTTGTCAACCACCTTTCCATTAGAATTAAAGCTGACAACAATGTTTGCCGTTCCTGCATTTTGTGGCGTTAGAACCAACTCTTCATCAGAATTGATTTCAGCTAAAATCGCATTGGTATTGCTATTGGATTTGATTGATTTCAAAATAGAAACCGAAAGATTATCCGCATCAGTCACAATCGTTTTCAGGTCAATCTTTGTAATTCCACTTGGATTGATTTCTGAAGGGAAAGTAGAACTCACAACCGGTAAAGTATTGTCTGGGAACACTGTTACCGCTGGAAACCAGTAATAATCATTCAGCGTTTTGGTATTCAATAAAGCTCCTGTATTGCTGTAAGTATGAATCCAGTTTTTCTGATAATGTGCACCGTAACCGCTTTCTGTTGTGTTAAGGATTAATTCGTCGGAAACGGGATTAACTCTCAAGGCCGCACCGTAAGGAATTTGCTTGTAAGTTCCTTCCTGTCCAGGAATTGTTATAAAATTACCATTAAGTGTTTTTGTCGTTACATCAAATTTGACAACCTTAGTTCCAGATGTAAAAGCATTCACGGAATTCATCCAATACAAAGCATTTTGTTGGTTACTGTAAGTGAAACTTCCTGCATTCCAAGCTCCCCAAGAACCAAGATATTGAGTTGCAGTAGAAAGCGCATATTCAGTTGTTGCAAAAGTGGTTGGATTAATGTTAATCAATTTCTGATTTTGAATCGCCCAAACACTTCCGTCCTTCGCCTGAACCACTGAATGGAAAGCTCCGGAAATCGTCTGTACTAAAGTGTTCGTTTTCGGGTCAATTATTAGAATTCCCGCTGATTGTTTTACAGCGAAAACATATTGTGATGTTCTTACCATATTTCCGATTTGTCCCGCATATTGGCTTCCACCGCCAGTTCCCGTAATCAAAGTTCCAACCTGCAGATTTTCGATATCGAAAGTATAGATTCCGTTGGATGCACCGATGTAGCCCAATTTTTCATTCACACCAAGGAAAGAACGTCCGTCTCCTCCGCCGATGTTGTCAAAGCCTTTGATTTTTTCCATCGTGGTGGCATTTGCAACTACCAATCTTCCGCCAGGAGTGTATTGTGTATCGCCACCATCGGCCGCTTGTTTAGAGATAAAGTAGAATTTGTCTCCATAGATTGTTCCAAACTGAGTCGTCGCACCGAAAGCTTGATTGTTATTCTTTTCGCTGTAAACTCTGTAATAGATTTGGTTGTTGTCTCCAACAAAATTCACAGAACCGTTTGTATGACCAAACCAATCTTCGTTTACCATAAAATAACCTTTGGTAAAATCTGCCTGTGCCGAATAAGCGGAAACAGGAGTCATCGTTGATGAGATATCAAAGCTTTCAAAATTTGGGTTGAAATTCCATACATCCCAGGAACCATTCTGCAACTGTCTGCTACTTGCTCCTAAACCAGAATACCCGAAATCCGTATCTGTAGGATCTTTTACCCAATACGACCAATAACCGGTGTACCAGCCAGCTCCCCAATGATCATTAGGATCAATCGCTGTATAATTGTCAAAATCATAAGCAGTTGTATTAACAAATCCATCTACCGGATATAGTGGATAAGTTGTGTTTCCATTATTGTAAAGCCCGATTGTTCCTTTTCCGTCAAGGTCAAAACCAAGTCCGCCAATTGCACTTCCGTATTGTGTTCCTTGGTATAATAATGAAAAAAAACGCTTATCGGTTTTTGCAATCGCTTTCAGCATATCTTCGCCGGTTGCAGTACCATTCCATCGGAAACCCCAAACCAAAGCATCCGGATTTTTAGCATCATTCCATTGTACGACAAAAGCGGCCTTATTGGAACCAGTCCCTACCCAATAGACGATATCATCCATTGTGAAATCTGCTTTTTTAGATTGAGTTTTTTTAATGGAATTCGTTTTGAGGTCATTTCTCGGAACTCCCTGAACTGTGACTTGTGCATTGGTAAAAAATGCAAAGAACAGCAATGTGAAAAGATAAAACTTTTTCATTTTTAATTGATTTAAAGAATATTATTGTTGAATTTTATTTTAAGTGTAAATCGTAAGCGCCGGCAACTTCTGTAGAAACTTCGCCCAGCCAGCCCGCTTCCTGATTGATTCCAGTATAAACTTTCACGAAATCTATTCCGGGAAGTTTGACGTAATTTCCGCTCTTGTCGACCGCCCACGAGATATCAATATTGGAAGCTTCGTCGTTATTCGGTGCGTTGTCTGCGTATCCGAATGCATAAGATTTCCCAACCCAATAAGTTCCACTTCCACTTTGGTCATAGTAATTGTTGGCTAGTCTAGTTCCTGTGAAACTGTAAGAAGCATCCGAAATCCATAATGGATAATAGCTTTGAACGTGGAAAACATTTTTGGTTTTAAATCCTGAATTCCCAAGATTATCAGTCCATTTGATATATTCTACATCATATTCCCAATATTCGTTTCCGGCAACTGGCGGTTTACTTTCATTGGGTTTGAAGTAATTAATAGTGTAATTCTTTACCGTCGTATTTTTGAAATATTCGCTTCCGGCAATTTCGTACCATTCGTCTTCATCGGGTTTTCCATTTTTATTTTTGTCATAAGCGACCATTATAATTCCTGGTTCACAAGAACCTGAACGCTCTTCTTGGGACAAATCGCCCCAAAATGCATTACCCAAAATCTTGAAATCTTTGCCATTCATATTCGGAATCGTGTGGTCAAATCCGAAAGTGACATAACCACCAAATCCGCCCAAAGAAATCATTGTAGAATTGGAACCAACCAAAGATTGTCTTGCTTTCTGAATCATCTGTTCCGATGTATTTCCGGCAACATATTCCGGAATTTCATTCATAAATTGTCCTACGGCAGGACGGAAATCGAAAACATTAGATATATACTTACTATAAGAAACCGATTCTTTGTTGACAATGATTTTCGAAGTGTAAGTTGTCGTTGTTCCATTACTTTCAACCTTCAAAGTCAAAGGATAAGTTCTGGCGTAAGGACTGATGAAATCCAAAGTTGAATTCTCAGAAATCAAAGAATCATTAATCTTCCAAGTAAAAGTTCCTGAAATATTGGTTGGGATATTCAAAACTTTGAAACGGTCAACGGAATAAGAATCAGCAAGACTAAACGTATTTTCGTCATCGTCGTTTTTACAGGCAATGATTCCGATTGTAATTAATGACAGCAAAGTAAATTTTAGAAAGTAATTTTTCATTTTCATATCAATTTATTTATAGAGAAAAACAAAGTGTGCAGGGATATTTCCGCCTTCGGTTTTCCATTTGAATTTTCCGTTTTTATCAAAGCAATACACGAATCCTGTGGAAACATAATTCCGGGCATCGGTCATATAAATATCTTCCGTGATTGGGTTTACAGCGATTCCGTAAGGTGTTTTTATCGCATCTACATATTCCTGGTCGATGATTTTGTTGGAAATAATTTGCTCCGTTTTTACATCAATGATTCCGAAAGATTTGGTGTAAGAATGCGTGTTGTAATTGAACTCGTTGCCGTAATAATAGAGTTTACCGTTCACAATCGTCATTTCGCTAACCGCAATGTGAAAGTCTTTTTTGACCGTTCCAGTTTTTGAATCGACCAAAAATAAACTGGACGGAATATTGTAATAATCGCCTCGGGAACTGACATACAAATCGCCGTCATCGTCCTTCGCAATGTGGTGAAGATTGATTGCCACATCGATTTTCTTAGTCTCAGTAAATGTGTTCAAATCAACAACTGAAACGGTTCTGTCATAATTTGGAAAACGATAACCTCCGGAATTGGCAACGTAAAGAGTATTCCCGACAATCGTCATTTCCTCCGGCTGATAACCAACGATAACTTCACGTTTTATGGAAAGCGAAATGGTATCAATCTCAGCGACTTTTCCAAGTGGTGCGTTGGGATCAAGAACAACCGGACCAGCGTAACTTGAAGCATAAACTTTCCCATCTTTGAAAGTCACGTAACGGCAGTTTTCAAGATTGATAGTTTTGATTCTTTTAGCAGTTTTGGCTTCCAGAACTTCGATTTTATTAGAAACATTGATAACTGCATACATCTTGCTTCCGTAGATTTTGATGTCGTTTCCAACGTCGCCCAATTCTTTTACAACATTAGGATTAATCTCAGAATAGATATTTCTGTGGTAAGTTCCGGTCGTATAATCGAAGAAATCCAACGTCGCCTTGTTCGTTCCCATATTGCCTTCGTTCAAAAGATAAAACCCTTTGATAGCGGTATTTTCCGGCTGAGCAAGACCTTCTTCAACTTCTTCACGAATGATGATATCGTCTGTTCTGCAAGACATTAAAGTAATTAATATGAAAGCTATAAAAATTAGATTTAGTTTTCTCATAATGTGAAACTTACAATGAGTTTAAAATTTCGTCCCGGCATTGGATAACTCAAAACCACTTCATAGAATTGATTGAAAATGTTGTTCACTTCCAAGCTTGCTTTGAACTGATAGTTTTTCCAATTGATTTTTTTCTGAATCGATAAATCGTGTGTATACCAAGGCTGGATGTAGTTGAACGCAATATTATTCTGGCTCACATCATAACGTTCGCCGACATACATAAAACTGTAATTGAACGACCAATCTTTGTAATCCGACATCAGTGTAAAAGTCCCAGAATGCCAAGGCGTATAAGGAATCTGGTCTCCAAAATAAGGGTCTGTTCTATCAGAAAAATCTCTCGCACTTTGATAAGTGTAACTCAGCAACGGTTTGATTTTTACATTTCCAAATTGTAATTCCGCTTGCAGGTTAACATCCGTTCCAATAATCTCAACTTCTCCCAGATTGTACATCGTCCAGCGGAACATACTTCCGTTAGGCGCAGCGATGATTTTGTCCTGAACTTTATTGAAGTAAGTATCAACTTTTGCATAGAAAGATTGGAATGTTTGATTTTTATAAAATTTCTGATAAGTGAAACCAACATTATATTGATTTGTAAATTCAGGTTTCAGAAACGTATTTCCGATATTGGTGTAGTACAAATCATTGAATGTCGGCATTCTGAACATTCTTTTGTAAAATGCTCTCAGCGTAAAGTCATTAGAAATTTGATAACTCAAAAAAGTAGCTGGTGTCCATTCGTTTTTGTCAGGAGATTTGGCGTTCATTTCTACTTCTTCGTGAACAAAAGTTCCCAACACACTTCCTAAAAATTTGAACCGATTAAACTCATAAGTTGTTGCAAAAGCTGTCAATGAAGTGTAACGAGTCGGAAAAGAAAAGTTATAAATCCCTGTTCCAAAAGCATCCAGATTGTTATATTGAAAATCAAAATTGGCGCTGAAATCCCACTTCGGTGTAATGGAATAAATATTAGACGAAGACAAATAAACCTCTCTCTGGATATATTGATTTTTGATTTTTATGGACGAAACAGTATCAATATAATTTGTGTAATCATAGGCAAACTTAGCTTTGAATTGTGTTTCTAGTTTTGGAAACAACTTCTTTCTGAAATTGGCCTGAACAAAATAATTTTCATCAATCATCCGCTGTCCTCTTGCTCCAAATCTATTGTTAACAATCGCTCCGGGAATTCCACGATTGGATAGATAACCGTAACCTCGGATGTTCCAGCTTCCGTTATTCAGGTTTCCGTGGAGACTGGTTTCGAATCGTTTGGCTTTGATGTCAGAATCGAAACGTTTTGCAATTGTATCATAAGCCGTTTCGCCATCTGGATATTTTTTATGATAGCGGAAACGATAAATCCCGTCGCTCTGCCAAAATTCTGAACTGAAACTTGCCGAAACTTTATCCGAAATCTTCTGTTCCAATCGGAATGACGGATTGAACAAATCGATGGAACTATTCTTCAACCTTAGAACGAGATTTGTTTTTTTATTAAATTTAAAACTCGGTGTTTTAGGTTGAAGATAAATCGAACCCGACGAACCAAAATCTTTCGCAGGCTGGAAAACCTCAGATTTCTGTCCATTGTAAAGTGAGATTTCTTCAATATCATCTAAAGAAAATTTACCTAAATCAACTAAACCGTTTTGTGCATTTCCGAGTTGAATTCCGTCATAAAAAACTCCAACGTGCTGGCTTCCCATACTTCGGATATTGATGGTTTTGAGTCCGCCAATTCCTCCGTAATCTTTGATTTGAACACCTGAAAAATATCGCAATGCATCAGCAACAGATTGACTGTTGAGTCTTTCCAATTGTTCCCCAGAAAGCGTCTGAGCCGGAAGAATCTCTTTAAAATTCTTTTTATAAACATTGACTTTTTGAATCTCTGTTTCTTTAACCGAATCTTTTTTTGATTGGGAAAAACATAGCGAAGATGCCGTCACAAATATCGCAACAGCAGTTTTATAAAACAGAAAAGTAAATCGTGTCACCATTAGCTCATATCGAATAATGATGACGCTAATGGATGTAAGAAAGCAATGACAGAGTACAACTTTGGCTGCACAAACATCATTGTTGACTAAGCTTTATTCCACGAAAGCGTCAATTATTTATAACTTCTGGCAGGTCTTCTGACTTACTTCATTTTTGAAATCCTTCCCATCTTTCAACAGTGGATATAATTTTCAAAAATCTTTTTTGTGAAGCTTACAGCAGCGGGTCTGCTCCGGATTTTCACCGGATTCCCTATTAAGTGCTTTTTACAGCTCACCAGATTGGCGCAAAGATATATAAAATAGATTTACAAAGTCAGAATAAAATATTGTGATAAAAATCACTGTGAATAAGCGAAATTTCAGAAACAAAAAAAGTGATGAAAAATCACCACTTTACAAACATTAGAATTAGTTAGCGTTTACTTTTGTACTCATTTTTAATTATTTTATTTTATCAAATATTAATGACATCGTTTCCTTATCAAGGCTTTCCATATCAACCAGATTTAATGATTTCACCATCTTCAAAGTCGAGGTTTTGTAATGTTGAAAATGTGGCGTTTGAAGATGAAACTGATACGCTTCTTTATCCGCATACATTTCTACAATTCTGATTTGAGTCGGATTTTTCTGCTGAAACATTGGGAAAATGGCAATCACACCTTTTTCTAATTTCACCGATGTGGAAGCTTCTTCTTTCAAAATCGATTTGTATTCTTCCAAAAATTCGGGAATAATTTCTATTTCCGAGATACGAATCATCATATCATTTTCAATAATCGGAAGAAGCGGTTTTCCTATTATTTTTCGGACTGTATTGGCTTGCGTTTTACTGACAGATTCCTCTATCAAATCGGCTAATTGCTCCAATTGATTATCCGTAATTCCTGTATTTTTTCCAATCCCGATATGAGATTGCAATTGAGATTCAACACCAATTAAAGAAGCCAAAGCAGAAATCGTAACCAATTCTCTTTGCTGATAAGTCAGAACATCGCTCACAAAAATATCGGCAAATAAATGTTCTTTTAAAAAAACATCAATTCGTGGAGCAAACTCACCAAAGCCTTTTGCTGGTTTGGTTTGTGGCATTTTTGTTAGTTCTTCAAGGGTTTTTCTGCCTTGTTCATATTTATCTTCAACAGTATTTCCGACAATGATTTTCTTTCCTTCGAGATCATTAATACCTTTCGCTTTTCTTTTGTCTAAAACTGATTTAAAAGTATTGATAGCATTCAGACTTCTGGGAAAACCACAGTACGCATACAATTGAACCAAGGCTTCTTTAATTTCATTAATCGTCAAACCAGAATCCAATCCGGCATTCAACTGAAGTTTTAGACTTTCAAGATTTCCGGTTGCGGTGAGTGAAGAAATCTTTACCAAACTTTGTTCTTTAGCATTCAAATTTTGATTGGTTTTATTTTCTTGTGCATCCATTTTTGTCGTACTTAATGTGAGTATAAAAAGAATTATCCATTGTAGAAACTTGTTTTTGCTCATTATAGAAAATTATTTTTGATTATCTGTTTACTATTTATATGAAAAATTTAACACAAAGCGTATAAAATTATTTTTAAACTAAATGCTTTAAACCTCATAATATCACTATCTCTTATTAAAGCTCGCTTTGTATTTAAATTAATCTAAAATTATTTTTTGTTGGCCTCAGCAAATTCTTCGTCGGAAACAGCTTCCAGCCAAATATTTTGATTGGTTTGCGGATTACCATTCGTCGCTAAATGTGAAAACCAACTTTCGGAAGTCGCGCCGTGCCAATGCTCAACGTTCGGAGCAATTTCTACAATATCCCCGGTTTTTAAACGACGGGCAGGTTTTCCTCTTTCCTGATATAAACCTTCTCCACCCACAACAATCAAAAGCTGTCCGCCTGTATGGCTGTGCCAATTGTTTCGACAACCCGGTTCAAATGTGACATTAGAAAAGGGAACATTTAAATTTTTGTTGCTTGTAAGTGGCGCCAAATAGGATTTGCCAATAAAGTACTGCGCATAAGCCCTGTTTTCTTCACCTGTCGGAAAATCACTTATTTTAGGAATATCCGTATTCATTCTGTTAGATTTTATTTTGTTTGAATTTACTTTATTTTGTGCGATTAACGTTGTGCTGAACGATAAAATAATGATTAAATATTTCATTGTTTTACAATTAATTTATGATTCTATTGTTTTGATGATTCTTGCAGGAATCCCTCCTACCACAACATTGTCCGGAACATCTTTTGAAACTACAGCTCCAGCAGCAACAACTGCATTTTCACCAATTGTAACTCCGGGAAGAATCGTTGAATTGGCTCCAATCCACGCATTTTTCTTGATTAAAATTGATTTACCAATCAATCCTTTCCTATGTTGAGGCTCTAAAGGATGATTTTCAGTTATCAGACTTACTTTCGGACCTATTAAAACGTCATCTTCAATGGTAATTCCGCCTAAAGTCAGAAAAGTACAGTCGAAATTGATGAACACATTTTTACCAATCTTAAGATTCTTCCCGTAGTTG
>Ga0308158_10004893_pt1 | contig 11146 bp, 9 predicted proteins | sample PhyBR2_FD_201038 | JGI IMG/M metagenome (GOLD analysis project Ga0308158, IMG submission 201038) | Phyllosphere microbial communities from UC Gill Tract Community Farm, Albany, California, United States - DLSLB.R2 | ecosystem: Host-associated > Plants > Phyllosphere > Unclassified | place: USA...
CTTTTGGTATGGAACACGCCCCGACCCCTTTCATGGTCCGCATTGGCCGTCGCGAAATTTTGGTGACCCGCGACTTCCGCAAGCGTTTCTACGCCGTGAATCCGGTCATCGAGTGCGATACGGGCGTCGAAGCCGGCCACGTCGAGATCCTGCTGTTCCGCCGCTGGCTGGTCATCCTGTCGAAGGCAAACTGAGCCGCACCTGTGCCGGCGCAGAAATCGTATAAGGTTGCTTGAATTTATTCGTTTTCTTTCTACAGGCCGAGACCGTACTCTACCGTCTCTAACCTGGAGAAAGACATTCGATGCTTCGCAAAACCTTCATCAGCTCGCTGGCAGCCCTGACCCTTCTGGCGCACGCGCCTGCATTTGCCGCCGACATCAGCCTGCTCAACGTATCGTATGATCCGACGCGCGAGCTGTACCACGAGTTCGATGCGGCATTTGCCAAGCACTGGAAAGCAAAGACCGGCGACAACGTCACGATCAAGCAATCGCACGGCGGCTCGGGCAAGCAGGCGCGCTCGGTGATCGACGGCCTGCAGGCCGATGTCGTCACCCTCGCGCTGGCGTACGACATCGACGCCATCCGCGACAAGGGCCTGATCAATCCGGGCTGGGAACAAAAACTCAAATACCGCAGCGCGCCGTACACGTCGACCATCGTGTTCCTGGTGCGCAAGGGCAATCCAAAACAGATCCGCGACTGGGGCGACCTCGTCAAGCCGGGCGTCTCGGTGATCACGCCAAACCCCAAGACATCGGGCGGCGCGCGCTGGAACCACCTGGCGGCCTACGGCTACGCGCTGCGCCAGCCGGGCGGCACCGACGCCAAGGCGCGCGACTATCTGGCGCGCCTGTACAAGAACGTGCCGGTACTCGATTCTGGCGCCCGCGGCGCCACCACCACCTTCGTCGAGCGTGGCATCGGCGACGTGCTGCTGGCCTGGGAAAACGAGGCGCTGCTGGCGCTGCGTGAACTCGGTCCGGACAAGTTCGAGATCGTCGCACCGTCGGTCAGCATCCTGGCCGAGCCGCCGGTGGCCGTGGTCGACAAGACCGTCGACAAGCGCGGCACGCGGCCGGTGGCGCAGGCTTACCTCGAATTTTTGTATGGCGACCAGGGTCAGGACATCATCGCCAAGAACTACTACCGCCCTTCGGTCGAGAAGTTTGCCAAAAAATACGCGTCGCAGTTCCCGCAAATCAAGCTGTTCCAGATCAGCGACTTCGGCGGCTGGACCGCGGCGCAGAAAACCCACTTTGCCGATGGCGGTGTGTTCGATCAGATTTACTCCAAGAAATAACCTGTCGCCTGCCCGCGCCTGCGCCCGCGCAGTTCTCGTAAAACGCCGTTCCCGCATCGTGTGGGAACGGCGTTTTTTGTCATGGAGCGTCTGCCGGCACCGCCCCGTCACCCGCGCGCCACGTTTTCTCTTGAAATATCACTATGCAACACGAAGTGATCATTTCACTAACAACTTCCTCGACCAAATCAAAGAAAAAAGGATCATCCATGTCAGTCAAACTGAAGAAAATCAATGAGCAAGTCATCGTCATCACGGGCGCCACCAGCGGCATCGGCCTGACCACGGCGCGCATGGCGGCTGAACGCGGCGCCAAGCTGGTGCTGGCGGCACGCGCCGACGATGCCCTCGCCCACCTGGCTGAAGAACTGACCACGAACGGGGCCGAGGTCGTCACTGTCACGGCGGACGTGGGCAATATCGACGATGTGGCGCGCATTGGCGACGCCGCCATCGAACGTTTCGGCCGTATCGACACCTGGATCAACAATGCGGGCATCTCGATCTTTGGCCGCATGGAAGACGTGGCGCCCGAAGACCACCACCGCCTGTTCCAGACCAACTTCTGGGGCGTGGTCAATGGCTCGATGGAAGCAGTCAAGCGCATGAAGCTGCGCGGCGGCGGCGCGCTGATCAACCTGGGCAGCGAGCTGTCGGACCATGCGATTCCGCTGCAGGGGATGTACGCAGCGTCCAAGCACGCCGTGAAGGGCTTCACGGATGCGCTGCGCATCGAACTGGACAAGGAAGGCGCACCGATGTCGGTCACGCTGATCAAGCCAACCGGGATCGACACGATGTTTGCCGTGCACGCGAAAAACTATATGGACAAGGAACCGAAGCTGCCGGCACCAGTCTACGCGCCAGAAATCGTTGCTGATGCAATCTTGTATGCGGCCCAGCATCCAAAGCGCGACGTGTTCGTCGGCGGTGCGGCCAAGATGAATTCGACGGGAGCGCGCCTGCTGCCACGCGTGTTCGATAAATTCCTGCAGGCGACGATGTTCGTGAACCAGAAGCTGGACGTCGACACCGACCCAAGCCGGCGCGACGCCCTGCACAAGCCCGACTACACGCGTGAATTGCGCGAGCGCCAGGGCTCGCCACATCACGTCATCGAGCACAGCGAATACACGGCGGCAGCGCTGCGCTCGAAGACCATCACCACCGCCCTGCTGGGCGGCGGCGCCTTGTTAGCGGCTTACGTCCTGACCCGGCGGAAGACTCGTTAAGAAGTCGGTGTCATCCTCGGTCAGTGGCAGATCGGGGATCGACTCGACGCGGTCGGTGTCGATGTCGGCGCCGTCCCTGACAACCGCGTCGCGCCCTGCTGCGGCGCGTTCACCCGTGCCGCTGCGATCGCTGTCGCCCGAGAAATCGGCGTCGCCGACATCTGGCCCGGCCGTTTCACCTGCGTGACCGGCTTCGAGGTCGGACGTGGTGCCGCCGTCGAAGTCGAGCGTTTGCTCAGGATCGATATTGCTGGCAAAGCCAGGGCCGCCCACGACATCGCTGCCGGTGTCCGACAAGTCGCTCGGGCCAAGTGCGTCGACGCCATGGCCCTTGCCCAGACTGCGGTCTGGTGCTTCAGGGAAGTTATCCGGATCAAGTGTGCTGGTACCAGTCATAAGGTCTCCTCAATAGTTAATGAACCATGGAGACACATTACTGAATTTTGCCGATTCCTGTCGCAACGCAGGGCCGGCGCACGAACGGACACGTTGTGATCAGAACGCGCGTCGCATCCCGACGTTGAGCGACGAGCCATTGCCCGGCTTGACGCCCAGATGCACGCTCGCCAGATGCTGGATGCGCGAATACGCGGCATAAAAATCCATGCGGCGCGAGACGGCGTAGCTGGCGCCAACGGCGACCTGGCGCGCATCGCGGTTGGACAGGTCACGATCGTTGCGCCGGATGTAGGAGGCCAGCAGCGTGGTCGAGTGGCTCATGGGCACAGCCACACCGGCCAGCACGTCGCGGCTGTTGGTGGAACGCGTAGCGGCCACGCCGGCACTGTAGGGATTATCCGGATTGAACAGCGGCGAGCTGCCCCAGCCGCGGCTGGCACTGTAGGCGGCGTACGCCGTGCCCCAGTCAAAGCGCATATTGGCGGCAACGATGGAATTCTTGGCCGCCATCGTGATGTCGACCTGATCGTAGCGCGTGACCTTGGCCACGTTGCGGTTCTGGTGGGCCGCGCGAATCGTCAGTGGCCCGAGATTGACGCCAACCGACATGCCCCAGGCGCGGCCCGAGGGTGAACCGTCGACGTCGCCCTTGCCCCACTTGGCGCCGGTCGACACACCGGCAAGCTTGCCTTCGTAAGCGACGCTGTCGTCAGCACGTTCTCCGCGTGGCGCAGCCTGGGCGGCCAGACCACCGTGAAACGGGTCGCCCACGTCATTGAGCGTCGTGTAGTCGATATTGAATTGCCGCCCGACGGTCAGCGTACCGGCACGGATGTGGCCGGCGGTTGGCTCGGGCTCGGCGGCAGACTCGCGGGTGAAGATGGCGTTGCCGGCGGGCGCATTCACGCCATCGGCGCGCGTGCCCAACTGGAGCTGGGCCAGACACTCATGCGCGCACACGGTTTCAGGGATCGCAACATTGCCGGCGACACTTGCGGTGGCCACCGATTCCTGCGCCGAAGCACATACCGCACTTGAACCCAGCACGGCCATAGCGATGAAAGACATTTTCATGGCGTCACACTCTCCCTGACACCTACTATCCGCGAAATGCCGCGAATCCATCTGTCTATTACTTCACATTACTTTGCAGAAGCGCCTGCTTCCGTTCCGGCACTGTGCAGCAGATGCAATCGATCATACTCTACCGGCGCAGCTCCGCAAAGCCTGCTGGCTCCCATTCGCGCAATGCAAGCAGCAAGCCGGTGCCACGCCGCTGCGCCAGCGGCGCGGCCAGGCTTTCGTCGTGCAATTGGGCAAAGCGGCTGCGCAACTGGCGCAGCTCGTGCTGCAGCTTGGCGCGCGCGCTCTCGGTCAGCATGCCATGCGCAAAATCGAGCGACTCACCCACCCCGCCGAACGCGCCGGCCACGAATTCGGGCAAGCCCTGCTCGCGAAAGTACGCCCGGATCGGCCCGTCAGGCAACCAGTCGAAATCGCGCGCCACGTTCACACGGATGCGGTTGCCGGGCAAGAGCGAAATCAGTTGCAGGCGGTCGAGATGCAGCAGGTGCTGGACGCATTGCGCTTCGGTCAGGGCATAGGCGCCGAGGATGTCGAGCATGCGCCAGTGATTCAGCGCGCAGACGGCGACCAGCAGCAGCTTCGGATCCGACACCAGCTCGGCTTCCTGCCCGGCGCTGAGCGTACGCAGGCGGCGCTGGCCGGCCTGGGCTTCCTGCGTGATCTCGGCCAGCGTGAACCCGAGCAGGCTGCAGATTTCGACGATCCGGTCGAGAGTAAATTGCTCGCTGGCGAACAGGCGCTTGACGCTCGGCTCGGACAAGTCGAGCGCAACGGCAACATCACGGTAGGTCAGCCCCTGCAGTTTCAGCTGACGCTTGATGGTGGCGATGATCTGGCTGATTTGGTTCATGGAGGCTACTGGCAATCGCAAAGGACAACTTGGGGCGTGAAGGCCAGCCTGCGCCTCATATCGGTACGGCAGCCAGCGCCACCGCATTCTTGCCGCCGCGCTTGGCGGCGTACATGGCATGGTCGGCGCGCGCCAGCCAGGCATCGAGATCGGGCTTGTCGCCCGGCGCAAACACCGCGACGCCAATGCTGGCGCCCACGGTGACGTCGGTGGTGCTGAGCGCATACGGCTCGCGCACGCGGTCGAGCAGCTTCCAGGCAGTTTCCTCGGCATCAGTGCGCGAGGTCAGCATTTCCAGCACGACGACGAATTCGTCACCCGCCAGGCGCGCGACCATATCGGTCATGCGAATCGCACCGGCAAGACGCGCGCCGAACTGGCGCAGCAGCTCGTCGCCTTCTTCGTGGCCGTGGTTGTCATTGACCGCCTTGAAGCCATCCATGTCGATGAACAGCAACGCCGCCGGACGCCCGCCCCGGCTGGCACGGCCCATCGCCTCGGGCAGCGTTTCGAGCAGCGCCCGCCGGTTCGGCAAGCCCGTCAGCACGTCGCGCAGCAGCAGTGCCTGCAGTTCCGCCGTACGCTGCGCCACCTTCGATTCCAGGTGTTCATTCATCTGCTGCAAGGCGCGCCGGTATTGCTCTTCGCTCTCGACCAGATTGCGCATCGTGCGCGACAGCATATTGGCTTCGTAGAAGCCCTGGATATGCGGAATCGTCGGCAACTCGTGACCGCTGGCAGTGGCTTCCGTCACCCGCTCGATCGCTTCGCCCAAGCGCGTCATCGGGCGCGCCAGGCGCTGCGCCAGCAAAGCCGCGACCACGGCCAGCACCACGCCCAGCAAGCCGCTCCACATCAGCATCCGGTGCTGCAGCAACTTGGCGCTCTGCAAGGCCTTGTCTTCGTCCTGGCGCACCAGCACCGCCCAGTTCAGCGACGCCGCGTTGCCGATCTGGCCCGTCTGGCTATAGCCGGTGAGATAGGTACGCCCATCGGGCCAGGCCTCGCGCAGCGCGCCCGTATCGCCCAGCCTGGCGCGGCGCAGGCTTTCCGTTGAAATCTTTTTCTCGACCAGTTCTTGCGGGCCAAGCATGACCGTCCCGTCATTGCGCACGACCAGGATCTCGGCGCCGTACTCGCGCAGCGCCGGCGTCAGGAGCTTGCGCGCCTGGCGCCGTGCCCAGTCCCAGCTCAGATGCAGACCAAGCACGCCAAACATCTCGCCGTCGTGACTGAAGACGGGCGTGGAGACATCGACGAAGCGCCACGGATCGGTACCGTGGGGCATGAGCTTTTCAAGCATGACGGCAGGATGGTAATCGGTGGCGCGCACGCCCACCTGGCCCGACTTGAACCACGGCCGGGCGCTGACGTCCGCGCCTTCGAGCAGGCCTTTGGTGGAGGCCGTCACCTTGCCATCGATATCGGCCAGGCCGATCCAGGCGTAATCGGGGAAGGTTTGCTGCAGGCTTTCCAGCGCAACGCGTGCGGACGCCGGACTGCGCGCGTTGCGCACTTGCGGCAGAGCGGCCAGCAGGCGGGCGTCGCCCGTCGCTTGCTCGACCACGCGGTTGAGCGAATCGCGCATCTGCCATGACAACTGTTGCAGGCGCAACTGCGCTTCAGCATTGGCCTGGCGCACCGCAAAATGGTTGACCACCGCCAGCAGCAGAGCGACCGTCAGTGCCACCGTGGCGCACACGGCCAGGGTCATCAGGGTGGACAGTCGAAATCTACAGAGCAAACCTTGCATGTGCGGTATTAGCAAACGGGTAATAGCTCATCATGATAGCGCCGAAACCGGTAGTGAATTCGGATTAATTCAGATGCGCCATGGAAATACATTTCCGGGCCGCTATTTTGGATGAATTGCAACACTGTAACGGAGATCGGGAGGACTGACTATCTTTACGCTGCGATGGCACCTGAACCCTGGCTGCGCTCGGGTACCGCCGGTGCGCTGGCTGGTCGCGTACTATTAGCCGACAACCGTTCAACCACCGATCAAGAGGCTCATTCATGTTGCATCGTTCCTTTCCTCCCCTGCTTGCCCTGTCGCTCATCGTCGCCGCCTCTGGCGCGACCGCATCGCCGGGTGCACCGGTGATCACGATCGACACGGGCAAGGTGGCAGGCTCGACCGATGCAGGCGTCGTCAGCTGGAAAGGCATCCCGTTCGCCGCCGCGCCCGTGGGCACGCTGCGCTGGCGCCCGCCGGCACCGGCCAAGCCGTGGCCGGGTGTACGTCAGGCCACCGCCTACGCGGCCGATTGCATGCAACTGCCCTTCCCCAGCGACGCCGCGCCGCTGGGCACGACGCCAAGCGAAGACTGCCTGTACCTGAACGTCTGGAAGCCGGCCGATGCCAAGGGCCTACTACCCGTGATCGTCTGGATCTATGGCGGCGGCTTCGTCAACGGGGGCGCGTCGCCCCCGACCTATTCCGGTGCCGAACTGGCAAAACAGGGCGCGCTTGTCGTCAGCTTCAATTACCGCATCGGGCGCTTCGGCTTCTTTGCCCATCCACAGCTGACGCGTGAAATCGGGGCTAAAGGCGTGGTTGGCAACTACGGCTTCATGGACCAACTCGCGGCGCTGGAATGGGTCAAGCGCAATGTGGCGGCGTTCGGCGGCGATCCGGCCAATGTCACGATCGCCGGTGAATCGGCGGGCGGCATGTCGGTCAATACGCTGCTGACTTCGCCAATGAGCAAGGGCTTGTTCGCCAAGGCAGTGGTCATGTCGGGCGGCGATGGCGGGACGGCGCCGACGCCGCTGGCCGACATCGAACGGATCGGCGTGCAGTTCGCGACCGGCAAAGGCATCGCAGCCGACGATCCAAAAGCGCTGGAAAAATTGCGGGCGCTGCCGGCAGATGCGATCGCCGACGGTTTGAACCTGGCCAACTTCATGCAGCGCGACAAGCCGACGTACCACGGCCCGTATGTCGACGGCAAGCTGGCCATCGATTCACGCGCCGCGTTTGCCGAAGGCCGCATGCACAAGGTGCCGGTGATGATCGGTGCAACCAGCGCCGATATCGGCGGCAAGACCGGGTATATGGTGGCCGGTGCGCGCAGCCTTGCAGGGACGCTGGCCGGGCACGGCGCGCCCGTGTATGCGTACCGCTTTTCGTACGTGCATCAGGCCAATGAAAAACCGGGCGCCGGTGCCGGGCATGCAACGGATATTCCGTTCTTCTTCGACACGGTGGCGGTCAAGTACGGCGCGCAGGCGACGGCCCGCGATCTTGGCATGGGCAAGACGATGAGTACGTATATGGTGAATTTTGCGAAGCGCGGGGATCCGAACGGGGCCGGACTGCCAACGTGGGAACGCTATGCGCGTGCGGCAGACGCCATCATGGACTTCAGCGCCAACGGCACCGCGGTGATGGGCAAGGATGCGTGGGGTGCCGACATCGACGCGGCGCAAACGACGCCCGCCAAGGCTGGCGAGCGTCGCTGAAGCGCCAGTTTCTGGCGCTCGGATTTACATCAGGCCAGTTGCGCCTGGAACGTAATCGCGTTCGGGCGGCGCGTCGCGACGGCTGGCGCCGGGGCTGACACGGCGGCCGGCGCGACCTTGAACACGCTGACGCGATCGGCCAGCCCGGCAGCGCTTTCCTGCAACGACGTGGCAGCGCTGGCAGCTTCCTCGACGAGGGCGGCGTTCTGCTGCGTGACCTGGTCCATCTGGCTGATCGCGTGGTGAATCTGCTCGATGCCCGAGCTCTGCTCGGCGCTGGCCACACTGATTTCACCCATGATGCCCGCCACCCGGCGCACGCTCTGCAGGATTTCTTCCATCGTTGCACCGGCCTGGTCGACCAGGCGCGTGCCCGCATCCACCTTGCTGACCGAGTCGCCGATGAGTTCCTTGATTTCCTTGGCGGCACTGGCCGAACGCTGCGCCAGATTGCGCACTTCGCTCGCAACGACAGCAAAGCCACGGCCCTGCTCACCGGCACGCGCCGCTTCCACTGCTGCATTGAGCGCCAGGATATTGGTCTGGAACGCGATGCCATCGATGACGCCGATGATATCGACGATCTTGCGGGCCGACGCATTGATCTCGCCCATGGTACCCACGACTTCGGTCACAACAGAACCACCACGGGTCGCGATCTGCGTGGCCGAAGCCGCCAGCTCATTGGCCTGGCGTGCATTTTCTGCGTTCTGGCGCACGGTGCTGGTCAGCTCTTCGACCGACGCGGCCGTCTCTTCGATGGCGCTGGCCTGCTGTTCGGTACGCGCCGACAAGTCCATATTGCCGGCGGCGATCTGGGTCGACGCCGTGGCGATCACTTCGCTTTCGCTACGCACATCCTTGACGATACCGGCCAGCGACGCGGTCATGTCACGCAGGGCCGCCAGCAGCTGGCCGAATTCGTTGGTAGACTTGACTGGCGCCTGGAGACTCAGGTCGCCATCGGCGACACGGCGTGCAACGGCCACGGCCTGCATCAGCGGCGTGTTGATCGCGCCGACCAGGTAGAACGCAGCACCGATGCTGAGCAGGATGGCCACGATGATGGCGGAAATGACGACCGTGTTGAGCACCGCGAGTTCCTGGTGCAGTTCCTTGCCCTGGCGGATGTTGCGATCACTCATCAGCTTCTGCAGTGCCGCGAATGCCTCGGTCGACTTGTTGTACGTCGGGTTGATCTGCTTGCCGAGCATCAGATTGGCCTCATCCCACTGACCCGATTGAATCGCGCGCATGGCATTGCCGATCATGTCGATGCCGAGATTGTCGCTAGCCGTCATCCATGCAGCAAAACGCTCGCGCGTTTCGGGGAAGCGCAGACTCGCCTGCAGCTCCTGCTGCTCCTTGCGCATCTCTTCGCTGTTCTTGGCGATGAAATCGCTGTGGAACGTCAACGGGTGGTTGTGTAGCGACGCATGCTTGTTTTCAGGATTGTGCTGCAGCGCCTGGAGGATGTGGCTGCGGTTGGTTTCCATGCGCATTTTCAGGTCGGACATGCCGATCTGCTGGTTGGCCGTGGTGAGCGCGAGGTTTTCGAGGAGGTCAACGGAGCGCTGCGTGGCGTGGTAGCCAAGGGCGCCGACGGTGATCACGGCAAGGATGAGCAAGCCGATGACGGCGGCGATCACGTACTTGATGCTGAAGTTTTTCATGATGGATGGGAAGTGGGGCGCGAATGATGTCGCTGAGGGGTCGATTATCCACAAACTTCGATCAGATTTCGAACAAGAAACATGGCTTTCCGTCTGACAATATTTACAGTTGTTGTTCGGGCAAGAGCACTGTTCGGAGTTCGTTCAGGCGATTGTTGCTTTATGTGACATAAGCAAATTTGCCCCGCAACATATCCAACATGTTTAGGCTTCATATCCTTAAATCCTATACCGGCCCTTACAGAAAGCAAGACACTAGCCCATATCGAGCCAAGTAGCTCATAAGCCTTGTTCATCCTGTGCGTCTGCAAGAAAAACTTTTTCACCGCCAAAAACTATGCAGGCCATTCCTCTAATGAGTTGACAGAATAAAGTTTTACAACCACCTCGGTAGAAAAAATTCTTCTTTTTATCAAGGTCCCATTGAAAGAATATAATTTCAACTAAGAAGTAGCTCAATAAAAGACGTGGGAGTTCAGAGACTGGGTTGCGACGGAAATTTTAAAATGCGAAATAGTTGCTAAAAAGCGACTCCAAAAAATATAATTTCGATATTTGAGTGATGGCAAGAATTTTTCTATAAACTAATATCTCATTTAACCCCTAATAGTCTAATTCGATGAAATCTCTGGCCGCTGTTTTCTCCACCCTTACCTTCGCCACCTTCGCTCTTTTCTCTGTCCCAGCATCTGCGACTGATTCAGAAATTTGCCAAATTAGAGGAGCTTTGATGGGCTCGGTGGCACAAGAACGCGACAAGGGTGTAAGTAAAGCCGAGGTGAAGCGAATCTTCACACGTAAATTTGGGGGGAAGTTCTCAGGTTTTAGAGGATATGTCGATCTTGTGTACAACGAGATGAAGGACATGTCGCCGAACGAGGTTGCTAAATTCACCGTGTTCGCTTGCAACAGAGAGTGATGTCGAATCTAGGCTGTCAGCATGCCAATTGCATAGCTAAGACGTGGCGCTGCAGTAAGATTTCATCATGATATTTGAAATCCTATGCTAACAACATTCGGGGAGCTTACAATGGAGTTCGATTGGAAATTTCTTGCCATATTTCTACCAAGCGTTTTATCCGCAGCATCTGGCCTTGGAGGAGTTTTGCTCGGCAGCAAATTAACGTCACGC
>Ga0308158_10004894_pt1 | contig 11146 bp, 9 predicted proteins | sample PhyBR2_FD_201038 | JGI IMG/M metagenome (GOLD analysis project Ga0308158, IMG submission 201038) | Phyllosphere microbial communities from UC Gill Tract Community Farm, Albany, California, United States - DLSLB.R2 | ecosystem: Host-associated > Plants > Phyllosphere > Unclassified | place: USA...
CCGTCGAACCAGAACCTTCCGCGCGTCTATGATGGCATTTACCGCGCCGCCCTTTCCTATGGCATGACCAAGGACATGACGGCGCTGATCATCAAGCTTTTGGCCAGTAGCGTCGACTTCCAGGCCGAGCTGCGCCCGACCGACACGCTCGAGGCCTTCTTCTCGGTGGCCGATGCCAGCGGCCAGGCGACGGACCAGTCCGAACTGCTCTATGTGAATGCCCGCTTCGGCGACACCCAGACGCGCTTCTACCGCTTCCAGGACCCCGAAGACGGCTCGATCGATTATTTCGACCAGGACGGCAAGAGCATTCGCCAGTTCCTGCTGCGCAACCCTGTTCCGAACGGCATCTTCCGCTCCGGCTTCGGCATGCGCCGCCATCCGATCCTGGGCTTCGCCCGCATGCACACCGGCGTCGATTGGGCCGCACCGCGCGGCACGGCGATCATCGCCGTCGGCAACGGCACGGTGGAAAAGGCCGGTTGGGATAGCGGCGGCTACGGCAACCAGACGATCGTGCGTCACGCCAATGGCTATGAATCCTCCTACAATCACCAGAGCGCGATCGCCAAGGGCGTCGTCCCCGGTGCCAAGGTGCGCCAGGGCCAGGTGATCGGCTGGGTCGGCACCACGGGTGAATCGACCGGTCCGCATCTGCATTACGAGATGATCGTCAACGGCACCAAGGTCGACCCGCTGCGTGTGCGCTTGCCGGGCGGCAAGTCGCTCGCGGGTCCGGCGCTTGCCAAGTTCGAGGATGAGCGCAAGCGGATCGACACGCTGCTGGGCAATCAGCCGCCGCCGCAGGTGGCGAGCAAGTAGCGGTTTTTTTGGGTTGGTCCGGGATTTCGGCTCGGTGAGGTGAGCCGGTCGCTGTAGGCAACGTTTTTCCGTGTGTTACCCCCCTCTGCCCTGCCGGGCATCTCCCCCACAGGTGGGGAGATTGGCTGGGGGTGACCGCTCGCTACACCTCAATTGTTTGGCGCAGACCTCAACCGCGGGTCGATCTCCCCCCTTGTGGGGGAGATGTCCGGCAGGACAGAGGGGGGTATGCCGAGCGCCGACGTCAGCGATTCACCCCACCAAACACAAAAACGGCGGCCGAAGCCGCCGTCTCTCATCTCAATCGCCAGTCCGCTTACGCCGCTTCGCTGACACCAGCACTCCTAGTCCGGAACAGCAACCGATCGGTCCCGCCGGTGATCTTCACCGTCGAACCATCCGGCACCTGTCCGCCGAGGATCTGCTCGGCGAGCGGGTCCTGGACGTACTTCTGGATCACCCGCTTCAGCGGCCTCGCGCCATAAACAGGATCGTAGCCCTTGTTGGCGAGCCAATGCGTGGCCTCGTCGTCGAGTTCGATCGTGATCTTGCGCTCGGCGAGCAGCTTGACCAGACGCTGCAGCTGGATGTCGACGATCGCGCCCATCTCGTCCCGCTTCAGGCGGTGGAAGAGGATGATCTCGTCGATGCGGTTCAGGAACTCCGGCCGGAAGTGGCCGCGCACCATCTCCATCACCTGCTCGCGCACCAGATCGCTGTCGTCGCCATCCTTCAGCTGCGTCAGATATTCGGCGCCGAGGTTCGACGTCATGATGATCATCGTGTTGCGGAAGTCGACGGTGCGGCCCTGACCATCGGTCAGGCGGCCATCGTCGAGCACCTGCAGCAGCACGTTGAAGACATCGGGATGCGCCTTTTCGATCTCGTCGAACAGCACGACCTGATAGGGCCGGCGACGCACCGCTTCCGTCAGCGAACCGCCTTCCTCATAGCCGACATAGCCGGGAGGAGCGCCGATCAGCCGAGCCACGGAGTGCTTCTCCATGTACTCGGACATATCCATGCGCACCATCGCCGTCTCGTCGTCGAAGAGGAAGCGGGCCAATGCCTTGGTCAGCTCCGTCTTGCCGACGCCGGTCGGGCCGAGGAAGATGAACGAGCCGAGCGGCCGGTTCGGATCCTGCAGGCCGGCGCGCGCACGGCGCACCGCCCGCGACACGGCCTGAACCGCGTCACCCTGGCCGATCACCGACTTCGCCAGCTCGTCTTCCATCCGCAACAGCTTCTCGCGGTCGCCTTCCAGCATCTTCTCGACCGGAATGCCGGTCCAGCGGGAGACGACATGCGCGATGTTATCAGGGGTCACGACCTCCTGCACCATGGCGCTGCGATCATTGTCCTGCGCTTCGGCCTCCGAAAGCTTCTTTTCAAGCTCCGGAATGACGCCGTAAGTCAGCTCGCCGGCGCGCTGGAACTCGCCCTTGCGCTGGGCGATCGCCAGATCGTTGCGGGCATCGTCGAGTTCCTTCTTCAGGTCTGCTGCCAGGCCGAGCTTCTGCTTTTCCGCCTGCCAGCGGGCCGTCAGCGCATCGGCGCTTTCTTCCAGATCGGTGAGCTCGGTCTCCAGCCGCACCAGCCGGTCGGCCGATGCGACATCGGTTTCCTTCTTCAGCGCTTCGCGCTCGATCTTCAGCTGCATGATGCGGCGATCGAGTTCGTCGAGCTCTTCCGGCTTGGAATCCACCTGCATGCGCAGGCGCGCAGCCGCCTCGTCCATCAGGTCGATCGCCTTGTCGGGCAGAAAGCGATCGGTGATGTAGCGGTTCGACAGCGTGGCGGCCGCCACAAGCGACGAATCCGAGATGCGGACCTTGTGGTGCTGCTCGTATTTCTCTTTCAGGCCGCGCAGGATCGAGATCGTGTCTTCGACCGTTGGCTCTTCGACGACGATCGGCTGGAAACGACGGGCAAGCGCCGGGTCCTTCTCGACATGCTTGCGGTATTCGTCGAGCGTGGTCGCGCCGACGCAATGCAGCTCGCCGCGCGCAAGCGCCGGCTTCAACAGGTTCGAGGCATCCATGGCGCCGTCACCCTTGCCGGCACCGACGAGCGTATGCATCTCGTCGATGAAGAGGATGATCTCGCCGTTTTCGGCCTGCACCTCGTTGAGCACGCTCTTCAGCCGCTCTTCGAACTCGCCGCGATATTTCGCGCCGGCAATCAGAGCGCCCATGTCGAGCGCCATCAGCTTCTTGTCTTTCAGCGATTCCGGCACGTCGCCATTGACGATACGCAACGCCAAGCCTTCGGCGATCGCCGTCTTGCCGACGCCGGGTTCACCGATGAGAACGGGGTTGTTCTTGGTACGGCGCGAGAGCACCTGGATGGTGCGGCGGATTTCGTCGTCGCGGCCGATCACGGGATCGAGCCGGCCATCGCGGGCTTCCGCCGTCAGGTCGCGGGCGAATTTCTTCAGCGCGTCGAAGCCCTGTTCGGCATTGGCGCTGTCGGCCGTGCGGCCCTTGCGGATTTCGTTGATGACCTGGTTGAGCGTCACCGCCGTCACGCCGGCATTCTTCAGCGTGATCGCGGTCGACGATTCCATCGCCAGCGCCTGCAACAGACGCTCGACCGTGACGAAGCTGTCGCCGGCCTTCTTCGATGCCTCCTCGGCAGTCGAGAGAACCTTGGCGAGCGGTGCGGCAAGATAGATCTGGCCGTTGCCGCCGGAGACCTTCGGCAGCTTGGCAAGGGCGGCATCGTTTGCAAGGCGGGCGGCCTTGGCGTCGCCGCCGGCGCGCTCGATGAGCGAAGCCGCCATGCCCTGGTCGTCGTCGAGCAGCACTTTCAGCACATGCTCGGGAGCGAACTGCTGGTGACCCTGGGCCAGCGCATAGGTCTGCGCCGACTGGATGAAACCGCGCACCCGCTCGGAGTATTTTTCAATATTCATAAATAGACCTCCTTAAATCGCCCTGCCCTCATAAGGCACAGACCGATGACTGAGATTGAGCTCCCTCAAGAGGCGAGCCATGCCTCTTCGCCAATGGCCGAAACCAAGGCGAAGAACTTGCTCAGGATATGGTGGGAAGCCGCGAAAGTTTAAAGAGGTGGCACGCCCAAAAAACCGCGCCTGCGAGCAAGCCGCAGCCGGCCGGCGAGCGGCGACCGAGGGGCAAAACGAGATCGCCCCGCCGGAGGACTGCTCGGGCGGGGCGGGATCGGATTGTATCGAATGGCGCTTAGGCGGCGACCAGATCGTCCGTCTCGTTTTCCTTGAACATCTTGGCGAGGTTCAGGAAGCAGATCATGCCGTTTTCGGAAGCGATGATGCCCTCGCAGAAGGCGCGGTCGAAGGAAGCGGTAACCTCGGGAACCGGCTGCACCTGATCAGCCGAGATCGTGAGGATGTCGGAGACGCGATCAACCAGCATGCCGATGACCATGTTGTGCACTTCGGCGACGACGATGGCGCTGCGCTCATTGGCGACGGTGCTCTTCATGCCGAGCTTGAAGGCGAGATCGATGATCGGAATGACCGAGCCGCGCAGGTTCATGACGCCGATGACATCGGCCGGCGAATGCGGGATCGGCGTCGAAGGCGCCCAGCCGCGGATTTCGCGGATGGTCGTCGTCTTCACGCAGAATTCCTGGTCGTGCAGGCGGAAGGCAATGATCTCAAGCGTATCGCCACTGAAGCTCGGAGAATTGATCGTCGTCATTAAAAATGTCCCAACTGTCGAAAGCCAGGGCAGAAGCAACCACGCCACCATTGGCGTCGATGCACTTTGCCTTCAAGCCGCCAGTTCTCTGAATATGAAGAGTACCGTTACGGTTACTGAGGACTGTAAAGAAAGAGTGTTTCCCAAATCTAAACCGGCCGGCAGGATTTTTCGCCCGGTGAGAACGGGAATGCAGCCGAGGAGAAGGCGTCGAACGGATCACGGACCCGTTCAACGCGGCTAAGCCTCAGACGATGGTCTTCTCGATCTGCTCCACCGCCCAATCGACCTGCTCCTTGGTGATGACGAGCGGTGGCGCCAGGCGGATGGTGTTTTCGTGGGTGTCCTTGGCGAGAAGCCCGAGGTCCTTGAGCGCGTAGCAATACTGCCGCGCGCCGCCGGCTTCCGGCACCAGCTCGACCGCCATCATCAGCCCGCGCCCGCGCACCTCTTTCACGATGTTCGAGCGGATCGACCGCAGACCCTCGAGGAAGTAGTTTCCCGTCCGTTCGGCATTGCCGATCATGTCTTCTTCCGTCAGCACCTTCAGCGCCGCGCGGGCAACGGCGCAGGCAAGCGGATTGCCGCCAAAGGTCGAGCCGTGCTGGCCGGGCTTCAAGACGCCCAGCACTTCGGAATTCGAAAGCACGGCGGAAACAGGATAGAAGCCGCCCGACAGCGCCTTGCCGATCAGCGTCACGTCTGCCTCGATGCCCTCATGCTCCTCGGCCAGCAGCTTGCCGGTGCGCCCGAGCCCGGTCTGGATCTCGTCGAGGATGAGCGTCACCTTGTTGTCGGTGCAGAGCTGGCGCACCGTCTTGAAGTAACCCGGCTGCGGGATGATGACGCCCGCCTCGCCCTGGATCGGCTCGATCAGCGCCGCCACCGTGTTCTCGTTGATCGCCGCCGCGAACGCTTCCGCGTCACCGAAGGGAACGGTGCGGAAGCCCGGCGTATAGGGGCCGAAGCCTGAGCGCGCATCCGGATCGGTGGAGAAGCTGATGATGCTCAGCGTCCGGCCATGGAAATTGTCGGAGCAGACGATGATCTCGGCCTTGCCCTCCGGCACGCCCTTGACCTCGTACCCCCATTTGCGCACCGCCTTGATCGCGGTCTCGACGGCCTCGGCGCCGGAGTTCATCGGCAGGATCTTGTGCGATCCCGTCAGCGCCGCGAGTTCCTCGTAGAGATGCGCCAGCTGGTCGTTGCGGAAGGCACGCGAGGTGAGCGTCAGCTTGCCCGCCTGCTCGACCATGGCTGCGAGGATCTTCGGGTGGCAATGCCCCTGGTTGACGGCCGAATAGGCCGAGAGGCAATCGAGATAGCGCTTGCCATCCGTATCCCAGACATAAACGCCCTCGCCGCGCGTCAGGACGACGTCGAGCGGCTTGTAATTATGGGCGCCCAGGCGCTGCTCGGTATCGATCAATCTGGCTGAACTGCTCATGGTCGTCCCCTTCTGTTATGCGGTTTCTTATGCAGCGCGCGTCGGGCGGTCGAAGATGCGCCGGCCGAACAGGCTTGCCGTCAATTCGACGAGAACGCGGGCGCTCTTGCCGCGATCGTCGAGAAACGGGTTGAGTTCGACCAGATCGAGCGAGGAGACGAGCCCGCTGTCGCAGAGCATCTCCATGATCAGATGCGCCTCGCGGAAGGTCGCTCCCCCAGGCACCGTCGTGCCGACACCCGGTGCAACGTCAGGATCGAGGAAATCGACATCAAGGCTGACATGAAACAGCGCATTCGCCGCTTCGACCTTGGAGAGAATGTCGCGCATGATCGCCGCCACCCCCTGCTCGTCGATCGAGCGCATGTCGAAGACGTTGACGCCATGCTCCTTGATCAGCTCGCGCTCCGGAGCGTCGACCGAACGGATCCCGACCTGGAAGACATTCTTCGGATCGACCAGCGGCCGGTCGCGCGGCAGGATGTCGGAGAGATCGGCCTGGCCGCAATAATAGGCGACGGGCATGCCGTGAATATTGCCAGACGGCGATGTCTCGGGCGTGTTGAAATCCGAATGCGCGTCGAGCCAGAGCACGAAAAGCGGCCGCTTCTGCTTGGCGGCATAGCGCGCCATGCCCGACACCGTGCCCATCGACAGGCTGTGGTCGCCGCCGAGAATGATCGGGAAACGGCCGGCATCGGCAATCTCGTAGACGCCGGCTTCAAGCGCCCGCGTGAAGGCGCCGACGGTGCGCAGATTATGCGCCTTCGGGTTGGTCGGCAGGTCACGGGCCGGCACGATCTGCACGTCTCCGGCGTCAGCGACATCGTGGCCGAGATCGACAAGCGCGCGGTCGACACCGGCGATCCTCAGCGCCGTCGGCCCCATCGCGGCCCCCCTGCGGCCGGAGCCCTCTTCCAAAGGCGCACCGATAAGAGTGACCGATCGCGACTGTGCCTGCATCTTGTTCTCCTGCTCACTGCTTCGGTTGAATATCTGACATCGCCACGGCGACAAAAAGATGAAAAAATGCCAATTTCACAGCATGATTTGACAGTTTGCCAAGTTCAACCATACAAAGTGAAACCCCGCTCTCACAAAGTAAGACCATGGACGACCTCGATCAGGAACTTCTGAGCGCCCTGCGCCACAATGCCCGCGCGCCCGTCTCCTCGCTTGCCGCCATGACCGGCGCCTCACGCGCCACCGTCGCCGCGCGCATCGACAGACTGGTCGCCAACGGCACCATCACTTCCTTCACCATCCGCACCGGCCACGAGACCCGCGCCGCCGGCGTGCGCGCCATCGTCATGATCGAGGTGCTCGGCAAGCTGGCCGACAAGGTCGCCGACCAACTGCGCGGCCTCCCACAGGTGCGTGCGCTCCACAGCACCAACGGCAAATGGGACTTCATCGCCGAACTCGAAGACCGCGACCTCGTCTCCTTCGACGAAACCCTGCGCCGCATAAGACTGATCGACGGCATCAACACGACTGAGACGAACATATTGCTGAAGACGCGGAAGACCAGCTTTTAGAGGCGGGAGCGGGAGAGGCGCTCAAGGCGGCGGCTTTGCCGCCAGAAGCAGTCGTTTCACGACTGATACTGCTATGGTTCCATCACTCGTAGGCGACGAACGAGATCACGTTCCCATCCGGGTCACGGACATGGAAGTCTGTTCCACCCCAGGGCTGGCTGGTTGGCTCCTGCGCAAACTCCGCGCCGCGCTCCCGCAGTTCCTCAAACAATCCGTGCACGTCCGAAACCTCAATTGCCGCGAGAATAAGCGAGACCTCGCGTGCTGCCAGATCGGCAAAATTCGGTTTGCTGACACACCGAAGATGCAGGCAGGCCGCGCCGCGCGACACAGCGCCGTAAAACGGCGGCGTGCCGTGGAGGAAATCGACTTCAAATCCGAGTTTCTCGTTGAAGAATTGGGCGCTCGCCGGCACATCACGCACAAAGAGGATCGGGACGATGGACGTCAGGGCAATTTCGCTCATGCAAGTCTCCGCTACGTCGATACCCACTGGTTGAATCTACAGGTAGATTATGTGCCCGCAAAGGGGCCGAGCAAACGAGAGCGCCTCGTGCGCAAAGCGTCAGAAGCGGTCACCCCAGAAAATAGAGCAATCTCCAATTGAGAAAGCTCACAACCAACCCAGCCAGAGCGCCCAGCGGTGTGAATACCAACACCCCAATCGGGCCTGCGAGTTCATAGCCAAACCAACCGCCGAGGATCAGCCCGATTATGCTTAAAATGATCGTAATTGCTTTGTGCAGGTTTCCCATGGCTCAAATCTAATCGTCGCAGATGTCATGTTCAATCGGCCCGACTTCGGTCTTCCGCTTCGCGCCAATAGCGGTCGTGACTTCGGAACCGGTTGACGCCGGATGCCGCGTCAGCTACCTCTTGCGCCGCAGCGGTTCAATCACGCTGTCGTAGGCGTTACCGTCATCCAACGCGTCCTTTGCGAAGAAGGTCCCAGCAGGGAAATCTCGCGAATGAAGGCGCGGTGAGTTCACATCTTTCCCACGTATCTTCGCAGCTGGCAGAACCCAGGCGCGCGAGGAGCCGTGTCGGCCGGATGACGATGCCGTGGCCTTTCCTGCAACATTTGGGAAAGACACCGACAATGCAAATGACTGACAACACCATCCTCATAACTGGCGGCACAAGCGGGATCGGACGTGCGCTTGCAGAAGCATTTCACGACCGGGGGAACCAAGTTATCGTGACAGGGCGGCGTCGCGATCTGCTGACGGAAATCTGCAATCGGCGCCCTGACATCGTGGGACTTCATCTCGACCTCAATGATAGCCGCTCCATCGAGGTCGCCGCGAGTGCCGTCCGCGACCGCTTCCCCGATCTGAATGTTCTGATTGCCAATGCCGGGGTTTCCCGTAGCGAAGACGTGACATCGGCGGACTGGAACGCCTCTGCCGGCGAAGACATCGTAGAGACCAACATCCTGGGTGTGCTGCGGACGGTGGCTGCCTTCCTGCCGATTTTGAAGTTGCAGAAATCGGCGACCATCATGGCGACAAGCTCCGCGCTTGCCTTCGTGCCGCGAGCCGATTTTCCCGTATACTGCGCGAGCAAGGCCTTCCTGCACACGTGGCTCATCTCACTGCGTCACCAGTTGCGCAACATGCCTGTCGACGTTCTGGAATTGTCGCCGCCTTATGTCCAGACCGAGCTGACCGGACACGCACAGGCGAGTGACCCTCGTGCGATGCCCTTGGCTTCTTATGTGGAGGCGGTGATGGAGATGCTGGAGAAGGGCCAGCACCCGCGTGGAGAACTTCTGCTGCAGCGAGATGAACCTCGTCGCTTCGCCGAGCGTGACGGTACCTTTGACGACCTGTTTGCCGCCGTGAACCCGGCCTGACGGCAGCGTTTGCGCGCCGGAGCGGCCATGGGAGGCGCCTCGCGTTCCATGGCCGCTTCGGGCGGAAATCAGCCGTCAACGGGGGCGACGGCTAGGCACGAATAGCTTGTCTCATATGCGTCAACATGGCTGATGTCGCACACAGCTGTTTTGCAGTATCACTTCCTCACGCTAGAAAGCGCCACGCAACAGCCTGGATTATTCGAAATGTGGGATTGGTTCCCGATCATCTTCTTTCCGCTTAAGATCATCGTGCTCGGCACGGGCATGTTCTTCGCCATCAAGTGGCATCGCGATCAAGAGAAGAATAAGTAGCAAGGACGGCGGACGGTCAGCGCCCGCCGGCTACGCTCTAGCCAACCGCAAGCGCCAGATCGTTCGCGGTCGCCGAAACGACGTTCCCTCGGCCAGTTCCCTTTGCCTGATAGAGCGCCTGGTCCGCGCGTCGCAGAGCCACTTCGCAGCTCTCGCCGCCTCCATTGGTGACCTCCGCTATTCCGAACGATGCACCGATCACCACTTTGCCGGCCGATAATGGATATGGCTGCGAAAGGATCGAGGACAGGCGGCGGCAGTGCCATTCGGCGTCGGCGAGCGAGATATGCGGCATGAGGACGGCAAATTCGTCTCCGCCCAATCGGAATACGATGTCGTCTTCCTTGCATCCGCCCTGAAGGCGAGCGGCAACCTGCTGCAGCAGCTCGTCGCCGGCCGCATGCCCGTGTCTGTCGTTGACGGATTTGAAGCCATCGAGATCGATGCAGACGACAGTCATCGGCCGAGCCGAGCTTAGTCGTGCGAATTCCGGGGCAAGCAGCGACCTGTTCGCCAGCCCGGTCAGGAAATCATGCGTCGCGGCATGGCGCATCTGCTTCTCGGATTCCAGGATCGAAGAAATCGCCCTCCTCGAAAGCCGCAACGAAAACAGGCCGCCGAAAACGAGAACCACGGTCACCACCACCGCCAACGGCAGCGATTGGCGAAGCAGATCCCTGGCGGGCGTGGGCGATCGCCATGAAAGCACCTCGGTCTCACCGTCAGGTCGCGTCGCTATTTCCACGCGCGCCCGGTCGGCGCCAACCGTCTTGAGCGGACCGACGCTCGCATCGTCGAGGACGAAACGATTGCCCATGAATTCCGGCAGGCTGCCGGCGATCGGCACGGCGGATATGAGGATCGGCGCCCGGCTCCCGCGTGGCATGGATGTCTTGAAGTCGGATTGAAACAGGCTTGCGGTGAGCAGAACCGCATCATTGTTCACGACCTCGACCCTGCTGAAGGCGATGGGGTTGGGAATTCCCTCGGGCCGCGGCTTTGCTTCCTCGGACCTAACGCGGTCGACAAGGGTGCGAGCATCGTCGACAATGACCTCAGGCCCGCGCACGAAGAATGCCCGATCCTTCATCTCGTCGGCGGTTCTCGAATAGATGAGGGTGTCGTCATGGTTGAGGACCGCGGCAAAACGCGTCCTGGACGTCCCGATCAGCGACTGGCCGATGTTCCTGTCGGCCCATTCGAAATCGAACGTGTTGTCGAGTTTGGCGATTGATTCATCCCAGATCGTCCAGGCCGTCAGCGCGAATTCGAGGTCGGAGGTCCAGACCGCGATGTTGCGCTTGACCAGGGTCTCCTGGCGCTGGCGGCTCTCGGCATCCAGCCGGGCAACGCCAAACGACGGGATTGCCGCCAACCCCGTAATAACGATCGCCGTGAGAATGAGAGCCGGTCCTACCAGCTTGAGATGGGTGAAGCGTGTGGTCACTTTGGCGTCCTGGTCTTTTGTCGACACAGGTAGCTTCCA
>Ga0308158_10004895_pt1 | contig 11145 bp, 12 predicted proteins | sample PhyBR2_FD_201038 | JGI IMG/M metagenome (GOLD analysis project Ga0308158, IMG submission 201038) | Phyllosphere microbial communities from UC Gill Tract Community Farm, Albany, California, United States - DLSLB.R2 | ecosystem: Host-associated > Plants > Phyllosphere > Unclassified | place: USA...
AAAGTTTTGCTCAATTCCAAAGAAGTCAATATTATTCTTCATCGTTTGGCTTGTCAGCTCATTGAAAAACACCTTGATTTTAAAGATACCATTTTAATAGGTATTCAACCCAGAGGAACTTTTTTAGCCAATCGTCTTAAGGAATTATTGGAAAAAGAATACCAAACGCCTGAAATTAAATTAGGGTATCTGGATATTACTTTCTTCAGAGATGATTTCAGAAAAACTGAAAAACCATTGGAAGCTAATAAGACCAAAATTGATTTTATCGTAGAAAACAAGAAAGTCATTTTTATTGATGATGTGTTGTATACAGGAAGAAGTATTCGTGCCGCATTGACAGCCATTCAGTCTTTTGGTCGTCCTTCTGAAATTGAATTATTGGTTTTAATAGACAGACGATTTAGCCGTAATTTGCCTATTCAGCCGGATTACCGAGGCAGACAGGTAGATGCTATCAATAATGAGAAAGTAAAGGTAAGTTGGAAAGAAAACGATGGAGAAGATGCCGTATATTTGGTAACCAATTAAAAAAATATACAATCTCAACGTTCCATCAATAATAAAATATAATCGTAAATAAAAATGAAAGAATTAAGCGTAAATCATTTATTAGGTATCAAATACATTAACAAAAATGATATTGACCTTATTTTTGAAACAGCGGATCATTTTAAAGAAGTCATTAATCGTCCTATTAAGAAAGTGCCTTCGTTACGAGATATTACCATTGCCAATATTTTTTTCGAAAATAGTACCCGAACCAAACTTTCCTTTGAATTAGCTCAAAAACGACTTTCTGCAGATGTAATTAGTTTTTCGGCAGCACAATCTTCAGTTAAAAAAGGAGAGACGCTTATTGATACAGTAAATAATATTCTTTCGATGAAAGTAGATATGGTGGTCATGCGCCATGCTAATCCCGGAGCAGCTTACTTTTTGTCTAAAAATGTAAAAGCCAGTATTGTTAATGCAGGTGACGGAGCACATGAACATCCAACGCAAGCCTTATTAGACAGTTATTCGATAAGAGAAAAATTAGGAGATGTTGCCGGAAAGAAAGTAGTGATTGTTGGAGATATTCTGCATTCCAGAGTGGCACTATCTAATATTTATGCTTTGCAAATGCAGGGAGCTGAAGTAAAAGTTTGTGGTCCTAAGACATTGATTCCAAAATATATTGAATCACTTGGTGTAAAAGTAGAACCTAATTTACGAAAAGCCTTAGAATGGTGCGATGTTGCTAATATGTTGCGTGTTCAAAATGAAAGAATGGATGTGAATTATTTTCCATCAACCAGAGAATATGCGCAGCAATATGGAGTTGATAAAACTTTGTTGGAATCTTTAAACAAAGAAATTGTCATCATGCACCCGGGACCTATTAACAGAGGTGTCGAAATTACATCTGAAGTAGCCGACTCCGAACAATCGGTTATTTTGAATCAGGTTGAAAACGGAGTAGCGATTCGAATGGCTGTTATTTATCTTTTGGCTTCAAAAATTCAGTAAGTAAAAAAAACTTAGTAACTTTAGGTTTTTGTAATCTAACCAATTAAATTTCAAAGCTATGAAAGTAGATCAAAAGGAACATACTATTACAATTAAAGATACTCAGGGTGATTTTACTTCTTTTTTGATGAAGGTTACGCATCAATATAAGAGTTATGAAAATCATAATATTATTATTGATCTTTTAGGATACAAAGAAGAATTGCCGGTAAGTGATTTGAAATTGTTTTTGCCTTTGTCAAAGAAGCATAAAAAGTCCAAAAAGTCTTTTGTAATAGTTGTAGCTGATTTTGATTACAATGCATTACCTGAAAAATTTACTGTAGTTCCCTCTTTGTTAGAAGCTCATGATATTATTGAGATGGAAGAAATAGAGAGAGACTTAGGATTTTAGATTTTAAAGTTCAGATTTTAGATTTTGAATAAATCTTAAATGCTACTTGCTCAATCTAAAATCTAAAAATTAATAATCTTAATGAAATTAACTATTCTAGGCTGTTATGCTGCAACGCCTCGCACAATTACCAATCCTACTGCTCAGATTTTAGAAATAAAAAACAGATTATTTCTTATTGATTGTGGCGAGGGAACACAAGTCCAACTTCGGAAAAACAAAATCAAGTTTTCTAAGATTAACCAGATTTTCATTTCGCATTTGCATGGAGATCATTTTTTTGGTTTAATCGGTTTAATTTCCACTTTTTCATTGCTGAATCGCAATAACGATTTACATATTTATGGTCCAAAAGGAATCAAAGAAATTATAATGCTACAATTACGATTATCTAATTCCTGGCCAAATTTTGATTTGCATTTTCATGAATTAACTTCCAATCAAAGTGAGTTAATTTATGAAGACGAAAAAGTTATGGTTAAAACCATACCCTTAAAGCACCGAGTGTACACCAATGGTTTTTTATTCCAGGAAAAAACAGATAAAAGAAAACTAAACATCGAAGCGGTTGAGAAGTACCAAATTGAGAAATGTTATTATCAGAATATTAAAAATGGTAAAGACATTCTTTTAGATGATGGTACTTTGGTCAGTAATGAACAATTGACTTTTGACCCCGAAAAACCCCGAAGTTATGCTTTTTGTTCTGATTCAGCTTATAATGAAGCTATATTGCCCATAATTGAAAAAGTCGACGTTTTGTATCATGAAGCTACTTTTTTGCAATCTGAGGAGAATTTAGCTGCAAAAACAATGCATTCGACGGCTATAGAAGCAGCTACTATTGCTGAGAAAGCTCAGGTGAAGCAACTTATTTTAGGTCATTATTCTACCCGATATGACAATATCAATCTGTTTAAAGAAGAAGCTGAGACTGTTTTTTCTAATATTTTATTAGCTGATGATGGTGTGAGCTTTGATTTATAATTATTAATACTAATTACAATATATAATGGAAGATTTAAGTAATTATAGAAGATCTTATGAAAAGAGTGAATTATTAGAATCAAATATTCCTGATGATCCTATTAATCTTTTTCATCGTTGGTTTCATGAGGTAGAAGATTTTGGTAGTGATGAAGAAGTGAATGCAATGACAGTTTCGACAATTGGTCTGGATGGATATCCAAAAGCCAGGGTGGTGTTGTTGAAAAGATATAATGAAGAAGGATTTATTTTTTATACCAATTATAATTCAGAAAAGGGGAGAGCTATTGCACAAAATCCGAATGTGTGTCTTTCCTTTTTTTGGCATGGCGCCGAACGTCAGGTTATCATAAAAGGAATAGCCGAAAAGACATCTGAAATTATTTCAGACAACTATTTTGATTCCAGACCTGACGGAAGCAAATTAGGAGCAATTGTATCGAATCAAAGCGAAGTGATTCCTTCCAGAGAGTTTTTAGAAGAAAATTTAAAAGAACTCGAAAATACTTTTGAAAATAAGTCAATCCCGAGACCAAAGCATTGGGGAGGCTATCTTGTTCGTCCTGTGGAAGTTGAATTTTGGCAAGGAAGAGCGAATCGCTTGCATGACAGAATTCGCTATTCTGTTCAGGAAGATTATTTCTGGAAAAAAGAACGATTATCTCCTTGATTTGTAAGAAAAATATCTTTTTTATGCAAAAAAGATGTATTTCGTCGATTTTTTTTGTAGTTTAACGATAAAGTGTTGTATGTTTGAATAAGAAATAAGAACACAACTAATCATATTTAAAGAGTTTGCCCCACAATCTACTTTAAACTTAAACTACTAGCTTATGAAAGTAAATTTACTTAGGTTAATGTTACTAATGACGGTGATATTTACAATGAATTCTTGTTCTACTGATTCTTCAGAAGAAACAACTGCTGACAACACTAGTGCTGTAATTGTAGAAAACTATACTTATAGCGCAGCTGAGTTGGAGACAATGAAGTTAATTAATGATTATAGAGTAAGTATTGGTTTAAATCCATTAGAGAAAATAAATCACATATCTTATAAGTCAGAAGAACATGATTTTTATATGATTGATAATAATGTAGTAAGCCATGACGGTTTTGTTTCAAGATCAGAAAACATTATGAAAGTTTTAGGAGCAAAAACAGTTGGTGAAAACATAGCATATAATTATAATAGTCCTCAGGCAGCTTTAACGGCTTGGTTGAATAGTCCAGCTCACAAGCAAAACATTGAAGGGAATTATACACATTTTGGAATTTCTATCAGAGAAAATCCAACAACTGGTAAAAAATATTACACGAATATTTTCGCAAGAATTTAATTATTTTTTGGTTTTTATTTAATACTAAAGAGAATATTTCCCCAAATCTATTCTCTTGTATTAAAAAAATAAAGAGGTTGTAAATCCCCAATTACAGCCTCTTTTTTTATTTGTAAAAAACTGAAATGTAGTTTGTTATAATTGTTTTTTCTGTTGCGTAAGAAAAATAATTGATAACATTTAATTAATGTTAAAATTACACTTGAATTCTTGTTTTTTTTTGTGTGTAATCGATTAAACTCGTATGTTTGGCTTGACCAAAAAAAACCAAAACCACAAAAAAAACCAACCAAAATTGTATGAAATTAAATTTATCGATTAAAATAATGTCAATTATGGCTTTATTTATGTTAAACTCATGTTCTTCTGATAATGTTGATGCTGAAAATTTAAGTTCTGAAGTGAAACCGGATCTCGTTGTAAATTATACTTACAATACTGCCGAGTTAGAAACTCTGGATTTGATTAATGATTATCGGGCCAGTTTAGGCCTAAACCGTTTAGAGAAAATTAATCATATTTCGTATAAATCTGAAGAGCATGATATATATATGATAGATCATAAAGTTTTTAATCATGATGATTTCATCGCCCGTTCTGAAAATATAATGAAAGTATTAGGGGCGAAAACAGTTGCTGAGAATATCGCTCTAAATTATACTACTCCTAAATCAGTATTTAATGCATGGTTAAATAGTCCTAAACATAAGGTAAATATTGTTGGTAATTATACTCATTTTGGTATAGCAATAAAAGAAGATCCAGCTACAGGAGAAAAATATTATACTAATATTTTTGCAAAATTATAATTGACTTTTTTAGTTTATTTCAAACAGGCTTGTTCCAAAATTTTGGAACAAGCCTGTTTGAGTTTTTAACTTATCCGGTTTTGTATTTATAAGTCTGGAATTTGATAGTATAATTTCAGAGACATAAAGTTAATAATTGAGACGTAATCAATAATATTTTAAACCTGATAGAAAACAACATTGATGGAAAATGAAAGAGTTTAAAGAGGGCTTTAAAACATTGAAAATTAAATTGGAAGAAAAAGAAATTTTGTTTAATTAAAATGAAACAATAAAAAAACAGTTGCAAACTACATTGCAACTGCTTTATATGATTTTCTTATTCAAAGAATAAGGTTTAAATTATTTAGAAAAGTTAATATTATTTGTTTTTGACAGCACTAACTTTTTGTTTTAATTTTTCCAAGATAGAATCTGCTTTTTCATCTTCACCAATAGCACATAATGATTTTGCATATTGCTTATAATATATAGCATCTAAATCAGTTGTCATAGCAAATAACTCGCCGTACCATTTAGCTGCTTTTACCATATCTAAATCGGTATAAAAAGCATTTCCTAATTTTTGAAATAAATCAATTGATTTATATCCTTTTTCCGCCACTCTTTCGTAAGTTTTTGTAACATTTACGTAAGCATAATTCTCGCCAACCCTATCGGTTATAAATACCTTTGAATTTTGTGCAAATCCATTATAAGATAATAGACTTACTAATATGATAAAATAGATTTTGTCTATTCTCATATTATAAATTTAACTGTTTTTTTTATCATAATTTTATTGGTTTTTTAGGTTTAAATTATAGTATCAATAAAAATATATGTAAATATATAGGGATTAAATATAATAGAAATATTTATATCTAATGCATAATAAGCGTTTTTTTTATATAATCAACTCAATTGATTGTTATTTGTAAAATATGTATTACTAGTATATTATGGGTTTTTATAATTAATGTTCTATTTGAAATTTAAAAAGTTATATATTAAAGAGCCGTAATAATAAATTCGCTTCTTCTGTTCATTTGATGTTCGTCTTCGGTGCATTTTACTCCATCAGAACATTGGTTTACCAGTTGACTTTCGCCATATCCTTTACCAATTAATCGATTTGGATTCACTCCGTTTTTTATTAACCATGCTATGGTAGATTTTGCTCTTCTGTCTGACAAAGATTCATTGTATTTGAAAGAACCACGACTATCAGTATGCGAACGAATATCAAGTTTCATTTTTGGGTATTCGTTCAAGACGTCTAATATTTTTTCGAGATCTATAGCGGCTTCAACCCGGATATCGGATTTATCAAAATCAAAATAAATCCTTTTAATACCAAAACATTTACCTAAATCATCACCCACGGTCACTTTGCATTTTGCTTTTTCTAATGCTAATGGGAAATAGGTTTTTCCATTTTCTTTGGCAATTTTTACTCTTTGTTCAATAGTGGTATAATCTGTTCTTTCGGCTCTTACACTATAGTTTTTTCCACATTCTACGGCAAAAGAATAATTCCCTTTTTCATCAGAAGTAGTGGTGTTAACAAGATTGTATTGACTGTCATACAAGCTTAATTTTGTGTCAGGCAATAATATTTTAGTTTCTATATCAGTTATTTCACCATATAATAGTTGTTCACAAATCAATCTTCGGGTTTCTAAGAATTTATAGATATCGTCAAATCCCTGACCTCCATCTCTATTGGAACTAAAGAAACCTCTTCTGGATTTTGTGTCAATAACATAGGCAAAATCATCTTTAGGGGAATTGGCATCGGCACCTACATTTTGAACCTCATTAAAAGTACCGTTCGCATTCATTTTTGAAACAAATATATCTAATCCTCCCAGACCCGGATGTCCGTCAGATGCAAAATAAAGTTCTTTCTCATCATTTACATAAGGGAATGTTTCGCGCCCGGCAGTATTGATAATATTTCCTAAATTTTCTGGATTTCCAAAACTTCCATCTTCATTTATCTTAACTTTAAAAATATCCGATTGTCCTAAAGTACCAGGCATATCCGAAGCAAAGTATAATGTTTTTTCATCAGGACTTAAGGTAGGATGGGCAGTACTATAGCTATCGCTGTCAAAAGGTAATGCAGTTGTGTTAGCCCATTTTCCATCCACTAAAGTAGATTTGTATATTTTTACTAAATTCACGTTGTTTCCATCTTTTCCTTTTTTACCGTCAAGGTAATTGTTTCTTGTAAAGTACATTGTTTTACCATCTTTTGTAAAAACGGGTGTAGCTTCGTGAAATTTTGTGTTAACAGATTTATCAAATTTTTTAGGATTTCCAGGTGTCATTTCATCACCTAAATCAGCAGTATACAAATTGGTAAAAAACTGGTCGGTCCATGAATGTTTTCGATGGCCTAAACTTCCGGTGTCTCTGGCTGTAGCAAAATAGATTTTGTTATCGTATATGGTAGTTCCATAATCAGAATATTTAGAATTGATTCCGGCATTTTCTATTTTATACCTTCCTGAATTTTCTTTTATTGCGTCAAGATAATTCTCATTTTTTTTGAATAGTTGCCCTCTGTTATCATTATTAGATAATTGGGTGAATTTATTCATTATTTCATTGGCTTTTTCATTTTCACCAATGGAACGCAATGATTGAGAATAACGAAAATAATATTCAGGCTCTAAGTCAGATGTCATGGCAAATAACTCACCATACCATTTAGCGGCCTTGTCTAATTCGGCGTTGAAATAGTAAGCGTTTCCTAACTTTTGAAACAATATTGCCGATTTATATCCTTTTTCAGCAACTCTTTCATAAGTTTTTATAGCATTTATATAGGCATAGCTGTCGTATTTTTTATCAGCTGAAGCCAAACTAGCTTTTTGTGAATAAATGTTGAATGAAAAAACACTTATTATAGCTATACAAAGGAGTGTATTTTTTTTCATAATATCTGTTTTTAGAAGAATACTGGGGTTTTTAATTTTTGTTAGCTGTATTTGCCTCTGTTTTTTGATTGAATATTTTCATCATCTCATCGGCTTCATTATTTTTATTAATGTATTTTAAAGATCGGGCATATCTAAAATAATATTCGGGTTCTAAATCAGTAATAGTGGTCATGGTAAATAATTCTCCATACCATTTAGCAGCTTTATCCAATTCTTCATTGAAGTAATAGGCATTTCCTATTTTTTTTAGCATATCAGTCGATTTATATCCTTTTTCGATTACTCTTTCATAAGTTTTTAATGGATCTACATCGGAATAATTGGTTTTACTATTATTAGGAGCTGTTACTGCTTTTGCATTTTGCGAATAAATAGTACATGAAAAAATACTTATAATTATCATGTAAAGAAGTATATAATTTTTCATAATAATCGTTTTTTTGTTAATCGCGTTTTAATTTTTATCAGCTATAAGCCATTGTTTTTTTGATTAAATATTTTCATCATTTCATTGGCTTTATCTTTTTTATTGATAAATTTTAAAGATTGGGCATATCTAAAATAAAATTCAGCATCTAAATCTGAAGTCATATCAAGCAAGTCTTTATAAAATCTGGCAGCTTTGTCTAGTTTCCCTTTAAAATAGTACGCATCTCCTAATCTTTTTAACATTTCAACAGATTTAAATCCTTTATCGACTACTTTTTCATAAGTTTTTACAATATCAATATATTCAACGCCATTAGATGGTTCATCTGAAATTTCATCAATTGGTTTTTCAGGTATATTTATATTTACGGATATGTTTGAATTAAAATTATTTTGGATTGGTTTTAATGAGTCAATTATAGCTTCTTGTTTGTTATGAATAATTTGTTCTTTTTTTTCAAAAATAGGAGTTACCACTCTGGTATTGTTTGGTCCTAAATCATAGCTGTTAATTAAGTTTAAATCAGAAACAACATAAATGATTTTATAACCTCCAAAAGTCATATTGACTTTTTCTACTACTTTATAGGTTATTACAGTCCTTACCAGTTTTGATATAGCTTCTGAGCTTGTTGGAGATGCTATTAAAGTATCTTTCATTTGGGCTACAGTCGATTTTACTTTTTGTGAATAAATATTACATGAAAAGACACTTACTGTGATTAAGTAAAAAACTAAATTATTTTCTATAATAATTGTTTTTAGGAGTGTCATTATTTCATCATTTTTTAGACTTATAGTCTTGATTAAGCATATTTATCACACTTTTCAGGCATTGTAATTGTATTTAGAAGAATCTTGGCGTTGTAATTTTTTTATTGTTTTTGAAAATTTCATATCTCAAGAAAATTTCATGTGATCCGGAATTGTAATTATCTAATTTGGTAGTTTCTAAATCATATCCGTAACCGATATACATGGCATCAGAAACCTGAAAGCCAACCATAGCACTTACAGAAGCGCTCCAGCGATAGGCAATCCCAGCAGTTAATTTGTCAAAAAACATAAAATTACCTGATACATCCACTTGCAACGGAGCTCCCTGAATCATTTTAGTCAATAAGGCAGGTTTGAATTTAAGATTGTAACTTAAATCCATAACATAACCAGCAATTAAATAATAATTAATTTTTTCTTTGAAGAGTGCCACATCATTATCATCATATCGATTTGATTCTATAAAGTTCGGTATAGAAAAGCCAACATAAGCCTTGTCAGAGTGGAGGTAGATACCAGCTCCGATGTTAGGAGTGAATTTATTATTGAACCCTTGCAATTTAGGGTCTCCGCTGTGTTCAGGACTTAGTTTAGTAGGATCTAAATCGAATAAATTGGCTGTTGCTTTAATCCCAAATGAAAGTTTTACTGTTTCAGAAGTTGGGATAGTATAAGACAGGTCGGCAGAAATTGTATTTTCGTGTGTTGGACCAATTTTATCATTAATGACTGATACTCCTAAACCTAATCTGCTACTATTAAAAGGAGTGTTAATAGAAACAGCATTGGTTGTTGGTGCTCCGTCTAATCCAACCCATTGAGTACGATGTAAGGCAAAAATACTCATTGCACCTCTCGATCCGGCATAGGCAGGATTTACATTTATTGTGTTGTACATGTATTGTGTAAATTGTGCATCTTGTTGTGCATAACTTACCATTACTGTAAACATCAAACTGATTAGTAGTAATTTTGTTTTCATTTGACTTAAGTTTTTAACCTGAGGTTTTGTTAAAAACCTCAGGTATTAGATTTGAGTTGTTTTATCTAGAAAGGTATAGGTATCCTTGTTCTTGTTTGGCTATAGTTTCACCTTGTAAACCAACAGCGGTATATTTTAGAACATAAAAGTAGGTTCCAGTAGGTAATCCAGCAGATTTATCAACTGTAACCCTTCCTTCAGAGTATCCTTTGAACGAGTTATTTTCATTATTGTATCCTTTGGTTTCATAAACCAATATTCCCCAACGGTTATAAATCTCAACTGAGTTTTCAGGGTAACAAAGTGTATCTTCAATATTGTCAATTTTGAAAACTTCGTTTTTATCATCACCATTTGGAGTGAAAGCATTGTGAACCAGTATCGTTCCACATCCTAAAACCTGGGCTTTTTCAATAACTACACTGTCTTCATCTGAAATAGGAGTGTTACTAGGAGTTAATCCATTGGCAGTAGCAATATTGGTTACGCTAGTTCCTTTCAAGTCATCTACTGTTATTGTATGAGTTTGAACGATTTCTTTGTGTTCCCCAGGAGCAAGACTAAAAGGTTCATTTGTAGTGTCTAAACCTGTTAAAGGGTCTTTAACTACAATGTTATGAAGGATAACATTCCCAGTGTTAGTTACATTTATAGTATAAGTGATTACATCACCAACAAAACTATAGACATCAGTATCACTGTCACGACTAGTAACAACGGCTGTTTTGTCAACATTTAATCCTGGACTTTGAGGAAGAGTTGTAACTGTAGGTGCATCGTTATTCACAGTTGTACCAGAAATATCAGTTACATTATTTCCTTTAGGATCTTTACCAGAAGCTAAAGCTGTATTGGTTACTCTACCAGCATCAATATCTGCTTGTGTAATAGTGTAAACACCAGTTACCGAGCTGTTAGTTGCGCCTACAGCTAAGGAAACTACAGGGCTATTAGAGATGGTTAAGCCTGGTAATTGGTTGTCAGT
>Ga0308158_10004896_pt1 | contig 11144 bp, 9 predicted proteins | sample PhyBR2_FD_201038 | JGI IMG/M metagenome (GOLD analysis project Ga0308158, IMG submission 201038) | Phyllosphere microbial communities from UC Gill Tract Community Farm, Albany, California, United States - DLSLB.R2 | ecosystem: Host-associated > Plants > Phyllosphere > Unclassified | place: USA...
TCAGGAAATCCAGGCTCATGGCACGGGCCACGAATACCTGGCCGTCACCGCAACGCATGGCTTCCTGACCATAGCCGAGGGCGCGCATCCATTCGGTCCTTGCCCTCTCCATGAAGGCCACGTAGCGGGCGTGGTACACCACGCCGCCAGCGTCGGTATCTTCCCAGTAAATGCGTGTCGGCCAACTGAACCGAGACTCATTCGTCATCGCGTTGCTCCGCGAACAGGTCCACAGGCGCCGGTGCCGCCTTGGGTTTGAGGCCCAGATGGCGGTAGGCCTTGCTGGTGGCCATGCGCCCGCGGGCGGTACGCACCAGGAAGCCCTGCTGGATCAGGAACGGCTCGACCACGTCTTCCAGGGTGCCGCGCTCCTCGGAAAGCGCCGCGGCCATCGATTCGACCCCGACCGGGCCGCCATCGAAGTACTCCACCAGGGTCCGCAGCATGCGCCGGTCCAGCTCGTCGAAGCCTTCCGGATCGACCTTGAGCATCTGCATCGCCGCCTGCGCCACCGTCTGGTCGATATGCCCGCCGGCCTTGACCTGGGCATAGTCACGCACGCGCCGCAGCAGGCGGTTGGCGATACGCGGGGTGCCACGGGAACGGCGGGCGATCTCGCCGGCACCTTCGGCGCTGCAATCAATGCCGAGGATGCCTGCCGAACGCCGCACGATGCGGGTCAGCTCCTCGGCCGAATAGAACTCGAGCCGCTGCACGATGCCGAAGCGGTCGCGCAGCGGCGCGGTCAGCAGGCCGGCGCGGGTGGTGGCGCCAATCAGGGTGAACGGTGGCAGATCGAGCTTGATCGAGCGCGCGGCCGGGCCGTCGCCGATCATGATGTCGATCTGGAAATCTTCCATCGCCGGGTACAGCACTTCCTCGACCACCGGCGAAAGACGGTGGATTTCATCGATGAACAATACGTCATGCGGCTGCAGGTTGGTCAGCAGCGCGGCCAGATCGCCGGCTTTTTCGATCACCGGGCCCGAGGTGACGCGCAGCGCCACGCCCAGCTCGTTGGCGATCACGTGGCTCAGCGTGGTCTTGCCCAGCCCGGGCGGGCCGAAGATCAGCACATGGTCCAACGCCTCGCGACGGGCCTTGGCGGCCTGGATGTAGATATCCATCTGCTCGCGCACCGGAGCCTGGCCGAGGTAGTCGGTCAGGCTGCGCGGGCGGATGCTGGCGTCGGCGGCGTCATCCTCACGGGTGGCGCCGGCGCCGATGATGCGGTCGTCAGTCATCCGACTATGTTACGTCCAGCCATACGGAAATAGGAGTTTGTTTGGGAGGGAGAGACGAGAAGTGAGTGAAGAGGAGTGAGAAGCAAGAGAAAGCGGGCTGCAATGGTCTACCCATGCTTTCCAAGGCGTTGTCGCCAACCTGCGCGCCAACCCAGCGGCAACAGAAAGGGCGTGCTTCAGCCCTTTCTCGCTGCTCACTCCTCTTCACTCACTCCTGCCCTTCAGATTTCCACCTGCGCGCCCAATTCCACCAACCGGTTACCCGGTATACGGAAGAAGCCGGTGGCAGGCGCCGCGTTGCGATGCATGAAGGCGAACAGCTTGTCGCGCCAGATCGGCATGCCACGGTTGGCGCTGGCCACGATGGTCTCGCGGCTGGCGAAGAAGGTGGTATCCATCGGGTCGAAATAGATGCCGCCATGGTCGCAGGAGCGCATCAGTGCGAGCGGGATATCCGGGGTTTCCATGAAGCCGTAGCGCACGTGGACGCGGTAGAACTCATCGCCGACCGAATCGATGCGCAGGCGCTGGCCTTCGGCCGCATATGGCATGGGCAGCGTTTCCACGTGCAGGAACACGTTGCGCTCGTGCAGCACCTTGTTGTGCTTGAGGTTGTGCATCAGCGCATGTGGCACCACGCTTGGGTCGGCGGTCAGGAACACCGCCGTACCCGGCACCCGCACTGGCGGCGCCAGCATCAGGCCCGGCAGGAACGTGTCCAGACGGATACCGTCCTTGCGGATCTCGTCACGCAGCAGTTCGCGACCACGGCGCCAGGTGCGCATCATCGTGAACAGCACCAGGCCAAGCACCAGCGGGAACCAGGCGCCCTGCAGCAGCTTGGCACCGTTGGCGATCACGAAGCCCAGGTCGATCACCAGGAACACCACGCACAGGGCAATGATGGCGTGGCGCGCACGCGGCCACAGCACACGCGCCACCAGCGCCAGCAGCAAGGTGTCGATCAGCATCGTGCCCGACACCGAGATGCCGTAGGCCACGGCCAGGTTGCTCGAGCTGCGGAAGGCCAGCACCAGCCCGAACACCATCACCGCCAGGCCCCAGTTGATGCCGGGGATATAGATCTGGCCGATGGTGTCGTGCGAGGTATGCAGGATGCGCATGCGCGGGATGTAACCCAGCTGCATGGCCTGACGCGAGACCGAGAACGCACCGGTGATCACCGACTGGCTGGCGATCACCGCTGCCGCCGTTGCCAGCAGGATCATCGGGATCAACGCCCACTGTGGCACCGCCTCGAAGAACGGATTGGCCACCGCGTCGGGCCGCTGCAGCACCAGCGCCCCCTGCCCGAGGTAGTTGAGCACCAGGCACGGCAGCACGAAGAAATACCAGGCATGACGGATCGGCGGCGCACCGAAGTGGCCCATGTCCGCGTAAAGCGCCTCGCCGCCGGTCACCGCCAGCACCACCGCACCGAGGATGAAGACGCCGTGCCAGCCATGTTCCATGAAGAAGCGTGCCGCCCACAGAGGGTTGAAGGCCTTCAGCACTTCCGGCGCGGCGATCACGTTCCAGATGCCGATGGCGGCCAGCGACAGGAACCAGATGGTCATCACCGGCCCGAACACCTTGCCCACTTTCTCGGTACCAAAGCGCTGCGCGGCGAACACCGCCGCCAGCACCACCAGGGTGATAGGCACCACGAAATGACTGAGGCCCGGCGCGGCGACCTCCAGGCCCTCTACCGCACCGAGCACGGAAATAGCCGGGGTAATCACGCCATCGCCGAAGAACAGCGAGGCACCGAAAATACCGAGGATGCCCACCACATACGCCGAGCGCGAGCCGTTGCGCAGGGTGCGCTGGGCCAGCGCCATCAAGGCCATGATGCCGCCTTCGCCATCGTTGTCGGCGCGCATGATGATGGTCACGTACTTGAGCGTGACCACCATGTTCAAGGCCCAGAACGCCAGCGACAGCACGCCCAGCACGGTGTCGTGGTCACTGTTGAGCCCGTAATGCGGCGAGAACGCTTCCTTCAGGGTGTACAGCGGGCTGGTGCCGATATCGCCGAACACCACGCCGATGGCGCCGACGACCAGCGCCAGGCCACCGGCAGCACCGCCGTGGCCATGGCCTTGAGTAGAAGATTCAGACGTGGAAGAAGCGTGGGACATGGCGATCTCAGGTTGGCGTCATGTTGCCGAGGAAGTTAACGCAGCGCTGCCTGCAGCGCCTTGCGGATGACCGTGGCGACATCATCGCCCTCGGCACCGGCATCGCGCGCCATCTTGGCGGCCTCTGCCGGTTTATAGCCCAGTTGCTGCAATGCCACCGTCGCCTCGGACACCGCATCGGCGCCCAGCTGGCCGGCAATGGGGGCGCCGCCGCCGGTAAAGTTGGCTGCGCGGTCACGCAGTTCGACCACCATACGCTCGGCGGTCTTCTTGCCTATACCCGGAATGCGGGTCAGCGCGGTGACATCGCCGGTCTGGATCAGCCGCGCGAACTCGTCGACGCTGGCCCCGGACAGCACCGCCAGCGCGATCTTGGCACCGATACCCGACACCTTCTGCACGTCGCGGAACAGCCGGCGCTCGCCCTCGCGCAGGAAGCCGTACAGCGAGACGCTGTCTTCCTTCTGTGCGTAATGGGTGAACAGGATCACCTCGCGACCGACATCGGGCAGGTCATAGAAGGTGCTCATAGGCGCCTCCAGCTCATAACCGACGCCATTGACGTCAATCACCAGCCACGGCGGGGCCTTGTAGGCGAGGATGCCGCGCAGGCGACCGATCATGCGAAATACCTCATTTACGACTCCAAGCCTGGCGCACATCCACTCCCAGCCGGTTGGCCGTGGCGCGGACATGCGCATGGGTGATGGCCACCGCCAGTGCATCGGCGGCGTCTGCCTGTAATTTGCCCTGCAGGTTCAGCATCAAACCCACCATATGCTGCACCTGCTGCTTTTCCGCGCCGCCGCGGCCAACCACGGCCAGCTTGATCTCGGTGGCGGCGTATTCGCTGACCGGCAGGTCGCGCATCACCACCGCACACACCGCGGCGCCGCGCGCCTGGCCCAGCTTCAATGCCGAGTCGGCGTTCTTGGCCATGAACACCTTCTCGATCGCCACTTCCTGCGGCTGGAACTCCTCGATCAAGGCATGCAGCCCATGCGCCAGCAAGCGCAAGCGCTGCGGGAAATCCGCCGCACCCAGCAGCACCAGCGGTGCGTGATGGACATGGCGGGCGCGGCCGCTGGCGTCGATGTCGATGATGCCGACACCGGTGCGTTGCGAACCCGGGTCAATGCCAAGGATGCGGGTCATGCTGCCTCTATCAGTAAAAAACGGCGCCCAGCATGGCCGGACGCCGTCTCACCCGGTGGGACCGGGCGGGTCGTCAGACCCGCTCCAGGCCTGCCTGGTCGACGTTGGAATACACGTCCTGCACATCGTCCAGGTCTTCGAGCATGTCCAGCAGCTTCTTCACCTGCACGGCGGTATCGGCATCGACGGCAACGTCGTTGTCGGCACGGAAGGTGATCTCACTGTGATCCGGCACCAGCTTGGCGGCGATCATCGCATCCTTGACCGACTGGAACGCCTCCGGCGCGGTGATCACATCGATCGAACCATCGTCCGGATAGACCGCGATATCGTCGGCACCAGCCTCGATCGCCGCCTCGGTGATGGCCTCCTCGTCCGCGCCCGGCGCGAAGCTCAGCACGCCCAGCCGCTTGAACATGAACGACACCGAGCCTTCGGTGCCCATGTTGCCGCCGCACTTGCTGAAGGCATGGCGGACGTCGGCCACGGTGCGCACGCGGTTGTCGGTCAGGCAGTCGACTATCACGGCGATGCCGCCCGGGGCATAGCCCTCGTAGCGCACCTCTTCGTACTCGACGCCTTCCAGCTCACCGGTGGCCTTCTTGATCGCGCGCTCGATGACGTCCTTGGTCATGTTCGCGGCCAGGCCCTTGTCCATCGCCACGCGCAGGCGCGGGTTGTTGTTTGGGTCGCCTCCGCCACCGCGGGCAGCAACGCTGATCTCCCGGATGATTTTGGTGAAAATCTTGCCGCGCTTCGCGTCATTCGCGTTTTTGCGGCCTTCGATGGAAGGACCTCGACCCATGGGAATACCGTACATCTGTCAGGAACAGGACGGTAATTCTACCTGATCCCCTGCCCCAGCCCCGTCATCCGCCGGTTGCGGCGGCAACTGCGGGGAAACGCCCCTGGCGCAGGAAACCGGCGGTCAGCGTGGCCACCTCCGGCGACAGCACCAGCCCGCTATGGCTGACCGGCACCACGCAGTGGTCGGCCAGCCCTGGCAGACGGGTCTCGGCCAGGCCCACGGTGCCATCGGATTCGCCTTCCAGCGCCCCCATCATTGCGCCCAGGCCGTGCGCCACCGAGCCGGCGATCAGGCCGACCTCGGCCTGCCCCTGCCAATCCGGCAGCCCGTGCAACAGCAGGTCGCCACTGCGCCCCAACGCCGCCAGCCAGCCGTGCTCGGCCATGGAACGGGCCGTGCCACTGCCGCATAGCGGCGAGCCCAGGCAGACCACCCGTGGCACGTCCAGGCCCGGTGCCTGCCGCAATGCCTCCAATGCAACCAGGCCTCCAAGGCTGTGCCCGACCACCGACACCGGTCCGCGCGCGCGCAGGCGCTGCACCAACTGCGGCACCGCCCGTTCGGGGCCCCCAAACACGCTGGCATAACCAAACGTATCCACCGCGAAACCGTGTGTGCGCAACCGCCAGGCCAGCGGCAACAGCCAGGAGCGGGTGTTCCAGATGCCGTGCAGGATCAGCACACGGGGACGCGGGGAGTTCTGCCATGACATGCGCGCAGTGTCCGTCATCGCCCTTGTCCACCACAACGGGCAACGACACGGTCTTTAGTCGAAGTTGTAATCCAGCTGTACCGCCAGTTGCCGCCCCACCGCGCTGTAGACCGCGTCGTAGTAGTAGGGAAACGCATCGTTGCTGCTGTCCCGCGGCGGTGCCGTGTCGAAGAGATTGTTGATGAACAAGGTCACGGCCGTGCGCGGGCTGATCTGTCTTGCAACATTCGCGTTCCACAACAGCAGCGGCTTTATGCTTCCCTGTCCATCAACGCGCGGCAAGCGACCCTGGCGGGTGCCGGACACATTGACCGACCACCCCCCCTGCCCCTGCCAACCCAGCGTACTGCGCAGGTAGCTGCGGAAAGCCGGGTTTTCCGCCGACGTCCACTGCGCCTCACGCCATTGTTCATGCAAGGTACCCGGTGCACGCACACGACGTTCGCCGCGCAAGGTGCGCGACCACGCGGCATGCAGGTTGAAGTCGCCGATGCTGCTGCCGAATCGCCAGTCCAACACCGTGTCGATGCCGCGGACACGTTGTTCGGACTGGTTGGCGGCGGTCGATTCGACCATGACAACGCGCCCCTCTCCCTGGGCACCGCTACGCACGACCCGCTGGCGTGCCCTGCGGCACTCCCAGGAGCGCAGATCCAGCGGACTCGGGCTCCCGTCCAGGCGCAGGCCGGTGGCGCATTCGGCTTCGTCTCGCAGCAACAACGCCGGTGAGATCCGGCCGATGCCGCCCTGGTTGCTGACATCCCAGTAGTCCACGCTGATCGACAGCGCATCACTGGCATCCCAGACCAGGCCTGCGGTTGTTGATGTGCCGGTCTCCGCGTCCAGTTCCGGATTCCGATAGGTCCGCGTCAGGAACGCCGACTCATAGCCGCTGCAATCGGGAGCAGCCCCCGCCACGATGCAACGCCGTGCATCGATCGCCGCCCCATAGCTGCCGCCACCATCGGTGAAGACCCAGTGCATGTCCGGCATCTTGAAACTGGTGGCATGGCTGGCCCGCAGCAACACGCGGCGCAGCGGCCGCCACTCCAGCCCCGCGCTCCAGGTGCGGGCGGTGGCGGCAGCGGTGGCATCGTCATAGCGATCCATGCGACCCGCGGCGCTGGCCCTGATGGTCGCGGTCAGCGGCATCCCCAGCTCGGCCCCAACCGCGTAACGATCACGCACGCCCTCACCCACGCTACCGGTAAGGTTGTAGGTTTCCATCTGTAACGGCAGCAGCGAGGGCGTGTTCCGCAGCCGATAGCGCTGGCGGCTGGCTTCCAGCACCACTGCCATGTCCAGCGCGCCAGCGGGAAGGTCAGCGACGCCACCGGACACGACATAGGACACTCCCTCCACCCGGGTCAGCGCGTCGTAATGCACCTTGCCGGACATGGCTGAATATTCAGCGGGCGTGATCGGGCGGTACCAATGCTGCAGGTCCAGCGGCTGGATGATGACGCCATCATCGGTCATGCCCATCGGCTCGCCAAAGAAGAAGGCATTGACGGTCTCACCCAGCAGGCGACGCCGGTCGCGCTGTACGCGATAGTCCGAACGCCCACCCACCAGGCTCCAATCCAGCCGCTGGCCGTACTGCCCTTGCAGCCCCAGGGCCAGGTCCCACATCCGCTCGCCATAGCGATCGTTCATCGTGTCCAGGCCACCGGTTTCCTGCGGGGTCAGCAGTCGCTGCGGGGCGACGTATCCAAACCGCGGATCGTAAACCTCGCCGACGCTGCCGGTACTGGCGGAAAATGGCCCGCTGATCAGCTCCAGGCCGCTGGCCAGTTCGCTGCGCGCATCCCATACCTGCAACGCCGCCCACGCCTGCATGCGTGTCGACACCCTCCAGTGCGCGCGCATCTGTCCCGACAGCGCCTGCACGCCATCCCGCAGCGACGCGTAGCCGGCGTTGCGCCAGCTACCACAGCCATGTCCCCGCAGGGCCGGTCCGGGACTGGACGCTGCGGCAAAGTCCCAGTCCACGAACTCACCCTTCCAGCGTTCGCAGACAGTATCCGGCACCGCCACCAGCGTGCCCTTGGCAGCCCCGGCAGCCTGAACGAAGCCCAGTCCGAGAGCGGGCTGGAACGGGTTGGCAGCATCACCGTTGCGCGGAGGTTGCAGGTTCCGCTGTGAACCCCGCAGCAACTCGGCACTGGAAAACTGCAGGGCGTAGCTCAGCCCCCAATCATCGCCACCGTGGCCGCTGAACCATTGCAGGTCAACATGATCACCGCCTCCCAGGCTGCTGGTGCCGGTACGCAGCGTGGCCTGCGAACCAACATGCGCCTGCTTGAGCACGATGTTGACCACCCCGGCAATCGCATCTGCGCCATAGATGGCCGAGGCGCCGCCCGTCATCAGCTCCACCCGCTCCACGCTGGCCAGGGGAATGCTGCCAAGACTCTGGAAATTGCTACGGCCATTCGAAGGAAACGGGTAATCCGGCACCCGTCGGCCGTCCACCAGGATCAGTGACCGTCCCGGCCCCAGCCCACGCAGGTTCAAGGGCTGTGCGTTGGCCGAAAAGCGCCCACCTGCGCCCTGTGATTCGGCACCGTAGGTGCTCGTGCCGTTCATTGCCAGCGCCTCGCTCAAGCTGAAATGGCCCTCACGCCGCATCTGTTCGGCGGTGATGACAGTTACCGGCGCGGGGCCTTCAACGCTGCTGCGTGCGATCCGCGAACCGGTAACCTGCAGCGTGGCAAGCGAACTGGCCACGGCCGGCATTGTCAGCGGCGGGGTCGCGGCAATCGGCCTGACGGCATCCGCTGTCACTGCCGGGACAATGGTCACCACCCCGCTGCCGGTCAGCCGATAGCTCAGACCGCTGCCGGCGAGCAGTTCCTGCAGGGCCTGTAGCGGGTGATAGCGCCCGCTCAAAGCCGGCGCCGCCTTGCCGGCCAACATCTGCGGGGCCATCAGTATCTGCAGCCCGGAGCTGGACGCCAACTGCGCCAGCGCCCGCTGCATGGGTTGCGCCGGCAGGCTGTAATAACGCGCGCCAGCATCCTCACGTGCCCAGGCGGGGGCAGCCAACAGAATCAGGCACAGCAACCAGCGGCGCAGCATATCGGGCCGACCTCGCCGTACCTGCCGTTGTCCGCTGTCCGCGCTGGCAATCATCCGCCCTCCAGTGACAAGCGTGCCGCCGTCCAGCTGGCACCCGTGTACAGACGCAGCATCGACCGAATCCCTCATCTGGCAGAATTACTGGCACTGGCTCAAGCTGCGCGTGTCGCTCCAGACTGTCAACGCCAGCCAATGACCGCCGCCCTTCCGCCTGTCCAACCACCCGACACCGTCCGGGACGCAGGTGTCATGGCGCAACAGTACCGCCCCCGCCTGATGCGTTACTTCAGGAATCATCTGGGTTCGGTTGAAGACGCCGAAGATCTCACCCAGGAGACCCTGGTGCGGATGATGCGCGATCCACAGGCGGACAAGGTCAACAACGTCGAAGCCTATCTGATGACAATTGCCGGCAATCTGCTGCGCGATCGTTATCGTCGCGACCGTACCCGCCATGTGGGCCAACATGTACCCATCGACGAGAACACCGAGGGCTGGCCGACCGAATCGGTATGTGGCGAACGCGTCTACCAGGACCGCGAACGCCTGCAGGCCTTCCTCAAGGTACTGGATGACCTGCCCCCGCGTTGCCAGCAGGTTTTCCTGTTGCACCGTTACGAGGGCCTGACCTATGGCGCGATTGCCAGCCAGTTGGGAATCAGTGTCAGTGCCGTCGAAAAACAAATGATGCGTGCCCTGCTCCACTTCGGCACGCGGCTGGAGCAACCATGAAAGAAACCAGGCTGGACGTCGTTGAAGATGCGGACCCGATCGGCACCCAGGCAGCGAGCTGGTTCGCACGCCTGCACGCCGATGAGGTGAGCGAGGAGGAACAGGCCCGGCATCAGGCCTGGCTGGATGCCGCTCCCGCCCACCGGCTTGCCTACGACCGGCTCGAGCGCATGTGGATGATGCTGGGCGGCTTCGCCGCCACGCCCGAAGTGGAGCAGCGCCTGGCGTCGCTTCCGGCACCAGCGACGCAACCCGCCCGCCAGCCGCCGCAACGCCGACCGCGGCGCATGCGCTGGCTGGCGGCCTGCGCGGCAGCATTGACTGCCGTTGTCATCGGCTGGCGGCTGTTCGCCCCCGCGCCGACCAGCGAGCTGCGCGTTGCCAGCGCAGTCGGCGAGCAGCGCAACATCACCCTTGAGGATGGCACCGAAGTGGCGCTCGACACCGGCACCACGCTGCGTGTGCGCTACAGCGCACGACAACGTCGCATCGTGCTGGACCAGGGCCGCGCGTTCTTCAAGGTGGCGGCGGACCGCGCGCGTCCGCTGACCGTGGATACCGCGCAGGGCAGCGTACGCGCCGTCGGCACCCAGTTCGAGGTCTATCGTCTGGACAATGGCCTCGATGTAACCCTGTTCGAAGGCAAGGTACAGCTACGCGCTGCCGACGGCAGCGCCGCAGCCGTGGCCACGCTCACTCCCGGGCAGCGCGCGCACATGACCACCGGCAAGACGCCACAAGTACAGAACTTCCAAGGCGGCAGCGCACCGGCATGGATCAACGGCCAACTGGTGTTTGAAGACCTGCCATTGCGGGCGGCGGTGGACGAGTTCAATCGCTATGGTGGCAGCCCGTTGCGGGTCAAGGATGCGGCGCTGGGCGAACTGCGTGTATCCGGGGTGTTCCGCAGCAATGACAGCACTGGCTTCGTTGAAGCCTTGAACGCCCTGCACAAGGTTTCGGCACATACCAACGCCGCAGGCGAGACCGAGCTCAGCCGCTGATCACCGTGCGCCGCAGGAAGCCTGCGGCGCGCAGTGACACCTCATAGTGGCTGCAGCAATGCCTGCCTGATCCGCTCGCGCTCCAGCACCTGCATATGCAACAAATCCTTGAGCCGTTGGTTCTCCGCCTGCAGCCGCCGCAGGTGGCTTGAGGAAGGCGCGCGCCGACCAGCGCAGATGCGCTGCAACTGCACACGCGACGCATCACTGAAGCCATGCTTCCTGCAGAGCTCCTGCAGGGTCTGACCGGCATCAAGCTCGCGCAGG
>Ga0308158_10004898_pt1 | contig 11139 bp, 12 predicted proteins | sample PhyBR2_FD_201038 | JGI IMG/M metagenome (GOLD analysis project Ga0308158, IMG submission 201038) | Phyllosphere microbial communities from UC Gill Tract Community Farm, Albany, California, United States - DLSLB.R2 | ecosystem: Host-associated > Plants > Phyllosphere > Unclassified | place: USA...
CGCCGTTGTTGAGTTTGAGTTCCATGCCATCACGCTATGTGGATGGCCGCGATTGTGGGAGGGCTTGTCAGTCCCTCCTTCACAGGTTGGGGCACGCGTACCGTGGAGGCATGACCAACAGCGATGACGTGCGGAAATTCCTCACCTCCCGCCGCGCCCGGCTCACCCCGGAGGATGCCGGGCTGCCCGCGTACGGCGGAAACCGGCGGGTGGCGGGGCTGCGCCGGGAGGAGGTGGCCATGCTGGCCGGGCTGAGCGTCGACTACTACATCCGGCTGGAACGGGGAAACCTGTCCGGTGCGTCGGACAGCGTCCTGGAGGCCCTGGCGCGCGCCCTGCAGTTGGACGACGCCGAGACGGCCCACCTTTTCGACCTCGCCCGCGCAGCTACTTCGGCGCCGCGGGTCCGGCGGAAGCGGAGTCCCTTGACGGTGCGCCCCAGCGTGCAGCGGGTCATCGACGCGATTACGACGGCGCCGGCCTGGGTCCGTAACGACCGCGGCGATGTGCTGGCCGCCAATGAGCTGGGCCGGGCCCTGTATTTGGAAATGATGGCCGAGCCCGTCAGCCCACCGAACAGCGCACGGTTCACCTTCCTGAACCCGAAGGCGCGGGAGTTCTTCCGGGACTGGGAGCGCAGCGCGGACGACATCGTGGCGGTCCTGCGGTCCACGGCCGGGAGGAACCCGTACGACAAGGACCTCTCGGACCTGATCGGGGAGCTCTCAACCCGCAGCGAGGAGTTCCGCATCCGCTGGGCCCGGCACGACGTGAAGTACCACCGAACCGGCCGCAAACGCCTGCACCACTCCATCGTGGGGGACCTGGACCTGACCTACGAGGCCATGGAGCTCCCCGCGGACCCTGGGCTGCGGATCAACATCTACACGGCCGAGCCGGGCACGCCGTCCGAGGATGCGCTGAAGGTCCTGGCGAGCTGGGCCGCCACGCAGGCTGCCGCGGCGCAGCCTGCCGCTCCTGAGGTTCCGGTCCAGAAGGGCAGCTGAGCCGCGCCCGGCGCTGCGCATATTCCGTTTCGCTGCGCATATTCCCTGGCGCAACTCACATAAGTGGTGCGAAAAGGAATTCGCGCGTCACCGGAAGTTTTGCGTCTCAAAACTGTCCGCCCTACGGCAGCGCCGGGTCCTCCTCCAGCCACGCCATTGCCTCGTCCATCGACGTGAAGTACCGGGTGGGGTGCACCGGTTTGTGCCTGCCTGTATAGAAGCTGGCGAGGGTCTGGTCCACGGGGGAGGTGCCAACCACCGCCGCGCGCGCCACGGGCCAGGTCCCGGCAAAGGCCTTCAGCGCCCCCTGGTCAATCCACTCCAATCCCGTCATTTCCACCAGCAGCGGCAGGACACGGCCGCCGCTGAGCTCCCTGGCGCGCTCCATCAGCGCCACCGCGTCGCGTTCCGTGACCACATCCCCGGGCCCCCACTTCAGGTGCAGCAGGTCCCCGGAGAGCTCGATGGTCCCGGTGATGTCTTTCATGCCTACTACTTTGCTGCTCATTCACGGCGTACAGCAACACGGCAGCACAAACTGGACGGCCGGAAGCGGATGGGGAAGGGACGGCCTTGTCCCGTCCCCATCCACTCCGCACCAGGAACCCCCCAATATCGGGAGCGTTGCTCCGGGCTTCCTGGTGCCTTCCGCCGGCCTTGGTCGGACGGTGAATTGACGGATAGACGTTTTCGTCAATTCTGACTAGAAGTGTGGCCCCCATCGGGTTCTTAGGTCAAGGGACTTTGGCGCCGGGTGACGGTGCCGCGCACGCAATGGGTCAGGCCCGCCGCCCGTGCTGCTGGTCCTGCAGCTCGCGTGCGGCAGCGGCCCGAAGGGTCAGGTCGGCGTTGCGCGCCATCATGATGAGCTGCTTGGCCGCCTCGTCCAGGGTGCAGCCACAGCGCGCAGCTATTGCTTCGCACGCGTCGGCAATCACCGCGCGCGAGGCCAGGGTGTGTTCCAGCTCCGCAAACTGCTCGTCGGAAAAGGTTGCCGGACCCGTAACACCGGCAGCGCGCGGGGCAGCTTGCGGCGCGGCCGCGACGTACGTCCGGCGCGGTGTGTAATGCGACCGGGCCACAGCAGCGGCCACCTGCGCCTGCAGCACGGATCGCGCGGCGGCAAGCAGGTTCGCGACTTCGGGGCAGGCCAGCCGGTACACCAGCCGCCCCTCGAGACGCTGGCACTCGATCAGCCGCTGGGTCCGCATTTGGGTCAAGTGGCGGGACAGATGCGAGGCCTTCTCCCCGGTACCCTCGCACAGTTCCGGGATGGACGACTCGCCGCAAGCCAGGAGGTCCAGGACCTGTGCCCTTACCGGGTGGGCTGCGGCCTTGAAAACCTCCGCAAGAGCCAGCATTGACGGTCGTGCCCCGTCTGCTTCAGGCACTACATTCGTCACGGTTTCCCACCCCTGCCTTACTCGGGCCCCCGCCAGGGAGACACATCGTTGTGCTGACACGTAAGATCGTCCCCCGCAACCAGGTGTCAGTGCAACGGGTTCGGCCCGTCAAAAAAAGACGGCCAAGAACGGACGACGGCGGCCCGCACCACAAGGAGCAGGCCGCCGGTCATGCAGGGAAAGGCTAAGCGGTGGTCAGCACCGTCTTCAGCCAGCCTTCCTCGCGCCGGTCGAAGTTCAGGTAGGCGTCCACCACGTCGCTGATCGGTTCGTGCTGGGTGATGAACTTGGTGGGGTCGAAGACGCCGGACGCCACCAGGTCCACCAGCGGCGGCGTGACGGAGCGGTGGTCGCAGTTGCCCATCCGGATGGTCAGGTTCTTGTTCATCGCCTGGCCAATGGGATAGGTCATCATCGCCGGGCTGTACACGCCGATGATCCCGATCCGGCCGTACTTCCGCACCGTCTCGATGCTCCACTGCGAAACCTGCGAGGGCGCATTCCCCGGCACCCAGTTGTCGCCCTGCACATTGGTGGACGGGGCAACCTCGGCCACTTCCTGCGCAAACTGCTCCGCCTGCTCCTCGCCCTTGGCGGCCGCGGGCCCGGCCCAGGGCCGCTGCGCATCGACGCCCACGGCATCGATCACCGCATCCACGCCGATACCCTGCGTCGCCTCCTGCAGGGCCTCCACCGGATCTTCACTGTTGAAGTTGATGACGTCGGCGTTCTGGTCGAGTGCCTGGACCAGCCGGGTTTCGATCCCGTCAATCGCAAACACCCGCGACGCACCCTGCCGGAACGCCGACGCAATGGCCAGCTGCCCCACCACGCCAGCGCCATACACGGCCACCGTGTCGCCCCGCTGGACGCCGGCCAGCTGAGCCCCGAACCAGGCCGTGGGGAAGATGTCCGAGAGCAGGATGGCCTGCTCGTCGCTGACGTTGTCCGGCAGCCGGGTGAGCGTGTTGGATGCCCAGGGAATCCTCGCGTACTCCGCCTGCAGCCCGTTGATCGGTCCGGTGGTCTCCGGGCCGCCGAAGAAACATGTTCCCGCCTGCGGGCCGTTCGGGTTGGCGACGTCGCATTGCGCCGTATGCCCCGCGCGGCACTGCCAGCACACGCCGCAGGACATCGTGGAGGAAACGATCACGCGGTCCCCGGGCGCGAACCGCCGCACGGCCTTGCCCACGGCGGTCACCTCACCCACGGCCTCGTGGCCCAGGATGGTGCCTTCCTTCATCCCGGACATGGTGCCGCGGATGAAGTGCAGGTCCGTGCCGCAGATCGCGCTGCGGGTGATGCGCACAATGGCGTCATTCGGGTCCAGGATGGTGGGATCGTCCACGTTGTCCAGGCGGATATCGCCTTCGCCGTGCCACACAAGAGCTTTCATGATGGGACTCCTTTTACGCGCTCAAACTGCCGAATAGGGTTCTGGTCATCAGGCATTCCATGCGCCCAGCTGCAAGATAGTAAGCCTACTGCCTATTTTCGGGTGGGGCCAGCGGTCCCATCCACCCCCAGCGCCGCGCATCCCTGTTTCCGCTGCGCATATTCCTCAACGCACCCCGTATTTGGGCCGCGAAAGGGAAATACCGGCCGAGTTTCGCATCTCCGAGTAGGCTCGGTGGACCAACGCCTGACGGGGCAGACGCATGGGATACGAGCCAGATGATGACTTCACCGAGCGGGTTGCCACGTGGAAAGCCCGGGACGAACGCTTTGACAAGATGTTTGGATCGTCGGCAAGTGCCATCGCGGCTCTCTTTGTCATGGCGCCCTCGGTCTACCGGCTCTTCAACGGCCCAGTGCAGTGGTACGACGTCGTCGCGGTGATCGCGGGTGCCGGGTTGATCACCTTTCACGCGGTGCGGCTGGTCCGGCTCCGGCGCACCGCTGCGCAGGCTCCGGTCCGACGCGCAGGTTCCTGAGCGCTACCCACAGAAGGGCCGCGCCGTGGAAGGGGCGCGTCATGAGCGGTCTTGCGGGTCGAATACAGCGGAACGCGTACGACGGCGGCCCACGCCTGCCGCCGCAAGCTTCCGTTCCAGCGTTCCAACCGCAGCGAGGTCCGCCCAGTCCCACCGCTCCACGCGGAACCCCAAGGAACGGAGCCTATTTTCGCGCTTCTTCTCCTCCACAACTGCCTCGGATGTGGTCCTGCCCTTGAGGAACCCGGGTTTGACGTACTTCTCCTCGCCGTCGAACTCGCCGACGATCCGCGACTCCTTCCAGTAGAAATCCGAGTACCCCACCAGCCCCGCGGCGTCCGTGAAGCGCTGCTGGAGGATCGGGGGTTCGAAGCCGGCCACGTGGATCAGCCCCCGGCTCCAGGACTCGCCCGCCGAAGCAGACGCAGGATCGGCAAAGGCGATGGCCGCCCTGATCCGCCGCGCCGCCGCAGCGGAGTAGATTTGACCGATACCGGCCTCCAGTTCGTCCTTGGTCAGGGCAGGGAGTTGACGAGCGGGGTCCGGCCGCAACACGTGGTCCAGCGGCGCTATGGCTTCGGCGAACGGGCTGAATGCCGCCAGGTCCAGGACGGTCCGGACGCGGTCGGTGACCAGGAGCCCCTCCAACTTCACCACCTCCAAGCCCTCGCGGGCAGCGAAGTGGCGGCTGACTCCGGCACGTGACCTCCCGCCGTCGTTCCTTAGCGTGAGGGCCCGCACCGGGTGGTTCTGCCCGATGAACGGGATGTCCCACACGCTGGCTGAGGAGTGCCGGGCGAAAATTGTGGGCTTTTGAAAGGTTTCCCCGGCGGCCTGGACCCGGACGCGGTACTGCCGCCAGGGCTTCATGGCCCGCCAGGTGGGACCGTCGACATAAACACCGTGCCGGACCCGCACCAGGGCGCCGGACCGCACACGCTTTGCCAGGTCGTTGGCGCTAAGTCCGTGGAGGATGCGGTCCCGGGACAGCAGGAACGGCGGGAGGTCTGTCATGTATCTACGGTGCCGGGCGGGGCCCCTGCCCGGAAGCGCTGTGTGCGGCTATGTGGAAAAGCGACCCCGTGCGCCCCGCCAACACCCAGCGATGGGCATCCTCGTCTTCGCTGCGCACATTCCTTTGCACACCGCATATGCGGGCGGCGTCAAGGAGCATCCGCGTCGAAAATGCACACGCGCGTCGGAACGCAGGCGCAACAGCGGGAGCAGCAGCAGAAAACTACGACGCCGGCACGCACCAAAGCGGCCTGCCACCGTGTGCAGGTGGGCAGGCCGCCTTGGCCAGGTCGGGAGCTACCGCTCCGCACGTGCGTCCGGTGCGTCGCCCGGCTTGCGCGTGGGCTCCACGTTGCCGCCCTTCCCGTAGTCTCCTTCCGGGTACCGGCCGGTTTCGGATGCCGCGGACCGTCCGGGTACCGGTCCGGCCCCGCCGTAGTCGGCCTTGACGTAGCGGCCGGCTCCCACGGTCCTGTCGCCCAGGGGTTCGGGCAGTCCGCCTTCGGTGCCCGCCCCGCCGTAGTCCCCTTCGATGTACTGGCCTTCTTCGTCTTCCGCATGGCGGCCCCGCTGTGCGCCGGCTTTGCCAAAGTCGCCCTTGACGTAGCGTCCGCGCAGCTCCCGTTCCTCCGGTGTCTGGTCCGCGGTTGGGGTGTTTTCGATGCTGCTGCTGTCGTTCATGGTCTTGCCTTTCCGAACGAACTCCACGTCCCTGTATTGGCAACCTGGACCTGTCCGGGGTGTCTCTTCCCTGGCGGAATCCGGCGGCGCGCCCGCCTAAACAGGATGGCGGTGCTGGTGTCAGAAGTGCCGCCCGGTAGAGGGGGCTATCGGTCTGTTGCCTAGGGACACTTTCGGCGTAGCATAAAAGTACCCGGATTGTCAATTGGTCCTGAGGTGAGGCCAATAAACCAAGAGAATCGCAAAGAAGGTACTGCGATGAGTGATGTCACTCCACTGAGAAATGCGGTCCGCAATGGCAGCGGGCTCAAGCGATTGGGTGGAACCTGGGGCGAGCTGCTTGCGGAGTTCCTGGGCACGTTCGTGCTGATCGCGTTCGGCGACGGCGTGGTGGCCATGGCGGTGGCCGCGTTGCCCGGATCGGGCCGTGCCCAAACATCAACCACCATCTTCATGGCCGCGGGCGACTGGTTGCTCATTGCCTGGGGATGGGCCCTGGCCGTTGCGCTGGCCGTCTACGTGGCCGGCGGCGTGAGCGGCGCCCACATCAACCCGGCCGTGACGGTGGCTTTTGCGGTCCGCCGCAAGTTCCCGTGGCGCAAGGTGGGCCCGTACATCGTGGCCCAGGTGGTGGGGGCTTTCGCCGGGGCGGCGCTGGTGTACCTGCTCTACTACAACGCCATTGACGCCTATAACAAGGCCGTAGGCACCGGCCGTGGCGACGCGAAGGGCCTGGCCACCTACTCCATTTTCGCCACGTTCCCGGCGCCCTACTTCAACGGAAACGCCGTCGGCCCGCTGGTTGACCAGATTGTGGGCACGGCGTTCCTGGTGATGTTCGTCGTGGCCATCATCGACATGCGCAACACCGCCGTCCAGGCGAACCTCGGCCCGTTCATGATCGGGCTCGCGGTGGCCGCCATCGGCATCTCCCTCGGCGCCAACGCCGGCTACGCCATCAACCCGGCCCGTGATTTTGGCCCGCGGCTCTTCGCGTGGATGGCCGGATGGGGCCAAACGGCGCTGCCTGGCACAGTGGATGGGGCATTCAGTTGGTACTTCTGGGTGCCGATCGTCGGCCCGGTAGTCGGCGGCGTGATCGGCGTGCTGATCTACGACTGGTTCATCGGCGACGTCCTCGACGCCCGCGCACGGCTGCAGGAATCCACGCCTCCGGGCCGCGCCGGCGGCGAAACCCCTCCCGCCACCGAGGCTCCGACGTCCGTTCCGGAGACCCGGACCACGCCCAAGAGGAGAGCGGCGTAGGCGCACCAAGCAGGGAAAGGTACGACGGCGGAGCTCCCATGGGGGGTCCGCCGTCAGGCCTGCCCGGGGTACTTGGCGAACCAAGTCACTTGGTGATGCTGAACGAATCCGTGAAGCTGTACGTCTCAGCCGGCACGAACTTCACGTCCATGCGGGACTCGGTCAGCCGGACATCCAGGGTTCCCAGCGCCGGATCCACGTTACTGCCGGACCATGCCGTGAAGTAGGGCTTCTCCTCATCCTTGGTGTTGATGGGCCTGATGTTCCTGCCGCCCAGGCCTGACGTGACAAAAACGGTGCCCTTGCCTTTGACCAGTGCGTCATCCGTATCAGCCATGCAGTCCCGCTTCGCTGCCATCTGGCGGCAACTGACGCTCGTGGCCAGCTGGTTGGTCCGCTGGTAGACATGTTCGTGGCCGTTCAGGACCAGGTCCACCTTTTTCTTGATCAACATCTCGGTCAGCTCCCGGCCGGCGTCACAGCTGTAGCGCCCGATGCTGAAACAGGGGGTATGCATGCCAACAACCGTCCAGGGAATCTTCGCGTCACGGGCGCCGTCGATGGCGCTTTCTGTCCACTGCCAGCGTTCACTGCCCTCCGAATAGTCCAGCTCGTCCCCGCCGTCAAAGGGAATCCCGGGGGACACCAGAATCAGCCGCATCAACGGGTTTTCCTGGGGCAGGTCCACGTACCACTGCTTGGCGTATTCACCCTGGAGGCCCGGCAGCTTGTTCGGCAGGCACCGCGCGAAGTTCTCGATGTCGCCCTGCAGGCCGTCGCTTTCGTGGTTTCCGGCAATCAGCTGGTACGGAAAGTCGGTTCCCAGCTTTCCGGTCACCATGTCGCAGAACTGCTGCTCGGGAACGTCGGCGTAGGACATGTCGCCGAGGTGGAGGTTGAAATCAGGCGAGAGTTCCTTGACTTTGTCCAGCACGGCCTCGGCACCCTCTTCGATGCCGGTGTCGCCGGCAGCAGTGAAGTGCACTGTCCGTGCGTCTGATTCCTTCGGAATGTCGGGGGCTGGCGGCTTCGACTCGCAGCCGGCAAGCCCGGCACACACCAGCAGGGCCAAGAAAATCGATGCGGCCCGCTTTCGTGCCGGCATATGGTCCTCCCTCCAACCGCGCCCCTCTGCTTGATGCGCCCGTCCGGCTCTGCGCAACGCCGCGGTGAAACCAACCTATGGAGCACTCACCCGGGGAGCAAGAGGGATTCCCGCAGGAAAGCCCGCAGTCCCGTGGATCCACGAGGCCGCCAAGGAAATACCGCCCGCCGGACTCCGACGCGACAAGGCTCCGGGGCGACAGGGCTCAGGCGGACGCCAGGGGCAGCGCCAGTTCCATCGTGGTCCCGTCCGGGCCGGTGCGGACCACCTTCACGGTGCCGCCGGCCGCGGAGGCAATCTCGCGGACCAGTGCCAGCCCGATCCCGAAGCTCCGCCGCCCCGTAGAAGCCCCCGGCCCGCCGGCGCGGACAAAACGGTCGAAAATCCGGTCCGGGTTCACGCCGCTGATGCCGGACCCCGTGTCCGCCACCCGGATCAGCGCCCACGAACCTTCAACAAGAGCGGTGATGGTGATGCTCCCGCCCGCCGGCGTGTGCCCTAGCGCGTTGTCCGCCAGCCCCAGCACCGCCCGCCGGAACGAACTGGGATCGATCCGCACCAAAGCCGGCCCGCCGCCGTCGAACGTTAACTGGACGCCCTGCTGCCGGGCGAGGTCCTGAAGGCTCCCCGCAACAGACTCGGCAGCCGAAGCCACGTCCACCGGCGCCACCTCCGCAACGGGAGCGGAACCGGTCGCCGCCAGGAGGAGCTCGTTCACGATCCCGGTCAGCGTAGCCGCGTCTTCACGAATCCGAGCAAGGGCCTGGGAAGGTTCGGAACCCGGTTCGGCCCTGCGCTGCGCCAGCTGGATGCGGGTGTCCAGGATGGCGAGCGGGGTGCGCAGTTCGTGGCTGGCGTCCTGGACGAAGCGCCGTTGCCGGGCCAGCGCCTCACCCAGCGGCCGGATGGCGCTGCGCGCGCTGAGCCAGCCCACCACCCCGGCCAGCACGATGCCCGCCAGGCCGGCGAGGATCATGCCCTCGATCAGGTCCGCCGGTTCCAGGTAGGTGTAGGTCCTTCCGGGTTCAGAAGCGGGCTGCACCGGATTGGCAAGTTTGTACATCAGGAAGGCGGTGGCGGCGGCCAGAAGGATGAGCACCAGCGCTGCAACCCCGGCGCTGATCCGCAGTGCCACCTTCAGGGACGCGCGGCGCAGGATCTCCCGGTCCGGGTCGCCGGCGGCAGCAGAGGTGCGCGGCCCGGAAGGAAAGGAAGAACTCATGACGGCTCGCCAATCTGGTAGCCCACGCCGTGAACGGTGCGGATCACAGTCCGGTCGATCTTGCGGCGCAGGTGGTGGACATAGGTGTCGATCACGCCGGGCTGGTCCGTCTCCTGGAAGTGCGCGGCGAGCAGTTCGTCCCTGGTGAACACCCGGTCCGGCTCCGCGGCCAGCGCGGCCAGCACCTCGGCTTCCTTCGCGGTCAACGTCACCAGATCGCCGTACAGGGAACGTACAGCGCGCGACGCCGGGTGGAATTCCCAGGTGCCGATGCTCACCGGACCGGCGGACGGGCCCTGCCCCGCGGGCGGACCGTAGGTGCGCGTCAGCGCGCGCAGGCGCGCAGCCAGCTCGCCGCCGTCGAACGGTTTTGTCAGGTAGTCGTTGGCACCGGCGTCCAGGCCGCGGACTTTTTCGTCGGTGTCGCCCAGCGCGGTGAGAATCAGGATGGGGGTACCGATGCCCTTGGCGCGCAGGGCGGTGATGAGGCTGAGGCCGTCCATGACGGGCAGGCCGCGGTCAATCACCATCGCGTCCCACGGCTGCGTCAGCCCCAGGTGCAGGCCCTCCTGCCCGTTCGCGGCGAGCCGGACCATGAAGTCCGGCTCCAGCAGCTCGGCAATCAGCGGGCCCAGGACGGGATCGTCCTCCACCAGCAGCAGGGCCGGCCCCTCACCTGTCGTCATGCCGCCTATTCTTCCGCAGCCGCCTCTGCCACGGGTTCAGCAGGTTCCGCAGCCGCCAGCTTTGCCTTCCGCCGGCGCTTCACATACTCCACAATCCACGGCACCACGGAGACCAGGACCATCACCACGGCAATGACGTCGATGTTGTTGGCGATGATCTCGTAGTGTCCCAGCCACGTGCCCAGGAGGGTCACCGACGTCGCCCACGCCAGGGCGCCCGCCATGTTCCAGAGCGTGAACGCCTTGTATTCGTAGCGGGCAATGCCGGCGGTGACCGGCGCGAAGGTCCGCACCATGGGCACAAAACGGGCCAGTACGACGGCGGCGCCCCCGTGGCGGCGGAAGAACTCTTCCGTGACGGTCAGGTGGGCGGTTTTGAGGATGCGGGCATCGTCCTTGAACCAGCGGCGGCCGAATTTGCGCCCCAGCAGGTACCCCACCTGGTCGCCGCCGATCGCGGCCGCGGTGATCACACCGATGAGCAGGGGCAGCGCCAGGTTCAGCTGCTGGTGCAGGAGGCCGGCGGTGAAGAGGAGGGAATCGCCGGGCAGGAAGGGGAACAGCACGCCGGATTCGATGAACACCATCGCGGCGATGACGCCCAGTGCGGCCGGGCCAAAGCCTTCCAGCAGGCCGGCGGGGTCCAGCAGCGACGGCGAACCCGCGGCCGCTGCCAGAGGTGTCAGGAGGCTGTGCATATGTGCTCCTTACGCCCTGCCGAAGGGGCGGACGATCGTAGCGGGAAGGCGTTCCACCAGTGCGGGGGCAAACCGGTTCCAGAGCCCGGCGAGCAGCACGGCAGCGGCGCTCGCGGCAAAGAA
>Ga0308158_10004899_pt1 | contig 11139 bp, 7 predicted proteins | sample PhyBR2_FD_201038 | JGI IMG/M metagenome (GOLD analysis project Ga0308158, IMG submission 201038) | Phyllosphere microbial communities from UC Gill Tract Community Farm, Albany, California, United States - DLSLB.R2 | ecosystem: Host-associated > Plants > Phyllosphere > Unclassified | place: USA...
ACGAACCCGGTCCCGGCGCGCAGCGCCAGGCCGAGGGCTGCGGCGTCGTACCTCTCGTCGTGCGCCATGACGCACAGCGCGTCGCGCGCACCGAGGTCGAGCGTCGGCAGCACGCGCTGCGGCCACGCGGCGACGACGTGCGTCGCGTCCGGGAAGCGCTCCTTCGTGCAGAACACGGGGCGCGGGTCGCACACGACGACGGACCAGCCAGCGGCGGCCCCGAGCGTGCACAGTGCCGCGGCCTCGGCGGTCGCGCCGAGGAGGACGAGCCGTGGTGCCGCCGCCTGCTCCTCCCAGAACAGGGGAGCGCCGTCGGGCGCAGATGCGTGGTCGCGACCGGTCGCGGGACCGTCCACGACGACGCCGTAGCGCGCCGAGAGCCCCTCGGCCGCGCGCTCGAGCTGGTGCACGGCGTCGGGGGAGTCGTCCAGGCCGCGCACGAGCACCTCGATCCGGCCCCCGCAGGTGACGCCCACCGACAGGTCGTCGGTCAGCGGGCCGAGGCCGAGCATGTCGGGCGGCGAGCCTGCGGGCTCGAACAGTGCGGCGGCGACCGCGGCACCGTCAGCGTCCGACGACGCGGCGTCGGCCCGGCCGAGCACGTGCGCGGGCGCGCCCGCGAGCACAGCGACGCACGCCTCGTGGACCTGAGCCTCGACGCAACCGCCGGTCAGCGAGCCGAGGACGGCGCCGTCGTCGCGCACGGCCATCGACGTCCCTGCCGGCCGGGGCGCGCTCCCGTGCACCGCGACGATCGTCGCGACAGCGACGCGGTGACCCTGGCGCTGCCACGCCAGCAGGTCTCGGGAGAGCTCGAGCATGCGACGACGCTACGGAACAGATGTTTCAGGGCCGTAAGCGCCCGGAGACGTCCACGCAACACGCGCCGCGCAGCATGGGCACAGCAGCAGGACCAGACGAGGGAGCCCACCATGACCATCACCACCGAGCCCACCACCGCCATCGAGACGCGGTGGCTCGACCTGGCCGTCGACCTGGCCGTCCGGAACGTCGCGGAGGGCGGTGGACCGTTCGGCGCTGTGATCGTGCGCGGCGGCGAGCTCGTCGCGACGGGCCAGAACCGCGTGACGCGCGACCTCGACCCGACCGCTCACGCGGAGGTCCAGGCGATCCGCGCCGCGTGCCGCAAGCTCGGCTCGTTCTCCCTCGCGGGCTGCGAGCTGTACACGTCGTGCGAGCCGTGCCCGTTGTGCGCGTCAGCCTCGTTGTGGTCGCGGATCGACCGCGTCGTCTTCGCGGCGGACCGGCACGACGCCGCAGCCGGCGGGTTCGACGACCGCGCCTTCTACGAGCTCATGACGCAGGAGCCCCGCACGTGGCCGACGCCGGTCGAGGGTGTGCGCACCGCCGCAGCCTTCACGCCGTTCGACGCGTGGAACTCGCACCCGGCTCGCACGGACTACTGAACGCTCCGGCTCCGCAGAGGTTTACCGCCGTGAAACGTCCGTTGCGCCCTCCTGAAATACGTCCCACCTAGTTTCAGTGGCGTAGGGGAAAAGCGGGTGCGGCTGGGGCCGCCCGACAGAAAAGAGATCCGCATGACCGTCTCGACCACGACCCACCGCCGTCGTCTCGGCCTGAAGGCTGCAGCGTTCGCCGCAGCCGCCGCGCTCGCCCTCGCAGGGTGCAGCAGCGAGAGCGACGCAGCGGACAGCCCGGCGCCGAGCGGCGCGGCCGCCGACCTCGGCACGCTGACCGTCCAGCTCTCCTGGATCAAGAACGCCGAGTTCGCGGGCGAGTTCTTCGCGATCGAGAAGGGGTACTTCAAGGACGCCGGCTTCAGCGACGTCATCCTCAATGCGGGCCCGGGCGCGACCGAGTCGATCGTCCTGTCGGGCGGCGCGGACTTCGGCCTCTCGAACGCGGTCTCCGTCGGTTCTGTCATCGCGGAGGAGGGTGCGCCGCTCAAGATCGTCGGCACGACGTTCCAGAAGAACCCGTTCACGATCCTGTCCCTCAAGGACGGCGGCAACATCGCGACGCCCGCCGACCTGGTCGGCAAGAAGATCGGCGTCCAGGCCGGACCGAACGAGGCGCTCTTCGACGCGCTCCTCGTGGCGAACGGCATCGACGCGAGCACGGTCGAGAAGGTCCCGGTCGAGTACGACCCGGCGCCGCTCGTCAACGGCGACGTCGACGGGTTCCTCGCGTACGTGACGAACGAGGCGATCACGGTCGAGGCGGAGGGGCACCCGGTGACGAACCTGCTGTTCGCCGACAACGGACTGCCGTTCGTCGCGGAGTCGGTCGTCACGACCGACGAGATGATCGAGAAGAGCCCGGAGAAGGTCAAGGCGTTCCTCAAGGCCGAGATCCTCGGCTGGAAGGACGCGGTCGCCGACCCTGAGGAGGGTGCGCGTCTCGCCGTCGAGAAGTACGGCAAGGACCTTGGTCTCGACATGGAGAAGGAGGTCGAGCAGGCGGCCGTCCAGACGTCGCTGATCGTCACGGACGACACGAAGGCCAACGGCCTGTTCACGATCTCGGACGAGCTGGTCGCGCAGAACCTCGCGACGCTCAAGGCGTCGGGCATCGAGCTCGAGGCGTCCGACCTGTTCGACCTGTCGCTGCTCGCCGAGCTTCTCGCGGCCGAGCCGGACCTCACGAAGTAGGGGAAGCACGATGACCGTCACGGTGGCGGGCTCCGCTGCCCAGGGAGTCGCGGGCTCCCTGGGCACGGGGGTCCGGATCGAGAACCTCACGAAGACCTTCGGCTCGGGCAGGCGCACGGTCACGGCGCTCGACGACGCGACGCTGTTCACGGACCAGGGGACGTTCCTGTCCCTGCTCGGTCCGTCCGGCTGCGGCAAGTCGACGATCCTGCGGATCCTCGCGGGGCTCGAGCAGCCGACGAGCGGGACGGCCCTCGTCGACGGCCGCACGCCGCTCGAGCTGCGCGAGGCGCACGAGCTGGGGATCGCGTTCCAGGACTCGGCCCTGCTGCCGTGGCGGTCGGTCGTGGCGAACATCCGCCTGCCGTTCGAGGTGGCGGGTGCTCGCCCCGACGACGCGCTCGTCGAGGAGCTGATCAGGCTCGTCGGTCTCGAGGGGTTCGAGAAGGCGAAGCCGTCGCAGCTCTCGGGAGGCATGCGGCAGCGCGTGTCGATCGCGCGGGCGCTCGTCGTCCGGCCGAGCGTCCTCCTCCTCGACGAGCCGTTCGGTGCGCTCGACGACATGACGAGGCAGCGTCTCAACCTCGAGCTGTTGCGGATCTGGACGGAGAAGCCGGCGACGACGCTCATGGTCACGCACGGCATCTCCGAGGCGATCTTCCTCTCGGACCGTGTCGCGGTGATGAGCGCACGCCCGGGGCGGGTCAAGGAGGTCATCGAGGTGGACCTCCCGCGGCCGCGCCTCCCGGAGATGCAGCGCACGCCGGAGTTCCACGCGCTGTGCGACCACGCGTCCGACCTGCTGTTCGGGTCGGGCGGGGTGGTCGGGGAGGAGTCGTGACGGCGGTCGAGCGGCTGCGTGGCTGGCTCCCGGGCGCCGTCGGCCTCGTGGCCCTGGCCGCGCTGTGGTGGGTCGCGGCGGTGACGGTCCTCGCGGGGTCGACGCTGCCGACGCCGGGCGGCGTCGTCCGGGCGCTCGTCGACGACGGGTGGGCGTTCTACTCCGCGAACTTCGGGGTGACGATCGAGGAGGCGGTGCGGGGGTTCCTGGTCGGCAACGGGCTCGCGCTCGCGCTCGCGTCGCTCGTCCTGCTCGTGCCCGCCGTCGAACGGGTCGTCATGCAGGTCGCGGTCATCAGCTACTGCCTGCCGCTCGTCGCGATCCTTCCCATCATCTACATCGTCATCGGACCGCCGCCGTCGGGCGAGCCGTCCGGTACCGCGGTGGTCCTCGCCGGGCTGTCCGTGTTCTTCACGACGGTCGTCGGCGCTGTCCTGGGGCTGCGCTCGGCGGACCGAGCGAGCCTCGACGTCGTGACGGTCTACGGCGGCGGCAGGTGGAAGCAGCTCACCAAGGTGCAGCTCTTCGCGTCGCTGCCAAGCGTCGTCTCAGCGTTGCAGGTCGCGGCGCCTGCGGCGGTGCTGGGCGCGATCCTCGGCGAGTACATCGGCGGGATGGACCGCGGCGTCGGTCCGGCGCTCGTCAACGCGCAGCAGTCGCTCGCGTCAGAGCGTGCGTGGGGGATCGCGCTCGTGTGCGCGCTCGTCGCGGGCGCGGGCTACGCGATGTTCGGGCTGGTCGCACGCTGGGTGACGCCGTGGGCCGGCGGTCGGACGGAGGCGGCACGATGAGCCAGGCCAGCACGGGCGTCGCGGTGCGCGCCGGAGGCCCGGGTACGCCGCGCGCCGGAGGCCCGGTGACGCTGCGCGCGGCGACCCGCGGGACGCTGCGCGTCGTGGTCGACGCCGTCACGACCCTGCTGATCGTCCTCGTCCTGTGGGTGGCCGCGCTGCGCGTCTTCGACGTCTCGCCGTACGTGGGCAAGGGGCCGCGCGACGTGTGGGAGTACCTCGTCGAGGTGCCGAAGGCGGCCGCGAACCGCGCGGAGATCGTCACGCTGCTCGGTGAGACGCTGCGCGACGCGTCGCTCGGCTTCGTCACGGGCATGGTCGCGGCGCTCGTCCTCGCGGGGGCGATCGTGCTGTCGCGCGGCGTCGAGGCGACGGTCATGCCGGTCGCGATGCTGTTGCGCTCGGTGCCCCTCATCGCGCTCGCGCCGATCATCTTCCTGCTGCTGGGGCGTGGCGCGGTCACGGTCGCGGTCATGAGCGGGATCGTCGTGCTGTTCCCGGCGCTCGTGACGATCGTGTTCGGGCTGCGCTCGGCGTCGCCGCAGATGCGCGATGTCGTGCACGTGTTCGGGGGCTCCGACCGGGCGGTCCTGACGAAGGTCGCGCTGCCCTCGGCGCTGCCGGCGCTGTTCGCGTCGGTGCGCGTGGCGGTCCCGGCAGCGATCACGGGGGCGCTCATCGCGGAGTGGCTCGCGACGGGGCAGGGCATCGGGTACGGCGTCGTGTCGGCGGTGGGGCGCGCGCAGAACACCAAGGTGTGGGCGATGGTCGCCGCGATCACGCTGGTCTCGCTCGTGCTGTACACGCTCGCGCAGCTCGTCGAGCGTCTCGTGCTGGCCCGGTTCGGGGACGGCGGTGGTCCTCGCTGACGGCCGCGGCGTCGTGCCGCGGCCGTGGCAGCGTCCCCGTGCGTCGGGTCTTGTGCTCGCGGCTGGCGCTGGCACGCGGATGGGTGTGCCCAAGGCGCTCGTGCGCGACGCGGACGGGCGCACGTGGCTGAGCCGTGCCGTCGAGGTCCTCGAGGAGGGGGGCTGCGAGGACGTGACGGTCGTGCTCGGGGCGCAGGCCGACGTCGCGCGGACGCTCGTGCCGGCGGGCGTGCGGGTCGTGACGGCGCACGGTTGGGCCGCGGGACTGTCGGCGTCGCTCGCGGCGGGGCTCGCGTGCCTCCTCGGTGACGACGAGCGAGCCCGCGCTGACTGCGCGGTCGTGTCGCTCGTCGACCTGCCGGACCTGAGGCCTGCCGCGGTGCGCCGCGTGCTCGGCTCCGCGCCGTGCGCGGCGAGCCTGCGTCGCGCGGTGTACCACGACGCTCCTGGGCATCCCGTGGTCGTCGGGAGGGACCACTGGGCTGCCCTCCTGCGGCAGGTGGATCGTGCTGGTGGGGACCGCGGCGCGGGCCCGTACCTGCGTCGCGCGGGCTGCGAGCCGGTCGACTGCACGGACCTCGGCGGAGGGTGCGACGTCGACTCCCCGCCGCGCGGGTGACGTCCACAGCGGGCCGAGGTCCCGGCTCGCGCGGTCCGATGCATCCCTTACGCTGGCTGCGAGTGCGCCGCGGTGGTGCGCTCGCTCGGCAGAGGAAGCAGGCTGGCCATGTCGCAAGGACGCAAGCTCGTCATCGTGGAGTCCCCCGCGAAGGCGCGCACGATCGCGTCGTACCTGGGTGACGGGTACGAGGTCGAGGCGAGCGTGGGGCACATCCGTGACCTCCCGCAGCCGTCCGAGCTGCCTGCTGAGATGAAGAAGGGCCCGTTCGGCAAGTTCGCGGTCGACGTCGAGAACGGCTTCACGCCGTACTACGAGGTGTACGGCGACAAGAAGAAGAAGGTCGCCGAGCTGAAGCGTCTGCTCAAGGACGCCGACGAGCTCTTCCTGGCCACTGATGAGGACCGCGAGGGCGAGGCCATCGCGTGGCACCTCCTCGAGGCGCTCAAGCCGAAGGTTCCGGTCAAGCGCATGGTGTTCCACGAGATCACCCGTGAGGCGATCACGCGGGCGCTCGAGAACACCCGGGAGATCGACGAGCGTCTGGTCGACGCGCAGGAGACGCGCCGCATCCTCGACCGCCTGTACGGCTACGAGGTGTCGCCGGTGCTGTGGCGCAAGGTTCGCCAGGGCCTGTCTGCGGGGCGCGTGCAGTCGGTCGCGACGCGGCTGGTCGTGGAGCGCGAGCGGGAGCGCATGGCGTTCGTCGCTGCCGAGTACTGGGACCTCACGGCCGAGTTCACGACGCCGCAGGGTGAGCGTGACGACCAGTGGTTCAACGCTCGTCTGACGTCGCTCGACGGCGCGCGTGTCGCGTCGGGCCGCGACTTCACCGACCGTGGCGAGCTCAAGTCGGCGTCGACGGTGCACCTCGACGAGGAGACGGCGCGCGCCGTCGCCGCGGCGATCGACGGCCAGGCCGCGACGGTGCGCAGCCTCGAGACCAAGCCGTACACGCGCCGCCCGGCGGCGCCGTTCACGACGTCGACGCTCCAGCAGGAGGCGTCGCGCAAGCTCCGCATGAGCTCTCGCCAGACGATGCGCACGGCGCAGACGCTCTACGAGAACGGGTACATCACCTACATGCGTACGGACTCGCCGGCGCTGTCGACGCAGGCGATCGACGCCGCGCGCCGCCAGGCGTCCGAGCTGTACGGCGCTGCGTACGTCCCGGACAAGCCGCGCCACTACGCGTCGAAGGCGAAGGGAGCGCAGGAGGCTCACGAGGCCATCCGTCCTGCTGGTGACTCGTTCCGTACGCCCGCGCAGGTCGCGGGCGAGCTGTCGGGCGACCAGTTCAAGCTGTACGAGCTCATCTGGAAGCGCACGGTCGCGTCTCAGATGGGTGACGCGCGCGGGTCGACGGCGTCGGTGCGCCTGGGGGTCGCCGGCACCCGCGCGGACGGCACGAAGGTCGACGCCGTGTTCTCGGCGTCGGGCACGGTCATCACGTTCCGGGGCTTCCTCGCCGCGTACGAGGAAGGTCGCGACACCGACCGGTATGACGACGACGCGAAGAAGGACGGCGAGTCGCGCCTGCCCGAGATGGCGGAGGGGGACGCGCTCGCGAGCCGCGACCTGACGGCGGACGGGCACACGACGTCGGCTCCGCCGCGCTTCACGGAGGCGAGCCTCGTCAAGGCGCTCGAGGAGCGCGGCATCGGCCGCCCGTCGACGTACGCGTCGACGATCTCGACGATCCTCGACCGCGGCTACGTGTTCTCCCGCGGGCAGGCGCTCGTCCCGTCGTGGATCGCGTTCGCGGTCGTGCGGCTCCTCGAGGAGCACTTCGACCGTCTGGTCGACTACGACTTCACGGCCGCGATGGAGGCTGACCTCGACCAGATCGCTGCGGGCGACGTGGACCGCACGGCGTGGCTGTCGAAGTTCTACTTCGGCGACGGCCCCGACTCGAAGGACAGCCTCAAGGCTCTCGTCGACAACCTCGGCGACATCGACGCACGCGACATCAACTCTGTCCCTGTCGGCGAGGGCATCGTCCTGCGCGTCGGCCGCTACGGGCCGTACATCGAGGACACCGCCGCTGAGGTCAAGGAGGGTGAGAACCCGCCGCGCGCGTCGGTGCCGGACGACGTCGCGCCCGACGAGCTGACGGTTGCGAAGGCTCGTGAGCTGATCGAGACGCAGGCGGACGGCGACATCGTGCTCGGGGCTGACCCGCAGAGCGGTCACCCGATCGTCGCGCGTTCCGGCCGGTACGGCCCCTACGTCACGGAGGTGCTGCCCGAGCCGAAGCTTGAGGAAGGGCTGTCCGCGGCGGCGAAGAAGCGGGCGCTCGCGGCGCTCCCGAAGCCGCGCACGGCGTCCCTGTTCAAGGACATGTCGCTGCAGACGATCACCCTCGAGGACGCGCTGCGGTTGCTGTCGCTCCCGCGCGTGGTGGGCGTCGACCCGGAGACGGGTGCGGAGATCACCGCGCAGAACGGCCGGTACGGGCCGTACCTGAAGAAGGGCACGGACTCGCGGACGATCGCGAGCGAGGACCTGTTGCTGACGATCACGCTCGAGGAGGCGCTCGCGATCTACGCGCAGCCCAAGCGTGGTCGCGGCGCGACGGCGGCGGCGCCGCTCAAGGAGCTGGGCGAGGACCCGACGTCGGGCAAGCCGATCGTCGTCAAGGACGGCCGCTTCGGCCCGTACGTGACTGACGGGACGACGAACCGGACGTTGCCGAAGGACGCGTCGATCGAGTCGATCACGCACGAGCAGGCGGTCGAGCTCCTCGCGGAGAAGCGCGCGAAGACCCCGGCGAAGAAGACGGCTGCGAAGAAGGCGCCGGCCAAGAAGCCTGCGGCGAAGAAGGCCCCGGCGAAGGCACCCGCGAAGAAGCCGGCGGCGAAGAAGACCGCGGAGTAGCCTGCCCCGAGGCCCGCGCCCGACGACGCATCTCCCTCTTCCTGGCCCCTCGCATCACGGCTGCGACCGATCACCCGGATCCACACGTGTCGTGTGGATCCGGGCGACCTGTGTGCCCGGGGGAGCGTCTGGCCGCCGGCCGAGGGAGCGCCTGGCTCCGGGCTGGCTACTCCGCGGCGAGGCCGTCCAGGACCGGCATGCGGGCCGCCCGGATCGACGGCCACACGGCCGCGATCAGGCCGACGAACGCTGCGAGCACGACCATCCCGCCGAGCGTGCCCCACGGGATGACGAGCCGCGACATCCCCTCGTCCGCGAAGACGGCCGGCAAGGCGGTCGCGATGCCCACCCCGACCGCGACGCCGAGGATCGTCCCGAACAGCGCGGTCAGCACGGACTCGATCGCCACCATCGAGGAGAGCTGGAGCCGTCCCAGGCCGACGGCGCGGAGCAGCGCGACCTCGCGGGTCCGTTCGATGATCGACAGCGCGAGCGTATTGACGATGCCGAGCACGGCGATCAGGACGCTCAGCGCGAGCAGCGCGTAGATCACGGTGAGCATCTGGTTGACCTGGTCGGACAGGGAGCTGACCATCTCGTCGGAGTCCATCACGGAGATCACGAAGTAGGGCTTGGCGATCTCGACCAGGTCTGCGCGGAGCTGGTCCTGGGTGACCCCGTCAGCCGCCGTCGCGAAGGCGACGGCGATGCCCGCGAGCTCGGGTCGCACGACCTCGTCGAACACGTCACGAGGGACGAACATCGCACCTCCGAAGGCACGGCTGTCGACGATCGCGCCGATGCGCACCTGGGTGCCTTCGGCTCCCGACGTGATGCCCTGGTCGGCGCCGAGAGTGACGACGTCACCGACCTTCCAGCCGTTCGACTTGGCCGCGGGCTTGAGCGCGAGGGCCTCGCCGCGCTCGTACGAGGAGATGTCGCCGTCCTCGACGCTCAGGGCGATGGACCGTTCGTAGAGCTCGGGGTCGGCGCCGAACACGTACTGCGGGGTGCTGATCCCCGAGGCGAACGTCATGCCGTACTCCGCGACGTCCATCGCTCCGACCGACGGTGCGGCTGCCATGGCGTCTGCGACCTGCTGCGGCAGGGCGCCGGGGGACTGGACGATGAGGTCGGCCTTGAGGTCCGACTTGATGACCGACCCGATCGACTCCGTCGTGGACGCTGCCAGGACACCGGACGCGCTGACGAGCACCATGCCGATCATCAGGGCGCCTGCGGTCGAGGCGGTGCGCCGCGGGTTGCGCACGACGTTCCCGCGGGCGAGCCCGCCGAGAGGCTTGGCCCATGCCGTGAACGGCGCGGCGAGGACAGGCACGATCGACCGTGCGAGCACTGGAGCGAGGACGAGCATGCCGACGACGAGCGTGACCGCGCCGATCCCGAGCATCATCGGGGCGCCGTCGACCACGAGTCCCTCGTCGGTCTTTGCGAGGGCAGCGAACGCGACGCCGCCGATGCCGGCGACCGTGAGCACGGTCCCGATGACGGTGCGCACGCGCAGCCCCTTCTCCGTGGGGGCCTCGGCGCGCATGGCCTCGACGGGCGCGGTCAGCGCCGCCCGGCGTGCTGGGATCGCTGCGGCGACGAGCGACACGAGGGTGCCGACGACGAGGGAGACGACGACGGTGTCGGCGGTGAGCTCGACCGCCCCGCCCATCTCCATCCCGGCGCGCGCCATGAGCGCAGACAGGCCGGCGGCGATGCCGATGCCGAGCCCGATGCCGACGCCGGAGCCGAGCACGCCGATGACGAGCGCCTGTCCGAGGATCGAGGCGAACACCTGCGCGGGGCTCGCGCCGACCGCGCGCAGCAGGGCGAACTCACGCATGCGTTCACGGACGCTCATCGAGAAGGTGTTGGCGATGAGGAAGCCGCCGACGAACAGCGACACCCCGGCGAAGACGAGCAGGAACACCTGGATGAAGCCGAGCATCGACCCGATCGCGTCGCGCTGCTCCTCGCGCATGGTGTCCCCGGTGAGCACCTCGGCAGCCGCGGCACCGTCGATCTCCGGGTGTGCCGCGAGGTGGTTCGCGACGGCGTCGCGCAGTTGTTCCTCGGTGACACCGGGCTTCGCGAAGACGGAGACCGTCGCGACGGTTCCCTCCGGGGCGTATGCGGCTGCCGCGACCTCGGGGTCGAGGCCGACGAGCAGCGCGCCGGCCATCGTGGCGTCGAAATGCGCGAGCCCGGAGACGGTGACGTCGAGGATGTCGCCGTCGAGGATGATCTTGGTGCGGTCGCCGGTGGTGAGCCCGGCGCGCTCTGCGGTGGACTCCTCGAGCACGATCTGCCCTGGTCCGACGGGGTAGTCACCGTCGGTGACCCGCACGACGGTGTCGTCGCGGTTGAGGGAGACGCCGAGGGTGGGCGCACCGGTGGTGGTGACGGCGGTGCCGTCCTTGCCGACGAGCACGAGCATCCCGCCGTAGTCGGCGAACGCGCGGTCGACGCCGTCGACGTCACGGAGCTCGTCGGCGAGGGC
>Ga0308158_10004900_pt1 | contig 11138 bp, 10 predicted proteins | sample PhyBR2_FD_201038 | JGI IMG/M metagenome (GOLD analysis project Ga0308158, IMG submission 201038) | Phyllosphere microbial communities from UC Gill Tract Community Farm, Albany, California, United States - DLSLB.R2 | ecosystem: Host-associated > Plants > Phyllosphere > Unclassified | place: USA...
AGCCAGCTGGCCGCAGATGCGGATACGCGTGCGCCGCTGGTGCTCCAGCAACTCGGTCTGCTGGTGGCATTAATGCCCGATGTGGCTCGCCTGCGCCGCACGCTAATCACTGATTAGCCTTCGCCGCTTCTGAGATTGGGGTTTGATAAAAGCGTGCGCTGGAACCACGCATTCAGCTCCGCCCGTGTCGCCTGCGGCAGCGCGGCGGCCCGTGATGGCCCCCTGCAGCGCAAGTAACGTCTGGAACCCAACGTGCTGGTTGATCGCTTTAAGCTTCAGCCAGCACTGTTTAGCCCCCATCTGGTAGAGATGATTGACGCTCATGACGCCCGCCTCGTACAGCATCATCTCCATACGTACGCTGAGATTTGGCAGATCTTTTAACCGCGGTGAGGATTGTCGGTCCTGCAACTCCAGCTGCGCCGTTTCTAAAGAGGCAGCAGAGAGCGCCAGCAGATGGTCAGGGTCGCGCCACAACGCCTCATCGACCCGAAAGTAATTGAGACTCACCAGCTTGCCCCGCTTGCGAAAAATCAGGGGTTGCAGCGGACGATCTGTAAGGTATTCCCGCAAAGGTTCACTGGCACGCAGATAGAGTTCGTCTTTATTAATTAAGGCAAAAACCACACTTTCTACAGCCAGGGCATAGCCTCCGAACTGGGTGCGCGACTCTATTGTTCCTAATGGGGCCAGGCGCGCTCTGGAGCGCTCTACAACCGGATTCACCTTTTTCATTGCACCACCTCCATGTAAGAAATATATCGTAAATTACCTTGGGTATCAGGTAATTAGAAGATAAAAAAAAGCGTCAACGGGTTCAATGAATAAATAGCGTTTCAACTAATCTTGTCGCGATTTTGCGAGGCGTTTTCAGAAATTTGGGTTGATCTTTATCCAGGATGACAGTACTGTATATTCATACAGTCCACTGCTGGTGATTAACTTATGCGAACACAACATCCTAATAATGCACGCTATGCTCATCATTATGCGTCCTCTTCCGTTCCGGCCTCTCAGGGCGGTGGAATTACTGAGTTACGCTACAGCGAACAGCCCGGTATGATGCAGATGTTGCTGTTGCCTTTATTGCAGCAGCTGAGTCAGCAATCACGCTGGCAGTTGTGGTTAACACCGGCATATAAACTGAATCGCACCTGGCTGCAGGAATCAGGATTACCACTGGATAAAAGTATGCATATCGCCGATTCTGAACGTCTGAATGCGGTTGAAGCGATGGTTAAAGCATTGCGTACAGGAAATTACAGTGTCGTTCTGGCATGGATTCCTTACGATCTTGACGAAGATGAACGACGTCAACTTGAAAATGCGGCGGCAGAGGGTGAAGCGCTGGGATTGATTTTGCGTGCAAGCGGGACATCAGAAGCGCCTCTCAGACCGCAAACTGCGATAAAAATTCAGTCGGATTTGTTTCATTAAGTAAAAATCAGAAGTTTCCCAAGCTATTTTTCTTATCTGTCGCAGCTAAACCACTGATTCTGTTAGTTCGAGCGTTGACAATGGTTTAGCAAGTTTTTAGGGCTTTTTGCCGCGGCAATAAGACCAGCCTAATTGTTAGAAATTGTGTATAAATCGCTGTTTTTTTACATAAGCGCCTCACATCATACTTGTAAGTTTCCAATCTCGTTGTAGACTTTAGCTCGCCAGGGTGCTCAATAACCTCCGTTTTTTGCGGTAGAGTCATAAGCGAGCGTTTTGACCCGGCGAAGGATTTAAACCAAGAGCAACCTTTTTGCTCATTGCCTATTTGGATGATAACGAGGCGCAAAATGAAAAAGACAGCTATCGCAATTGCAGTGGCACTGGCTGGCTTCGCTACCGTAGCGCAGGCCGCTCCGAAAGATGACACCTGGTACACCGGTGCTAAACTGGGCTGGTCTCAGTATCACGACACTGGTTACTACGGTAACGGTTACGAAAACAATGACGGTCCAACTCATGAAAGCCAGCTGGGTGCAGGTGCATTCGTTGGTTACCAGGCAAATCCATACCTGGGCTTCGAGCTGGGCTATGACTGGCTGGGTCGCATGCCTAACAAAGGCAACGTGACTAACGGCGCATTCAAAGCACAGGGCGTTCAGCTGGCTGCTAAACTGAGCTACCCAATCTATGACGATCTGGACGTGTATACTCGTCTGGGCGGCATGGTATGGCGTGCAGACTCAACGCAGACTAACCCAACTACTGGCCGCATCAGCGACCACGACACCGGCGTATCTCCGCTGGCTGCTGTTGGTGTTGAATATGCGCTGACCAAAAACTGGGCTACCCGCCTGGATTACCAGTGGGTTAACAACATCGGTGATGCACAGACCGTTGGTACTCGTCCAGACAACGGCATGCTGAGCGTAGGCGTTTCATACCGCTTCGGTCAGGATGACGTCGCTGCTCCGGCGCCAGCTCCGGCTCCAGCACCAGCTCCAGTTGTTGAAACCAAGCGTTTCACTCTGAAGTCTGACGTTCTGTTCACCTTCAACAAATCTACCCTGAAGCCAGAAGGCCAGCAGGCTCTGGATCAGCTGTACAGCCAGCTGAGCTCAATGGATCCTAAAGATGGTTCCGTTGTCGTACTGGGCTTCACCGATCGCATCGGTTCAGAGCAGTACAACCAGAAACTGTCTGAGAAACGTGCTCAGTCAGTCGTAGATTACCTGGTATCTAAAGGTATTCCTTCTAACAAGATCTCTGCACGTGGCATGGGTGAATCTAACCCAGTTACCGGCAACACCTGTGACAGCGTGAAAGGCCGTAATGCCCTGATCGACTGCCTGGCGCCGGACCGTCGTGTAGAAATCGACGTTAAAGGTATCAAAGACGTTGTAACTCAGCCACAGGCTTAAGTTTATACGTAATAAAAAACCCCGCTAAGGCGGGGTTTTTTTATGCCGGTAATAAAACCGGACTGAGAGATGAAGGCTTTGATTGCCCTGCCCGATTATTCGCTCTCTGAACCGGAGTTACCCAGAATCGCCTGCAAATCCTGCTTCAGGCTCGACATCTGAGTGGCATATTTCTCTTTACGTTCTGCATCTTCTATCAGCTGAACAATCGTTTCAGAGAGCGTGCAGCCGCGCCGCTGTGCCAGACCTGCCAGTCGCTGCCAGACCAGATACTCCAGGTCTATCGATTTTTTTCGCGTATGCTGATGTTCAGCGTTGAAATGGCGTTTTCGTCGGGCACGGATGGTCTGCTTCAGTCGGTTATCCAGATCAGCGTGAATATGTTCTGCGATCCATTCATTCACTGTAACCGGATTATTTTCCATTGCCAGCAGCTTATCCACTGCTGCCTGCGCCGCGCTTAACTCAAGGTGACGCGTGATCAGTTCACCTTCCCGATGTTTTTTCACCAGGTATTTCCACTTCCATCCACATTCAAGATTTTCGAGTTGCTGGTATTTCATCGGAATCTCATCGTGATCACGTAACGAACTAAGAATAACAGCTTTTTTCCCGGATGCAGCAACGAAAAACATGCTGTCACCATCACATCTTCAACAGGAAGTCTGCAGTGCTTAACAAGGGTGAATCCTGTATAATCTCGCTTTTCTTAAAACAGACAAATGCGATTATTTTGACCAGCACTCAACTTACGTGGCAGACCTTACAGCCAGATAGCGCGCAATACCAATCCGTTTTCTCCCGAATTGCTGATGAAGAAACTGATGCTCTGGCAACGGTACAGCCCCGGTTGCTGAATGCACTGGCGCATTTACACCATCAGACGCAGGGTTTCCCGTTACTGCTGGTTCGTAGCCAGGAGAATCGCGATTATCTGACATTCATTGCCCAGGCCGCAGAGCGGGTTATGGCCGACAGTACCACTCTATTCGGCGGTGATTACCATATCATGGCCGACAACGTCACGCTCCAGCCCCCCTCCGATCCTCAACGCCCATTCACCAGTCAGGGTGGTATTCACTTTGCTGAATGGATTGAGATGGAGCAGTTGTTTGGTTGCGTGCGCCAGTATAAAGATCGCATCCAGCTGGAACCGGGCCTGATCCATCGTGCTAATGGCGGCACGCTGCTGCTTTCCCTGCGTAGCCTGATGACGCAGCCGATTCTCTGGTTGCGCCTGAAAAAGTGTATTGAGCAGGGCTATGTTGAGTGGACATCTCAGGATGAACGCCGGCCGCTGCCAGTCTCGATTCCTCCCTTGCCGCTCAATCTGAAACTGGTCCTGTGTGGCGATCGGGAAGCGCTGGCAGAATTTCAGGAGCTGGATCCCGAAGCTCACGAAATGGCCATCTATACTGAATTTGAAGAGAATATTCAGATTCTGGATGAAGATGACATGCTTGCCTGGTGTCGCTGGAACATCGAACTGGCGCAACAGGCGGGTCTGCCCCAGCCGGAAGCGGACTTCTGGCCAGAACTGATTAAAGAAGGCGTCCGCTACAGCGGCGATCAGGAAACGCTGCCACTCTGCCCCCGCTGGCTACAACGCCAGATGCGCGAATCGGCCCTGATGGGCGATGAACTGAACGCTGAAGCGCTGCGTGATGCGCTGGAAGCGCGTTTGTGGCGCGAGAATTATCTCAATGAGCGGATGCGTGACGAGATCCTGCTGCGACAGATTCTGATTGAAACCGAAGGCGAAGTGGTTGGTCAGATTAATGGCCTGTCGGTCGTTGAATATCCTGGCCATCCCCGTGCCTGGGGCGATCCATCGCGTATTACCTGCGTGGTACATCCCGGCGATGGCGAATTCATGGATATCGAGCGTAAAGCGGAGCTGGGCGGTAATATTCATGCCAAAGGCATGATGATTATGCAGGCTTACCTGATTGCCGAACTGGAACTCGATCAGCAACTGCCCTTCTCGGCCTCAATGGTCTTTGAGCAATCTTACTCCGAGGTGGATGGTGACAGTGCTTCACTGGCTGAACTCTGTGCCTTAATCAGCGCGCTGGCTAATCAGCCCATCAATCAGCAAATTGCGGTGACCGGCTCGGTTGATCAGTTCGGCAACGTACAACCGGTGGGCGGACTGAACGAGAAAATCGAAGGCTTCTTTGATATCTGCCATCAGCGAGAACTGACAGGTCAGCAGGGTGTGATTATTCCCGCCAGCAATGTCCGTCATCTCAGTCTCAGCCAGGCGGTTGTCAGTGCAGTTGAACAGGGTCATTTCCATATCTGGGCTATTGACCGTGCCGATGAAGCGCTACCGCTGCTGACCGGTAAAATCTGGAGTACCGAGGATGGCCTGGGCGATTGCCTGCTGAATACCATCCAGGAACGCATTAGCCTGTTCAACCAGCCGGACGGTCCGCAACGTCCCTGGGCGCTGCGCTGGCTTAACTGGTTCAACCACCGTTAATCCGATTTGCTCAGCGTACAACTGTTCGCTAATATTCGTGATTCACTAAAACAAGGCTTATTGAAAACATGGTAGATAAACGCGAATCCTATACCAAAGAAGATCTGATTCTGTCAGGTCGTGGTGAACTGTTTGGCGAAAATGGTCCGCCGCTTCCATCCGGCAACATGCTGATGATGGACCGCGTGGTCAAAATGACCGAAGACGGCGGCAAATATGACAAAGGCTTTGTTGAAGCGGAGCTGGATATCAATCCTGATCTCTGGTTCTTCGGCTGTCACTTTATTGGCGATCCGGTGATGCCGGGTTGTCTGGGCCTTGATGCCATGTGGCAGCTGGTTGGTTTCTATCTGGGCTGGCTGGGCGGCGAAGGTAAAGGTCGTGCGCTGGGCGTGGGTGAAGTGAAATTCACCGGTCAGGTCCTGCCAGATGCGAAGAAAGTGACTTACCGCATTCACTTCAAACGCGTTATTAACCGCAAACTGGTTATGGGCGTGGCAGATGGTGAAGTGCTGGTTGACGGTAATCTGATCTATACCGCCAGCGATCTTAAAGTCGGCCTGTTTAAAGATACCGCCGCTTTCTAAGTGTTTCCCCCGGAAACAAAAACCTCCGCGCATGGCGGAGGTTATATTCCCTTTTCAGTGACATCCGGTTATGCAGCTACCGACCTGTCCTCCATGGCTTGTCGCCAACCTCCCAACCAGTGAGACTTAGCGTCAATCAACTGATACGGACACATCTCTTTTGAGCGTCCAGTAATGCCTGCCTGATAACCACGTGAATGGGCGCGTTCGAGGCGGTCTCGTTTCTGTCTCTTCATACTCCGTGTCCCTCATGTAAGGTCTGTGGAATCTGGTGGAAAGAAAAGTGGTGAATTAATGTTCAACCACCCTTATGTTCTACCTCCTGCGCACCCAAAGATCAATGCCCAATCTTCATGCCAGTGTCATAAATGTGACCTTAATCGGTAAAAATAACGGGGTTTTGTGATGCATGCGACAACACTATCTTTATGATTAAGCTAATAAAAAAGCCCCTGACCCCTGTCGAAAAAGCACGACAATCGGTCAGGGGCTTAGCTTATTTATTCACATCAATCTTAATTTAACGCAACCACACTATTGGCAATTTTCTGCGCTGTCTGTTGCCAGCCCGCCGCCAGCGTTCTGACCATCGCATCGTAGCCATCTTCGGTCTGCGGCAGTACCAGGTTAAACGCCTGTTTAGTCAGCCGGCCCTGATGTTCCAGCGTCCATTCGCCACTGACGATTGCTTTGCCATCATAGTGCCCCTGGAAGCCTGTTACGGTCACATTCAGCGTATCGTGCTGCGCGCCTAAAGGTGAACCTGCTACCAGCCGGCCTGGCAGCGCCTTGCTCAGGTTAGTGATCAATGTCTGCTGCAACTGCTGATCGAGCGGGCTGGCCCAGAGATTATTCGCGGCGATAACGTATTTGACATCGCTGGTCTGATAAACCAGTCCGTTGCCTGCCAGATAGTCCGGCACCGTCACCTGCTGCACCCATAACATCGGTTGCGCTTCATTCAGCTGGCTGCTGCTGACCTGCATGGAAGCCGCCCCGGAGGGCAGCTGATACCAGGTATTGTCAACGCTGCTACTGCACGCACTCAACACCAGCGCGGCACAAAGTATCAATCCTTTATTCACTGTTTCGCCCTCTTCGGCTGGGGATCCTGTCCCGGTTTTGCCTCAAATACCAGCGCATTGCTCTTGGTGTTAAGCGTTCTTAACACCGGCTGGAGTTCACGCAGAACCTTATCCAGGCGCTGCATATCCCCCACCAGCTTGCTGTAGGCTGGTGAACCTGGCTGCAGGCCTTTCATGCTGCGGTTCAGCTCGCGCAATGTCTGCTGCAGGTCTTCCGGCAGGGTTTTCATAGCCGGACTGGCGGTGACTTTGTTGATGTTGTCGATGGTGCGCTGCAGATCACGCATCGTTTTCTGGCTCTCTTTCAGCGTGCCTGTCGCTTCATTGACCATACCGTTCAGTGGCAGACTGTTGATCTTATCCAGCGCCGCCATCAGCTTCTGCTGAATCTGACTCAGGCCACCGCTGACCGTTGGGATAACTTCATAGCCAGAGACTTTCTGCGGACCTTTGTAAGGCGGTGCATTGTCATAGAAGTCGAGATCGACATAGAGCGCACCCGACAACAGACTGCCGGTTTTCAGCGTCGCACGCAGGCCACGTTTTTTACCATCCTGCAGATGCTGTTGCAGATCGAAGTTCTCACCCAGTCGGCTGATAAAGCGATCCGGCTCGATGCGAATCAGCACCGGCACGCGGTAATCATTGTTCAGCGCCTGGTCCAGACCGGCTTTCATCAATGGCGCTTCTGAGACGGTACCCAGGCGAATGCCGCGGAACTCAACCGGCGCACCCGCCTGCAGACCACGGATGGAGTCGGTGAAGAACATCAGGTAATCAATATGGTTGGTGTAGAGCGAGTCCTGAATGCTGCGCTGATCGTCAAACAGATGATAATCAGACTTATTCTGCGCAGGCTGACCCAGCTCCCAGCCATCCGGCACGTCAAAACTGACGCCGCCACTGAACAGCGTGGTCAGCGATCCCATTTCCACCCGCATTCCTGAAGCGGACATATCCACGGCGATGCCGCTGTCCTTCCAGAAGCGAACGTTGGTTGTAATCAGGCGATCGTAAGGCGCAGCGACGAACAGCTGATAGGTCATCATGCGTTTTTCGGTATCAAAAGCGCTGGTCTCGACCGTACCGACGCGATAGCCACGGAACAGCACCGGATCCCCCGGATTGAGCTGACCCGCTTTCTTGCTGTCCAGCACGATGCGAATCCCTTTGGCATCCGGTGGCGCTAACGGCGGCGCATCCAGCAGCTTAAACTGCTCGGGTGCCTGGCTTTTAGTGCCCGGCTGTAATTCGATATAGGCACCGGATAACAGAGTGCCGAGACCGCTGATCCCTTCGCGACCCACCTGCGGTTTCACCACCCAGAAAACGCTGTCGCTGTGCAGCAGTTTTTCCATGCCTGAATTCAGGCGCGCTTTGATTTCCACATGGTGAAGGTCGTCGCTTAACACCGCGCTTTCCACCACACCGACATCCACACTGCGGCTTTTAATCGTGGTTTTACCCGCAACAATGCCTTCGGCGTTTTCGGTGATGAGGGTGACTTCCGGCCCCTGATGGCTGAAGTGATAAAAGAGGATCCATCCGCCGATTAACAGCGTAACGATGGGGACAATCCAGACCGGCGACCAGCGCTTAATCTGTTCCACCTTTGCATGGCCGTGATTAGTTTCCGTCAAGGCGCGACTCCTTCATATTGTTTTCGCGTACACGATCCCAGGTTAATCGCGGGTCAAAGGTCATGGCAGCAATCATGGTGATAATCACCACCATTGCAAACAATACTGCCCCCCACGCGGGATAAACATTCATTAATTGCCCCATGCGCACCAGCGCAGAGAGCACGGCAATAACAAACACGTCGATCATTGACCAGCGGCCAACAAATTCGACCACTTCATAAATTTTGTGCATCCTGTGGCTGTCACGCTGTCCGCGTCCGCTGGCATCCCAGCAAAGCCAGCCAATCGCCAGCATTTTCAGCGTAGGCACCATGATACTGGCGATAAAGATCACCAACGCCACCGGATAGGAGCCATCACCCCACAGCACAATCACCCCCGCCATGATATTGGAAGGATAGGCAGTGCCGAGGGTTTCCGTCACCATAATCGGCAACAGGTTGGCCGGGATATAAAGCAGTATGGAGGTGAACAACAGCGCCAGCGTCCACTGCAGGCTGTGCTTACGCCGTGCCTCGGCCGTGACGCCGCAGCGGGGACACTTATGCTCTGCTTCCGGCAGAATGGCCGTACAGCAGGGACAGGAGCGCAGACCCTGCTCTAAACCACTGATGCCCACTTCGGGCGGATGGGGCAGCGCAGGTCGGGGTGACAGACTGTCCCACAAGCCGCGTCGATCAACGCACTGAAAGGCCCGCAACTGCAGCAGACAGAACAGAACCCACGGCCAGAAGCTGGTCTCCAGGCCGATCTCGCCATAGGCCATCAGCTTGACGAAACTGACCAGCACGCCCGCCATAAAGATTTCTGCCATGCCCCAGTTACGCAGCTGAAACAGAATACGTGCCAGACCAGTTTTGAGTCCAGTCGGCAACGGGACCCGATTGACCAACAGGATAATGGTGATCATGCAGAAGGCCGGGACCGCCTGCACAAAGAGAAGGAACAGCGTCGCCAGACTGCTGTAATCTTCCGTCACCATCACCTGAGGTATCTGCGCCAGCGTGATCTGGCTGGTCAGCCCTGCCACCTTCATTGAGACAAAAGGAAACAGATTCGCCAGCAGCAGCATAAACAGCGCTGCCAGCGCATAGCCCGTTGGCCGTTTACGCGGTTCGTGCCAGTTGGCCGTCAGGGAGGTGTGGCAGCGCGGGCATGACGCACGGCTGCCAACGGGAATGTCCGGCAGCTTAATCATTAAATCGCATTGTGGACAGAGCATCCACGCGTTACTTTTCACTGCTGAACACATCCGTTAGCCCTGCCCTACGCGCCGTTTTTCAGTGACTCTAGCTCTTCCCAGCGCGCAAAAGCGGTTTCCAGCTCCTGCTCAGTCTGAGCCAGATTATCCAGCACCGGTTGCGTCTGATCGTGTGCCTGACTGAAGAAGTCGGGATGACTCATCTTCGCCTGCAGTTCTCCGATACGCGCTTCCAGCTGCTCCAGTTTTTGCGGCAGCTGTTCCAGCTCACGCGCCAGATTGTAGCTGAGTTTATTCACGCTACGCTTCGCATCACCCTTCTCTGCTGCAGGCTTAGAGGCGTTACCCGTCGCTTTCGCCGGTGCTGCCGCCTTGTGCTGCCGGTAGGCGGCGCGCTGCTGCTGAGCATCGTGATAACCGCCAACAAAGGTACCAATCTCACCGTTGCCTTCAAAAATCCAGCACTCGGTAACGGTATTATCGACGAACTGACGATCGTGGCTCACCAGTAACACGGTGCCCTGATAGCCATCAATCAGCTCTTCCAGTAGTTCCAGCGTTTCGACGTCGAGGTCGTTAGTCGGTTCATCCAGAATCATCAGGTTGCTGGGACGCAGGAACAGGCGTGCCAGCAGCAGACGGTTACGTTCACCGCCCGAAAGGGCGCGCACCGGCGTCATGGCACGTTTTGGATGGAACAGGAAGTCCTGCAGATAGCCCAGTACGTGGCGCGGTTTGCCGTTGACCAGTACTTCCTGCTTGCCTTCGGCCAGGTTGTCCATCACGGTGCGATCCGGATCCAGTTCAGCGCGATGCTGGTCAAAGTAGGCCACTTCCAGCTTGGTACCGGAATGCACGCGGCCATGGTCAGCTTTCAACTGCTGCAGCATCAGGCGCAGTAAGGTGGTTTTCCCGCAGCCATTTGGTCCGATCAGCGCAATTTTGTCGCCACGCTGTACCTGGGTTGAGAAGTCCTTCACCAGCACTTTGCCATCGACCGCGTAGTCGACATTTTCCAGCTCAAACACAATCTTGCCGGAACGGGACGCTTCGCCCACCTGCATGTTGGCTTTGCCCATCACTTCGCGACGTTCTGAATGTTCACGACGCAGCGCTTTCAGCGCACGCACACGGCCTTCGTTGCGGGTACGACGAGCTTTGATGCCCTGACGGATCCACACCTCTTCCTGCGCCAGTTTGCGGTCGAATTCGGCGTTCTGCATCTCTTCAACGCGCAACGCTTCCTCTTTGCCTTCCAGATAGAGATCGTAGTTGCCTG
>Ga0308158_10004902_pt1 | contig 11135 bp, 12 predicted proteins | sample PhyBR2_FD_201038 | JGI IMG/M metagenome (GOLD analysis project Ga0308158, IMG submission 201038) | Phyllosphere microbial communities from UC Gill Tract Community Farm, Albany, California, United States - DLSLB.R2 | ecosystem: Host-associated > Plants > Phyllosphere > Unclassified | place: USA...
AACCTATAATTACGCTCAGGGACGTGTAACTGATCATAGAATTGGATTAACATTATATGATTTAGGAAACATCATGAATGGTGATATTCAGAAGATTGTTGATGAGTTACAGCTAGTTAACAATACCGAAAAACTAAAAGAAGCCAGTGAGGTTTTCTAATGGTTAAGTAAAAATTAATTGTTAAAAAAAAGTATATTTTTTTCAATATTATTAATAAGAAAAAACACTTAATTTGCGTTATCAAATTAGGTGTTTTTTTTTATGCCCCAAATTTATTAACTAATATTATTAAGTATGAAGAAGAGAATTTTTCTTTCGTTGTTTGCTTTTGCAAGTTTGTGTTCAGCAAATGCCCAGTCTTATTTAGGTTATGTCCACGATAATTATGCTGGGGTTCAAGGTGTATTATACAATCCGGCGTCTATTGTCGACTCGCGTTTCAAAACAGATATTAATTTGTTCTCTATTAGCTCAGCTATTGGGAATGATTTGTATGGTGTAAAGTTATTTGATGCTTTTAAAAGTGGTTATGATTTCGATTTAGAAGCTAAAAAGAATTTTAGCAATGCTAATAATGCTTATTTTAATACAGATATAATGGGACCATCGGTAATGTTTAACATTGCTCCTAAGCATTCATTAGCAGTATTTACAAGAGCCAGAGCTTTTGTTAATGTTATTGATGTTAATGGTAAAGTAATTAATGATATTACAAAAGATAACTCTTCTACTTTTCCTACCGCTACATTAGGAAGTCCAAATGCTGTTGGGAATTCCTGGGGAGAGTTAGGGATTTCTTATGCTGCCGTTTTATATCAAAGAGGTCAGCATTTCTTAAAAGGAGGTATTACTGCTAAATATTTACAGGGAGTTGCTAATTATCATTTGCAGGGTACTAATATATCTGTAAAATACGATGATTTTGGAAATCCACTTTTAGATAAATATACAACTACAGGAAATGCAATATATGGCTCAAGTCAGGATTTTTCAACAAATTCAGATATTGAAATCGATTCTAAATCCAGAGGTTTTGGAGTTGATTTAGGTTTGGTTTACGAATGGAGACCTGAATATACTGCTGACAGAGCGGATATCAACGATTTAAAAGAAGTAAATAAATACAAATTGCGTTTTGGTTTATCTGTTACCGATATCGGTTCTATGAAATATGATAAAGGAGTTCGTAATAGTTATAATTTAACTGGGTCATTTACTCAAAATGATTTTGATGGTTATGATAACTTTGATGATTTTATGAAAGGAGAATTTATTCCAACACCAATAAGTGGTGCGGTAAAATCATATTTGCCAACGGCAATTCATGCCGATGTAGATTGGAATATTCACAGAAAATTTTATTTGAATGCTAATGCTGATTTAGGTGTAGTAAGTAAAACAAAATTAAATCAAAGCAGCATTGCTAATCGTGTGAGTGTAACACCTCGTTATGAATCAAAATGGTTTAGTGCTTATATGCCAATTTCGTATATGGATTATAGCAAACAAGCACAAGTGGGATTAGGTTTAAGAACAGGAGTATTCTTTATTGGATCGGGTTCAATTCTGTCTAATGTGGTTTCAAAAAATTCAAAAGCAGCCGATATCCATTTAGGAGTTAAGATTCCTGTTTATCAAAAGAAAGCAAAAGATCAGGATGGAGACGGTATATTAGATAAAGATGATGAATGTCCTACTGTAGCTGGTCCTGTTGAAAATAAAGGATGTCCATGGGGAGACAGAGATAACGACGGAATTTTGGATAAAGACGATAAATGTCCGGATGTTGCAGGTCCTGCGGCTAATAAAGGATGTCCATGGGAAGATAAGGATAAAGATGGTGTTTTAGACAAAGATGATAAATGTCCTACTGTTGCCGGTCCAAAAGAAAATGCAGGTTGTCCTTGGCCAGATACAGACGGTGATGGTGTTTTAGATAAAGATGACAAATGTCCTAAAGTAAAAGGAACTCTTGCTAATAATGGTTGTCCGGAAGTAACTACTGAAGTAATTAAAAAATTAAATGATTTCTCTAAATCGATTTTATTTGATACTTCTAAAGCAACTATTAAAGCAGAATCTAATGCTAAGTTAGAAGAAATTGTTAAAGTTATGAACGAATACAGTAATGCTAATTTTAAATTAGAAGGACATACTGATAGCACAGGTAATGCTACTAAAAACCTTCAATTGTCTAAAGACAGAGCTGCAGCAGTTAAAGATTATTTAATTGCCAAAGGTATTAGTGCCAGCAGACTTTCATCTGAAGGTTATGGTATTACTAAGCCAATTGCTTCTAATAAAACAGTAGCAGGAAGAGCTGAAAACCGAAGAGTAGAAATTATTCTAGTAAAATAATTCAGTCTGTTAAAAATAAAAAATGAGGCTTTTGAGCCTCATTTTTTATATAATCCAGATTCAACAAAAGCTTTCTCTTTCAATTGAAATGAGAAAGCTTTTTTGTTGTTTTTATAGTTTGAATCCGTAAGCAAGTCGTAAAGCAATTTGTCCTAAACCTTTATCGGGATTATTGTTTCTCAATGTAGGGAAATCAGGCAAATATTCGTAACGTACACTCAGATCGATATATTTTGTAGCATATCCAATACTAGGACTTAACAATAATGAAGTATTGTTATAGCCATTAGTTACCGGAAAAGCAGCTCCGGCTTCACCCATCAAATAGAATTTGTCTTTTAAAACAAAGGCTTTGAAACCTAGTTTAGCAGGGATGTAACCTAAATCGTTGTCGTCTCCATTTACAAAAAGGTTGTTAAATCCGGTAGTTGCTGTAAGAGAATATCTTTTAGATAAATCATATTGTAAACGAACATCACCACCAACATTTAGTTTATAAGGATCTTCAAAAGGATATCCAACCGTTGCACCAATTCCTAATTTGAATTTTTGCTCGTAGTTGTCATTGGGGATATCTTGAGCTGTGGCATTTGTTATACCAATTGTAAACAAAGCAAGGATTGCTAAAATTTTGATTGCATTTTTCATAATTATCGTATTGGGTGTTACTTTTTTATAAAATTTACAGAATAGAATGAAAGTTTAGTTTTTCTTTTCTATTTCATTTTCTATTTTGGCTTTTCCATTATGAAGGAAATGATGGGCATCTTCAGAAACTGAATGATATTTAGAATCTATTTTTTGAAGCATTTTATCAAAGTCTTCTTTCATATGGTCTTTGAATTCTCTTGATTTGTCTTTAATTTTTTTTCTGGTTTGTTTTCCGCTCTGTGGTGCAAATAGAATACCTAATATAGCTCCTGTTGCTAATCCTCCAATTGCTCCTAAAATTACTTTGTTTGCTTTCATGATGTTATTGTATTTAAGGGTTATTATTTAAAGTTGTTTTCCATTAATAATTCGCATGAGTACTGCAATGATCGCAATGATTAATAAGATGTGTATTAAGCTTCCGATGCTATACACAAAGAATCCTAAAGCCCAAAATATTACTAACAATACGGCGGCTATGTAGAGTATGTTTCCCATGATTTTATTTTTTAATTAAATATTTTTTATTGTTTTAAGCCAATAGATATAGGGTAGTAGTTCCTTGACTACATTACAAAGTTGCAATATATTTGTACTAAGTATGTTACAGGATATTTTAAGACTTTTATACAATTTCCATTTTGGTTTATAAACAAAAAACACCTTAAAAAAGGTGTTTTTGCTTAATTTTTGGACTATTATTGAAGAGAGCCTATTTTAGTAAATTTTGTTCTTTTTGAAGAATAGCGATATTGTTTTGAATGTTTGTAATACTTTCTGCAGCTACTGTTTTCAAAGCTTTATTCTGTGTGGTTTTGTTTATTTTTTTGTAATACTCTAATTCGCCGAGGAGTAAATCATTGGTCTTTTTTAAATATAAATACGTATTGGCTTCACTTATAAAACTTTTTAAAGGCTTGGTGTCATATAAAGTATTAGGAATAATGATAAAATTGTCTTTTGCAATTTTTTTGATTTTGTTCTTTATTATTATATGATCACTTTCGATTTTTTGAAAAACAGTTCTACAACTGTTCGCCATTTTTCTTTCCTGAGCTTTTTGCGTAATTGCCACTACTTTAAGATTCGATTCGGCAATTTCAATCAGGACTTGTGCTTCTATTTTAGTGTTAACAATACTATTTTCTTCTTTATTTTTTTTCTCACAAGAAGTTACAATCAAACAACTGATGGAAAACAGCATAAAGAATAAAATAGTTCTATTACTTTTTACAGTACTCATTAGGTTAGTTTTATGCGAAATTAAATGAAATGACATTTATTTTGGTTATATGATTTTCTAATAATATTATATAATTGTAATTGTTTAAACGGGTAAATAAATTTCAAATACAGCTCCTGTATCGGGTTTTCCTTTTGCAAAAATGTAGCCTTTATGATTTTCGACAATTTTTTTACAAATAGCCAGGCCAACTCCAGTCCCAGGATAGTCCTTTTTGCCGTGCAATCTGTTGAAAAGCAGAAATATTTTTTCGGCATATTCCTGTTCAAATCCCAATCCGTTGTCTTTGAAAGTAATTTTTACATATTCTTTTTTTGAATCGTCTTTTAATTTTGGTGTTTTAAAAGCTTTTACTTTTTTCGAAGTAATACTTATAACTGCCGCTTCATCAGTTTTCGAATATTTTAATGAATTGCTGATAATATTAATAAAGAGTTGTTCCAATTGAAATTGAATTCCCTGAACATGATGTAATTTTTCAAAATTAATTACAGCTTTTTTCTCTGCTATATTTTCCGAAAGTTCACTTATAGCATTTGAAGCAACTTGGTTTAAATCGATGTTTTCGAATATTTTTTCTGAACGATTGGTTCTGGAATATTGCAATAAATCGTCAATTAAAATGCGCATTCTATTCGATGCTTCTTGTATTTTTTCGAAATAGCTTTTCCCAGTTTCCGATAAATGTTCTTTTTCTTTGTCTTCAATCCGGGAGATAAAAGTTTGAATTTTCCTAAGCGGTTCCTGTAAATCATGACTAGCTACATGATTGAACTCCATCAATTCTTTATTATTTTGTTCTAATTCTTTATTTCTTACTTCAATTAGCTTTGTTTTATTATAATCTTCGGTAATATCCTGAGTGGTACCAATGATGTTTTTATTTCCCAGTCGATCGATAAAAATTTTGCCAGTAGTTCTGAAGTGACGAATTTCCAGGGTATCTTTTTTTATGATTCGATAATGGATTAATGGCAAGAATTCTTTTTCTTCTATTTCCTGAAAAGCTTCTACGAAAATTTCCTGGTCATCAGGATGAATGAAGTTTAATAAATTTTCCAAATTAGCTTGGAAGGATTGTGGTTGACAGCCCAGTAAACGAAATTTATTATCCGAATAACTAAAAGTTTTATCTTCGATATTGAGTAACCAACTACCATATTTTCCAAGTATTTCGGCTTGTTTACTCGATTCATCAAATATTTTTAATCGAATATTCTGATTGATCAGATCGTTGTAGTTTTTAATAATTCGGATATAACCTAAGCCTAAAATCAAAATTGAAATTAAGAAGGTCGAAAATACAATTAAAGGCGTATTGGAGTTATTGTATTTATAGAGTTTGTCTTTTGAACTCAATAATTTATTTTCGTTACTGAGCATATTGTTTACCTCTCTTCTCAGGGAATCCATGATAATTTTTCCGTTTTTAAAATCATCATTGAATTCTTTTTTGCTGGAAAAATTGTTTTTGAAATACGAAAAACGTTTATCAACTAGATCATAGATTCTCATTAGTTGATCCTGCTTTATGGAATCTGATTTTATGGTGTTGTTTAAAGTCTGGAAAGTAAGGTTTACATTTTTTCGGGCATTGATAAAAGGTTCTAAATAGGTGGAATCATTGGTGATAATATAACCCCGGTGTCCGGTTTCGGCATCTTTTATGTAGGATATAAGCTGACCTAATTCGATAGAAATTTCATAGGTGTTCATTATCGAATCACTTATTTTATCTAATTCTTTTATGTGTCTATAAGTAATAGAGGCTAAAAAAATTAAGATAAAAAAGGCAATTAAAAACACAGTTCTGATAAATCCTATTGAATCGAATAACTTATATTTAAACATCATTTACATGCGTAATAAAAAATTATCTTTATCTAATCCAGAAGTAATATACTGCCAGTTTATTGTTACCACTTCGGATAAAACTTCTTTTAATTTTCCAAAATTATTTGGTTTTTTAATGTAAATATTAGCACCTAAAACAAAAGTGTTTTCAATGTCTTCCTCGGAAGAAGAAGTTGAATAAATAGCAATTACAATATCTTTAAATTTAGCATCTGCTTTAATTTCTTTTAGACATTCTATACCTGACTTCAGAGGCATATTCAAATCTAAGAAAATAATATTAGGCAAAACAGTTTCGGCAGCATTAAGAAAATCCATCAGAGCCACACCATCATTTACGGTGTTGACTACGGTGTTGATTTTTAATTCATCAAAAGCGTCGGTAAAAAACATTCTGTCGTCTTCGTCGTCATCGGCAAGGGTAATTAGGATGAAATCTTTTTGCATAGTTGTTTTTTTGGATTTAGTTTATTTTTTGATTCGCAATCTCGTTGCGTTTTTTTTGTATTCTTTGAAAGGCCGAAGGGGTAATGCCTGTAATATTTTTAAATTGGGAACTCAAATGCGCTACACTCGAATAATTGAGTTTGTAAGCAATCTCGGTTAATGTCAAATCATGCTGCGAGATGAGTTTTTTTACATATTCAATTTTTTGAATAATGATAAAATTCTCAATCGAAGTATAGGTTACTTCAGAAAATAAATTGGAAAGGTAACCATAACTAAGATCGAGTTTTTCGGATAAATAAACCGAACTTTTAATGGCAGGAGCTTCATCATTTAAAATCATTTCGATAATGGTTTCTTTGATTTTTTGAACAATGATGTTTTTTTGGTTTTCGATGATTTCAAATCCATATTCGTTTAATATCGCACTTATTTTTTGATAAGTATCGGCATCAATATTTTCTAAAAATAGAATTTCATTCGTATTAATTAGATTGTATTTGATGTTAAATGAATCTAATTTCTCTTCTAAAATTTTTTTAGCAAGAAAGAGGCTATCTGTTTTTAAAAATAATTTCAAGGTAGTCAATTTAGGGTTTTAGTAAAAGTAATAAATAGCTTTATGATTTCATCATTTTTGTTTGCTATTCAGTAGATTTTTTCCTGTCTAAATTGGATTTTTTATTATTTACATTCGATTCAATAATTTTCATAGAAACTTATATAATTCTTCTGTTAATTACAATGTGCTTTGTAACTTTGCGCTTTGTAAATAAAAATAAATGACTACACAGCAGTTAATTGAACAAATCAAGATAAAAAAATCTTTCTTATGCGTAGGATTAGATGTTGATTTGAATAAAATTCCAACACGTTTTTTAGAACTAGAAGATCCTATTTTTGAATTCAATAAAGCAATTATTGATGCAACTCACGATTTAGCTGTTGCTTATAAACCCAATACTGCTTTTTTTGAAGCTTATGGTATTAAAGGATGGGTTTCTTTACAAAAAACCATTAATTATATCAACGAAAATTATCCTTCAATTTTTACCATTGCTGATGCTAAACGTGGCGATATTGGAAATACTTCTTCGATGTATGCGAAAGCTTTTTTCGAAGATTTAAATTTTGACAGTATCACCGTTGCGCCTTATATGGGAAAAGATTCGGTGGAACCTTTTTTAGCTTTCGAAAATAAACATACTATTATGTTAGCGTTAACATCTAATGAAGGGGCTTTTGATTTTCAAACTCTTGATGTTGACGGAAAGGAATTGTACAAACGCGTTTTAGAAACTTCTAAAACCTGGAAGAATTCTGAAAATCTAATGTATGTAGTGGGAGCTACCAAAGCAGAATATTTTACTGAAATTAGAAAAATTGTTCCCGATAGTTTCCTTTTGGTTCCTGGTGTTGGTGCTCAGGGAGGAAGTTTGTCTGAAGTTTGTAAATACGGAATGAATGCGAATGTAGGATTGTTAATTAATTCTTCAAGAGGAATTATTTACGCATCCAAAGAAGCTGATTTTGCTGAAAAAGCCAGAGCAGAAGCTTTGAAAATCCAACAGGAAATGGAAGCTATAATGCATCTTTAAAATATAAATTAAGTTGTGAAATATATTCAGACCATTAGAGAGCAATGCTTTTTGATGGTTTTTTTATTCAAATTTTTAAATCGAATCAATTGAAAAAATATTCAGTAATCGATGATTTAGGAACGCAGCACACTTTTGTTCAGGTGCCGCAACGCATTATTTCGTTAGTACCTTCGCAAACCGAATTATTAGTCGATTTAGGATTGGAATCTAAGGTTGTTGGAGTTACTAAATTCTGTGTGCATCCAAAGGATTTACGATCCAAAAAGCAAATTGTTGGCGGGACAAAAAAAGTGGATTACAATAAGATTAAATCATTAGATCCCGATATTATTATTTGTAATAAAGAAGAGAATACCTTGGAAATGGTGGAAACACTTCGTGCAATATGTACTGTTTGGGTAACTGATATTGTTACAGTTGAAGATAATTTTAAAATGGTAAGTGATTTTGGAAATCTCTTTGATTGTGTTGCTGAGGCCGAAAATTGGAATAGAAAATTGGCTTTTGCCTTGAGTGATTTTAAAAATTTTATCCAAAACAAGCCGGTAAAAAAAGTAGCTTATTTCATTTGGAAAAATCCTTATATGGTAGCAGGTTCTGATAATTTTATAAATGAATTATTGGAATTAAATCATTTTGAAAATGTATTTGTAAACCAGCCAAGATATCCTGAGATTGAACTTGAAAAGCTAAATGCAAATAGCAATTTGGACTTTGTTTTTTTATCCTCAGAGCCTTATCCTTTCAAGGAGAAAGATGCTTTAGAAATGGCACATTTTACTAATTCCGCAAAATGTATTTTTGTAGATGGGGAAATGTTTTCCTGGTACGGAAGCCGATTGTTAAAGGCTTTCGACTATTTTAAAGAATTACATCAAAAGTTATAATTCGCATTCTTCCAAAACTAATTCTTCTTCCTGATTTTTAGTTGCAGTCTTTTTTTGTTTTATTTGAGTTAGAATTTTAAATTCTTCTTGTAATTTTTCAATTTCACTCGTCTCGTTCAAAAGTCCATTCATAACAGTAAATTTTCCGCAAATTTACATTAACACAACACTAAAAACCTAGTTTTTTGTGTTAAGTTTAGCAATTTAAAGGGGTTTTGCCTTGAAAACTAAGAATAATACTAAACTTATGTCAATAGAAATTTAGAGGCAAATTATTTTTTAACGATAACATAATTATTGTGCTGAACAAAAGAGTTATGTTCTAAAAAAAGAAGTGCTAGCATTTAAAAATACTAGCACTTGTTTTAACTAACCAAAACCAAATATAATAAATAACCAGTTTATTACATTGCAAAGATGCCACATAACGGCGGGAAAAGCTGTTAAGGATATGTTATTACTTTGTTGGTTATACGTTAAGATTTAAACGGTTGTTTAACAAAGTTAATAGCCGTTTAAGAGAAAATAACTGTTTTGTTGTTGTAAACCATTGTTTTACGTTCAGCATGCAGTTTTACGGCTCTTGCCAATACACTGCGCTCTAAGTCGCGACCTTTAACAATAAAATCTTCTATGGAATGACTATGCGAAACTCTGGTAATATCCTGTTCAATAATTGGTCCTTCGTCTAGTTCTTCGGTCACATAATGACTGGTTGCGCCAATAATTTTAACTCCACGTGCAAAAGCCGAATGATAGGGTTTTGCGCCTGGGAACGCAGGTAAAAACGAGTGGTGGATGTTGATGATTCTGTTTTTATACAGTTCAATTAGCTTAGGAGTGATAATTTGCATGTATCGGGCCAATACAATAAAATTGATATCGTATTCTTTCAATAAGGCTATTTGTTGTTTTTCTCCTTCTTCTTTGATGTTTTTAGTAAAAGGAACATGGTGAAATGGAATATCAAAACGTTGAGCTACTCCTTTTAAATCTTCATGATTACTAATAATCAATGGAATTTCAAGGGGTAATTCTCCGGCACTGTAACGTCCTAAAAGATCATACAAGCAGTGGTCGTATTTAGAAATAAAAAGTGCCATTCGGGGTTTGTACTCCTGAGTGTAAATTTCCCAGAACATATTGAATTTATCAGCCAGATTAGTTTGGAAATCTTTTTTAATCAATTCTAAATCCCAGTTTTGTGTACTGAATTCACATTCTAAACGCATGAAAAACACATTTTCATTTTCGTCTACATGCTGATCCAGATAGATGATGTTTCCTTCTATTCCTGCGATATAATTGGTTACCGAAGCAATAATTCCTTTTTGATCCTCACAATGGATGAGTATTGTTATTTTTTGCATTTTATAATTATTTCGTATTTTCAATTCGTCACCATGATTTTTTTAATTATATCACTTAAAGTCTATTGAAATCAAATTTTTATTGAAGTCCTTAAAGATTCAAAACTAAACTTATTTTTTCACAAAACAAATGCTGTTTCGCCTGTTTGTTCAGGAGCTTAACACTTTTTATTTTTTGTCTTGTAGAGCAAAAACTTTTAGTAATAATGGTGATGTTCTGGCGCTGATATTAGTTCGAATGTTTTTTTCTTCAACGGCTACCATTTTAAAAACACCTTTCATGGCTTGATTAGTAACATAATCAGTCAGGTCAGGATTTACCTTGCTTACTAAAGGGATGCTGTTGTATTTAGTGATAATGTTTTGCCATACTTTGTCGGCACCCACTTTAGAAAAAGAGCTTTTTATAACAGGATTGAATTTTCCGTATAAAGAAGTAGATGTACTATTTTGTAAATAGGTTGTTGCTGAGCTTTCATTTCCCATCAAAATTCCTCTTGCATCGGCAAAAGACATGTTTCTTACAGCATCAACAAAAATAGGAGTGGCTTCTTTTACGGCATCTTCGGCAGCGCGATTCAATACTTTTAATCCTTCATCGGCTAGTGAACTTAATCCCACTCTTCTCAATCCTGTATCCACCTTTCTTAATTCTTCCGGTAATAAGATTTTTACCGCTTCGTTTTTATAAAAACCATCTGTAGCGGTCAATTTGCTTACTTG
>Ga0308158_10004904_pt1 | contig 11132 bp, 10 predicted proteins | sample PhyBR2_FD_201038 | JGI IMG/M metagenome (GOLD analysis project Ga0308158, IMG submission 201038) | Phyllosphere microbial communities from UC Gill Tract Community Farm, Albany, California, United States - DLSLB.R2 | ecosystem: Host-associated > Plants > Phyllosphere > Unclassified | place: USA...
AGTCCGCGCTCGCGGTGCAGCTCGAGCGCGAGGGGCTCGCGACCCGCGCGCAGCTGCAGCAGATCAGCGATGCCTGGCGCGCCTGGGCATCCGACGGCGACGGCTGGTATCTCGTCCCCCACGGCGAGATCCTCTGCCGCGCCTGACGCCGGCCTGATCCGCCCGCATACATCTCCAGACGGACGCGCGGGCCCCGCCGGCTCCCGTAGCGTGAAGGGGTGATCCGCCGCATCCCCGCACCCTGGCTCGTGCTCGACATCATCGGTGCCGTCTTCGGGCTTCTGATCACCGTTCCGCTCTCGATGACCTTCAGCTCCGGCCAGCTGAGCTTCTGGCTGCCCGACATCTCGGCGACCACCGTGCTCGTCGTCGCCTCGCTGCTGATCTGGGGGGCCGCGGCGATCAGCCGGCTCTCGCCCCCGATCGCCCTGATCCTCGCCTGGACCGGTGCGCTTCTGCAGATGGGTGGCGGTCTGCCGCCGCTTCCGATCGACGTCGCCATCTTCGGGGTGCTGTTCGCGACATCGGCGTGGGGCACGAAGCGGATGCTGTGGCTCGGCGGCGCCTCGGCCGTGGGCGGCGGCGTGCTGGGCGGCCTGTACATCGGCCTGCTGCAGTACGACGTCAACGCCGTGGCGGCTCCCGCCCCCATCGAGATGCGGCTCGTGCTGCTCAGCGTCACGATGGGTCTCACCATCGTGCTGTCGCTCGCGATGGCGTGGGGAGCCGGTCTGCTCTGGCGGGTGGTGCGGCAGAGCCGGGCCAACCGCGAGGCGCAGCTGCGCGCCGAGACGATGGCGGCTGAAGAGCAGGAGCGCGTGCGCATCGCCCGCGACATGCACGACATCGTCGCGCATTCCCTCGCGGTCGTCATCGCGCAGTCCGACGGCGCCCGCTACGCCGCGGCGGCGCGACCCGAGCTCGCGCAGGAGGCGCTGGTGACGATCGCGCAGACCGCTCGATCGGCGCTGTCGGATGTGCGGATGCTGCTGACCCAGCTGCGTCATCGCCAGGGCGACGGCCCGCAGCCCACACTGGCCGACCTCGAGGCGCTGTTCTCGCAGGTGCGGCAGGCGGGCGTCGAGCCACGCGTCACGGTCGACCCGATGCCGCACGCCGACCCGCCGGGGGCCATTCAGCTCGCCGTCTACCGCATCCTGCAGGAGGCGCTGACCAACGCCATCCGTCACGGTGAGGGCGACGTCGACGTGCACCTGTCGTGGTGGGCGGAGCGCGTCGACATCACGGTGCGCAACCGGGTCGCGTCGCCCGCCGCCGTGCCGGCGCCTGGTGCGCCGCCGAACCCGCACGGCGGGCACGGGCTCATCGGAATGCGCGAGCGTGCGCAGCTGGTCGGCGGATCGCTCACGGTGCAACATGAGCCGCATTGGTTCACCGTGCGCGCTACGCTTCCGATCGGCCCCTCGGCGAACTGAGCGGACCGAAGACGACCAGGAGGTCAGGATGATCAGGGTCGTGCTCGTCGACGACCAGTCGCTGTTCCGAGCGGGTGTGCGGATGCTCGTCTCGTCGCAGCCGGACATGGATGTCGTCGGTGAAGCCGGCGACGGCAGGGAGGCGCTCGAGGTCATCGGCCGCACGCGTCCCGACGTCGTGCTGATGGACATCCGGATGCCCGTCATGGACGGCCTCACCGCGACCGCCGAGGTGCTCGCACAGCCCGACCCACCCCGCGTCGTCATGCTCACGACCTTCGACCTCGATGAGGCCGCGGCGCGGGCTATCCAGCAGGGTGCCAGCGGCTTCCTGCTGAAAGATGCCGATCCCGAGTTCCTGCTCGCCGCGATCCGCACGGTCGACTCCGGGTCGAGCGTGATCGCAGCATCGGCCACACGCGAGCTGTTCGCGCACTTCACCGCCGAGACCAAGCCGGTGCCGGCGGAGTACGCCGACCTCACCGATCGCGAACGGGAGATCTTCGCGCTCGCCGCCCGGGGGCTGTCGAACAGCGAGATCGCGGCGCGCGAGTTCCTCAGCGAGGCGACCGTGAAGACGCACATCAGCCGCATTCTCACGAAGCTGCGCCTGCGCGACCGCGTGCAGCTGGTCGTCTTCGCCTTCGAGCACGGCCTGGCCTGAACTGCCGTACCCGGGCCGGACTCCGCTATGAGACGCCGCACGGATGTCGGCGCGAACGGCCGGAGCCGCCCACCGGGGTGATCTGAGCCGGCATCCGTGCCGGACGTCACTCTGACCGCATCCAGGGGTCATCCTCGCGATGTACACGGATGCCATCCCCGGGCCGATGTGCGGGCACCTGCGCCGGAAATAGCGTCGACGTCATGGAGATCACGACCTCGGACCTCGGCCTCGCCGCACGTGTCCAGCACCTCACCAAGACCTACGGAGCCGGCGCCGCCGGCGTCCGCGCCCTCGACGACGTCAGCGTCGGCATCCGCCGCGGCCAGTTCACCGCGATCATGGGGCCATCGGGTTCGGGCAAGTCGACGCTCATGCACATCATGGCGGGCCTCGACGCCCCCACCGAGGGGCGTGCGTGGATCGGCGACACCGAGATCACCGGCCTCGGAGACCTCGAGATGACCATCCTGCGCCGGCGCCGCGTCGGATTCATCTTCCAGGCGTTCAACCTCGTGCCCACTCTCGACGCGATCGGCAACATTCTGCTGCCGTTCGAGCTCGACGGACGCCAGCCGACGGCCATCGAACGTGCACGCATCGACTCGCTCGTCGAGCGCCTGGGGCTGGCATCTCGCCTCACCCACCGTCCGCACGAGCTCTCGGGCGGGCAGCAGCAGCGCGTCGCCATCGCCCGCGCACTGGCCACGGCGCCCGATCTGGTGTTCGCCGACGAGCCGACCGGCAACCTCGACTCCCGCAGCGGCCGTGAGGTCCTCGAGCTGCTCGCCACCGCGAGCCGGGAACACGGACAGTCGATCGCGATGGTGACTCACGATGCGATCGCCGCGAGCCACGCCGACCGCGTGCTGTTCCTCGGCGACGGCCGCATCACCGCAGACCACCCCAATCAGAGCGCCGAGCAGATCGCCGCGCACATGCTCGCCGCAGAGGTGGCGGCATGAGCGCGCCGGCCGCGTCGCTCTCGCGTATCGAGCTGAGCCGTCCTCGGGCCGCGCGGCTCGGCTGGCTGCGCGAGCGGGGGATGGGGGCGAGCGTTCTCGTCTCGGCGCTCGCCGCCGCGTTCGGTGTGATCCTCGTCGAGGTGACGGCGTACATCGGTGGCATGCTGCAGTCGGACCCGTTCATCGGCGACAGCGAGATGCTCGCTCTCGTCGTGATGATCCTCTCGGTGCTGCTGGTCGCCGTCGCGATGTACGTCGCGGCGATCGTCACGGCGAACACGTTCTCGACGATCATCGCCGGGCGCACGAGGCGCATCGCGCTGATGCGGCTGATCGGGGCATCCGCCCGGTCGCAGCGGGCGGAGGTGACGAGTCAGGGTCTCGTCGTCGGCATGATCGGTGCGGCCATCGGCCTGTTCGCGGGGGTGGGCTTCTCCGCGGTCGGGATGCTGGTGGGCGAGGCGCTGCTGGGGCGGACGCCCGAGACCTTCACGCTCGTGCAGCCGGGCGTGCTGTTCCCCGTCGTGGGCGTCGCTCTGACGACCTGGCTGGCGGCGTGGATCGGCTCGCGCCGCGTGCTCGCGGTCACGCCGCTGCAGGCACTGGGCGGATCGGTCGAGCGCACGCACGATGACGAGGCAGGCCGGCGCGGCAAGCACATCGGCGCGCTGGTGCTCATCGTGGTCGGCGTCGCGCTGCTCGTCGCGGGCGTGATGCTCGGCCTGATCAGCCCGCTCGGCGTTGTCGTCGCCTTCTTCGGCGGACTGTTCTCGTTCACCGGTCTCGCGACCGCTTCGCCGCTGTTCATGCCACCGGTGCTGCGCCTGGTCGGGCGCCTCTTCGGCCGGGGCGCGACCGCGCGCCTCGCCGCCGAGAACGCGCTGCGCTACCCCGAGCGCTCGAGCCGCATGGCGATCGGCGTCGTGATGGGCGTCGCCCTCGTGACCATGTTCGCTGTCGCGATGGAGTCGGCGAAGGCCCTGATGATGCGGCAGAGCGAGGGCGAGTTCGTCGACGACTTCTTCGCCCCCATGGACGCCTTCGCGAGCATCATGATGGTGCTGGTCGCCGTGTCGGCCGTGATCGCCGCGGTGGGTCTGGTCAATCTGCTGACCATCGGCGTCGTGCAGCGCCGCCGCGAGCTCGGTCTGCTGCGCGCGATCGGTCTGACCTCGGCCCAGGTGCGCCGCATGGTGCTGCTCGAGGCCGTGCACATCACGGTCGCGGCGACTCTGACCGGTCTCGTGCTCGGCATCGCCTACGGGTGGATCGCGGCGCAGTCGCTGCTCGGATCGGTGCCCGTGCTGCCCGACTTCGAGCCCGCAGGTCTCGTGTACCCGGCGGTGCCGTGGGTGCCGGTGGTCGCGATCGTCGCGGCGACTGCTCTGCTCACCGTGGTCGCTGCGGTGACGCCCACGCGTCTCGCGACGCGCGTCGCCCCGGTCGAGGCGCTCGCCGCCGACTGATCCCGTCGCTCGCGCTCGGTCTCGCCGAGAGCATGGGGCGTCGACCAGACCCCGCGCTGCCCACACCTACAGCACGGGGTCTCGGCGATGCCCGGGGCGCGGTGGGCGCGCGAGGCGGGGAATATGCTGGTCGGATGCCTTCGCCGTTCGACCAGTCCTCGTATCAGGTGCGCTTCGAATGGGGCACGCAGGGTCTGGCTCGCCTGGCGCCCGCTGACATCATCGTCGCCGTCGACGTGCTGCGGTTCTCGTCGACCTTGGCAGACGCGGTGGCGGCAGACCAGCGCATCCCGCTCGAATCGGCGGTGCTGTGGTCGGCGAACGGCGCCGCGGTCGCTGCCGCCGCCTCATCATCCGCTGTCGAGCACGTTCCCTCGACTGTTCTGATCGGCGGCATCCGCAATGCCGCGGCCGTAGCGCGTGCGGTCATGACGCTGCAGGAGCGACAGGGCGCGCGCGCCTCGGTCTCGATCATCGCCGCGGGCGAACTCGGGCCCACCGGCGAGCTGCGCTTCGCTGTCGAGGATCAGCTGGGCGCCGGCGCCATCATCGACGCGCTGTGCGATCTCGGCATCGACCACTCGTCGCCAGAGGCGGCTGCGGCCGCAGAGGCTTTCCGCGCGTTGCGCCCCGGGCTTCGCCACATGCTCATCGGCAGCGGCTCGGGTCGAGAGCTCGTCGAGGGCGTGGCGTCCACCGCCCGCATGGAGGCCGCCGGCGTGCGGCCCTCGACGACCGCCGAGGCAGCAGAGCTGAATGCCGTCGACGTCGTACCCGAGCTGCGCCTCGGTGTCTTCGAGCGCTTCAGCTGACCCTCGCGCGTCGGAAGTCTCGGACGGTTCGGTGCGGGCGCGGCGTGTCTGGGAGTCGGCGCGCCGTGGGCGTTCGGTACGGTCTGGTGTCTCCGTCGTGGGCATCCGGATGCGGGAAATCTCGGACGGTTCGGTGCGGGTGCGGCGTGTCTGGGAGTCGGCGCGCCGTGGGCATCCGATCTCGTCTGGCGTTTCCGTCGCGGTGTGAATCGGAAGCAGACATAGGGTCGGACCATGAGGTACCTGCCCGCGGTCATCGTCGACGCCGTGTTCGTGCTGATCTTCGCGGTCATCGGCCGCGCCTCGCATGACGAGGATCCGCTCGGCTTCCTGCTGACGGCCTGGCCGTTCCTCGTCGCGCTGGTCGTCGGGCACGCCCTCGCCGCACTGGTGCCCGCCCGCCCGCGACGGCCGTGGTCGCTGGGCTGGGGGCTGGTCGTGTGGATCGTGACGGTCGGCGGCGGGATGCTGCTGCGCATCGTCTCCGGTGACACCGCCGAGACCCCGTTCATCATCGTCGCGTCGTTGGTGCTGGCGGCGATGCTGTTGGGCTGGCGTCTGATCGCCCTGCTCGTGCGGCGTTACCGGGCTCCGCGAGCCGCCGCCGACGACTGAGCCCCGTCACCGCGCGCCCATGCCGCGGGGCAGCGCAACGGGCTCAGCGAGGAAGCTGAGCGGCGAGACGGTCGGCCGCGGTGATCTCGCGACGGTGCCACTCGAACAGAAACCGGCGGTCGAAGCGCCGTGAGCACTTCGCGCACGACGTCTCGCGTGCGGGACGACGGTGGCGATAGGCGACATGCCCCGATGGGCACCGCCCGATCCATGGGGCGAGCTCTGTCGCGGTCTCGCCGTGATGCGTGGTGCCGCCCACGTAGCCGAGCGACCGGGCGATGCGCTTCCACCCAGGGCCGTGGCCGGCCTCATGACCGGCCAGGGCGTGCGCGACCTCGTGCAGCAGAGTCTGGTGGATCTCGTCGTCATCGAAGCGTGCGGCGAGATAGCGCGAGACCGAGATGCGCTTGCGCTGATAGTCGCAGAGCCCGGCACGGCGCTTCGCGTTGTCGAACTCGAATGACCACGACTCGTCGAGGTGCATGCGTATCAGCGCTTCACCCCAGACGCGGACGCGAACCAGATCGGCCATGTGATCAGAGTAAGACCCCTGGCCGACATCGGCGCCGGAATCCGGTGCTCCGGATCGGTCAGACGAGCACGTCGGCCGTGGCGACGCTGCGACGCTCGGCCGCCTCGATGGCGCGCAGCGCCTTCTCGAGATCCGAGTCGTCGGCGCCTGCCGCACGGCGCAGGAACAGCGAGCGCTTGAAGCTCTCGCGCGCCTGCTCGAAGTCGCGTGCCTCGTAGGCGTTCTTGCCGTGGTGCTGGTGTGCGAAGGCGGCGATCCCGGCCCAGCCCTGCCCCTCGGCCTCGCTCGCGCAGGTCGCGAGCTCCTGTGCGGCGGCGGCGTGCGCACCGCGGTTCTGCAGCACGGTCGCGTGCAGTACGCGGGCGCGCAGCAGGTCTTTGCGGGTGCCGGCCATTCGGGCCTGACGCACCGTCTCGTCGGCCAGCTCGAGCGCCTCGTCGAGTCGATCGAGCACCTTCAGCAGCCACACGCGCTCCAGCAGCACCGGCAGGCTGCGCTGGTTCTCGATCTCAGCGAGACGTGTCAGGCACTCCCGCGGATCCACCAGTTCACGAAGGGTGTCGGGGTCGTAACCCTGGATCAAATTCACGACTGCTGACTCCTCTCCGCGACCGTCGTCCCAGTCTGCCTCGCTCACCTGAGAACCGTTCGAGGCACGCCCTGCAACCCGGCAACCGGCGTGCTGAGATGACGCCGCGTCAGCGCAGGAAGATGCTCGCGTCGGGGCGGGGGGATGCGACGGCGTCCGCATCCGTGACGACCGTCGCTCCCTTCGCGAAGGCGGCGACCTCGGCATCCTGGGCGATCTTGGCCGGATGCGGGCCTGCGGCCAGCAGCCGCGGCAGCCATTCCGTGGGCAGAGCCGTCCGCGAGGCGGCGAGCACCAGGTTGCCGAACCGCCGCCCCTTCAGCACCTGCGTGTCGGCGAGCAGCGCCACATCGTCGAACACGCTCATCGCGGTCGCGACCTGCCGCCTCGCGAACGCGAGACCGGGTCCGTCGGCGACGTTCACCAGCAGCACGCCGGCCGGCGCCAGCAGGTCGGCGATCTCACGGTAGAACTCGATGCTCGTCAGATGGGCGGGCGTCTGCGCGCCCGAGAACACGTCAGACACGACCAGGTCGCACTGTCCGCTGAGCGCAGGGGGCAGACGCCGCAGACCCTCCCGCGCATCGCCGATGCGGATGCGGATCGAGGCCGACCGGGGCAGCGGAAGATGCTCGCGCACGAGCGCGACCAGCGGCCCCTCCAGCTCGATCACCTGCTGACGCGAGCCGGGTCGGGTCTTCTCGATGTAGCGGGGGATGGTCATCGCCCCCGCCCCGAGATGCACGACGCTGAGCGGGGCGGATGCCGATGAGCCGAGCTGATCGATCACCGCGCCCATCCGCACGATGTACTCGAAATGGAGATGGGTGGGGTCATCGAGGTCGACGTGCGACTGGGGTGTGCCGTCGACGATCAGCTCGAACCCGTGGGTGAACTCGCTGGGCGCGACCTCGGCGACGCCGCCGTGATCGAGCCGCGCCTGCGGATTCGCGGCATCCCGTGCGCGTGCTCGTCCCATCCCTCGAGAGTATCCGCGCGGGGTCAGCGCCGCTTGCCGCCCGAGCAGGTCTGCTGGTTCAGATCGATGCCGCTGATCTGGTCCGACAGCACGACGCCCTGCGATGCGGACGGCGACGGTGACAGCGCATCAGAGGGTGGTGCCGACGGCGCCGTGGTCTCTTCCACCACCACGCCGCCGTGGTTGCTGGCCTTTCCCGTGATCTGCATCGACTCTCCGGTGCGGATCGCCTCCCACATCGGCGCCGCGGCCTCTTCATTGACGACCACGCGATCGTCGTCGTCGGGGTCTTCGAGCGTCGGCAGCTGCAGGAACTTGAACTCGTCGAAGGGCACGTCCTTCAGCGCGAGGGCGAGCTGCGCGAGCCGCACGGGGTTCGCGAGCTCCTTGCTGGGGTCGACGTTGTCGGCCACGACGTTCGCGAGCCGCAGCACCTTTCCCGGATCGGTGAGCGTCTCGCTGCTGAGGATGGTCTTCGCCAGGCGAGACATGTACTGCTGCTGGTTCGAGATGCGGGCGAGGTCGCTGCCGTCGCCGATGCCCTTGCGCACGCGGATGAACTGCAGTGCCTCATAGCCCGACACGGTGCGCGGACCCGGATCCCAGTTGATGCCGGTGTGCCTGTCGCGGATGCCCGAGCCGCCGACGCAGATCTCGACTCCGCCGATCGCGTCGGTGATCTTCATCACGCCGTCGAAGCTGAGCTTGGCGGCGAATCCGATGTCGATGCCGCTCAGCTCGGCGACCGACTTCGCCACGCACGAGAGCCCCGCGCGTTCGAAGACGGAGTTGATGGGCGCCTTCGACGATCCGGATGCCACGGATCCGTCTTCACGTGTGCAGTCGGGGACCTCGAGCATGAGGTCGCGCGGCAGGGAGACGACGCTCACCTTGCGCGGTTCCTCCGACACGTGCACGAGCAGATTGACGTCGTTGCGGATGCCCTCTTCGCGGACGCAGCGCTCGCCGAGCTTCTGCTTCGACACCGCGCCGCATTCGTCGGTGCCCACCAGCAGGATCGCGAACTCGCCGGGGTAGGCGCCGAGAGAGGGGGGAGCGACCTCAGGGGCGCCCTCCAGATCGACTGCGCCGTCGCTGACGCGCAGCGCGAGGTCGGCGGCGATGAACCCTCCGATCCCGAGGGCGGAGACCGCGACCACGGCGACGCCGATGCCGAGCATCCGCAGGGCGGAACCCCAGGCCGTTGGGGTGCGATGCGGGGCGTGCTGAGCGACAGGGGAGCGCCTCATGGCATCCGACCCTACAGCCGCCACCAGTGAGGCGACCCGATACCGGATCGCAACACGGCAAGTTTGGAGTTCTGTGCAGCCGCTGAGTAGCGTCGACTCATCATGTGCGGATGCGACGGTGCATCCGGTCCATGCGATGAAGCATTCCACAGAGAGGCACACCATGCTCCACAGCACCCGTAGGCGAGGGCTCGCTCTCGCCGCCGGCACCGCGGTCGCAGCGATGCTGCTGACCGGCTGCGTCGCCAGCCAGCGCGAGGAAGGCAACGGCTCCGAGACGTCCAGCGACGTCGACAGCACCTTCGTCTTCGCCGCTTCGTCCGACCCGCAGGGCCTCGACCCTGCGCTCGCCCAGGACGGCGAGACCTTCCGCGTCTCGCGTCAGATCTTCGAGGGCCTCGTCGGCACCAAGGCCGGCACCGCCGACCCCGCGCCGCTGCTCGCCGAGTCGTGGGAGTCGTCGGAAGACGGCATGAGCCACACCTTCAACCTGAAGACCGGTGTGAAGTTCCACGACGGCACCCCGTTCAACGCCGAGGCCGTCTGCTTCAACTTCGAGCGGTGGTTCAACTGGGAGGGCCTGCTCGCCTCCGAGGCGCTCGGCTACTACTACAACAAGCTCTTCCACGGCTACAAGAGCAACGCGGCCGACGCCGTGTACAAGTCGTGCACCCCCGACGGCGATGACAAGGTCACGATCGAGCTGAACAAGCCGTTCGCAGGCTTCGTCGCCTCGCTCTCGCTGCCCGCGTTCAGCATGCAGAGCCCCTCGGCGCTCGAGGAGTTCAAGGCTGACGAGGTCGGCGGCACCGCCGAGGCACCCGTGCTCTCGGAGTACGCCAAGGGGCACCCCGTCGGCACCGGCCCGTTCCAGTTCGAGGACTGGGCTCCGGGTGAGGACGTCACCCTGAAGTCGTACGACGGCTACTGGGGCGAGAAGGGTCAGATCGAGGAGATCGTCTTCCGCGTCATCGGCGACCCGACCGCTCGCCGCCAGGCGCTCGAGGCAGGCGACATCGACGGCTACGACCTGGTCGGCCCCGCCGACACCAAGGCCCTCGAGGAGAAGGGGTTCAACATGGTGTCGCGTCCGCCGTTCACCATCCTGTACCTCGCCTTCAACCAGGCTGTCGCCGAGCTGAAGGACATCAAGGTCCGTCAGGCTCTCTCGTACGCCGTCGACAAGGACGCGCTGATCAAGCAGGTCCTGCCCGAGGGCACCGAGAAGGCCACGCAGTTCGTGCCGCCGGTGGTCAACGGCTACAACAAGGACGTCACGACCTACGAGTACGACCCCGCCAAGGCCAAGTCGCTGCTCGAAGAGGCCGGCTACACGGCAGATAAGCCGCTGACGCTGACCTTCAACTACCCGGTCAACGTCTCGCGTCCGTACATGCCGGACCCCGAGCAGATCTTCACCGTTCTGGCGAAGCAGCTCGAAGAGGTCGGCGTGAAGGTCAACCCGCAGACCGACGCCTGGAGCCCGGACTACCTCGAGAAGATCACCTCGGGCTCCGACCACGGCATCCACCTGCTGGGCTGGACCGGCGACTACAACGACACCGACAACTTCGTCGGCGTGTTCTTCGGCACCAAGAGCGCTGAGTGGGGCTTCGACAACCCCGAGCTGTTCTCGGCGCTCACCGACGCTCGCGGCATCTCGAACATCGAGGAGCAGACCGAGGCGTACAAGAAGATCAACGAGGAAGTCGCGGAGTTCATCCCCGGTGTCCCGCTCGCCCACCCGGCTCCCACGCTCGCGTTCGACGAGCGCGTGAAGAGCTACCCGGCGAGCCCGGTGAACGACGAGGTCTTCTCGGAGAT
>Ga0308158_10004905_pt1 | contig 11129 bp, 10 predicted proteins | sample PhyBR2_FD_201038 | JGI IMG/M metagenome (GOLD analysis project Ga0308158, IMG submission 201038) | Phyllosphere microbial communities from UC Gill Tract Community Farm, Albany, California, United States - DLSLB.R2 | ecosystem: Host-associated > Plants > Phyllosphere > Unclassified | place: USA...
GTCACCCAGCGCGGACGCACCTCGCCGTCGACGACCCACGGCTTCTGCGCGATGGTGCCCATGGCGATGATGCCGGCCTCGCCGGGGTTGATGATCGGGGTGCCCGCGTCCATGCCGAACACGCCGATGTTCGTGATCGTGATGGTGCCGCCCTGCTGATCGGCCGGGGTCGTCTTGCCCTCACGGGCCGTGAGAGTCAGGCGGTTCAGGGCGCGGGCGAGGTCCTTCATGCCCAGGTCCTGCGCGTCCTTGATGTTCGGCACCAGCAGACCGCGCGGCGTGGCCGCCGCGATGCCGAGATTCACGTAGTGGCGCACCGAGATCTCGGCGCCGTCGGCCGTGTCGACCCAGGCCGCGTTCACCATCGGGGTGCGGCGCGCGGCCCAGATCACGGCGCGGGCCATGATCAGCAGCGGCGAGACGCGGATGTCGGCGAAGTCGGGCGACGCCTTCAGGCGCTTGACGAGCTCCATCGTGCGGGTCGCGTCGACCTCCTTCCACACCGTCACGTGCGGCGCGGAGTACGCGCTCTGCACCATGGCCGAGCTGGTCGCCTTGCGCACGCCCTTGACCGGGATCGATTCGGTCCGGTCGTCGGGACGGATGCCGCGGGCGAGGCCGACCGGAGCGGATGCCGGGGCGGGCACGGTCTCCTCGCGCACGTCGCCCCACTCCGGGGTCTGGATGTTGCGGAAGACGCTGGCCTGCTCGGCGTGCTTCACGACGTCGTCGCGGGTGACCTCTCCGTCGGCGCCGGTGGGTGTGACCTCGGTCAGCTCGACCCCGAGGTCGCGCGCGAGCTTGCGGATCGGCGGCTTGGCGATCACGCCGACGGAGGAGCGCACCGGGCGTTCGGCGGGCTTGCGCCTGCGGGAGGTCGCGCCTCCCCCGCTGCCGTAGCCGACGAGCACCGAGCCGCTGCCCTCATCCGCGGCGGGGGCTGCGGGCGCAGTCGCGGGCGCGGCACCCGCAGCATCCGTGACGAAGGTGATGATCGGCGACCCGACCTCGACCGTGACGCCTTCGGCGACGAGGATCTCTCCGACCGTCCCGGCGTGCGGCGAGGGCAGCTCGACGAGCGACTTGGCGGTCTCGATCTCGCAGATCACGTCGTTGATCGCGACGGTGTCGCCGGGCGCGACCTTCCAGGTGACGATCTCGGCCTCGGTAAGGCCCTCGCCGACGTCGGGAAGGGTGAAGGTCTGGGTGGTCATGGTTTCCTCCGTACTCCGGGGCACTTCGACAGGCTCAGTGCCCCGGGCAGCGTTCAGTAGGCCAGCGAGCGATCGACGGCTTCGAGGATGCGGTCGGCATCCGGCAGGTAGACGCCCTCGAGCTTCGCGGGCGGGAAGGGCGTGTCGAAGCCCGAGACGCGCAGCACCGGGGCTTCGAGGGCGTAGAACGCGCGCTCCTGCACGGTCGCGGCGATCTCGCTGCCCAGGCTCGTGAAGCCGGGCGCCTCCTGCGCGTAGACCATGCGTCCGGTGGAGCGCACCGAGTCGAGGATGGGACCGTAGTCGACCGGCGAGAGCGAGCGCACGTCGACGACCTCGCAGCTGGTGCCCTCAGCTTCGGCGAGCGCTGCGGCCTGCAGCAGGGTCGTGACCATCGCACCGTGCCCGACGAGGGTGACATCCGTGCCGCGGCGCACGATCCGCGAGGCGTGCAGCGGAAGCGCGGAGCCGGAGAGATCCACCTCGCCCTTGGGCCAGTAGCGGCTCTTGGGCTCCATGAAGATCACCGGGTCGTTCGACGCGATGGCCTCCTGGATCATCCAGTAGGCGTCGTTCGGCGTGGAGGGCGACACCACCCGCAGGCCCGGGGTGTGCGTGAAGTACGCCTCGGGGCTCTCCTGGTGGTGCTCCACCGCGCCGATGTGCCCACCGTAGGGGATGCGGATGACGATCGGCATCGACAGCGCACCCTCGTGCCGGTTGGTCATCTTCGCGAGCTGCGAGGTGATCTGGTCGAAGGCGGGGAACACGAAGCCGTCGAACTGGATCTCGCACACCGGTCGGAAACCGGCCATGGCCAGGCCGATCGCCGTGCCGACGATGCCGGACTCGGCGAGAGGGGTGTCGAGCACGCGCCGGTCGCCGAAGTCGCGCTGCAGGCCCTCGGTCACCCGGAAGACGCCGCCGAGCTTTCCGATGTCCTCGCCCATGAGCAGCACGCGCGGGTCGTTCTCGAGCGCCTTGCGCAGCCCGGCGTTGAGCGCCTTCGAGAAGGGCATGGTCTCCAGGGTCATGCTGCGCCTCCCTCGAAGGATGCCTCGTACTGCTCCAGCCACGCCTTCTGCTCGGCGATCAGCGGATGCGGTTCGCTGTACACGTGGTCGAAGATCGCCCCGCGTCCCGGCGCGGGGAGCTCCACGGTGCGAGCGCGCAGATCCTCGGCAGCATCCGCGGCCTCGGCATCCACCCCGGCGAAGAACGATTCGCCGGCGCCACGCCCCAGCAGGAACGCGCGCATGCGCTCGATCGGGTCGCGCTGCGCCCAGCGCTGCTCCTCGTCGGAGCCGCGGTACTTGGTGGGGTCGTCGCTGGTGGTGTGCGCGCCCATCCGGTACGTGACCGCCTCGATCGCGCGCGGGCCGAGCCCGGCGCGCGCCTCGTCGAGCAGGGCGCGGGAGACCGCGTAGCTGGCGAGCACGTCGTTGCCGTCGACGCGGACCGAGGGGATGCCGTAGCCGGCGCCGCGCCCGACCAGGGGCACCTTGGACTGGGTCTCGACGGGCACAGAGATCGCCCAGTGGTTGTTCTGCAGGAAGAACAGCACGGGGGCGTCGTAGCTGGCCGCGAACACCATCGCCTCGTGCACGTCGCCCTGGCTGGAGGCGCCGTCGCCGTAGTAGACCACGACGGCCTCGTCGCGCTCCGGATCGCCGGAGCCGGTCTTGCCGTCGAAGGCGAGGCCCATGCCGTAGCCCGCGGCGTGCAGCGTCTGCGAGCCCAGCACCAGAGTGTAGATGCGGGTGTTGCCGTTCTTCGGGTCCGTCGGATCCCAGCCGCCGTGCGAGAGGCCGCGCATCAGCTTGATGATGTCGACGGGGTCGACGCCGCGGATGCGGGTGACGACGTGCTCCCGGTACGACGGGAAGATCGTGTCCTGCCGGCGCGCGGCGTGGGCCGAGCCGACCTGGGCCGCCTCCTGCCCGCGGCTCGGCGGCCAGAGGGCCAGCTGGCCCTGCCGCTGCAGGTTGGTGGCCTGGGTGTCGATGGCGCGGATGATCACCATGTCGCGGTAGAACTGCTCGAGCTCGGCGTCGGTCAGGGCGTCGATGAGCGGCAGGTACTGCTCGGATGCCGGCGACGGAGCGAATGATCCATCCGCTTCCAGGACGCGAACGAGGGGTGCTTCGGTCGTGGTCACGGCTCCACGCTACCCACGTCGGCATGCCCCGTCACGCATAGTTCGGGGGCCCTAGTAAGTGGCCGGGATCTGGATAAATGCGCGCGCTCAGCGCCCGTGGGCCTGCGCGAGCCTCTCCAGCGCCGCGGCGATCGCATGCCGCGGGGCGGCGAGGTTCATGCGTTCGAACCCCTCGCCCTCGGGGCCGAACATGGCGCCCTCGTCGAAGAACACCAGCGCCTCCTGCTCGTGGATGCGCTTGAGCTCCTCGTGAGTGCAGTCCAGCCCGCGGAAGTCCATCCACTGCAGGTAGGTGCCCTCCAGGTCGTAGACGGTGACCTCGGGCATCCGCTCGGCGAGGAACGACCGCACCAGCTCATGGTTGCCGTGCACCAGGTCGATCAGGCCGTCGAGCCAGCCCTCCGCCTTCGTGTACGCCAGCCGGCACGCCTGGAATCCCAGGGCGTTCAGCGTGAAGAATCCGGTGCGGCTCTGCTCTGCGGTGTACTTCTCGCGCAGCTCGGGATTCGGGATGACGATGTTGCTGGTCGCCATGCCTGCGAGGTTGAACGTCTTGCTGGGAGCGGTGCACACGATCGTGCGCGCGGCGGCATCCTCGTTCAGCGTGGAGAAGACGGTGTGCCGGATGCCGGGCATCAGCAGGTCGAAGTGGATCTCGTCGCTGATGACGGTGAGGTCGTGGTCGCGGGCGATGCGCCAGACGGCCTCGAGCTCCTCGCGCTCCCACACCCGGCCGGTGGGGTTGTGCGGGCTGCAGAACAGCAGCGCGGTGGTGCGCGGGTCAGCGGCCTTCGCGGCGAGGTCGTCGAGGTCGAAGCGCCAGCGGCCGTCCTGCAGCACGAGCGGGTTGCGCACGACGACGCGGTCGTTCCCCTCGATCGCGCCGAAGAACGGGTAGTACGCCGGGGTCTGCACGATCACGCCGTCACCGGGCGCGGTCACGGCACGCACGGCGGTGTTGAACGCGGGGACCACGCCCGGCGCCAGCACGATCTGCTCGCGATCGACCGTCCAGTCGTGGCGCCGCTGGAACCATCCGGTCACGGCATCCCAGTAGTCATCGGTCGCGACCGTGTAGCCGAGGACGACGTCGCCGAGGTGGTCGCGCAGCCCGTCGAGGATCTCAGGGGCGAGCTTCAGGTCGAGGTCGGCGACCGAGAACGGCGAGATGCCCGCAGGCACGTCCGGATTCGCGGTCAGCATGTGCTGCCACTTGGACGCACCGGTGCCGGTCCGGTCGACGACCGTCTCGAAGTCGTACGTCATGCACGCACCTGCGCCGCGGCCACGGCGAGCACCTTGTCGAGCGATTCCTCCTCGCCGACGGAGATGCGGATTCCGTCGCCCGAGAACGGCCGCACGATCAGGTCGGCGGCGTCGAACGCCGCGGCGACCTCATCGGTGCGCTCGCCCGAGGGCAGCCACACGAAGTTGGCCTGGCTGTCCGGCACGTCCCAGCCCTGCGCGCGGAGGCCGGCGATCAGGCGGGTGCGGCGCTCGACGATCACGGAGACGCGCTCGCGCAGCTCCGCCTCGGCGTCGAGGCTGGCGATGGCGGCGCGCTCGGCGGCGCTGGTGACCGACAGCGGGATGCCGGTGGTGCGGGCCGCGTCGAGCACGCGGGGGTGGCCGATCGCGTAGCCGACGCGCAGGCCGGCGAGGCCGAAGGCCTTGGAGAAGGTGCGCAGCACGACCACGTTCGGGTGCTTCTCGAACACGCGCTCGGCGAGACCGTCGACGGCGTCCGGGGCGGTGACGAACTCGGCGTAGGCCTCGTCGAGGATGATCAGCACGTCCTGCGGCACGCGCTCGACGAACGCCGCGAACTCGGCGCTCGTGACGATCGGGCCGGTCGGGTTGTTCGGCGTGCAGACGATGATCACGCGGGTGCGGTCGGTGACGGCATCCGCCATCGCGTCGAGGTCGTGGCGTGCGCCGGGTGCGAGCGGGACCTGGATGCCGGTGGCGCCGGCGACCAGCGGAAGGCTGGGGTACGCCTCGAAGGAGCGCCAGGCGTAGATGACCTCGTCGCCGACCGACGAGGTGCCGAGCACGAGCTGGTGCAGGATCGAGACGGAACCGGATGCCACGTGCACGGCGTCGGCGTCGACACCGAACTTCTCGCCCAGGCGGGCGCGCAGCGCCCCGGCGGTGGCGTCGGGGTAGCGGTTGATCGGCGTGGTGTGCGTGAGCGCCTCGAGCACCGAGGGCAGCGGCTCGAACGGGTTCTCGTTGCTGGAGAGCTTGAAGGCGTTCGCCCCCGCCTGCTTGCCCTGGCGGTACGGCGGCAGGGCGGCGATCTCGGGGCGGATGCGGGGCAGGATGGGCTCGGTCACGGAATCAGTCTAAGGAGGCGGAACCGGAGGTGGCGACGGCCGTCTCGGGCGGGGACGCGCGGAGCTGAGGATCGGGCCGTCGCGGATTCTGCGACGAACTGTCATCCCGCAGCGACGCATCCCGTGGGACGATCGACAGATGCGATTCATCATCCGCGTCGTCATCAACGCCTTCGCCATCTGGGTGGTCACGCTGATCCCCGTGCTCGGGGTCGTCGTGCGGCCGTTCGCGCCGGGCGAGACCCTGCAGCTGGTGCTCACCCTGCTCGCCGTGGCGGCGATCTTCGCCCTGGTGAACTCGATCATCGGCACCATCATCAAGGTCGTCGCGTTCCCCCTCTACATCCTCACGCTGGGGCTCATCTCGTTCATCGTGAACGGCTTCCTGCTGTGGCTGACCGCCTGGATCACCAGCGGCTTCGGCTGGGGGCTGAGCGTCGAGTCGTTCTGGTGGGGCGTGGTCGCCGCGATCATCATCTCGATCATCAACGCCGTCTTCGGTGCGATCCTGCGCCCGCAGAAGAAGCGACAGCGCAGCTGAGGCGGGAGGGTGCGGCGGATGCCCGGTCACGGGCGCTCAGCGCTGAACTCCATCTGCTCCACCGAGACCGCCTCACCGAGTTCGGCGAAGTACCTCTCGCGCAGCGCGCGCATGCGCGGGTCCTGCGAGGCGTCGGCCTGGCTCGCGGTCTCCACGTACGGCCCGTACAGGTGCGGATCGATGGGGCTTTCCCTGGTGCCGTCCCGCTCGATCGTGAAGCTGTCGGGGGACCCCGTTCCGCCGGCGGCACCACCGAGGGCCAGGCCGTTCACGGGGTCGGCGCCGTTCTCGAGCCTGATGAGCGTCTGATCCGGCGCGAGTGCCGGATCCACAGGATCGCCGGCGACGATCACGGTGCCGACCTTGTACGGACTGTCCATCGCGACGTGAGAGGCGATCATCGCGCCCTGCGAGTACCCGACCAGATCGACCTTGTCGCCCGGCCGCGCACCAGCGGCGGCGATCGCCTGGAGCGTCGCCTCATGAGAGGCCGCATCGCGGCGTTCCATGTACATCTCCCAGTCCGAGACGGAGTCCCAGGGCTCCTTCGTTCCCGGTTTCATCTCGCGTGTGCCGTCGATGTAGGCGACGAACCTGGTCGATCCGTCCTTCATGGTGTACTTCTCCACCGCCACCTGCCCCGTGCTCTCGTAAGGCACGCGCGTCATCATGTCCTTCAGCCCCGCGGCCGGAGCGACCGGCTCCGACCGGACCATCGAGACGTTCACGGGCGGTGGGTCCCCCTGCAGCCTCGTGCCTGCGGGGAGAAGGCCGCGATCGGACTTCAGCGCGAGATCACGCAGGAACCCCATCGTCGAACCCACCGGCCGCGACGTCAGCCAGGGCGTGAGGAAGATGTAGAACGCCGGCGACACCACGGCACCCAACACGCCGACCGCGGCGAGCGCGTCGTCCCAGGACTGGTCTGTCAGGCCCTCGAACCGGCCTCCTTCCCACGCGGCAACGAGCTGATCCGCTCTCATCTCGACATCGGGGTACGAGGCGATCAGCGCGTCGATGCGGTCCTGCAGCACCTTCTCCTCGGCTGACTCGCCCACTCCGAGTGCTTCCTGCTGCGCCCGCAGCTCGACCAGTTCAAAGACATCGGCCATGAGAAGAGTGCCGGTCGCCGCCTTCCCCGCGTCCCCCGCGTGCACCTCCAGGCGGTGCTCGCGGGAGGCCAACTCGGCAAGCCGTATGCGCAGGGATGGCTCCGACACCGACTCCAGCACGTGCTGGGTGCGCCGGACGATGTCGAGCGCGCGGACGAGCTCCCACGAGAGTGTCTCCAGGCGCTCGCCGATACCGCGGAACGCCTCCGAATCGACACTGATCGCACCGCCCGATGTGATGTTCACGCCGCCGCTCATGCCAGCGCCGTCCGTGCGATCTGATCACGCAGGAACCTCAGTTCATCGCACTCATCCCGTAGCCCGGAGCACAGATCCGCCAGAGCCCATCGCAGGGCCCGGACGCCCTGGTTCTCCCATCGCGCGTCGTCGACGAGCCGCCCCGCCTCGATCGCGGCGTCCCCCACCGCCTCCGTCGCGTCGTCGAGAAGCCTGAGCGCCGAGAACACCGCCCACAGGTCTTCGCTCGCCAGGCCCTCGGCCGCTGTGATCGTCTGCATGCCTCCAGGGTGCGTGCCGACGGGCATCCGCTCCGGCCGGAAACCCACCCGCTGTGGACAACTCCCCCTGCCTGACGATTGGGGAGAGAAGTCGATACCGGCAGAATGGACGCATGACCGACTCGGATCCCTTCCGCGTCATCTTCGTCTGCACGGGCAACATCTGCCGATCCCCGATGGCCGAGGTGGTGCTCCGCGCGCTCGCCGAGCAGCGCGGCCTCGGCACGCGCGTGCTCTCCCGCAGCGCGGGCACCGGCGACTGGCATCTCGGCGAGCGCGCCGACCAGCGCACCCTGGAGTCCCTGTCCCGACGCGGCTATGACGGCTCGGCCCATCGGGCGAAGCAGTTCAGCGCAGCATCCTTCGCGGAGAACGACCTGATCGTCGCCCTGGATCGCACGCATGAGCGCATTCTCAAGGCCTGGGCGCGCACCGACGACGACGAGGGCAAGGTCACCCTGCTGCGCGCCTTCGACCCGCACGCCTCGAGCATGGACGTGCCCGACCCGTACTACGCGGGCCCGGCGATGTTCGATTCGGTGCTGGCTATGATTGAGACCGCGACGCGTGGCCTCTTCTCGCAGCTCGAACCGGCTGTGCGCGCCCCTCGTACGACGCTCCGCCCGCTGCGGAGCCCCGATCAGGAGGATCTCCCCTGACTTCTCAGCCCGCTCTCCCCGCCCCTCCTCTTCCGGCCCAGCCGCTCAGCCCCCTGGACGGCCGGTACCGCGCCTCCGTCTCCGGGCTCGCCGACTTCCTCTCCGAGGCCGGGCTCAACCGCGCCCGTGTCGAGGTCGAGGTCGAGTGGCTGATCGCCCTCACCGATCGCTCGCTGTTCGGCACCACTCCCCTGTCGGATGCCGACAAGGAGCGCCTGCGCGCGCTGTACCGCGACTTCGGGCAGGCCGAGATCGACTGGCTCGCCGACAAGGAGGCCGTCACCCGTCACGATGTGAAGGCCGTCGAGTACCTGGTGCGCGACCGCCTGGCGACGCTGGGCCTGGACGCCATCGCCGAGCTCACGCACTTCGCGTGCACCAGCGAGGACATCAACTCCGCCTCCTACGCGCTGACGGTCAAGCGCGCCGTCGAGGGTGTGTGGCTGCCGGCGCTGGACTCGGTGATCGCCAAGCTCCGTGAGCTGGCCGTGGAGCACGCGGATGCCGCGATGCTCTCCCGCACGCACGGACAGCCGGCCACGCCGTCGACCATGGGCAAGGAGCTCGCCGTCTTCGCGTGGCGCCTGGAGCGCGTGCGCGGTCGCATCGCGGCATCCGAGTACCTGGCGAAGTTCTCCGGCGCGACCGGCACCTGGTCGGCGCACCTCTCCGCCGACCCCGACGCCGACTGGCCGACGATCTCGCGCGAGTACATCGAGGGTCTTGGCATCGACTTCAACGTCCTCACCACCCAGATCGAGTCGCACGACTGGCAGGTCGAGCTGTACGACCACGTGCGTCACGCCGGTGGCATCCTGCACAACCTCGCCACCGACATCTGGACGTACATCTCGCTGGGCTACTTCGCGCAGATCCCCGTCGCCGGTGCGACCGGGTCGTCGACCATGCCGCACAAGATCAACCCGATCCGGTTCGAGAACGCCGAGGCGAACCTCGAGCTGTCCGGTGCGCTGCTGAACTCGCTGTCGCAGACGCTGGTCACCTCGCGGATGCAGCGCGACCTGACCGACTCGACCACGCAGCGCAACATCGGCGTCGCCTTCGGCCACTCGCTGCTCGCGCTGGACAACCTGCACCGCGGGCTGGATGCGATCTCGCTGTCCCGCGACGTGCTGCTGGACGATCTCGACCACAACTGGGAGGTCCTCGCCGAGGCCATCCAGACCGTGATCCGTGCGGAGGTCGTCGCCGGCCGCTCCACCATCACCGACCCCTACGCCCTGCTGAAGGACCTCACCCGCGGACACCGTGTCGGTGCGGCCGAGCTGGCGGAGTTCGTCGAGAAGCTGGAGATCGGGGATGCCGCGAAGCAGCGCCTGCTCGCGCTGACCCCGGCCACCTACACGGGCATCGCCGAGCAGCTCGCACGCTGACGCCGAGTCGATGCGCTCCTTCGAGGTCACCGCGGCCCGGCTTCCGCAGACGCGCCTCGGAACCCGGTACGCGGTCGCGCAGGTCGACGACTTCCTCGACGAGGCGGCCGCCGCGCTGACGTGCTGGGAGGGCGGCACCCCGTCCGCTCTGCACGCCGATGACGTCGTGCACAAGGAGTTCCGGTCGGTCGCACTCTTCGGCGCCGGCTACGACGCGGACGCCGTGGACGATCTGCTCGATCGCGTCGCGGTGCAGCTGCGCGAGTACGAGCCCGGCGCACAGCTCCAGGCCGACCAGGAGCGGCAGGACGAGCGCCAGGTGCGCGGGATGCTCGAGAGGGCGCAGCAGGAGCTCCGCGACAAGCGCGGCGAGGCCTGAGGCACACTGCACGCGCAGCACGGATCAGAAACGCTTCCCCACCCTCAGGCCGGATCAGAAATGCACCCCTGCGCGCGATGGCGGGAGCATTTCTGATCCACGCCGCGTCCCCCGCACGGCTCAGGCGTCGACGGCGACCGGGTCTCTCGGCATGAAGAGCAGGGCGACGAGCGTGATCGCGGCGGTGACCGCTGCGCCGATGAAGACCCAGGTGGAGGCGGCGATGATCGTCGCCGGATCCTGAGGGCCCGCGCCCTGCGCGATGACGGCGTTCGAGATCGCACCGAGCACGGCCACCCCGACCGCGCTGCCCGCTGAACGGGCGAACGTGTTCATCCCAGTCACGGCGCCGCGCTCGCCCCAGCCGACCGACGCCTGCGCGGCGATCAGCACCGGTGCGGACGCCCACCCGAGTCCGAAGCCGAGCACGAACGCGATACCCGCCAGCAGGTACACGTTGGGCCAGGGCCCGCTGACCGCCAGCCCGATCGCCGCGATCGTCGCCGTGCACATGCCGATCAGGGCGGTGCGGCGGAATCCGATGCGCAGGTACAGATGCCCGACGTTCGCCGCGGCGAGCGGCCACCCCAGCGTGAGAGCCGCGACGGCGAGACCGGAGAGCAGCGGGGCGATGCCGAGCGAGCCCTCCAGGTAGGCAGGCGCGAAGCTCGTGACGCCGATCAGCAGCGCGCCGATCCCGAACGACACGATCGTCGTGCTGAGGATCAGGCGCCGTCCGATCAGGGAGAAGTCGATGATCGGCTCGGATGCCCGACGCTCCACGAACGCGAAGATCACCAGCGCCACCGCTCCCCCGC
>Ga0308158_10004906_pt1 | contig 11128 bp, 9 predicted proteins | sample PhyBR2_FD_201038 | JGI IMG/M metagenome (GOLD analysis project Ga0308158, IMG submission 201038) | Phyllosphere microbial communities from UC Gill Tract Community Farm, Albany, California, United States - DLSLB.R2 | ecosystem: Host-associated > Plants > Phyllosphere > Unclassified | place: USA...
TACGCGGCCAGCGCGGCGGTCGGCGCCGGGCACATGGAGGCAGGGATGGAAGTACTGGCCAAGCCGTTTTCCGCAGCCGAGCTGGTGCGTCGCGCGGACGCACTGCTGTCGCGCAGCGAAGACGCGCCTCGGTCGCCACGGCCCACCGCTGGCTGAACAGGGCGACCCGCCTGCACAGTCCCTGCACGGGAATTCACCCGGGTTTGCCAACGTCAGGGGAAGACTGTCGGCATACACCCGGACCGTGAAGGAGTCCCCCGATGAAGATGTCCATCCCTCTTTTGTGCGCTGGCGCCCTGATGGCCGCATCCTCGGCGGTGTCCGCGCAGACGTACGGGCCGCGCGATGAGGGCCGCCGCTTCGACGACGGCAGCCGCGTGGTTTGCCGCAACGTGGAAGTGCAGCGCAGCAGCAAGGATTCCAACCGCATCGCAGGTACCGCCACCGGCGCGGTGGTGGGTGGCCTGCTCGGCAACCAGATCGGTGGCGGCAACGGCAAGAAGCTGGCCACTGTCGCCGGCGCCGTGGCCGGCGGTGCGGCAGGCCGCAACATCCAGGGCCGTCACCAGCAGAAGACCGGTGATCGCGTGGTCGAGCGTCGCTGCGAGCGCGAGTACAGGTAAGACGGCTGACAGGCGAACCGCGACTGTGACAGCAGCAACGGGAGAGCGGCTTCGGCCGCTCTCCTGCGTTCGTGGCACGCCCGACGAACACGCCGGGAGCGTACCCGCCTGCCGGCATCAGCTGCCCAGCACCTCGGCGAATTCGTCCAGCTGCTGCTGGCTTGTCGACCACGCCGTGACAAAGCGCACCGGCACCTCATCGGCGCCCAGTGCCATCGAGGTCGGCAGGCTGTCCGGATACCAGTCATAACACTCCGCGCCCGCAGTCAGCAGGCGTTCGAGCAGGGCCTTGGGCATCACCACGAACACTTCGTTGGCCTGCACCGGCCAGGCCAGGCGGATGCCTGCATGCGCCTGCAGGGAGACGGCGAGCACCTGTGCGGCGTGGTTCGCCTGATGGGCGAGGTCCAGCCAATGGTCGTCCTGCAGCCAGGCGCTGAACTGGGCGCCGAACAGGCGTCCCTTGGATACCAGCTGGCCCGCGCGCTTGCGCCGGTAATCGAATCCTTCGGCAAGTTCCGGCTTGAAGAAGACCACCGCCTCTGCCGCCAAGGCGCCGTCCTTGGACGCACCGAAGGACAGCACGTCGATGCCGGCGTGCACGGTCATTTCGGCAGGCGTGCAGCCCAGCGCCGCCACCGCATTGGCCAGGCGCGCCCCATCCATGTGCACGTGCAGGCCATGCTCATGGGCAAGGTCGCACAGCGCCTTCAGTTCGGCGGGCGTGTACACCAGGCCGTTTTCGGTGGCCTGTGCCAGCGACACCGCCGCCGGCTTGATGCTGTGCGGACGCGCATCGGGTAGCCGCTTGAGCGTATCGCGCAGCGCCGCCGGGGTGATCTTGCCGCTGTCGGTGGCGATCGGCAGCAGGCGTGCGCCACCGGTGAAGAACTCCGGTGCAGTGGATTCATCGCTGATCAGGTGCGCCTGTGCATGGCACAGGATGGCATTCCAGGGCTGCGCCACTGCAGACAGGGCAAGGCAGTTGGCGGCGGTGCCGGTGGCCACGAAGAAGGCCTTGACGTCGCGCTCGAACACGCGCGCGATCGCCTGTTCGGCCTGGCGGGTCCACGCGTCATTGCCATACGAGGCGGCGGTGCCCGAGGACGCCGCGATGAGTGCTTCGAGGATGCGTGGCGAAACGCCGGACTGGTTGTCACTGCCGAAATTCATGGAAGGCCTTTCACTGGATGACATTGGCAAAGCGTACCGCGTGCGACCCGCCTGCGGCTTATGAATCTGATCCGTGCACTGCATGTGCAGGTGCATGTGCGGCGCGCAACGACTCGATCACCGTCAGCGAACGTAAATTTACGTTTTTGGTTGTTCTAATGCGCACGACCGATCTGTCGGGATCGGCACACAACACGTCACTCCGTCCAGCGCTGCCTGCCTGGCGCGTGCTCCCCCAGGATCCCCCTGCGCACCCGTTGCTGCCGGCCGGGTAGGTGCACGCGCTCGTCTGGCGGCGCACCTCGAAAGGAACACCCTGCATGTCCCGATCCGCTCCCCCGCGCCGCTGCCGCATGCCGGCGCCCCTCCTGCTCCGGCGCGCGCTGCTTCCTTCGATGATCTTGGGCATGGTGGGCACCGCGCAGGCGCAGGCGCCGGCGCCGGCGCCGGCCACGGCATCGGAAGCGTCCGCGCCGGTGGCAGCGAAGCAACTGGATTCGGTGCAGGTGCGCGGCGTGCGCGGCAGTGCGACCGGCGCGGTGGAGGCCAAGCAGGCCAAGGCGGAGATCAGCGATTCAGTCGTCGCCGAAGACATCGGCAAGCTGCCTGACAACAGCGTGGCCGCCGCACTGCAGCGGGTCACCGGTGTGCAGGTGGCGCGTGGCGGTGCGGAGGTCGGCACGGTGCTGGTACGCGGCCTGCCGGACGTGGTGACGACCTTCGACGGCCGCAACGTGTTCACCGCCAGCGGGCGCGGCATTGCCCTGCAGGACATCCCGGCCGACCTGCTGCAGAGCGTGGATGTCTACAAGACCGGCAGCGCGAAGTTCCTGGAAGGGGGCATCGGCGGCAGCATCGACGTGCACCTGCGCAAGCCGTTCGACCTGGACAAGGACACCACGCTTGCCGGCAGCATCAGTGCCGTCCGCGGTGACCAGGCGGGGGACACCAAGCCCAACGGCAGCCTGACCGCAGCACACAACTGGGACAGCGGACACGGGCGGATGGGCGTGCTGGGCAGCGTCTCGCTGCAGCAGCGCCCCTACCAGGAAAGCAACAGCTTCCATGGCACCTACGACCGGGTTGCCAATCCGGCTGATCCTTCCCAGGAGATCTTCGTGCCGTACAACGCCGGCGGGCTGGTGGCGAACAACACACACAAGCGCCGCGCGGCCAACTTCACCTTCCAATGGGCGCCGACGGACAACAGCGAGGTCTATCTCGATACGTTCTACGTCAATTACGAGGGCCGCAACAACGTCAACTACTGGATGCCGTTCCCCGGCCTGGTGAACCCGGGCAACGTGGAATCAGTGAGCCTTCGCCCCGGCAGCAACGTGATGGATGGCTTCGTCGCGCGCGACCTCTACACGCTGTCCAGCACGCAGGCACACAAGCAGACCTCCGATACGTTCCAGGCCGCGCTGGGCGGCAAGTGGCACAACGACACCATCAGCCTTTCCACCGAACTGGCCTATACCTGGAGCACCAACAAACACCGTGCGATGACCCTGGACATGGGCATGGACGCGCCGTTGATGCATATGCGCGATGCCGGTGGCGTGCCCGATACGTGGGTCACCCACGCCGATGGCTCGGCATACGATGTCACCAACCCGGCCAACTGGTACCTCAGCCAGTACTACGACAGCTGGGACGAACAGAAAGGCGAGGAGTGGGCATGGCGCGGCGACAGCACGTTCCAGTTCGACGCCGGTCCGTTCAGTTCACTCGATGCCGGGCTGCGGATCAGCCGTCGCACCGCTTCCAACCACGGTGGCGATCCGGGCGCCATGGACAACATCACCGGCAGCCGGGTGTACGCCAGCGATGTCCCCGGGCTGGCCGACGTGTCACCCGGTGGCATGCTGGATGGCGCCCGCGCGTTCTCCACCGACCGCTGGGCGGTTGCCAACGCGGCCTACCTGCTGCAGCAGACCGCGCAGCTGCGCCAGGTCATGGGCCAGTCGCCGGAGGCACCGGCCGAGCTGGCCTCGCTGTTCTTCGACAACCGCGAAGACAACTATGCCGCCTACCTGCAGCTCAACTGGGGCACTACGCTGGGCAGCATCCCGGTGGATGGCCGCATCGGAGTGCGCGCCACCCGGCTGGAATCCGAGCTCAGCGGCACGCGGACCCTCGACGGCGTGGACGTACCCAGCCGGATAGAGACATCGCAGACGAAATTCCTGCCCAACGCCAGCGCCAATTTGTCGCTGCGCGAAGACCTGGTCCTGCGGCTGTCCGCCAGCCAGACCATCGCCCGGCCGAACTTCGCCGACCTCAATCCGCAGTTGAGCCTGTATGAGTCCACCGATACCCTGCCGGCGCGTGGCAACGGCGGTAACCCGGAGCTGCAGGCGGTGGAATCGAAGAACCTGGATGCTTCGCTGGAGTGGTATTTCCAGCCCGGCTCGTTGTTGTCGGCCGCCGTGTTCCATCGCAGGCTGGACGGCTACGTGCAGCGCTATGCCGATGATGAGGTGATCGGCGGCACCACGTATTCCATCACCCGCCCGCGCAATACCGGCGAAGGCACGCTGAAGGGATTCGAGGTGGGTTACAGCCAGTTCTACGACTTCCTGCCGGGCTGGCTGTCCGGCTTCGGGACCCAGCTCAACTACACCCGCATCAGCGCCGAAGCCGAATCGCCGACCGGGCAGATGCAGCCGCTGACCAATGTGTCCAAGCATGCCTTCAACGCGGTGCTGATGTACCAGTACGACCGCTTCTCGGCCCGCCTGGCGTGGAACCGTCGTACCGACTATACGGCCAGCTTCAACAGTTCCGGGGACCAGCCCAGCGAAATCCGGCATGGCAACGAGGACTGGCTGGACGTCGCGTTGAACTACGACGTCAACGAGCGCGTCACCGTGTTCGCCGAGGCGACCAACCTGCTCGGCGGATCGACCCGCAACTACTTCGGCAGTCCGGCGTTCCCGCGCGATTTCGCCTCACCCGAGCGCACCTACACGGTGGGCGCGCGCTTCCGCCTGTGACTGCGGCTGAAGGGGCCAGGGTGCGCCGGGAGGGAAGGCTCAGTCGTCGAGCCCGATCACGCCAGGCGCGAGCGGCACCCGGCTACCGTCCAGCAGGCCACGGCTCAGCCGGCCTTCTTCCATGAACAACAGTTCGCCGTTCTCGCCGTTCTCGCCGTTCTTGATGCTGCTGTCGACCGCGATGACGCGATCACCATGGAAGCTGCTGACGTGCGGCATCGAGGTGTGGCCGACCACGATGCGTTCCAGTCCGAGACGATCCAGCACCGCCTGCACGCCATCGGTATCCAGGCGGCCATCGAAATAGCCGCGGTACCAGATCGGGCTGGTCTTGCCGTCATACAGGGACGCGGTTGCTGGGTCGGCCTTCACCTGCTCGCGCGGGAGGCCCAGCGAGGACCGGTAGGCGGCATTGGTCGCCGCCGGATCCAGCGCCAGCGCGAGTGCGTCCGGTGAGATGCCCCCGTGGAGGAACAGCGTATCGCCGATGCGCAGCAGGACCGGACGGGTGCGCAGCCATTGGCCGATCACCGAGTCAGGACCGTACAGCTGCGGGTAGCTGCGACCCAGCAGCTGCGCACTGCGCAGGTACTTCGGATTGACGTAGCGCAGGTCGTCGTACAGCACCATCGTTTCGTGGTTGCCCAGGACGAAGTGCACCGCGCCGCCTGCAGCGCTGGCTTGCTGCTGCAGGCCGTACAGCAGCCAGAAGGCCTCGGTCACCTTCGGCCCGCGATCAAACACATCGCCTGCCACGACCAGCGTGTCGGTACCCCGCGCCCAGCGGTCCTGCGCATCGATGATGCCGTTGGCGCGCAGCAGCTGCACCAGCAGGTCGTACTGCCCGTGGATGTCGGACAGCACCACCACGCGCGGCACGGCAGGCAGTACATCCACCGCTGCGACCGCCCCGGGGGCGACGTCCACGGGGTGCGGATAACCACAGACCGGCGCGACGCGGGTGGCGGTCTGCTCCCGGGTGACCACCTTGTCATCGCATATCCAGCGCGCCTGCACCTGCTCGCCGTCACGCACGATGTAAGGACCATCGGCGTCGACGTGGGCGGCTGGCGCGGGGACTTCGCGCGCGCTGGATGCCGTGCTGGCAAGCAGGCCGGCAAGCAGCAGAAGGGGCGTGGTGCAATGGCTCATGGCGGGACATCCGGAGAGAATCGGGCAGGGCCGCGAAGGCCTTGCCCGTGATCCTACCCGCTACGCGGATGCCGGGTCAGCGCCGTGCTGTCGACCCCTCGATCGGGGGATGCGGATCAGCCCTGGTCGAGCTTGAGCACCAGGGTGTCGGCGGCCTCCAGCACGCGACCTTTTGTCGTGCGGGGTTGCATGTACGGCAGTTCGCGGCCGCTGTTGCGCTCCACCAGCCGCGAGTGCGGCTCGCCCGGAGTGAAGCGTTGCGCCTGGCCCCACTGCCGCAGCGCAACCACGACCGGAAACAGCGCAGTGCCCGCTTCGGTGAGCACGTACTGCTGGTAAGAGGTTCCATCGGCGGCCGGCTGCAGTGCCAGCACGCCCCCGTCGACAAGGCGGCGCAGACGCTCGCTGAGGATGTTGCGGGCCACCCCCAGGCTGCGCTGGAAGTCGCTGAAGCGGTGCACGCCATCGAAGGCGTCGCGGACGATCAGCAGGATCCAGCGGTCGCCGAGCAGCTCGGTGGCGCGGGCCACGGGGCAGGGGGAGGAACTGGGCATGGTCGGTTCTGCGATGGATTCTGGTTGCATTTTAAAACCAAAATACCTACGGTGCGAGCAGTTGCAATTTGAAACTGGTGCATGAAGAACCCACCTCCCTCCCCGGCTGTCGATCCCACGCTGTTCCTGCTTGCCGCCGCAGCCGGCGCCAGCGTTGCCAATGTCTACTACGCACAGCCACTGCTGGAGCGCCTGGCCGATGCCTTCCGGATGGATGCCGCGATGGCCGGAATGGTGGTGGCGGCCACCCAGGTGGGCAGTGTGCTTGCGCTGTTGATCCTGCTGCCGCTTGCTGATCGGCGTGAACGCCGGGGCTTGCTGCTGTTGCTGTTCGGTCTGCTGGCGTTGTCGCTGCTATGGCTGGCTGCGGCGCGCGGAAGCGTGTCCCTGCTGGTCGGCATGCTGTTGGTGGGGCTGTTCGGGACGGCCTGCACGCAGGTGTTGATCACCTGCACGGCGGCCATGGCCGCGCCAGCGGTACGCGGCCGCCACGTCGGTACCGTGCAGGGCGGTGTATTCGTTGGCCTGCTGCTGGCACGCGTGGTGTCCGGCACGGTAGCCGCCGGGCTGGGATGGCGCGCGGTGTACGCGGGTTCGGCCGTGCTGATTGCTGCGCTGGGGATGCTGCTGTGGCGGTGTTTGCCGCCGATGCCGGTAGCGCAGGCGCGAGTCCATCAACGCGGCGTCATGGCGTCGATGTGGCGGTTGCTGTGCGCGGATGCGACGCTGCGCGAACGGGGCGTGCTGGCGTTGCTGCTGTTCGCCGGCCTCAACCTGTTCTGGAGTGCGGCTTCGCTTGCGCTGTCGGCACCGCCGTTGTCCTGGTCCACGACGGGTATCGGTGCGCTGGGCCTGGCTGGGCTGGCGGGCGCCTTGCTGGCCGGGCGCGTGGGCCGCTGGATGGACCACGGTCATGGGCGCGCGGTGAGCGCGGCGGCCTTGTTGCTGATGCTGCTGGCCTGGCTGCCGCTGCGGCAGCTGCCCACTTCACTGGGGTGGCTGCTGCTGGGCATCGTGTTGCTGGACCTCGGTGGCCAGGCCTTGCATGTGAGCAACCAGGCGCTGGTGCTGCGGGCGGCCGAGCCCGTGCACGGGCAGCTGATCGCGCTGTACATGCTGTTCTATGCGGTGGGCAGCGGCATGGGGGCGGCAGCCGGTCCCGCGCTGCAGGCGCACGTGGGGTGGACGGGGGTCTGCATCGCAGGCGCGGGCGTTGCGCTGCTGGCCTGTCTCTGGTGGGGCGCGGCGCGCTGGCGCAGGGCCGTCGCGGTGCGCTGCCACTGACGCGTCGAGGGCGATGTTATAACCGGTGTGATGGTATCCCCTGCACGCGGGGCGTAGCCTGCCGGCAACACACAGGAGACCCCGATGGGCCACGACCACAACCATCTTCCCACTGAAATCCGCCACGAAAAGCCGCTGTGGTGGGCACTGGGCCTGACCGCCGCGTTCCTGCTGGTGGAAATCATCGGCGCGTTCGTCACCAACAGCCTGGCGCTGCTGTCCGATGCGGCGCACATGGCCACCGACACCCTGGCCTTGATGATCGCGCTGGTCGCGGTACGGCTGAGCCGGCGTCCCCCCGATGCCCGCCGTACCTATGGCTACGCGCGGCTGGAAGCGCTCGGTGCGATGTTCAATGGTGGCATGTTGTTCGTGGTGGCCGGCTACATCCTGTGGGAGGCCATCGCCCGGTTCCGCCAGCCGCAGGAGATCGCTTCCACCGGCATGCTGGTGATCGCCGCGGTGGGCCTGGCAGTGAACCTGGTGTCGATGCGCCTGCTCAAGGCCGGCAGCGGCGAGAGCCTGAACGTGAAAGGCGCCTACCTGGAAGTCTGGGCGGACATGCTGGGATCGGTGGCGGTGATCATCGGCGCGCTGCTGATCCGCTGGACCGGCTGGAAGGTGATCGATCCGATCCTGGCGGTGCTGATCGGCCTGTGGGTGCTGCCGCGGACCTGGGTGCTGATGCGTGAAGCGATCAACGTGCTGCTGGAGGGCGTGCCCAAAGGCGTCGTGCTGGCCGATGTGCGCAGCAGCCTGTGCAACCACGGCGCGGTGGTGGACGTGCACGATCTGCACGTATGGGCGCTGGCCTCCAGCACGCCGGCGTTGAGCGCCCACGTGGTGCTGCGCGACGGTGCCGATGCGGACCAGGTGCGGCGCGAGCTGGCCGATGCCCTGCACGAGCGCCACGACATCGACCATGTGACCCTGCAACTGGAGGCCGAGCATTGTGGCGATGCCTGCGCGGTGGGACCGGCGCCGACCGCACACGGACATGGTCACGACCACGACCGTCACGGCCATCACGGCCATGTCCACCACTGAGCCGGCGCCCGGCGTTCGTTCACCGTCTACAATGGCCGCCTGCCTTCCCGACGTTGGAGACCCTGCAGTGACTCGTAAACTCGTACTGTTGCGCCACGGCCAGAGCCAGTGGAACCTGGACAACCGCTTCACTGGTTGGGTCGACGTGGAGCTGACCGACAAGGGGCGCCAGGAAGCGGCCGCCGCCGGTCGCCTGATGCGCGAAGAAGGCCTGCAGTTCGACGTGGCCCATACCTCCGTGCTCAAGCGTGCCATCCACACCCTGCAGGGTGCACTGGCCGAAATGGACCAGGACTGGTTGCCGGTCAGCAAGAGCTGGCGCTTGAACGAACGCCATTACGGCGGCCTGCAGGGACTGGACAAGGCGGAAACCGCGGCCAGGCACGGCGAGGACCAGGTCAAGATCTGGCGCCGTTCCTACGACATCCCGCCACCGACGATGGACATCGAGGATCCCGGCCATCCGCTGCACGACCGCCGCTATGCCACGCTGGACCGCAACGCGCTGCCGGGTACCGAGTCGCTGGCCACCACGCTGGACCGTGTGCTGCCGTACTGGTTCGATTCGATCGCCCCGCAGTTGAAGGACGGCAAGACCGTGCTGGTCACCGCGCATGGCAACTCGCTGCGTGCGCTGTACAAGTACCTCAACAACGTCTCGCGCGAGCAGATCCTGGAACTGAACATTCCGACCGGCATCCCGCTGCTGTTCGAGCTCAACGATGACCTGACGGTGCAGTCGTTCCGTTACCTGGGCGACCCGGAAGCCGCGCGCAAGGCCGCCGAAGCGGTGGCCAACCAGGGCAAGGCGAAGTAACCCCTATACGACGATGCCCAGCGCCTCATCGGCCTGGGCATCGTCGTAATCGGGTTGCCAGGCGAAGCGGTGTTCCTTGTCCGGCAGGAACATGACCACGGCCTGCAGGGGCTGCCCGCCGCGGTGACGCACCGCCATGCCAAGGTAGTCGTCATGGCAGTCCTCGCGCACCGCGCGGAAGATGACCTTGTACCCGCCATCGAGCACATCGGCATCCTCCACGCCGGTATGGATCTGGTGGCCGCCGGCCAGCAGCTGCGCGCACTCGCTCAGCAGCGCGTGCGCCTTGGAGCGCTGCAGCCCGAACACCATCACTTCCGGCGCGTCATACGTCGCCTGGAAGCCTATGGAATAGGAAAAGCCGGCCTCGCCATCCGGTCCGGGCAGGATGTGCAGGCAATGCCAGCCGTGCGCCTGGATATCGTCAGCCACTTTGCGGTCCTGGGGTCTTTCCGCTGTTGTCATGTGAAACCCTGCCCGCTGGTCGTGAAGGACGACCGCCAGTGTCACACGTGTGGCGGTCATGCGCGCGGCGTGACCTTTGGCGGTCCCCCGGGTCCCGTGTCCGGGCTACCCTCGGGGATTACCTGTCGGAGAGTCCCATGAAGTTGCGCACCCTGGCCCCGTTGGGCCTGACCGTTGCCATCGCCGCCTCGCTGGCGGCCTGCGGCAAGACCGAAACCGCGCCCGCCGCCACTGCCGATGCGGCCAAGCCGGCCTTCGACCAGTCGCTGATCAAGACGCCGCTGATCTCGCTCAGCAGCGCCGACCTGGACACTGCCATCTCGGCCTGTACCGACCTCAATGCCTTCGTCAACCAGAAGTGGTTGAGCGCCAACCCGGTGCCGGGCGACCAGACCACGTGGGGCAGCTTCGAGATCCTGCGCGAGCGCTCGCTGGAAGTGCAGCATGCACTGGTCCAGCAGGCCGCTGCCAGCGAAGCCAAGGCCGGCAGCGTGGAAGCCAAGATCGGTGACATCTGGAAGACCGGCAGCGACGAAGCGAAGATCGATGCCGCCGGACTGACGCCGCTGCAGCCGCAGCTGGACAAGATCGCCGCGCTGGGCGACACCGCCGCGATCACCCGGTACCTGCGCGACAGCCAGGCGCAGGGGCAGGGCGTGCTGTTCTCGCTGTTCGCCAACGCGGACTACAAGGACTCGGCCAACGTCATCGCCTATGTCGGCCAGGGTGGCCTGGGGCTGCCGGAAAAGGGCTACTACTTCGATGCATCGCAGGCGAAGATCCGCGATGCCTACGTGGCTTACATCGCCCAGGTGCTGACCCTGTCCGGCGTGGACGCCGCGCAGGCGGCCGACCAGGCCAAGGCCGTGCTGGCCTTCGAAACCCGCCTGGCCAAGGCCTCGCTGTCGCGCATCGAAATGCGTGATCCCTCCAAGCGCTACAACCCGGTCAGTGCCGCCGACGCGGACAAGCTCACCCCGAACTTCAGCTGGACCGCGCTGTTCGACACGCTGA